>Ga0307305_10000504_pt1 | contig 14149 bp, 9 predicted proteins | sample ER_DNA_186_FD_194512 | JGI IMG/M metagenome (GOLD analysis project Ga0307305, IMG submission 194512) | Bulk soil microbial communities from the East River watershed near Crested Butte, Colorado, United States - ER_DNA_186 | ecosystem: Environmental > Terrestrial > Soil > Floodplain | place: USA... | reverse complement strand
AAACGCGAACGCCTTTCACCGCGGCTTCACCCACAGCCTCGCAGCAGCCGTCTTTGTTGCGCTCGCTGTCAGTTGCGTGTGGCGAATAGCTGGCAGTTTTTGGCGAAGCGCGACTCTTTATTTTTTAGCATACGGCTCACATCTTCTCATTGATCTGTCCACCGGCAAGAAGCTCGGATGGAATTTCACTGGCTATGGCGTTCCCCTATTCTGGCCGTGGGCGGAGAAATTCCGCTCGCCATTGGTATTGATTGTGGGGGTTAGGCATAAAGACCTTCCCACGCTATTCAGCATGGAAAATGTCCAGTTGTGCCTTTATGAACTAATAACCTTTGGCGCGGTCACGGCAGCTCTGCTGGCATTATGGGTACGACATCAAAAAAGTCGTGCCATAGCCCACGACCGGGAAACATCGTCGCGCGCTGTCTGCAACTCGGATCCAATCCAATGAAAGATTCCTCCCAACTATCCATCAGGCGCCAGGAAATCGCTCCCGCTCCGCGAAAACGTTCCCAATGGATAGTCTTTTTAGTCGTCTGCTTTCTTTTGGGACTACTCGTCTTTAAAGCCGTTCTTCATATGATCGGCACCGATACTAAACAAGCTCACAGAGTGCATGCGCCGTCGCCCGTGGAAACTGTTCCGGTCCGCAAACAGACGCTTGAGGAAGTCATTGGGGGGAGTGGCACGGTGGAGCAATTCAATGCCGTCCTCCTTACCACACAGATTAATGCTCGAGTCCTCGAGCTCCCTGTGAAGATTGGCGATATCGTAAAAAAAGGTGACCTTCTTGTCCGCTTGGACGACCGGCTGATTCGAGCCACCCTCGACATGAGCCGAAAACTCGTCGAGACCAATAACGTCAAGGTAAGAGACCTAACCCGCCAACTAGATCGCTATACCGCGCTTCAGAAGAAATACATGGGTACGCCGCTTGACGTGGAGAAAAGCGAAATCACTCTCGCGGAGGCTCGCGAGGCTCTCGCCAAAGCAACGCTGTCGCTGCGGCAGGCGGAGATCGAGCTTGAACACGTGGAGGTAAGATCTACCGTCGATGGCATCGTGCTCGAGCGACTCATAAATCCGGATGAGTTCACTAAGCCCGATCAGGTGGTCATGAAACTTGGTATTGTCAATACCGTCTTGATGGCTGCGAAGGTTACGGAGGAAAAAATCCATTCCGTGCAGTTGGGCCTTTCTGCCGAAATCACTTTCCCTGCCTTTCCCGCAGAGACCTTTCAAGGCAAAGTCTTTAAAATAGATCCGAACACTGACCCGGTAACCCGGACTTTCACCAGCTACATAGAGATCAACAATCCCGATTTTCGCTTAAAGCCAGGTCTATCGGGGTTCGCGCGTATCCATCGCACCGCCAAGGATGTGCTCGCCGTGCCCAGTGTTGCAGTAATTAACCCGTCAGGCGACCAGGCCTCCGTTTTTGTTGTTAATGGCGATGGCCGTGCGGACCTGCGCAAAGTTCGCTTGGGGGTCGTTGTAAATGCTATGACGGAAGTAACGGGTGGTTTAAAGGAGGGGGAAAAGGTCGTGACAGTTGGGCAACTATACCTTAAGGAAAATGACAAAACCCATTCCACGTCGAAATCTAATATTGGGAAATAGCCTGGCTGCTTTGCTAGCAGCCCTATTGCTAATCCTGCCTCTTAGGTTACCGGCAAGAGAAATAAGCGCTCGCAATCCGGATCTTTCCCGACATTCCCTGACGCTTAAAGATTGCATCGCCATTGCATTAGGTGAAAGTCCGAAGCTGGAAGGCAGTCGTCTTGATCTCCTAGCAGCGGGTGAGGAGATTCGCGCCGCTCAAGCTTTGCTTTGGCCAAACCTGAAGGGAACAGTCACGGGGGAGGCATTCTCGGGCAGCAGGACCGGCAAGTTTGGCATTGTCACCGCGACAGGTGCGGGCGCAGGCGGAAACGCAGTTGGTGCGAACAAGAAGGTGGATCTCGCCGGGATAGGAATTGGTGGCCTTAAATTGGAGTACCCGGTTTTTAAGGATGGGAGTATTTTCGGATTCAATGATGCACCGGCAGTCGAGCTTAAGAGAGCGCAGAAGGATGCGCTCGCCTGGACGGCTCACCTTACTCGCGAGGAAGTCATCTATCGCGTCACGCAAGACTTCATCGAAACCGTTTCAGCGCAGAACCGCGTGGAGCCCATCGACCGCAGAGTAGAGCTGCTGCAGCGATCTGTCGATATCACCAGAGAAGAACAACAGAAGGGATTGCTCCTCCCGATCGATCTCGAGGTTGCCACAGAACAGCTCAATGGCGCCCGGTCTATTTCAAAGCTCATTCACGAACAAGCCGTCGCAGGTGCCTTAGGGCTGACCCAGCTGCTCGGCCTGCCGTCCTCGTCCCACATTCGCCTGAACAGCACACTTCCCGATCCGCCTGCGCCGCCGGACGCGGCGCAGTTGTTTAAGACAATGCTTGCCCTGCATCCGTCGCTCCGGGTGCAATGGGCCAATATCGAGAAGGCAAAGCAGGATTACCGCTTGGAACACTTTCGACTCTACCCCGATGTGGTTCTGCACGGGTCAGCGCTCTATGTCACCGATTTTGCAAAGGATGCTCACCTTTTGGTCGGCGGAATCACGGTCGACCTTCCGATCTTCGACTTCGGGGCGCAGCTCCACACCATGCGCGCGCGCAGGGACACCTATAGCGCGGAGCGGGCTCGGCTCGGCTCTGTTGCCAACGATCTGGCCGGTGAGCTCGCGAGAATGTACGAGGATATCTATTCACTGAGCGAACATATTCTCACTCTTCAGCAGGAGGCCGCGAAACTCGACCGCGATCTGCGCGTGGCTAAATCTCAACAGGAGCAGGGGATCGCGCCACCACTAACCACGATCGTCGCGGAAGTGCAACTCATCACCAAACAGGACGAGCTGGACATAGCCCGGACGAAGCGGCTCCTGCTTTACGCCAATCTACAGAAGGTGATGGGCGGCACGTGGAAGTGGCTTCGATGAAGCAGTCGCAGCGGATTGTCAAAAACGCAGTCTTTGGTATCGGCGCCGCTGTAACTGGTGGTCTCCTCTACCTGGCCACCATCCTCACAATCGCCCATTCGGTTAGCGTCGCTGACTTTGGCAAGTATTCCTTCGTCCTGGCCTTCGCCATGTTCGTGAGCAATGTCGCCGATTCTGGGTTGCCCCGCATGGTCATCCGCGAGATTGCAAAAGATCGCGAGCGACTCGTTCCGGTAGTGGGCGCCGCAGCCTCACTCATCTGGGTCATTTCAGGAATTATGTGTCTCCTGGTTGCGCTGGTGGTGCCGTTTTTTCATTTGGGAACAGACGTCAAGATATCCGCCCTAGGCATGAGTATTGCCACCATGGCATCCTTTCACGCCTCTGGCTACAGTGCCGTGCTGCGCGCGTTTGAAGATAATGAGCTTAACCACCTCGGCTTTGTTTTGCACAAGCTTGTTCTGCTTGGTCTTGTGTTTGCTGCGATAAAGCTTCAATTTGGATTGGCTGGCTTTGTGGGCGCCCATCTTACCGCAAACCTGCTGCTTTGGTACTTCTACCATCTCTTGGTAACCCACCTTTATGCGCACGTGCCTCTGCGCATCGACGTGCCGCTCTGGAAGTCTCTTCTCTTCTCCGCTCTACCCATGGGCGGCGGCGTCATGCTTCGTTCGCTTGCCCTCCAGCTCGACATCCTTGTCCTTACCTGGATGACAAATCTCACCGCAGTCGGATTATTTAGCGGACCTTACAGACTCAGTATGGCTATGCGCTTGATCCCGCAAACTCTTTCTCTGCCACTTTACCCCCTTTACTCGCGCACGGCACACTTCTCGCCGCAGCGATTTACCGAGGCTTACCAGTGGAGCGTTAAATTTTTTGCACTGATTAGCTTTCCCATGGCGGCGTTCTTCGTGGCATGGTCTAAGCCAATTCTACAGCTAGCACTCGGGACAAGGTATCTGGCGGCAATCCCAGCGATGCAGCTTCTCGGTATCGGCTTGGTCCCCTTCTTTCTTTCCACCTTGTTTCAATACCTTTTCGCCGCGCTGGACCAGCAGAAGCGTTTTCTTGCCAGTACCTGCGTCGGCTCAGGTTTGCGACTGTTGCTCCTTCTGATCCTAATACCGATCTTTGGATTTGTCGGGCCGGCGATTGCGTTTGTTTGTAGCGAAACGCTAGTCGTGGCCATTTGGATAATTCAGCTTGCGCGACTCGGCTTTGACGCACGACCGCTCGATATACTCTGGCGTCCACTGGTCGCGGCGGTGGCGATGGCCCTGGTACTTGTTGTAGGCCGTGGCATGCCGATTCCCTGGCAGATCGGCACAGCGATGCTCGCGTTGACTGTTTATGTCGCGGTCTTATTCTCCCTTCGAACGTTTTCTATCGAAGAGATCCGTCATGCACGGGAGGGGCTTGGATTTCTCTCCCCCTTTGTAGAGTCCTGGACTAAGAAACTTAAACGCAACACGTGAAGATAGGGAAGAGGGTGGAATTATGGGCAGGGGTGGGCGCTACCATTTGGGCAACGTATTGGCTTCTGTTTGTAGGTAGTTTTTTGGTATTTGGTTCGGCTATTCTCAAATGGGTTAACTTTCCTTTCAGCCATCATCCCTACGGTTTGCAGCTGCCCCTACTGGGAAACATCGAGCTACTTCCTCACCTTTCTCTTCTCTCTTACGGGGTGCTCGGGGCCTGTGTTTTAGCGACTGGTCTTGCCTTGCTTTGGCGTTCCGACATCTTCCTCGCGGTTGCGGCCGCCATCCTCATTGCCTTTTGGGTGGCGGCGCCCTGCCAGATCGCCTTTCAACAGTCTGCTTTGCTTCGTCGCCTGAATGCGGAGACTCAAGATCTTCCGATGATCAGGGGTTTTACAAAGACTTATCTTCCCGTAAATTATGGTCCCGCTGAAGAGTACTCGAAGCACTTCGAGTTGGACACCGTTTGGGACCGTTTTGTCGCTGCCTATTCTTTTCTTGGACTTGGATGGTATTGCTTTGGAATAGGATCGTTCTTGATTGCCACGTATTCGATAGGCCGCCTGCCCGGCAAGCGAGGAATGACGGTCCTGGCACTAGGCGGTATTCCAATAGGCGTGCTTATCATTTTCCTAACGCCGCCGGTTATCGGGCAGCATTACTTAATCAGTGCCTGCACCACGCAGGCCCAGGGGAATAATGAAAAGGCCATCACGTATTATCGCAAAGCGATGTGGTGGGATCGGTGGCGTAGGCAAGATATCAATATCTACGCAACTATTGGAGATCTCGAAAGGCTGTCAGGTTCAGGTGAGGACTCGCCCGAGAGGCATATAAGCAGGGGCCAGGAATTTAAGCAGGCGAGAGAATACGAGTCGGCGGTCTTTGAGCTTAGCCGGGCCGCAGCGTGGGGCGGTGCGGTCGCCATAGCTTCGCGGTGTGAGTCTGCGCGGACTCGGGTGGATTTTGGTATCGCCCTCTACAATAGTGGAGGTATCGGGGCTGCTGTGACCCAGTGGCAGCAGGCGCTTATCGAAGACCCGGTGCAACAGCAAGGTCTTGCCTTCCTCATCGCGAGAGGAAATTATGATCTCGGCCGCTATCAAGCGTCGCTTGACGCTCTCAATGGGATTCTTAAGGCGAGCGGTGATAAGCCATTGTTAGCTAATGCTTACTCCCTTGCAGGAGATTGTTACTTGAAGCTTGGCCGGGATACCGATGCCCGGAGGTCTTACAGCCTATCCCTCAAAGAAGATATACTTGTAAATTTCTGGGCGATGAGTGCGTTAGGCGGGGACTAATGCTATGGAGACCTTCTTGCGGCCACTTCGAGATTTACCGCCACGCGCACGGCGGTGGTCATTAGTTTTGGTGCTACTCTGCGGAGCGTTGCTCGGCTTCTTCGTGTTTCGCGCCTTTGCGAGTCCGCTGTATCGGCAATACCAATTGGACTTCGGAGCTGCCCAATGGATAGAGCCAGCCGAGTTTGCTCCGGTAGCTTACTTTCGAAGGGAGATTTTTTTAAATGCCGCACCCGAGCAGGCTTGGCTGGAAGTCGCAGCAACGGACTCTTTCAAAATTATTATCAATGACAGCACAGTCGGCACCGAAACCAATCTGAAGACGCGGGTAGCACAAATTTATGACGTCAAAAGATTTCTAAAGCCTGGGACAAACGTCATTGCGATCTCGGTTGTTCGGAATTCCTACCCAGGGTCCGCACAGCTTCTTGTTTGCGGCGGCTTTAAAGAACCTGGCGGAAAGACCGGCTCATTTATTTCGGACGAGGATTGGAGAGTTACTCCAAGGACCGGCATCGTACAGGGTACAGAGGAATGGGTCTCTCCCCTGGTGCAGGAACAGGTTTGGCCGCACGCGCGCCGCGCTACGATCCTTGAACATCCAGTCCACATAGCCTGGGTGGAAAGGAATCCGCTTTTGCTTCAACTCCCGCCATCTGGCAAGTGGATTGTGGCCGAAGACGCCCGGCGAGAAGCAGTCTTTTCCACCTCCGTAAATGCGGAAAGAACTCGTCCGGAGACATGGATCCAAGTGGCGAGTTCAGGAAGCCTCGACCTTATCGTGAATGGCAAACTCATCACCGGCGTGGCCACTTCCTCGCTCGAAGAGCCAAAGATGCCGGGTTTACCCAAGCTGACGAGTGAGCCCTTGGAGAGGGAGAAGGTCGAAATGACAACTCCACCGCCCGCAGTCGTTAGTCCGCCGCAGAACGCCAAACCTCCGCCTTCTCCCAGTCCGTCTGCGAGTCCTAGCGCAACCGCCACACCCGCGCATTCGGCAAGTAGCTTCGGATCGATGGCTACTTCGTCGCAGAGGCCGCCTCTTGACGCCTATGACATCAGCTACTGGATCAAAAAAGGCCCGAACACAATCGTCGCGACGGTGCGCAATACCCAGGGACCAGCCAGGTTTCTCGCAAGCGGCTTCATAGTTCGAAAGGATGGTAGCATCCAACAATTCGAAACCAATTCGGACTGGCGAGTGAGCGATCAGCAAGACGCGCAAAAGCAGCAGGCTCTGGAAGCCGGTAGTAATGGATCCGCGCCGTGGGGTTACCTTACCCAACAGTTGCACAGCCCGGTTAATCTTTCCGACTTCGATGTCGCTGCCAAACCTGTAGTAGTGATTTTGTTGACGATCGTCGGAACCATCGCCTTATGGCTACTGGCCTCACGCTTTGTCGCTGCTAAGACACACGAGGCGCTTCGATATGCTCTCGCTCGCGACGCGCTATTTCATGCCCCAATCACCGTCGGCCTGCTCTTCCTACTCCTTCCCAGGTACGACATTCGATTTCCAATAGACTGGCCGTTCCAACCGAGATTTGTTGTGCTGGCAATTGTCGCCCTTCTCGGAGTTCGGTTGCTTCACTTCGTTCCGCGCCGGCGAATAACAGCAAATCTCAGCTCACAGATTCGGCAGCTCAAAAACACCGTGTCTGCCGAGGCGCTGCCTTATCTACTGCTGGCAATGATCATAGGATTGGGCTTCGCATTCCGTTATCATGATTTCGGCGCCATGTCGTTCGACCATGACGAGTACGGGCTGGTTCAGAAATCGACGGGGATCTGGGAACGTGGTTTCCCATTTAACAGGGTTGCGGGAAAGATCAAACCGGCCACTACCTATGAGTTGGTTCCTTATCCGATGGCTGTTATGAACCTGCTTTTTGGCGATTCGGAATGGTCGATCCGGCTGCCGGCTGTCATTATGAGCACACTTTGCATCGGGATCATCGCGCTGATGGGCCGCCGGCTTTTCAATTGGCGAACCGGCTTGATCGCCGCATTCATCTACGCCTGCCTTCCACTGGATATCCGGTGGGCGCAGAATGCCTTTCATCCGCAGCAGTGCCAGTTCATGGCCATGCTCACCTTCTGGTTCTTTTACGAAGGGATCAGAGTTCGCCCGTTCCATCACAAATATCTGACAGCCGCGGCGGTAACCTTTTGCGCAGCTTATCTTTCATGGGAAGGAAGCGCATTCATTCTGCCCGCTTTATTCCTTGCCTTGCTCGTTGTGTACTGGGGCGAATGGTGGTGGCTAAAAGAATTCCATCTCTACCGCTGTGTTTTCTTTATGGTGGTCTTGGTGATCGCGCAGTTCTCCTGGCGCACGCTCGCTTCATCGCCCTATTTGCAGATAGGTTTCGGCATTAATAATCTCGCCGGTCCTTCCCTCTTTTTTCTAAAGTATGGCTGGCAGCCAATGTTTTACGTCGACCATCTGTTGTTGGCGGAGAACCACGTGTTTTTCACCCTCATGACTGTCGCAGGGATCCCATTCTGCTGGCGCCAACCCGCCTTCCGCTACGTCGTTACTCTAATCGGCGCCCTGGTTTTCTGCCACACGAACTTAATTGCGGCTCTCTCCACGCGCTACTGTATCTATTATCAGCCGCTTCTTATTCTCTCCGGAGTAGCTGCGGCTGTTATACTTTACGATCGGCTGTTATTGCTTGCCGAGCGCGAAGGTAACTCCACGGTTGCTCGCAGCTTTGCGCATACCACTGGAGTAGCCATCCTGTTTCTGTTATTCGTTCAAAGTAACGAGTGGTTGATGAAACTTTATTCACTCTCCAGTCCGAACGCCACTCCCGCGCTGATGACACGTCTAAACACCTATCGTTACGATCACCGCGGCGCCGCGCAATACGTGAGAAGCCACTTCCAGCCAGGTGATATCATCATCGCGGGTATCCCACACGTCTTTGAACACTACGCTGGGATACGGGGTGATTACTTTTTGGACGCCATTTTAATGAAGAAAATAACTTACAACGGCAAATTTGCCGAACCCCGCTTTGTGGACAGGTTTCGTGGCTATGCGGCAATTCGTAGTTTAAGGGAACTGCGAGAAGCGATCAGTCGGGGACGGCGCACCTGGATTATTTTCGTTCCCTACGGAGGGTTCTCGCACTTGAGCAGCCCGGAGGCGCGTGTATACCTGAATGAACACGCCAAGGTTGTTTTTGAGTCCTACCGCGCCAAAGTCCTGCTGATTGGCGGAGAAAACCAGTCAGTAAACCTGAGTGCAGGCTACAACGCTAAATAGGGTTGGTTGGTCGCCTTCCGCGTAGCTGCCGATCGAAAAGAGCCTCTGGCGCAAAGGATCGCGGATTTGCCCTGTAGGCACTTCCGCACCACAATCGAAGTGAGGAAAATCTGCAACCCGAGAGTAACAACTGCTAACAAGCGACTTTAAGGCCTGTTATAATCAGGCGTCAGCACGGCGTCGTGTCGGCCACGCCTGCCCCTTCCCCGGTGGTGGCCGCGGCTTTGCTCTTGATAACGACCTTCGGCGATGAGCTTCTTTTTGTAAGCATCGTAGCCGAGTCGCTTCGCTTCCTCCCACGCTTTGGCTACTTCACCCGATGTTTCCGCGCTGAGACCGTCGCCGTGCCACAGCTCCCAATATTCCCCGTCAGCATGAACAACGTTGAGGACGGCCATTTGGATAGAGCCCATTCTTTCGCCACCATGGCCAAAACCAGCCAGACTTTGAAATCCGTGATGGAGGCGGTCGCGATACTTCAGGACAAGATCATAACTGATCCTACCGGTGTCTTCCCTGCGCCCAGTGAGTTGGCAATTCTGAATCGTGAACTGCTCCGGATGTTTGCTCACCCCGTAATCGATGATGCGTTCAAAAAACGTCGAAGGCAGATCTAATACCTGAGATAAATGAAGGGATATTTGCTGTTTTGGAAACGCCTTGGCCCACTCGTCCGTATATTTTTTGTAGACGTCGAGCAGCTTGCTTCCGTAGTCCCCCATCTCTTGCCATTTCGCGCGATCCGCGGGCGTTTTTGGCAAATGCATTTCTTTGCTCATAAAATTCGCGCAAGTGAGCACCACGCCCACGCACAAAGGATCGGCGGCATAGCGTTCGCCTAGTTGAGCAATTACGCGCGAGAAATTCCGTTGATAGATCGGATCCCACGGGACTGGGACACTTACTGTCTCGCCAAAGTTAGGGCGGTGGGGATTCGTGACGCTCGTCTGCAAGGACTGGGCGCCCTGTCGGAAAACGTAAGCCGGTGTATCAATTCCAGGTTTGAGAGCGAGCTCATACTTCATTCCGATGCGGTGAAGCACTGCCACCGTTTTATCGATTGAACTAAAGTCCGGCTTGCTAGGTTCGGTCTCGATTTCTTTCCAGCCAACGGTGAGGCAGACGCCGGCTAGATGTGGATTTCCCCGGATCGCGGCTTCAAAGCCGGCCAGATTCGCTGCGCTTTCGGAAATCTTTTGTGTGACCCATAGACCTGTGCGCTTCGGCGGCTCCTGCTCGGCAAAGACCTGATTCGTAGCTGCAATGGCGAGACAGTAAAAGCAAGCTCGTAGAGTCTTACCTGTCTTTCGTCGTCTCATGCCGTATAGCCGAAGCGCTCCAAATCGGAGTGTATACCAGCGCCTAACTCGCCAGCCTCTGGCCCGCCTGCTCGGCGCCAACGCCCGATATTACCTCGATCACTAATTCCTTCGATCAACGGGCCGACGTTCATCTTCGGTGCGTCGAGGAATTCCAGGAGCCGTGTGATGGTTTCGACCGGTTTCTGGCACAGGTCTTCGTAACGGATCATGCGATAGCGATCGCCAAGGTAACGTTCGCCGAACTCCACCGCCCGTTTATTCCCTAGCCGCCACAATTCAAGTTGTGCCGCTAGCGGATTCCGCCACCACTCGGGACCGAGTAACCACTCGCCGTGACTCCTGAGGAAATATCTGTTTTCCGATAACATCATGTCGCGGGCGTCGCGGATCATGTGAATGAATTTCATTTGCGGGAACCGATCGACTAGGAACGGAAGCAACCACATGCTGCGCGGATTTTTCCATCCCCACGGAGTGTCCCATGAGGGGATGCCGCGTCTGTGCACCTGTACCATCCGGTCGAAGTCGCTCGTGGCCTTACTCAGCGTGTGGCTATCGACGTTTGGAAAATCGTGTAGGCTTTTGAGCCACTTGGTCAAGAACCAGGCGATCGGCAGAGAATCTTCATTGCGCGAATCCACTCGCTGACCCATAAACCAACCAGCTTTCCGGAGCACTTGGGCTAGAACCCGCGTGCCCGAGCCCCCAACTGCTCCGATCACCACTGGCGGAACTCTAATGGGGCCGAGGGCGGGATCGCTGCGTGCGAACGCGAGGGAAAAGCGATCGAGCTTTAACCGAACTTGCTCGAGCCGCGACTGTGGTATGCGGCTGATGCTCAAAAGCAGACGCACCTGCTCGAAAGAACTACGCCATTTTGAGCTCGGCACGTTGAAGCATCCCTGCCTCGTCATTCCAGTCAAGAAAGCTTTAATTCAGCCAGCCAGTTCTAATATTTCCGCCTAGCCCGGGAGACAAACAACTGTTATAGTCTAGAACGTTGTTCCGCGCATGATTGATCGCCGTGAAGGCTTCCACCATCGCTAGGCGAGCTCGCATAGGATCACTATGATGAAGCATTCGATCCACTCTGCGATTACACCCTCGCCTGCCTTCGATTGCGACTTCGTCCGGGCTGCCCAGCTACGCGTCGCGGAGATGCACGCCAGCACGGCCCATCCGGTGGAGCCGCCCAACCTGCTGGAGTTGGAACAAGCCTTAGGGGAGCGGGTACAAAAATGTGAACTATGGGCGCAGAATTGGCGGAACCGTGTTTATCGAATCGGGCTGGCGAGCGGCCGTGCTGCCCTCGCCAAACAAGCAGTCAGAGGGACTGAGGCCATGGTTCAATACCAATACAATCAGTTGGAACTGCTATCGAAGTTGGACATTCCCGGAATGCGGGTGCCAAAGGCGCTGGCTTTCCTTCGCCCCAAGCGGGTCTACGTGATGGAGTTCGCCCCAGGAGAAACAATCGAGTCGCTGCTTTGGAATCGAAGTGGGCGGGCCGACCTGCTGCTGGCCTGCGAACTTGCGGGAAAAATTCTCGCGCAAATGCATATTCTTCGCACGGAGAAGATCTCGCCGTTGCCGGTCGAACCATTGGCGCGCGATCTGGCTGCGGCTCCCTGGCATCTTTCATCATGCGAACAAACGATTCTGCAATTGGCGCTTGAAACCTTTGCTCGAGCCGAATTGCGCATAGGCGAGATTTACTACGATTACAAGCCAGCCAATCTGCTGTTCGACAATAATGAGTTATTTCTAGTTGACCCTCCAGATACGCTACGGCACGGCGCGCATTTGAGGGATTTTGTGGCTTTCCAAAGCTCGATGCGACGCCACTTATGGAGGCTCAGCTTGCGACGACCGTTCGATCGGCGGCGTGCGGGCATTCGCCAGGGCATGGCCGCCTTTGAGCACGGCTACCTCGCGAATGTCGGCACCCCATATCCTGAGCCCGGGTTGTTTGCATTTGTCGTACGGGTTTTCGAACTGCAGCGAACGGCGGTGTTAATGACGATGCAGAAGGGAAAGATTAATATGGCGCGCCAAGTGATGCCTGGCGCCGTGCGCGTTGGTGATTCTTTAGCAAATCGCATTACGCTGCCTTTGTTGGAAATGGAAAAACGCTGGCTCTTTCGTCAACTCGCCCATGAGCTGCCGATGTAACGAACAGCCAATTGCACGCGGCAAATCGTCAGATATTTAATGTCAGATCGTTGACACCGTGTTGCTCAGCAAAAATCGCCCGGCCCCTTCGACAGAAAGCCAAAACTTCTTGGATCCAAGTCCTCGCCCCGAATTTAGAGCAGCTAATCTCGCGCTGATTGCGTTTGCGCTCCTGCGCGGGCCTTTTTCAAAGAGCTTCTTGGCAAAGTCATAGAGCTCGATGTCGAAGCGATTGTGCTCGCCAATCGCACCGATCATGCTCGGTTCAACCGCGGGACGATTCTTCGCAACCTTGCGATTCTCATAAAAGGGAACCTCCATCCGAATGACGCGATCACGAGCAATAAGCTCTCCTGAAATCGTTCGCACAATCCGGCGACACGAAATGAGCGCGTCAGGTTTTGTTTTACCATCTCCTACCTGAGAACTATTTTATTCGTGACAATCGCGTTACACTTAGGTTCGGTGTTATGAGGCAGTTTTTCACTAGGATTGGGAAAACACGACGGATCGACTATTTTCATGACAACGTCCATCCAGGCGGTGAACGTCTCGCCCACAATCGATTGCGGCTACGTTCAGGCCGCTCTTCGACGGCTCGATGAAGTCTCGACGAGCGAGGCGGTTCTGCTAGAGCCACCGACGCCCTCCGAGTTGGAAGAGGCGCTGGGCGAGCCAGTGCAGAAATGCGAACTTTGGGCGGAAAATTGGCGGAACCGGGTTTATCGAATCGAGCTCGCAATGGGCGGTGCTGCGGTCGCGAAACAAATGATTGTGGGGACGGACGCGAAATTCCAATGCGAATACGATCAGCTGAGAAGGCTCGCTGGGTTGCAAATTCCTCGATTGCGTGTGCCGGAGGTGCTCGCTTTGCTCCCGGCCAAGCGCACTTACGTCATGGATCTCGCACCGGGGAAGACAATCCCGACGCTGGTGTGGGATCGCAAACATTCAGACGACCTACTCAAGGCATGTGAACTTGCGGGAAAGATCCTGGCAGGGATCCATCTGCCGTGGACGCAAAAGATCTGCTCGATGCCCGTCGACACGCTTGCGCGCGATCTGGCTGTGACTCCGTGGCACCTCTCCTCCCGTGAAGAAAAGATTCTTCAATCAGCATTTGAACGCCTTGCTGGCGCAGAAGTGCGGATGGGGCAGGTTTATTACGATTACAAGCCGGCAAATTTTTTGTTTGAAGATGACGAGTTATTTCTGATTGATCCTCCTGGAGTGTTGCGGCAAGGCGTGCAGCTGTGGGATTTTTCGATCTTCCGCAGCTTCATGCGGCGCGAACTATGGAGGTTTACCTTGCGGCGACCGTTCAATCGGCGGCGTGCGGGTATTCGCCAGGCCATGGCCGCCTTTGAACACGGCTACTTCGCGAACGTCGGCACGCCGTATCCTGAGCCAGGGCTGTTTGCGTCTGTCGTGCGGTTCTTCGAACTGCAGCGAACGGCGGTGTTAATAACATTGCAAAAAGCAAAGGTAGATGCGGCACGCCAGAAAATGCCAATCGCCGGCCACGCACGCCTTGGCAATCCTTTAGCCAACCGAATCACGCTGCCTTTGCTGGAGATAGAAAAGCGGTGGCTCTTTCGGCAACTTTG
>Ga0307305_10000503_pt1 | contig 14174 bp, 12 predicted proteins | sample ER_DNA_186_FD_194512 | JGI IMG/M metagenome (GOLD analysis project Ga0307305, IMG submission 194512) | Bulk soil microbial communities from the East River watershed near Crested Butte, Colorado, United States - ER_DNA_186 | ecosystem: Environmental > Terrestrial > Soil > Floodplain | place... | reverse complement strand
CTCTACCAGACCAACCTGCCGGTACAGCCAACTGTGCTCGTCGGCCGCGAGCGCGAGCTCGCGCAGGTGCTCGACCTTCTACAGGCAGGGCGGATCGTGACGCTGACAGGGGCCGGTGGATCTGGAAAGACGAGGCTCGCGCTGCAGGCGGCGGCCGAGGTCGTCGACGAGTTCAAGGACGGCGTCTTCTGGATCTCGCTGGCACCTGTGACCGATGCGGATCTCGTCCTGCCGACGATCGCCTCGAGCGTTGGCGCCAAAGAGGAGCTTGCCCGCTTCATCCAGGAGAAACGGATTCTCCTCCTGCTCGACAACCTCGAGCAGGTCCTCGACTGCGCGCCCGCTCTGTCGGAGCTGCTCACCTCGTGTCCGAACCTGAGGCTCCTCGCCACGAGCCGCGCGCCGCTCCGTATCGACGGTGAGCGCGAATACGACGTCGCTCCCCTTCTGGAAGACGATGCGGTCACCCTCTTCCGAAACCGGGCGAGCGTTGCGGAACCGGAAGACGCTGTCCGCGAGATCTGCCGGCAGCTGGACGGGCTTCCCCTCGCGATCGAGCTCGCGGCAGCGCGGACGCGGATCCTGCCGCCCGACAAGCTGGTCGATCGCCTGGCGCGGCGCCTGCCGCTCCTCACCGACGGCCGGCGGGACGCGCCCGAGCGTCAGCGCACGCTGAGGGCGACGATCGAGTGGAGCTACGACCTCCTGGCGTCCGAGGAGCAGCAGCTCTTCGGCCGCCTGGGCGTCTTCGCCGGTAGCTTCGAGCTCGAGGCCGTCGAGGCCGTCGCGAGCGCTTCGCTCGACGCGCTTGGCGCCCTCGTCGAGAAGAGCCTTCTGCGGCCGGCTGACCCCGGCCGGTTCTTCATGCTCGAGACCATCCGCGAGTATGCCCTGGAGCGCCTCGAGTCGAGTGCCGATGGGCAGGACGTCCACCTGCGGCATGCGGAGTACTTTCTCGAGGTCGCCGAGAGCACGGAGTCGGAGGCGCGCGGATCCGAAGAGGCCAAATGGTTGAACCGGCTGAAGAGCGACCGAGCCAACTTCCACGCGGCGCTCTCCTGGGCGCTGGAATGCGGCGAGACCGAGCTGGCGCTTCGGTTGGCCGGATCGCTCCACTCGTTCTGGTACCACGCCGGGTTCCTCGTCGAGGGTCGCCGCTGGGCTGAGCGCGCCCTCGCAGCCGTTGGCGACGACGAGTTCCCGACCGCGCAGGCCAGAGCGCTCTCGACGGCGGGCGAGTTCGCGAATCTGGCGGGAGAGACGGTTGTCGCAAGGAGCTACCTCGAGAGGAGCCTCGCGCTCTACGAGCGTGCCGGCGACCTCGGCAAGCTGCCCGCGGCCTACACGCAGCTCGGGCACGTAGCGATGCACGAGGGTAATCCGGACCTGGCCCGGAGCCTGTACGAGCGGGTTCTGGAGCACGAGTCGACGGATCCCTGGTGCACGCCCGCAGTCGCCTTCTGCAACCTCGGCTTCGCTCTCCTAGAGTGCGGCGACGTCGATGAAGCTCGGACGACGTTGACGCGGGGACTCGCCCATGCCCGCAAGGACGGGAGCAGCCTGACGACCGCCGTGCTCCTGGAAAATCTCGCCTCGGTAGCGCTGGTCGAGCGCGATCTAGATGCGTGCCTTCCGCTGCTTCGCGAGAGCTGCGAGCTGCTCCGGTCGGTGCCGGATCCCCAGCTCATCTCCGAGGCTCTCGAGCTTTGCGCCTGCTTGGCTGCGGCTCGGGATGCGCCGCTTGCAGCCGCGCGACTCGGCGGAGCCGCATCCGCTCAGCGAAGGGAGCTGGGCGTGACCGAGGTCGCCCTGGAGGCGGACACCAAGCGGGAGCTCCTCGACCGCGCGCGCTCTGCCGTCGCCGCTCGAGACTGGGAACGAGAGTGGGGTATTGGCGAGGAGCTTGGTCTAGCGGAGGCCCTGGAGGAAGCGCTCAAGACCCTAGACTGAGCCTCGATGCTGCCCCCGGTGCTGTGACTGGATCTCGCCTCTTGGGGCGGATGGAGAGCTGGTCCGCATCGGCTGCCGCGGTCAAGCGGTCTGACGCTGTGCGCGCAGCGAGGGCTCTCGGTACCGAGGGCAATCGGCCGGCAACGGCCTAGACCATCAGGGAGCCCTGAGCACGGCCCGGGCTCCCCGCGCGCCACCGCTAGGCAATCAGCGGCTTCTGTCGGATCATCTGTCCGTGCGCGAGCTTCCGCGCGGCACCGTCACCTTCCTCTTCACCGACATCGAGGGCTCGACCAGGCTGCTCGAACAGCTGGGGGCCGAGGCCTACGCGCAGGCACTCGCCGACCACCGCCGGGTGATCCGCACGGCCTGCGCCGGACAGGGCGGGGTCGAGGTCGACACCGAGGGCGATGCCTTGTTCGTCGCCTTCCCGACCGCCCAGGGAGCCCTCAGCGCGGCCGCGGCCTTCACCGAGGGCCTGGGCGAGGGGCCGATCCGGGTGCGGGTCGGCCTCCATACCGGGACGCCGCTTGTTGCCGAGGACAACTACGTCGGGATCGACGTGCATCGGGCGGCGCGGATCGCCGCCTCAGGCCACGGCGGCCAGGTGCTCGTCTCCTCGTCGACCGCCGCCCTGACCGGCAGCGAGGGGCTGCGCGACCTCGGTGAGCACCGTCTGAAGGACTTCGCCGAGCCCGTTTGGATCTTCCAGCTCGGGGAGGAGCCGTACCCACCCCTGAAGACGATCTCCAACACGAACTTGCCGCGACCGGCCAGCTCGTTCGTCGGCCGCGGGCGGGAAAGAGCCGAGATCGTTTCCCTGCTCACAGGAGGCACGCGGCTGGTGACCTTGAGCGGTCCGGGAGGTTCCGGCAAGACGCGGCTGGCCATCGAGGCGGCGGCCGAGCTCATTCCGGAGCTCAAGAACGGCGTCTTCTGGGTCGGGCTTGCGCCGCTCCGGGATCCCGAGCTCGTCACGCAGACCATCGCGGACGTGCTCGGGGCCAAGAACGGCCTGGCCGAGCACATCGGAGAGCGAGACATGCTGCTGCTCCTCGACAACCTCGAGCAAGTGGTCGAAGCGGCCCCGGCGCTGGCTTCGTTGCTCGAGACGTGTCCCGGCCTCAGGTTGCTCGTCACGAGCCGCGAGCTCATGCGGGTCAGAGGCGAGGTTGACTATCCCGTACTGCCGCTCGGCGAGGCCGATGCGGTCGAGCTCTTCTGCGTGCGGGCACGCGTCGATTGCGACGAGACGGTCACCGAGCTCTGCCGGCGTCTCGACAACCTCCCGCTTGCCGTCGAGCTGGCCGCGGCACGAACCGCAGCGCTCTCTCCCCGCCAGATTCTCGAACGGCTCTCCGGACGACTCGACCTCCTGAGGGGAGGTCGCGACGCCGACGCTCGCCAGAAGACACTGCGTGCGACGATCGAATGGTCCTACGACCTCCTGAGTTCAGAAGAGCAATGGTCGTTCGCCTGTTTTGCCGTCTTCTCCGGAGGTTGCACACTCGAGGCGGCAGAGGAGATTTGCGAGGCGGATGTCGACACGTTGCAGTCGTTGGTCGATAAGAGCCTGCTCCGCCGGACTAGCGAACGGTTGTGGATGCTCGAGACGATCCGTGAGTTCGCCGCTGAACGTCTACATGAGCATGGCGAGCACGAGTCCCTTACCCGCAGGCATGCCGAGTGGCACACCGAACTGGCCGAACGGCTCTACAGGCCGACGAGGGAGGGAGATCCGGATGCCACGGCGCGCCTGACGGCCGAGGTCGACAACATCCGCAGCGCCCTCGAGTGGCTCGCGCGTCACGGAGACGTCGGCAGGGGGATGCGCATCGTGGACGGGCTCTGGTACTTCTGGATCACGAGAGGCCTCGTGGCCGAAGGGCTGCGGTGGGCGCGCTGGGCTGTCGCGGCGGCGCCTGCTGCGCCGCCCCAGGAGCGTATGCTCGGACTGCTCGCCGCGAGCGAGCTGTTCCGGTCTCTCGGCGACCCTGACTTGGCACTGCGGCTCAAGCGGGAGCTGCTTCCCGAGCTTCGCGTGCTTCGCCCGGGGAACGACCTCGCGTCCACCCTGTCGGACATGGCCGACATGCTGGCACTGGCCGGAGATTTCGCCGAAGCCCGGCGACTGGGACGCGAGGCTCTCGTCTTGCGCCGGAGGCTCGGAGTGCGCTCGGGAATCGGCCACGCTCTTTCGAACCTGGGCATGGTCGAGTTTCGTGCCCGAGACTTCGCGCGAGCCCGCGAGCTCAACGAGGAGGCGATCGCGCTATTCGAGGAGCCATACGTGCCGACGAAGCTTGCTCTGGCGGCACTGCTGGCGGGTGAGTCGGCGCGGCGGACCGGAGATCTTTCCGGAGCGCTGCCGCTTCTCTTCCACGCCCTTCGCCTCTGCCGGGAGTTGGGCCAGCGTGGGACATTCCCGGAGCTCCTGCAGGAGGTCGCCGCCGCGAGCACAGATCGGCCCGCGGACGCCGTCCGGCTCCTAGGCGCCTCGGAGCGGCTGTTGTCGGAGATGGGCGTGCCGCGCTGGGACCCGCCTGACTACGAGCAGACGGTCGCGAGCTTCCGAGCAGAGCTCGGCGAGGCCGCCTTCGACGAGGCGTGGACAGCGGGCGCGGCCTTGTCCGAGGACGAGGCCCTGTCGCTCGCCGGTCGTTGCCTAGACTGAACGGGATGGCCCCGCCGGGCGACCTCCGCGAGTGGATCGCGCTGCTGGAGCGCGAGGGCGAGCTCCTTCGCATCTCCGCCGAGGTCGACCCCCACCTCGAGATCACCGAGATCACGGACCGTGTCGTCAAGGCCGGCGGGCCGGCGCTGCTGTTCGAGAACCCGAAGGGCTCCAACCACCCGCTGCTGATCAACCAGTTCGGGACCGAGCGTCGGATGTGCCTCGCGCTCGGCGTCGAGAGCCTCGACGAGGCGGGACGGCGGCTCGGTGACGTGCTCGAGATGCAACCGCCCCAGGGGCTCGCCGAGAAGGTGCGCGGCCTGAGGAAGCTGAAGTCGATCGCCGACTCGCAGCCGAAGCGCGTGCGCAGCGGCCCCGCGCAGGAGGTCGTCCTGACCGGCGACGAGGTCGATCTCGGCGCGCTGCCGATTCAGACCTGCTGGCCAGGCGACGCGGCCCCCTTCATCACGCTCCCGGCGGTGATCACGAAGGATCCGCGCGACGGCACGCGCAACGTCGGCATGTACCGGCTGCAGGTGCTCGACCGGCGCACGACCGCGATGCACTGGCAGATCCACAAGGACGGGCGAGCCGACTACCTGCTCGCCGACGGGAAGCTCGAGGTCGCAGTGGCGCTCGGGCTCGACCCGGTGACGGCGTACACGGCGAGCGCGCCGCTGCCCAAGCACGTCGACGAGCTGATGCTGGCCGGCTTCCTGCGAGGCGAGCCGGTCGAGCTCGTCCCCGCGAAGACGGTCGACCTCGACGTGCCGGCGAACGCGGAGATCGTGCTCGAGGGCTACATTGCGAAGGACGAGCTCACCGACGAGGGCCCGTTCGGCGACCACACCGGCTACTACACGCCGCCCGAGCCGTTTCCCGTCTTCCACGTCGAGGCGATCACGATGCGGCGCGACGCGATCTATCCCTCGATCGTCGTCGGGAAGCCGCCGGCCGAGGACGCGTGGCTCGGCAAGGCGACCGAGCGGATCTTCCTGCCCGCCATCCGGATGAGCGTGCCCGAGATCGTCGACTACGACCTGCCGGTCGCGGGCGCGTTCCACAACTGCTGCCTCGTCTCGATCCGCAAGAGCTTCCCGGGACAGGCGCAGAAGGTGATGCACGCGATCTGGGGGCTCGGTCTGCTCAGCCTGACGAAGGCCGTGGTGGTCGTCGACGAGTGGGTGGACGTGCACGACTACGAGGAAGTCTTCTTCCGGGCCTGCGCGAACGTCGACCCGAAGCGGGACGTGCTCCTCTCGGAGGGGCCGCTCGACCACCTCGACCACGCTCCGACGCTGCAGTTCTACGGCGGCAAGATCGGGATCGACGCCACGCACAAGGGCCCGGCCGAAGGCGCGCGGCCGTGGCCGGAGGAGATTCGCATGACCGAGGAGATCCTGCGCCTCGTCGACGAGCGCTGGGCCGAGTACGGGCTCGACGGCGTGGCTGCCGCCGACGGCCGCCCGGAAAACGCGTTGCGCCAACTGTTACGTCGTTGACGGCGCGAACCTGCGACGATTGAATCCAGCCGGCTAGAAGGCCCCTTTAAGCAACGGAACGGGAGGCGCCCGGGTGGAAGACCCGCGGGGGGACGAACATCGGCACCAGCCGCCGCCGAGTTTGTGGCCCGTCGGGTTCGCCGTCGGCGTGGTCTGCCTGCTCGTCGGCCTGGTCGTCAGCTGGCCCGCAGCCGCGGTAGGCGCCGCGCTCGCCGCGATCTTCGGATTCCTCTGGGCCCGCGATGTCGTCGCAGGCGGTCGGGGGCCGGCGCTGCCGGGTCCGGCCGAGCCGGAGCCTGCCCCATCCGCCCCCGCGATCCCCGCGCACAAGGGCGAGGCGGCGATGCCCGAGCCGGAGCCGGCCGAGCGCTTCCCACGAAGCGTCTTCCTCGAGAGCGCGACGCTCGGCCTCGGCGCGGTCATCGGCGGCATCGTCACGGTCCCCGCGATCGGGTTCGCGGTCCTGCCCGCCTTCCTGAAGCAGCACAGCCCGGAGATCGACCTCGGCCCGATCGGTGGTTTCCCGGAAGGACAGTTCGTCGTCGCCACGTTCCTGCGCAACCCGTCACAGGGAGAGATCTCGCGGCGCACTGCCTACATCCGCAACAACGGCTCCTCCGACGGCAAGCCGAGCTTCACGTGCATCTCGAACCGCTGCGCCCACCTCGGCTGCCCCGTGCAGCCCGGCGGCCCGGTCTTCGACGCCAAGAAGCAGACGGTGAAGACCGCGAACGGCCAGGTCGACCTGATCCCCGCGCTGCCCGCGGCCGGCTTCATCTGCCCCTGCCACGGCGGGGCCTACGACCAGGAGGGGAACCGCACCGCGGGGCCGCCCGTCCGCGCGCTCGACCGGTACGAGTTCTTCATCCGCAACGGGCACCTGATCCTCGCGGGCACGTACAGCGTCGCCAAGGTGAGCGGCAGCGGCGCGCAGGCCCGGATCCACCGCTACCAGCTCGCAGGCCCCGGCCAGCACATCGACGGCCCCGAGGCCTGGCTCTATCCGATACAGGCGCCCCACTGATGGCCCGCCGCAAAACAGCCAGGCGGCAGCAGCTCGAGCGCGCGGCGATGTACCCGCTCGACTGGCTGGAGGAGCGCTCCGGCCTCATTGGCGGCGTCCGCTACTTCCTCTTCCGCAAGGTCCCCGGCGACACGAACTGGTTCCACACGCTCGGGTCGGCGACGCTGACTGCCTTCCTCGTCCAGCTCGTGACCGGCGTGATCCTCGCGATGTACTACAAGCCCGACCCGCAGAACGCGCACTCCTCGGTCGACCACATCACGCACGACGTCACGCTGGGCTGGCTCGTGCGCGGGATGCACAAGTGGGGCGCGAGCGTGTTCATCATCCTGATGTTCCTGCACATGGGCCGCGTGTTCCTGTTCGGCGCCTACAAGTACCCGCGCGAGCTGAACTGGATCATCGGCGTGCTCCTGCTCGCCACCGGGCTCTTCGAGGGCCTGACCGGGTACCTGCTGCCCTTCGACCAGACGGCCTACTGGGCGACGGTGGTCGCGATCAACATCAACGGCACCGCGCCCTTCCTCGGGCCTTTCATCGCCTCGCTGCTGCGCGGCGGGGCCGAGATCGGGCCGGACACGCTCGCGCGCTTCTACTCGCTGCACATGCTCCTGATCCCCGGCGCATTGCTTGGCCTGATCGGGCTGCACCTCTACCTCGTCGTGCGGCTCGGCGTCTCCTCACCGCCGTGGTCGGACGAAGCTGCCGGCCGTGAGCGGGAGCCGGAGCCGCCTCCTGCGAAAGCCGGCCTCGTCCAGCCGCGGCCGCGGACGTCCGTCCGGGGGAGGCCGACCGAATGAACTCCCTCGACAGGCGCCGCGCGGGGTTCCAGCGCTACAAGCAGGACGTCAAGGGGCGCGGCAAGCCGTTCTACCCGTACGCCATGTTCCACGACACGGTGATGAGCCTCGTAGTTGTGACCGTGATCGTGCTCCTCGCGGTCATCTGGAGGTACCACTGGCTCGGGAACGCCCTCGGGCCGTTGATCGGGCCCAAGGCCGACCCGGGGACGACCTCGTTCGTGCCGCGACCGGACTGGTACTTCTACTTCCTCTTCTACCTGCTGCGGATCTTCAAGTGGCCCGAGTCGGTGATCCTCGCGACGATCGGGATCCCGACGATCGCCCTGATCCTGCTGCTGGCGCTGCCGTTCGTCGACCTGCGTCTCGAGCGGCGGCTCTCGCGCCGCCCCGTGGCGGTGGTCGCCGCCGCGCTGACCGTGCTCGCCATGGGCGAGCTCACCTACAAGGGCGCGACGGCGAAGGAGGCGATCGCCAGCGAGGTCGAGGCCGCGATCCCGAGCTGGGCTGCGAAGGAGGGCTTCACGGGCAACAAGGAGGCGTTAGCCGGGGCCAAGCTGTTCGCCCAGTCGGCCTGCACGAACTGCCACACCTACCTCGGCACGGGCTCGTCCAACCTGGGCGCGCCGGACCTCTCTGCGGAGGGCGCGAAGAACAAGGGGATCCAGTTCCAGATCGACCACCTCAAGTGCCCGAGCTGCGTCAACTCCGGCTCGCCGATGCCGGCCTTCGCGGACCTGGGTGAGGCCAACTTACGCAAGCTCGCGACCTTCCTCGAGGCCTCGAAAGGCCCGAAGTAGCCCGCTATGCGCATCTTCCTCGGGATAACGGGCGCGTCCGGGGCACCCTACGCGGCGCGTCTGCTCGAGGCTCTCGGCGAGGCGGGCTGCGAGGTCGGCCTCTGCGCCTCCCGCGCCGGAATCGAGGTGCTGGCGACCGAGCTGTACGGCGACGCGCGGCTCTCGGCGGACGAGACGCTCGCGCGGCTCCTCGAGCCAGTGCGCGATGCGGTCACGCTCCACGACGAGCGGGACTGGCACGCCCCCTACGCGAGCGGGTCGGCGAAGGTCGACGCGTACGTGATCTGCCCCTGCTCGATGGGCACGCTCGGGACGATCGCCTCGGGCGCCATATCGAACCTGATTCAGCGCGCGGCGAGCGTCGCGCTCAAGGAGGGCCGCAAGCTCGTTCTCTGCCCGCGTGAGACTCCGCTCTCACTGATCCACCTCGAGAACATGCTCCGAGTCAGGCAGGCGGGCGCCGTGGTGCTCTTCCTCGCTCCCGGCTTCTACGCAGGGGCGGACTCGGTGGGCGACCTCGTCGACTTCGTCGTCGGACGCTGCCTCGACCAGCTCGGCCTCGAGCACGAGCTGGTTCGCCGCTGGGGCCAGGAATGACGACCCGGGCGGGCACCCTTCCCGCCGAGGGCGTCCGCGCGATGTTCGACCGGATCGCGCCTGTCTACGACGCGATGAACCGGCTCATGACGGTGGGGCTCGACGGACGCTGGCGGTCCGACACGGCCGCGGCGGTGGTCGAGCCGGGCGACCGCGTGCTCGACTCCTGCTGTGGAACGGGCGACCTCGCCCTCGCGTGCCTTCGCGCGGGCGGCCGTGTGACCGGTCTCGACTTCTCGGAGCGGATGCTCGAGCGCGCCCGCCGGAAGTCCGGCGAGATCGAATGGGTGCGCAGCGACGCGCTCGCGCTGCCGTTCGAGGACGGCGCCTTCGACGCGGCGACCGTCGGCTTCGGCGTTCGCAACCTCGCCGACCTGGAGGCAGGCCTCGCCGAGCTCCGCCGTGTGCTGCGGCCCGGTGGGCGGCTCGGCGTACTGGAGATCACGCGGCCGCGTGGTCTGCTCGGGCCGTTCTACCGCGTCTGGTTCGACGCGATCGTGCCGCTGCTCGGGAAGGTACTTCCGGGCGGGTCCGCCTACACGTACCTGCCGGCGAGTGTCCGCCGCTTCCCGGGGCCGGACGATCTGGCGGTGCTGCTGCGCTCGGCCGGCTTCGGCGAGGTCCGCTACCGCCTCTTCGCAGGGGGCATCGTCGCGCTGCACACCGGGGTGGCGGCGTGAGTCTCGCGACGATTCGCGAGAGCCCCGGGCTGGACGCTTACCTGGAGGGTCTGGAGGAGCGGCTCACCGCCGCGGTCGAGGCCTGCTCCGGGCTCGTCTCGACGGTCGGCGCTGAGGCGCTGGCGGCAGGCGGGAAGCGGCTCCGGCCGCTGCTGGTGTTCCTGACCGCGCCGGAGGGCGAGACGCCTCTCGCGGCCGGGGCGGCTGTCGAGCTCGTGCACACGGCGACTCTCGTCCACGACGACCTGATCGACCGCGCCGAGTACCGGCGCGGACGGGTCGCGGCCTGGGCGACCCACGGGCCGTCGGCTGCGCGCGCCGCCGGCGACTACCTCTTCGCGCGCGCCTTCGCCGAGCTCGCGGCGACCGGCGACCACGAGGCGGTGTGCTACCTCGCGAACGCAACGCTGGCGCTCGCGCGCGGCGAGGCGCTGCAGCGGGTTCAGGCGCACGATCCGGACACAACCGTCGAGAGCTACCTCGACCGCTGCGCGCTCAAGACCGGCAAGCTCTTCGAGGCAACCTGCCTGCTCGGCAGCGGCGGCGACCGGAGCCTCGGCGCCTTCGGGCTCTCACTCGGGATCGCCTTCCAGATCGCCGACGACATCCTCGACTGCACGGGCGAGACCGTCGAGACCGGCAAGATCGCCGGCACCGACCTCCGGGAGGGGACCCCGACGCTCCCGCTCATCCTCGCCGCCCGCGAGGACCAGGCCGTTCGGCGTGCGCTGGCGGGCGGCCCGCTGGACGGCACGCTGATCAGGGTCGCCGAGACGGGGGCGCTCGAGCGTGCGCGGGTCGTTGCGCTCGACTACGCCCGCCGGGCCCGCGACTGCCTCGACGGCCACCTCCGGCGCGACGAGCTCGAGGCACTGACCGACGCCGTCGTCGACAGGGAGTCGTAGGTGGCGACCCTCAGCCAGACGATCCCGGCGATGCCGGTGCGGGACGCCGCCGCCGCGGCCGCCTTCTACCGGGATCAGCTTGGCTTCGCCATCCTCCACCAGGACGAAGGCTTCGTGGTGCTCGGTCGGGACGACGCGCGGGTCCATCTCTGGCAGGCGGGCGACGAGAGCTGGCGCGAACGCGGCTCGCTGGAGAAGCCGGTGCGCTCCGGCGCGGAGTCCTTCATCGCGGGGACCGCGAGCTGCCGGGTCCTCGTTGAGGGCGTCGACGATCTCTACGAGGAGCTGACCGCGAAGGACGTCCTTCACCCCGTGTCGCGCGGCGGTGTCAGCGAAACCGATTTCGGTTCGCGCGAGTTCGCGACCCTTGACCAGGACGGCAACCTGATCAGCTTCTTCGAGTGGGTCTCGTGATCAGGCTCGGGCGGATCAGCTACGTGAACATGGCGCCGGTCTTCTACCGGCTCGACGCCGAGGTCGAGGAGGTGCAGGGCGTGCCGACCGACCTCAACGCCCGGCTGCTGAGCGGCGAGCTGGACCTCGCGCCGATCTCGTCGATCGAGTACGCGCGCCACGCCGACCGCCTGCGCTTGCTGCCGCGCCTCTGCGTCTCTTCCGAGGGCGCGGTCGACTCGATCCAGCTCGTCGCGCGGAAGCCACTCGAGCAGGTGCGCACGATCGCCGTCACGCCCGAGAGCGCGACCTCCGTCGTCCTGACGAAGGTGCTGCTGCCCGAGGCCGAGCACGTGCCGCTCGGCGGGGAGGCAGACGCGAAGCTGCTGATCGGCGACGCGGCGCTCAAGAGCGCCTTCGAGGACCCGACCCCGCACCACGATCTGGGCCGCCTCTGGCTCGAGCGCACCGGCCTGCCGATGGTCTTCGCCGTCTGGGCCTGCCCGGAGCCGATGCCCTCCGGCTTGCTCGAGCTGGAGCGGGCGCTGGTCGAGTCAGTGCGAACGGCGCGCGCCGAGCCAGAGCAGCTCGCGTACGAGTCGAGCGAGCGCTACGGCTATCCGCCCGGTTTCCTGGCGCGCTACTTCGAGAAGCTGCGCTACCGCTTCGGCCCCCGGGAGCGAGCCGGCCTGCTCACGTTTCTCGAGCTGGCCCGAGACGTCGGCGAGCTGGACGAGGTCCCGGAGCTCCGTTTCGCGGCCCGCGTCGAAGCCACCGTCTGATCGAGCGTCAAGCGCAAGGACGTTGGCCCAGGCGGCGTTTGCAGGCTCCGGCTAGCTTCTCCGCGTGGCTCGTGACACCTTGTCCTGGGAGGGGCTTCATTTCTACACGGACAGGCTTTGCCTACGCACGCCGACTCCGCGGGACGCGGACGCTCTTTACGACCTGTTCACGGACTCCGAAGTCATGCATGGCTTGGGCAAAGAGCCCGTCTCGGCACCCGAGGAAGCGCGAGCCATCATCCAAGAGTGGATCGGCGCTTGGAGGACGGACGGGCTCGGTCCCTTCATTATTGAGACCGCGGCTACCAACCGGCAGGTGGTCGGCCAGGCCGGTCTCATGATTTTCGATACGCGCGGCTGGACGCCCTCGACCTGGGCTAACGCAGGAAGTCATGGTCAGCCCGAGCTTGGATGGGCCTTGATGCGGGCCCACTGGGGCCACGGATATGCGACCGAAGCAGCCGCGGCCATCCGGGGATGGGCACACGAGTGTCGATCCATCGAACGGCTTGTCTCTCTGATCTCGTCCGACAACGTCCGCTCTCAGCGGGTCGCGGAGAGACTCGGGGCGATACCTACAGAAACCGTCACCCCTGTACATTCGGGGCGGAAGACAGTCGTTTGGAGACATCCGCCCGCCGCCTGACGCGGAAACGAACTCCGCGTGCTCGTCCCCCGACCGTCAGCTTCATGCCAGCCACATCTGCATCGTGTCCCGCCCGGAGGTCATTCCCGAACACTGGCCCAGCCGACCGTTCCTTCAGGTGTCGCCCGAACGGCGAATCGCACCCGCGACCTTCCGCAGGCGACGGACGACGAGCGTGCGCAGCGGCGGCTCCGAATCATCGTAGTAGCCCTCTGGGGGATCGCTGGGATTGACGTTCTCCTGTCTCGCCGGCCGATAGTTCGCGTCCGGCCGGTCGGTGTTCAACCCGGGCGGGATTCCTGGTCCTGGGTAAACCATCTCGCTAACCATACGCCGACGGGTCGTCGGGTGACATTCGCGAACGCTGGCCCAGCCGAACGCCGTCTCCCTTGCGCGTAAATTGTGTTGCGATGTCGAGTTGGTACGACACTTGGGCGGACCGATACGCGGAGTCGTCGACTGGCGTCAGCGCTGACGTTCCGTTCTACGTCGGGCTTGCCCTTGAGGCTGACGGGCCACTGGTCGAGCTTGCCGTTGGTACCGGGCGAGTTGCGATCCCGGTCGCTCAGGCAACGCGCAGGCTTGTGGTCGGGATTGACTCTTCGCGGGGGATGCTCGCGCAGGCACGGCTGCGCGCGGCTGAGCAGGGAGTCGACCTCGACCTGCGCGAAGGTGACATACGGGAACTTGAACTCGAGGAACCCGCGGCCTTGATCTACTGCCCCGGCCGGTCTCTGCTGCATCTGCCCACCTGGGCCGATCGTCGCCGCTGCTTCGAGCGCGTCGCGGCGTCGCTCCTGCCTCACGGTCGCTTCGCCTGGAACGCATTCGCCTTCGACCATCACATCGCGTCTGCCATAGACGGCCAGCATGCCGACGCGAACACCGGAGTACCGTTGCCGCACACGAACCACTACAGCGTCAGCGATAACCGAGTCGACATCACCTTGGACGACGGTGGAACCGGTTCGCTCTGGTGGGCAACCAAGAACGAATGGCTGGGTCTCCTCGACGTCGCGGGCCTGCGCCTCGAAGCTCTCTACGGCGGATTCGATGGGGAACCGCTCGACGACGACAGCCGTGAGTACATCTTCGTGGCCCGTCGATAGGCGCGCAGCCTGGCCGTGACGGGCATAGAACCGCCGTTAGCTCACCTCCGTCAGGCGTCATTCCGGAACACTGGCCCAGCCGATGGTCTCGTAGCCGACGCTCGGGGGCTTCGTTAGGCACGTTGCGACCCGCCGAGTGCGCCGCTCTTCTCAGACCGGTCGCTAGTACCCGAGAGCGTCGAACGCGGCCGGATAGACGATCCGACCGGCGAGGTCGGGGTTGTATCCCGGGAGCCGCTTGACCATGAAAGCGTCGTCGGGGATCTTCGGATGCGGGGAGATGAAGCCGAGCGCGCTCGCCTGCTCGAAGCC
>Ga0307305_10000502_pt1 | contig 14190 bp, 10 predicted proteins | sample ER_DNA_186_FD_194512 | JGI IMG/M metagenome (GOLD analysis project Ga0307305, IMG submission 194512) | Bulk soil microbial communities from the East River watershed near Crested Butte, Colorado, United States - ER_DNA_186 | ecosystem: Environmental > Terrestrial > Soil > Floodplain | place... | reverse complement strand
ACCGGATGGACTCGGAGAAACTTGCTCAGGCGCCTGAGCGCCGTCGACCATGTTCAGCGCTGACACGATTTGTGCCACGATCTCGTGTGGTCGCGGCTCGATCGATACGACGATTGGGTTTTCGTCCGATCCCGGTTCCTCCAGCGCCTCGTATTGGCTGTGAAGCAGGCTTCGCGGCATGAAATGCTCATGACGGGTAGCGGTGCGGCGCGCAATCAACTCCTCTGCGCCCTTGAGATAGATCAAACGGACGTCGGCACGATTGCCGATTAGAATTTCGCGATAGCGGCGTTTCAGAGCGGAGCATGCGATGACGCCGTGTCGGCCCGAACGACGGCAGTAGTCGATCCAAGCCGCGACTGCGTCCAGCCAGGGCAAACGATCCTCGTCGGTGAGCGGAATGCCGTTGTGCATCTTGTCAACGTTGGCAGCCGGGTGAAGCCAATCGGCATCCTCGAACTCCCATCGTAGGCGCGATGCGAGGAGCGCGCCGATCGTCGACTTCCCGGATCCCGAAACCCCCATGACGACCACCACCGCGGGACCGAGCGATGAAGTGTCTTTCGTTGGCTGGGCTTGCGTGAACATCAATTCGCTCGTTCTGGCGCTGCGGCACGATCCGTAAACCAATGGAGGCGTCCAATCGGGCTGATGACGCCTGCGGGAATCGTCCCGTCTCCCGCTTGGGCGCGCGTGACCACCTGCCGTTTTTCTCCTCCCGTCACCACGAACGCCACATCGCGGCTGCTGTTGAGCGCCGGGTAGGTCAGCGTAATGCGCGGCTCGGATTTCGCACCGATAACGGCGACCACCCACCGTCGCGTCTCTTGCAGCGCCGGCTGACCGGGAAACAATGACGCGGTGTGTCCGTCCTCTCCGATCCCAAGCAGTGTGACGTCGAAGAGTGGGCGGGCGGGAGCGAGCCTGTCGGCGCCGTAAAAACGCTTCAGCGTCTTCTCGTAGGCGGTGGCGGCTTCCTCTGGCGACACGCCCTCCGTCAGGACCGCATGGATATTGCCGCTGGGAACAGGGACCCGAGAAAGGAAGGCTTCGTTTGCCATGCGAAAATTGCTGTCGCGATGGTTGTGCGGCACGAACCGTTCGTCGCCCCAGAACCAGTGCGTACGATTCCATGGAAAGCGCGACGCAATCTCCGGCGCTACGAGACATTCATAGAGACGCTGTGGCGTCGAGCCGCCCGACAGGCTCACGGCAAAGACGCGGTCGCTCGCCTGCGCAAGACCGCAGAGCCAGTCGGCGACATCGTGCGCGAGCGTTTCAGCACTCGCAAAAGTCCGAGTCTCGATCGATCCAAGGGAGTTCATTGCGCGACAACCTTAGTGCGCATGGCGCTATTTCGAATTCGTGCATTGGCGGCCGCATAATCGCTGGACCCGAATATTGCCGATCCGGCGACGATCGCGTCCGCACCTGCGGCAACGGCCAATGCGGCATTTTTGCCGTCCTCCCCACCATCGACCTCGATCCACGGATCCAGTCTCTTTGACCCGCAAAGTCGCCGCAGTTCACGGATTTTCGGCAACGTCTCCGGAAGAAATTTCTGTCCGCCAAATCCGGGATTGACAGTCATCACCAAAATGATGTCGCAGAGGTGCAGCACATGCTCGACAAAGGCAATGGGGCTAGCCGGATTGAGTACCGCACCGGCCTTTTTACCAAGCTCGTAAATTTGCGACAGCACGCGATGGAGGTGAAACGTCGACGACGGCTCAGCCTGAACCAGCAGATGGTCGGCGACGGCCTTCGCGAAATCGCCAAGATAACGCTCGGGTTCGACGATCATTAGGTGCACATTGAGTGACTTCGCGGTCGAATGGCGCACCGCGTTCACGATGGCAGGGCCGAATGAGATGTTCGGCACGAACCGGCCGTCCATAATATCGATATGAATCCAATCGGCGCCGGCCAGATCGAATGGCGCGACAACGATTGGCCTCATGACGCCCTCGGCGCGTCCGAGCTGGTGTGCGGCAAGATGAATCGCTCGATCGCCTTGGCGAAACCCTCATTGTCATAGGAGTCGGTCACGAGATCCGCCTTGGCCTGCACTTCCGGGCTGGCATTGCCCATCGCGATGCTAAGACCGCTCTTGCGAAACATCAGAACGTCATTGGGCATGTCGCCGATCGTGGCGATCGCACTGGTCTGGACCGAGAGAAGTTTTGACAGAGTCGTGACAACGGTCCCTTTGTTGGCGGCTGGGTGGGTGATGTCGAGATAATAACGTTGTGAACGGACCGCCGACGCTTTTGCGCCAAGCGCGTCTTGGGCATCTTTTTCACAGCGCGCGACCAGATCGTGATCGTCGCTCACGCCAACGATCTTGACCGCGCGACCGAGCACGCCTTCGAAATTCCTCACGACGGTCGGGGCGAACTTGACGGTGCGTTGCTCCCGCACGACATGGGGCGCATTGGTGTCACGGACAAGCCAGTCTTTGCCGCTATAGACCCACCGATCCATGCCGTGGCGGACGATGACCTCCAGGGCGCGCTTCGCGACATCGGCGTCAAGCACGTGTTCTTCCATGATGGTCATGTCGGGCTTGACGAAGATCCCCCCGTTGAAGCCGGCAATCGGAGTGCGCATCGCTAACGGATCGATCAGCATCGCCATGCCCCGCGGTGGCCGGCCGCTGGTAATTGCGAAGGCGATGCCTGAGTCTTGGAGAGACTTCACGGCAGCAGCCGCGCGTGACGTCAGTACTTTCTCCGCAGTGACCAACGTGCCGTCGACATCGGCCAGGACAAGCGAGATTTTCGATGCGGCGCGAGCGCGTCCTACCATGCGCGATCTCCCGGTTTCGCGCCCTCAACCTGCCCATTCGAGCGACCCAAGATGAACCGCTCGATCGCGCGAGCGAAACCATCTTCGCTATTGCTGTCAGTAACGAAATCCGCTGCCCGTTGCACCTCTGGGCTGGCATTGCCCATGGCGATGCTGAGTCCGCTTCGCTCGAACATCGCGACATCGTTGCGGCCGTCGCCGATGGCGGCAATTTCCGCCAACGGAACACCCAAGAGTTTTGCGATCTCTGAAAATGCGACGCCTTTGTTGGCGAGCGGATGAGTAACGTCCAGATAGTAAGGCTGCGAACGCACGACGGAGGCTTGATCGCCAAGCGCGGCACGCACATCGCGCTCACATTGTCCTAGAAACTCAAAATCCGCGCTTACACCGACGATCTTGGCGGCGGTATGCAGAGCAGGTCTGAAATCTTCGGCCATTCTCGGCGGGAATGCCACCGTGCGTTCTTCCAACACGACATAGGGCTCGTCGGAATGGCGTACGAGCCAGTCTTGACCGCTGAAAATCCAAACCTGGGCGCCGCGTGCATCGAGTGTGTCCACCGCCCGATGGGCGACCTCAGCTGGCAGAAGATGCTCGGAGATAACCGCAAGATCGGGAGTTGCCAGCACCCCGCCGTTGAAACCGCCGACCGGCGTCGTAATTCCGAGCGGCTTGAGCAACATGCGCAAGCCGCGTGGCGGCCGACTGCTGACAATCGAAAAAATGATGCGCGCAGCTCTTCGACCGCCGCCTGGGTACGCGCGGTCAACTTCTTGTCATCAGTCACCAAAGTGCCATCGACATCCGAAATCACGGCCGAACACTTGAATGGCAACGGTCGTGCGCGACTCATGACGGATGTCCATCGTCATCGCCATGGACGCTGCGCCAGCGGCGGCCATCTCGCGCCAAAAGCGCGTCCGCTTCGCTCGGCCCAGGGCTCGCTGCTGGATAGATTGGCAAATCTAACCCGTCACCCTTGGCCCAAACGTCGAGCACCGGCTGCACGATGCGCCAAGTCTGCTCCACCATGTCGGCGCGCATGAATAATGTGGGATCGCCGATCATGACGTCGTAGATCAGCGTCTCGTATCCGACAATTGGTTCTTTGGGGAACCAGTCATCATAGTGGAAGTCCATTTTAACGGCGGCGAGGTCCATCGCTGGCCCGCGACGCTTGACCTCGAACTGCAGGGAGATTCCCTCGTCCGGCGCGATGCGTAGCACCAACCAGTTAGGTCGCAGAGTGTCGACGGGCGTGTTCTGGAATGCCGCGTAAGGCGCCTGCTTGAAGCGGATTGCTATCTCGGTATTACGTCGCGCCATGTGTTTGCCGGTGCGTAGGTAAAATGGCACGCCGGCCCAACGCCAGTTATCGATCTCGACCCGCATTGCGACATAGGTCTCGACATTCGAACCTGCCGCCACATTGGGCTCTTGGCGATAGGCCTTCGTTTTTTTGCCCAGTACTTCGCCGGCGCCGTACTGGCCGCGCACCACCGCTGCCGGCTTGACGGCGGGAATCGCCGCTAGCACCTCGGCTCTCTTTGAGCGGATCGCGGCTGCGTCGAAGCCGGTGGGCGGTTCCATGGCCACCATCGAAAGTAACGTGAACAGGTGATTTGGGACCATATCGCGAAGCGCGCCGGTCGCCTCGTAGAAATTGCCGCGCTGCTCGACGCCGACCGTCTCCGCCGCGGTGATCTGCACGTGATCGATTCGATCGCGATTCCAGATTGGTTCGAACAGCCCATTGGCGAAGCGGAACGCCATGATGTTCTGCACCGTGTCCTTTCCGAGAAAGTGGTCGATCCGGAAGATCTGGTTCTCGTGCAGAATGCGCAGGATGCGGTCGTTCAACTCACGCGCAGAATCCAGGCTGTGGCCGAACGGCTTCTCGATTATCACGCGGCGCCAGCATCGAGGCCTGCCACTCTGGTCCTCGTTCTGATCGGTTAACTTGGCCTTGCCAAGCTGCTCGACCACGGTGCCAAACAACCGATCGGCGACGGCAAGATAGAAGATAGCGTTGCCTCGGGTGCCATGGGTTTCTTCGGCCTGGTTGAGAGCGCTGCGAAGTTTCTCGTACACTTCGGGCTTGCTCAGGTCGCCCTGGACATAAATCATCTTCTCAGCGAGCCGCTTCCACACGCCCTCATCGAGATGTTCGGCATCGAACTCCGCGGCGCTGTCGACAAAGCTTGTCAGCATGCCATGAAGCTGGTCACGCCACCCTTCAGAGGTTCCCTCCCCTAGAGCGACGCCGATTAACGCGAACTGCTCTGGCAACACTTTGCTGCGCAAGAGATTGCAGAGGGCCGGCACCACCAGACGCTTGGTCAGGTCGCCGGTCGCACCAAAAATCACCATTGCGCAGGGATCAGCCGGCGTAGCATTGCGCCGCGGCGGGCACGCGATCACCTGCGTTGTTGTCTGCGGCGTCCGGATCGGAGGGTTGTCCAGCATGGCCCTACTCGGCTACGCGCGGTGCCGCCGAGTGACGTTGCGAATCCTTCGGCTTGAGTTCGGGGTCGACGGGGCCGTGACCCTCGACGTGCCCACCAAAGCCAAAACGCATGGCTGAAAGCATCTTTTCGCCGAAGGTGTGCCCTTGCCGCGAGCGGAAACGGGCGAACAGCGCAGTTGTGATCACATCTGCCGGCACCGCTTCCTCGATCGCGGCCTCGACCGTCCACCGGCCCTCGCCTGAATCCTCGACGAAGCCGGAAAAATCCTTCAAGTGAGGATCTTTGGCCAGCGCGGCGGCGCCGAGATCGAGCAGCCAAGATGAGATGACGCTGCCGCGGCGCCAAACCTCCGCGATATCCGCAATGTTCAGCGTGAAGCGCTCATCCTCAGGTAGATCGGTCGAGTCCTTGCTACGCAGGATGTCGAAGCCCTCTGCGTAGGCCTGCATCAATCCGTACTCGATCCCGTTATGCACCATCTTGACAAAGTGTCCGGCACCGGACGGACCGGCGTGAATGTAGCCGCGCTCGGCGCGGGCATCGCCTTTCTCGCGTCCCGGCGTCCGGGGTATATCACCGAGCCCGGGAGCGAGCGCCGAAAAGATCGTATCGAGGTGATCCACCGCCTCTTTTGGCCCACCGATCATCATGCAATATCCGCGCTCGATACCCCAGACCCCGCCGGACGTGCCGCAATCGACGTAGCGAATGCGCCTGTCGACCAATTTCTTGGCCCGGCGGATGTCGTCCTTGTAGAAGGAATTGCCGCCATCGATGATAATGTCGTCCGCCTCAAGCAGACCGCCGAGGTGCTCCACCGTCTCTTCAGTGACCCGACCTGCAGGCAACATCAGCCAAATGGCGCGCGGCTTTTGCGTCAGTGCCTTGACTACATCCTCCAGCGATCGCGCCGCCGTGGCGCCATCTTTCGCCAACGCCTCACGCGGTTTGGCATTGGCGTCGAACACGACACAGGTATGTCCCGCCTTCATCAGACGACGGGACATGTTGCCGCCCATGCGGCCCAGTCCGATAACGCCGATCTGCATTTGTCCCACTCCTGAAAATCCGTTACTCGAGCGCCGAATCCACTGCGCGAGCAAGCTCCGACAACCCCGTATCGACGTTTTTGAGATGGACGCGAAGCGCCCGGCGACCGCGTTCGACCAGAACATCGAGGTCACCGCTAGCTTGCGCCGCCTTGACCACGCCGAAGCTGTAGGAATGGCCGGGCACTTCGATATCGACTGGATCGTCGCATGTAATCTGCAGAAACACGCCGGAGTTCGGCCCGCCCTTATAGGCCTGCCCGGTCGAATGCTGGAAACGAGGCCCAAAGCCAAGGCAGGTGGCAGCGCGGGTTTTGTCGCGGATACGCGTGCGCATCCCGGTCAGTGCCTGTGTATACGCCTCGTCGCGCTGGATGTAGGCCAGCAGCGCGACATAGTCGCCCGCTTTTGTCCCGCCGTGCACACGGCTGAAATGACTCCTCAGATAGCCGGACAGGGTATTGTGCCGGCCGAGCTCGGCTGCGTTGCGGGGATCGGCATAAAGGGCAAGACCATTTTCGCGGAACATCGGAGCTTCTGCAGGCAAGCGATGCGACCTCTCGTAGTCCTGTGTTAGCGCCCGCGTCTTGTCCTTGCTTGCCTCGACATCGGGCTGGTCGAATGGGTTGATGCCGACGATCGCGCCGGCCACCGCGGTAGCTATCTCCCAGCGGAAGAACTCCTGACCGATGTGCCAGATATCCTTCACCCTGATCCGCGCGACCGGATGACCCGCCTGCTCCAGCGCGTCCATCGCCTGTCGTTGCGATGGATCAGTCGACCCGTCCAGTTCTAGGTAGGCGAAGAACCGGTCGCTCCCGTAACACTCGGTAGCAGCGAGCGGCTCACCGGCCAGTGGGATCAGCGCGCGCCCGCGCTTGCCCGTACTCTCCGCTAGAAGCTGCTCCAGCCAGGCGCCGAGATCAGCGATGCCGGGCGATGCAACGATGGTCACCTTGTCGCGGCCGAGCCGATTAGACGCGACGCCCATGGCGATACCGAGCTGCACGCCCGGATTTTCTGCCGGCGGCACGTCCGCGCCGCAGGCTCGCTCGATCGGCTGCGTGGTCTCGAGAAAGCGTTTGACGTCAATACCCATTACCGCAGCCACCGCTAGACCGAACTTCGACAACACGGAATAACGGCCGCCGATCGAAGTCACGCCATGGAAGATGTGGGCAAAGCCTAGCTGCCTCGCGCGGCCCTCCAGTGATGATCCTGGATCGGTTACCGCGACGAACTGTTCACCGGCTTTTTCTTTACCTCGCACGGCACCGACGCGGTCGAAAAAATATTCCATGAAAATGTTAGGTTCGAGCGTGCTGCCGGATTTGGAGGAGACGATGAACAACGTGTTGCCGAGATCAACCGCTCGCTCGATCGCCCTGATTTGTGCGGGATCGGTGCTGTCCAACATATGAAAGCGCGGCCAACCGGATTGCCGCCCAAAGGTCTCGGCCATGACTTCCGGGCCAAGGCTCGAGCCACCCATCCCCAGCAAGACGAGGTCGGTGAACCCACGCTTCTTTATCTCCTCGGCAAAGCCCTGCAGGCGATCGACGTCGGCCAGTTCCTCCTCCACGATGTGCAGCCAGCCGACCCATTTGTCTTCATCCGTCCCCGTCCACAAGGATTTGTCCCCGGCCCAAAGTCGGCGAACGCGGCCCTTTTTGCGCCAATTCTCCATTTCCTCATCGAAAGCAGATTTTAGCTCGGAAGTGCCCAGCCCTATGACGAATTTGCCACGATCGCCTCGGCGATGCCGCGCAATTGCACCGAACAGTTTGTCGAAGGAGTCCGCGAATTGCCGCACGCCTTCGGTGACCAGCTCTTCGGTGATCTGCTTCAGCGAGATGCCATGCTGCTCTAGCTCGGCGAGTATTGCGCGGGCGCCCGCAACATCGTGCTCTATGACGTCGGGTGTAACCTTGCCGTGGTCGCGCAATGCATCCATGGTCGCCGGCGGCATGGTATCCACAGTGTCCCGACCAACGAGCGCCTCGACATACATTGTGTCTTTAAAGGCCGGATTTTTGGTGCTGGTGGAAGCCCAGAGTAGGCGTTGCGTCTTCGCGCCCGCAGCGGCCAAACGCTCCCAGCGTGGGCCGGAGAACAGCGCCTTGTAGCGAAGATACGCGAGTTTCGCGTTAGCGATCGCCACCTTGCCACGGAGCCGATCCACCACTCGCTTGTCATCGAGTTTGCCCAGCCTCTTGTCGATAGCCGTGTCGATACGGCTGACAAAAAAGCTGGCAACGCTGCCAATACTGGCGATGTCGCCGCCCGCCCGCGCCAAATCCTCGAGCCCGGAAATATAGGCTTCGACTACTTGTTCGTAGACGCTCACGGAGAACAGCAACGTGATATTGATGTTCAGCCCGCGACCGATCAATTCGCGAATCGCCGGAATACCAGCCGAGGTCGCCGGCACTTTTACCATCAGGTTGGGACGCTTCACCGCGGCCCAGAGCCGCGACGCTTCGGCCACTGTGGCTTCGGTATCGTTAGCCAGGTAGGGGGAGCATTCCAGGCTAATGTAACCATCCCGACCCTGCGTTCCCTCGTAAACCGAGCGCAATACGTCGGCACCGCCATGGATATCGGCGATCGCCAAGTGCTCGTAAATAGCAGAGATGCTGTGGTCAGCTCCGACTTGGAACTGTTTCAGCGCATCCGCGTATTCATCGCTCTCGCCAATTGCCTTCTCGAAGATTGACGGGTTCGAGGTGACTCCCTTCAGTCCGTCGCGTTCGATCAAATCACGCAACTCGCCCTTTTCAATGAGGCTGCGCTTTAGGTAGTCCAGCCAAGGCGACTGGCCACATGCTTCGAGCTGCTTCAACGGATTCATGCCGTCTGCCTCCGGGATTTCGCTATCTGATCCTTGGCGATGGTCAGTACCTTCTCCGGCGTGAAGCCGAATTTAGTCATCAGATCTTTGATGGGTGCGGACGAGCCAAAAGTGTACATGCCAGCTTTGGCACCTTGCATGCCAACGTAGCGATCCCAGCCCATTACCGAACCCTCTTCGACCGACACGCGCGCCGTGATTTCGGGCGGCAGAACGTTGTCGCGATAAGCCTGATCCTGCTGTTCGAACAACTCCCAAGACGGCATGCTGACAACACGTGTCGCAATACCTTCCTGCGTAAGCGTCTCGTAGGCCTCAGCGCAAAGCGCAACCTCGCTGCCGGTGCCGATCAGAATTACGGCCGGCTTGCCTCTTTTGGCATCAGCCATGACATAAGCGCCCCGCGCGACACCTGCTGCCGACGCGAAGCGCGTGCGGTCGAAAGTCGGGAGTGGTTGGCGGGTTAACACCAGGCAGGCGGGCTGATGTTTCAGCCCTATAATGACGCGCCATGCCTCGACGACCTCATTGGCGTCAGCAGGCCGTAGCGTGATGAGGCCGGGAATGGTGCGGAGCGCTATGAGCTGCTCGACCGGTTGGTGCGTTGGGCCGTCCTGCCCAAGGCCGATCGAATCATGCGTGAACACATAAATCACCGGAAGCTCCATCAACGCGCTCAAGCGAATAGGCGGTTTCATGTAGTCCGAGAAGGTTAGGAAGGTCGACCCGAAGGGACGAATCTTGGACACTGCGAGCCCATTCAGGATTGCGCCCATGGCGTGCTCGCGAATGCCGAAGTGCAGATTGCGGCCGCCCGGCGTGTCAACTTCCTGATCGCCGGCGCCGTCGAATGTGAGCCGCGTCTTGGTAGACGGGGCGAGATCAGCAGAGCCGCCGATCAGCCATGGGTAACGCGAGCCAATGGCATTAAGCACCTTGCCGGACGAGTCGCGTGTGGCAAGGCCTTTCACATCGGGAGTGAAGACCGGAAGGTCTATGTCCCAGTCTGCTGGAGGTTCGCGCCGTTGCATGCGCCCGATCTCCTCGGCAAGGTCGGGATACTTTCTGCGGTAAGATTCAAATTGGGTGAGCCAAGCTTTGTGAAGCCTTTGGCCACGCTGACCAACGCCATCCCGGAAATGCTCGCGTACGCCGTCGGGAACGAGAAACTTGGCGTCTTCGGGCCAGCCGTAGCTCCGCTTGGCCAGACGTATCTCCTCTTCGCCGAGCGGCTCGCCGTGGGCGGCGCTGGTGTCGTGCTTGTGCGGTGCGCCGTAGCCGATATGGCTCTCGACGATAATTAGGGTTGGCGCGTCGTTAGCCCGACGGAAAAATTCGATCGCCTGCGCCAACCGCTCTTGATCGTTGACATCGCCTACGCGCTGCACGTTCCACCCGTAGGCAAGAAAACGCGCCGCAACATCGTCGCTGAAGGCCAGATCCGTGTGCCCTTCGATAGTTACGCGGTTGCTGTCGTAGAACCAGCAAAGATTGCCGAGCATCTGGTGACCCGCGAGCGAGGCCGCTTCGCTCGATACGCCCTCCATCATGTCGCCGTCGCCGCATATGACATAGACGTCATGGTCGAACATCGTGAAATCCGGCCGGTTGAAGTGGTGGGCTAGCCACCGTCCGGCCAGCGCCATGCCCACGCTGTTGCCACAACCTTGACCAAGAGGACCTGTTGTCGTTTCGACGCCCGAGGTCAGGTGATATTCAGGATGGCCGGGACATTTGCTGCCGAGCTGCCGAAACCGCTTGATATCGTCGAGCGACACCGCGGGCTCATCGAAAGGCTCGTATTTGGAATTCACGGCCTTCACACCGCTGAGATGAAGTATCGCGTAAAGCAGCATTGAAGCGTGACCATTTGACAAGACGAAGCGGTCGCGATTGGGCCAGATCGGATCCTCCGGATTAAATCGCAGAAAATTTTGCCAGATGGCGTAAACTAACGGCGCCAATGCCATGGGCGTGCCCGGATGGCCGGAATTGGCCTGCTGCACGGCGTCCATGGCAAGTGTGCGAATGGTATTGATGCAGAGTTGACCGATGGCGCGATCGGATCCGGATTCGCGGCCAAATAGGTCCAACGGGGCGTCAATTCTCGAAATGACCTTGGCGGGCATCGACGGCCTCACTGCGATCGATCATCCGCGACCCCCAATTCGGATGAGCCCAATAGGACTAACCGGAACGCTAGCGTTCGGGTTCCAATTCGACGCCGCTGGATTTTGACGCCGATGGCTCGGCCCGTGAGCGATGTTGCCTGCCGCCTCTTCCTTCTCGCACAGCCACTCTCTGGCATTTGCAAGCCATCGTTAGTGCGGCATCGCATACCTGCTCCCGGATAGGGTATTCTAGACTGCGCCTGTCATAATCGAGTTGGACTATGGGGCATAAACAACGCGTTAATGTCCGCTTTCTTGTGCGCAAGACTTTCGAGTTCTTTTCGCAACGCTACAGCTTTTGGCCATAACAGCGCACCCATCGATGTTTGGCTGGTAAGTGCATTCATCAATGGCTTTCAGCGGGCTGATTGCCCAAAGTCTTAGTCCCAATGTTGAGGCTATGTTTGCTGTATCCGCTAAAGCGGACATTCGTCGGTGTGGCTTCGTTGTCCGCCTTGGTCCAAAAGCGGACATTCGCCGATCATCCGTTCAAAAGTTCATAGCTCAAAGGAAGTCCAGATGGTCAATGGATGCCGTCACTTGAAAACCATTCGTGACGTCACACCAAGCGCTCTCGGCTGCGAGGAGTGCTTGAAGACCGGCGACGAGTGGGTCCATTTACGTCTGTGTCGTACGTGCGGGCATGTTGGATGCTGTGACGATTCCCCCAATCGCCACGCGACGAAGCACTTTCACGCAACCAGACACCCGATTATCGAAGGCTATGATCCGCCCGAAGGATGGGGCTGGTGCTACGTTGACGAAGTCGCGTTCGATCTGTCGGATCGCATGACTCCGCACAACGGCCCGATCCCGCGTTTTGTTTAAATAGAGAAATAGCGCATTCCCCGTGACACGTACGCACATTTTATATCGCGACGTCGTCCTGCACACGCCCCGAAGCGGCCAAAAAATCGTGCAGCGCCGAGACGACCTGCGCACCCTCGCCCACCGACGCGGCGACGCGTTTGACCGAGCCCGAGCGGACATCGCCGATCGCGAACACGCCTGGGCAATTTGTCTCCAGCAAATGGCGATTGCCGCCGGCCTCGGCGCCGGTCAGTACGAATCCCTTGCGATCAAGCGCCACGCCGGATCCGGCGAGCCAATCCGTGTTCGGATCCGCCCCGATAAAGAGGAAAAGGTGGCGGACGGACCGCCGTGCTTCAACAGATGCGCCTTGCTGCCAGCGGACCGCCTGTAACATACCATCGGCGCCTTCAAGGCCACTGATTTGCGTTCTCGTGAGCAATTCTACGTTGGACAGTCTGCTGATGCGATCGACGAGATAACTCGACATGTTTGCGTAAAGGTCTGCTCCGCGCACGAGGAGCCAGACCTTGGCGACTTGGCTTGCCAAATAGACCACTGCCTGGCCGGCCGAGTTGCCAGCGCCAACTAAAACCACCTCTTGCCCGGCGCAAAGTTTTGCCTCTAGGGGTGATGCCCAGTAATGCACACTCGAAGACTCGAAATCTTCCAATCCCTTCACTGCAAGCCGCCGGTATCGCGCCCCGCTTGCGATCACAACTGAGCGAGCGGACACTCGTTCATTGTTTGCGAGATTTAGAATGAAGCAATCGGAACTCGAGGCGGCTGGCACCTCAAGGCGAGCCGCCTCATCGGGAATAGCCATTTCGACGCTGAATTTTTGCGCCTGATTATAGGCGCGTGCCATCAGAGCAATGCCGCTGATGCCGGTAGGAAAGCCAAGATAATTCTCAATTCTAGCCGAAGCCCCGGCTTGGCCGCCAAACGCGCGGCAGTCGAGCACCAGCGCCGAGAGTCCTTCCGAGCCGGCGTACACCGCAGCGGCGAGACCGGCGGGACCTGCCCCAACGATAGCAACGTCATAGACGCGGTTCGGGTCGATCGGCCCGACCATGCCGATACAACGGGCAAGCTCGTTTTCGCCTGGATTGCGCAGCAATTGACCGCCCGGGCACAAGACGATCGGCAGCTGACCGGGATCGACGTGCAAACGCTCAATCAACGCTTTGGCCTCGGCGTCGATCTCTGGATCGAGCGTCTGCTGCGGCTGGCCATTGCGCCTTAGAAAATTCGTCAGTCGTAACACATTCCCATCGCCCGCGTGGCCGATAATTACAGGGCCGCCTGAACCTACCTCAAGCAGGCCGACGCGGCGGAGAATGAGCGCGCGCATGATGCGTTCGCCGAGCTCCGCCTCCGCAATCAGCAATGCGCGCAATTGGTCGCGCGGTATGATCAAGGCCTCCACGTCTTCCTGTGCGCGCGCATCAACCAGCGCCGGCTGGCCAGCCAACTGCGCCAATTCACCCATGAAAGAGCCAGGCCCGTGCGTGACGATCAGTGGGCCCTGTCCCGACGGGGCATGCTGGTTAACGGCGACTTTGCCGGACAAGATGATCGTGAAACCTTCAGTGGCGCTGCCGGCCTTCGCCAGAGCGTCATCCTTGCGGTACGAACGCAATGCACCGAAGTGCCGGACGCGCTCAATCTCAGACCGGTCCAGGACCGGAAACATCTGGTCCCGTCGCGTTTCGATGGTCGAACGTGCTACAGCCATAGTCGAAGAGCCTTTTCTGGGTATTGTGATCTGCAGCTGCTTGCGAGTGACTTTTAACAAGGTCCGGTTATTTAGATCGCCAAATCGGTGGTGGCTCCATCAAAAAGAAACTGGTATGAGCGTGAATATAGAGCAATGCTGCCGATTTGAGAGTCAGGTCAACGATTCCATGACGGCCGCTTTGGGTCATCAGGAGACAATTAGCGGGCGCGGAAGCCATGTCCCCTTTACCCCCGAAGCGGACATTGGCATCGCCCGCCAAGGGTCGAATGACGACCGTATTGCGCGTACT
>Ga0307305_10000501_pt1 | contig 14199 bp, 18 predicted proteins | sample ER_DNA_186_FD_194512 | JGI IMG/M metagenome (GOLD analysis project Ga0307305, IMG submission 194512) | Bulk soil microbial communities from the East River watershed near Crested Butte, Colorado, United States - ER_DNA_186 | ecosystem: Environmental > Terrestrial > Soil > Floodplain | place... | reverse complement strand
CAGCATCAAGAAGGTCGGCCGCGCCGACAACTTCACGTATCCACAAACGGCGGTGTTCTTCCCGCCGAAGTGCGAGGGCGTTGCCTTCCGGCTCGCGAAGCAACTCGGTGTTGCGACGAAGCCGCTCCCCGGAGGTACCGGGCCGTGCCAGCTCTACGTGATCGTTGGCCCCGCGCGCGGACCCGGCGAATGACGTCGCGAGATCCGGTTCGCGCTACGCGCGAACCATGATGATCTCGCGCCGGATCTCGCCTACGACGTGAACCAGCCGCGACGGGCAAAGCCCGCCGCGGCGCGCGGCTAGTCAACCGACTGCATCCTCCACCATGCATCGCTACGGAAGTCGAGCGGAACACGTGGATTCGGCTGGGCCGCCAGCGCGCCTGGGTTACTGCAGAGGTGTGCGCAGGCCCGCGAGCTTCGTCTTGAGCTCGACCGTCATCGGCTCCTGCACCGCCTGGCGCACGAACTGACGCAGCGTCTCCTCGAACTTGTAGCGCTTGCGGCAGTACGTGCACTCGTCCAGATGCGCCTCCGCCTCCGCGCGTTCCGTATCGGTGATCACGCGGTCCATGTACGGCTGCATCATCTCTTCGCAGTGCGCGCAGGGATCGTACGCCGTCATCAATCCTCGCCTCCCACCGCAGACTCGGCCATGGCCTGCTTCAGGATACGCCGTCCGCGGTGCAGACGCGACATCACCGTGCCGATCGGGATGTCGAGGATCTGTGCGGCGTCCGCATAGGTGAAGTCGCCGACGTCGACCAGCACGACCACGTCGCGGAAGTCATGGGGTACCTCGGAGAGCGCTGCGACGACATCGTTCTGGGAGAGCCGCTCCACGACGCGCTCCTCGTCACTCACTCCGTCGCCTGAGGCCTCGAGCTTGTTGTAGAGGAAGTAGTCGCCTTCCTCGAGCGGCTGCGTGTCGGGGGTGCGTTGCTGCTTGCGGCCGCGGTCGATGTTGAGGTTCGTCAGGATCCGCAGCAGCCAGGCGCGCAGGTTCGTGCCCGGCGTGAACGACCGCCAGCTGCGAAATGCGCGCGCATACGTCTCCTGCATCAGATCCTCGGCCTCCTCGCGGGAACCGACGAGGTGGCGGGCCACCCGATAGACCTGATCCGACAGTGCAAGCGCGTCCTCCTCGAAGCGCACACGGTCGCGCGCTTCAGTTGCAAGTTGCCTTGCGTCGGGCTCCCGTGTCGTCTCGCTCATGCCGGGCCACCCTACCAAGGCGTTCCTGGCGTAAACGTACGGTTGTCCACACGCATTCCGGGCCTCTCAACTAAGCCGTTTCGCGGAAGCCGCCACGGGCCATCGCGTCGAGCAGCTGCTCGCGCTTCGTGCGCTCGTCGTCCCAGGCCAACGTGACCTGACCCATCAGGTTCGCGTTGGCCTCCTCGAGGCCCTCATGCCCCTCGAGCACCTTCGCGAGCCGCATGACACAGCGCTCGCAGCGGATGCCGCTGACCTGGATCGTCTCGGTTACGACGGCCATGGTCCTACGCTACCGACCGTTCGACGAGATCCGCGCAGACAGCCGGCAAGCCTCTGGCACGGCCGATCTCGAGCTGGCGGTCGGCCTCGCATGTCTCCGGGTCGAGGCCATTCAGGGGAACAGGCAGTTCGCGCGCCAGCGCCGCGACGGTGAGCGCTTCGTCGCGGTCGGGATGAATGAGCTTCCCGTGCGGCCCGAAGCGCGAGGCGGCCCAGCGGTTCTGCTCGTAGACGCCCCGCTCGCCCGGCTCGAACGGCCGCGGCGGCGAGTCGATTGCCCAGGCACAAAGTGCGTGCACCAGGCCGACCAGGGCACCTGTCCGCTCGACGGAGGTCGCCTGATCAGGCGTGCGAACTTCGAGCGTTCCGAAGCGCGGATGTGGGCGAACGTCCCACCAGAAGCTGGTGTAGTCGTTCGCCAGACCCGTCGCCGCCATCCGCTCGATGAAACGCTCCCACTCCGCGTAATCGCGGAAGGCCGGCGGTGCGCCGTGACGCGGCAGGAAGCCGAGCACTTCTGCGCGGATCGAGAGCATCCCGGTGTCGCGCCCCTCGAAGTACGGGGAGTTCGCAGACACGGCGAGCACGAACGGCAGCCAGGGCAAGATCGTCTCCATAACGTGGAAACACGTCTCTGCGTCGGGCATGCCGATGTGGACGTGCAAGCCGCTGACCCCCTGACGTCGGGCGGAAGGGCCCGCGTACTCGACGAAATCGCGGTAACGCTCGACAGGTGCGATCTTCTGCTCGGACGGGATGCTCGTCGGATACGAGCCTGCTGCCGCGACTCTGTGCCCGTTGCGTTCGGCGATGCCCCGCGCCGCGCGTCGCAACTCGACCAGACGCTCGAGCGCCTGATCGGCCGTGTCGCTGACATCGGTCGCCAGCTCGACGACGGATGCGTGCAGCTCGGTCTTGAGCGTGCCGGGAAGGTTGCGTCCCTCCGCGCCGGCGACAAGCGTCTCGACCGCGGGCACGAGCTGCAATGTCTCGGCATCGACGATCCAGAGCTCCTCCTCGACGCCGACCGTCAAGGAGCGCCCGAACTGCTGCTCGATCACCTCGCCCTGACGCCGTGGACCGGGCCGCCGGCCGCTTCCCACGCGTAGTACGACGCGCTGGGCCCATACGAGGGCTCGTAGGCCTGGATGCGCGGATTGCGTCCGACCTCCTTGGCACGCTGCGCGTGGTGGAGCAGATTGGGGTCATCGCTCCGCTCCCAGACGAGAATCAGGTGCGCGGCGGTCATGAAGCCGGCAACAAAAGTGCAGCCTGACGCCGGACAGGGAAAGGGATTGGTGCGCACGCAGAACCAGCCGCTGCGGTCGCCGCTTTGGTCGTCACTCCAGAGCTCTTCCTCCCAGATGAGCTCTGCGTCTGCGAGCGTGCCCCGGCCCGGCTCGATCCGCCCCTCCTCCACCGCGAACAGGCTACCCGTCGCGCGCGTCGCTTCGGCTTTAGGCACTCTAGGACCGGGGTCCGGGCAGCCTGGCCCGCAGCCGCAGTCGGGCCAGGTGCCGGGCGCGCCTCGTTGCGCGCCCACCCGGGCCCCTTTATCGGGCCTTCCAGTCGCGGAACGCGCGGAGTAGAGCCTCTTCGGCTTCCCGCGGCATGTCGTCCACGCTCAAAGTGCCGGTCAGCTCGATCGTGCGCCGCATCTGCTCGACGTACATCGCGCAACCGTCGCAGCCGGAGAGGTGCGCGTCGAAGCGCTTGCGCTCGCCGGCGGAAAGATCGCCCTCGAGGTACGCCGTGACGAGCTCGACGAGCTCACGACAGTTCAGATGGGCGAGACCGATGCTCATTGCTCCTCCGACAGGTACTGCTCGAGCGCGCGCCTCACCTTTGCGCGGGCGCGGTGGAGCAATACGCGTTGATTGGTCTCCGAGAGCTCGAGAGCGTTACGGACCTCGTCGGCGGTCCACCCTTCGACATCACGCAAGGTGATGACCGTCCGCTGGCTCGGCGGGAGCCGTTCGATCGCGCGTTCGACCACCGACCGGGTCTCCTTCGCCAGGAGCCTGTCCTCGGGCCACGCGCGCGGCAGCACCGCCCAGTGACCCGTGCCGGTGAAGCGCGAGCGTTCGACAGCCGGCTCGAAGCCGCCCTCCTCCGTGTCGAGGGCCGAGAACGGAACCGACCGCCGCTCTCGCTCGCCGCGTGTCTTCGCGGTGTTCGTGAGGATGCGGAAGATCCACGTCTTCAGCGAGGAGCGCCCTTCGAAGCGGTCGATTCCGTTCAACACGGCCAGCCAGGTTTCCTGGACGACGTCTTCCGCCACAGCGGCGGTGGGCACGAACATTCGTGCTACGCGCAGGAGCGACGGGTTCAGCTCCCGGATCAGCTCCATGAAGACGTCCTCGTCGCCCGCCCGCAGCCCTTCAACGAGCCTTGCGTCCTGGGGCGAGAGGAGTTGTTCCATCGATCGATTCGGAGGAAGCTAAATCGGGGAAAGCTCTAGCGTCCGCAGGCCGCGCACGTCTACCCAGATGCGTTCGCCATCCGTGACGACCTTCATCACGACCGCCTCGCAGTGTGGGCAGCGCAGCACGGTGCCTGCAGCCATGTACACGTGTACGGCCCCAACCGCGTTGGCCGAGCCGCAGCTCTCGCAAGTGCCGACGGCCGTCGTCACCTCGCCGGCGAACACCTCGCTGAGCAGCCCCGCCGCCGCATTCCCGTCGAGCCTCAGTGCTTCCATCTCATCCTCCTGTCGGACCGAAGCGTTCTGTCTTGATCCGCGACGGCTCGTGTCCAAGCCCGACGAGCGCCTCGGCGACTGCCTCGACGAACGGGGTCGGGCCGCACACGAACGCCAGTGCAAGATCGCCTGGAGCGACCTCCGAAAGCAGTTCCCGGTCGACCCGCCGGCTGTAGCCCTTCCAGTCCGGCGGCTGGTCGCGCGTGAGCGTGAACACGATCTCCAAGCCGTCGCCTCGTTTCCCGTACCGCTCGAGCTCGTCGCGATAGATGACGTCCTTCCATGATCTCGCCGAGTAGAGCAGTCGCGTCGGCACCGCGTCGTGGTTCGTAGCCCGCTGCCGTGCCATGGCCATGAGGGGCACGATGCCGGAGCCGCCGCCGACGAGGAACACGGCGCCGCCCGGATCCGGGTCCCACACGAAGTAGCCGCCGACGGGGCCGCGCAACTCGAACCGGTCGCCCGCGTGCGCATCCTCGGTCAAATAGGGCGAGACCTCGCCGTCGTCGATCCGCTCGACGGTCAACTCAACGCGAGGGCCGCCGGCCGGAGACGCGATCGAATAGCTCCGCTGAGCCTGATATCCGTCGTCAGCGGTCAGACGGACGTCGACGTGCTGGCCGGCCCGGTGACCGGGCCAGTCCTGGACGTCGAGGGCGAGGGTCTTGACCCGACCGGTCTCAGGCCACACGTCCGCAACCTCGGCGACGTGCCAGTTCAGTCGCCCCAGTACCGCTGTTCCTTCCACGGGTCTCCGTAGATGTGGTAGCCGTTCGACTCCCAGAAGCCGGGCTCATCGGTCGCGGTCAGGCGAAGCCCGCGCACCCACTTGGCGCTCTTCCAGAAGTACAGATGCGGCACGAGCAGACGCGCCGGGCCCCCGTGCTCCGGCTCGAGTGGCTCACCGCCATAGGCAAACGCGATCCACGCCTTGCCGTCGGTCACGTCGGCAAGGGGCAGGTTGGTCGTGTAGCCGCCGTCGCAGAAAGCAGTCAAATACTCGGCTGAGGTCTCGATCCCTTCGAGTAGGGCATCCACCGGAACGCCTTCCCAGGTCGTGTCGAGCTTCGTCCACTTCGTCACGCAGCTGATGTCGACCGTGATCGTCTCGCTCGGCAACGCGCGAAACTCGTCCCAGGTCCAGCGGTGCCGCTCGTCGACCTCGCCGTCGATCGTGAAGTCCCACTGGTCGAGGCGCGTGTGTGGTGTCGGGCCGGCCGAGAGCACCGGGAAATCGTCCGTGACGTACTGGCCTGGCGGCACCCGATCACGCGGCGCGTCGTCACGCCTTCGACCTTTGAACCCTCGCGAGATGATCGGCATGGCTTCTCCCTTCAGTTTCGGATCAGCAGCACGCATGTTGGAGCGCCGACAAGCTCCATCATGCTCTTGTAACAGACCGGCAAGCCCCACGACTGTTTCGCCAGTGAACGGAGGAGGTCCGATGAACGTGGAGCACTACGACCTGATCGTCCTGGGCTCCGGCTCAGCGGCGCGGGACGGCGCAGGAAGGGCAGCGCGAGAGCACGGCGCACGCGTCGCGTTGATCGAACACTGGCTGTGGGGCGGATCCTGTCCCAACGTGGCCTGCCGCCCCACGAAGGCCTACGTCGTCGCGGCCGAGCTGATGCACGATGTCCGCCATCACGCCCGGGAGCGCGGCATCGATCTTCCCGAGCCGACGGTCCGGCTCGCGCAAACGCGGAGGTGGAAGGACTCGATCCGCCGCGACCAGCAGAGCTGGGTTCAGACCCTGAAAGAGGCCGGTTACGGAGTGGTGCCCGGCACTGCCTCGTTTGTGGATGCAGGGACCGTCCGGGTCGGCGACCAGCAGTTGAGCGGCGAGAAGATTCTCGTTGCGACCGGCAGCCGCACGGCGGTTCCGTCCATTCCGGGCATCGAGGAGATCGAGTGGATCGACCATGTCAGCGCGCTGGAGCTGGATGAGGTGCCCGAGTCTCTGCTCGTCGTCGGCGCAGGTCCCGTCGGGCTCGAATTCGCTCAGATCTTCGCGCGGTTCGGCTCGCACGTGACGATCGTGAACACCGGGCCACAGATCGCAGCACGAGCAGACACCGAGGCGGCAGGCGAGCTGCAAGCCGCGTTGGAAGAGGAAGGGATCGAGGTCGTCCTCAACAGCAGCGTCGACTCCTTTACGCACAGCCGCGACGCCATCGCGGCATCAATCGGTGGGCGGACGGTCGACGTGTCGCATGTCCTACTCGCTTCGGGCCGCCTGCCGAACGTCGAGGAGCTCGAGCCGCACCGCATCGGCCTGGAGGTCGGTCGTGGCGGCGTCACGGTCGACGATCGCCAACGCACGAACGTCGACGGCGTCTGGGCCGCAGGCGACGTCGCGGCCGGCCCGATGCTGACGCCGATCGCGCAGTACCAGGCCCGGATCGCAGTCGAGGACATGTTTGGCGACGGCTCCCGCCGTGCCGACTACTCGGCTCTGCCGACGGCGATCTTCACGGATCCCGAGTTGGGCGACGTCGGTTTGACGGAGGCAGAAGCTGCGCAGCAGGGCCACGACGTCGGTGTCGTCAAGCATCCATTGCCGTATGTCACGCGTGCGCAATATATGGGCGCGAAGCACGGTCTCTACAAGATCGTCTTCGATCGCGCAACGCGCCGAGTGCTCGGCGTACACGTGGTCTCGCGCGCGGCGAGCGACATCGTCGGCAGCATCACTCCGGCCCTGAAGCTCGGCCTCACCGTGGATGACCTGGCCTCCATGCACCACGTCTACCCGAGCTACAGCGAGGGTCTGAAGGCTGCTGCTGAGAAGGCCTTAATCCCGACGAGCGAAGCGAAGTCCTAACTCTTAACCCGGCGAAAGTGCGCAGCACTTTCGCCGGAATTAGAGCGAGAGGCCCTGGCAGGCGTGCGGGCCTCTCGCTCGTCGCTTCCGCGCGCCGTGCTGGCCTACGGCTCCGGCGGAAGCAGGCCCCCAGGGGTACGGGGCCAGTCAGGGCGGCGAAGCGCGAGAGTCACGGCTGCCGCCCGAGTTTCACGTTGAGGTTGATCCGGCCGGTTCCGCGGACCACCTCGAGTTCGATCTTGTCGCCCGGCTTCTTCGCTGCGATCAGGTCGACGAGGCGCTCCACGGACCCCACCGACTGGCCGTCCATCTTGACGATCACGTCGCCCCCGGCCGGCCAGCTCTCCCCCTCGACCGTCACTTGGTTCGTTGCGGGCTTCAGGCCGGCCTTTGCGGCTCCCGACCCCGGCCGGACCGACGCGACGAGAACGCCGCTCCTTACCGGTAGGTGGAAGAGGCGCCCGATGTTCGGCTGCAGCGTCTTGCCCTCGATGCCGAGGAACGGATGCTCGACCTTGCCATGCTCGATCAGCTCGGCGACAACGTCCTTGACGGTGTTGATCGGGATCGCAAAACCGATGCCGACGTTGCCTTCGCTCTGACCTCCGGTCTCGATCTGCGCGTTGACGCCGATCACCTGACCCTGTGCGTTCAGAAGCGGGCCACCGGAGTTGCCGTGATTGAGCGCAGCATCGGTCTGGATGACATGTGAGATCGAGAGCTGGTTGGGCGCCTCGATCCGACGCTGCACGGCACTCACGATCCCGGAGGTGACGGAGCGATCGAGGCCGAACGGGTTACCGATCGCGATCACCTGGTCGCCGACCCGCACCGACTCGGAATTACCGAGCGGCAGCGATTTGAGTGCACGCGACTTGACGTGGACCTGCAACACCGCGCTGTCGGTCGACGGATCGACTCCGACAACCCTTGCCTTGAAATGCTCGTTGTTGGAGAAGCTCACCTGAATCGCGTTCGCGCCGCGGACGACGTGGTAGTTCGTGACGATGTGGCCGGCCTTGTCGATGACAAAGCCTGAGCCGAGTGCGCGCTGAGTCTGGGTCGTCCCGAACGGGTTCCCGAAGAAGTCGGAAGGCTGCTGGGTACGCGACGTCGTTTCGATGTGCACCACGGCCGGCGCGGACGCGCGATAGATCTCGTTGATCGACATCCCCTTGCCCTGTTGGAGGGCCACCGGGGCTGACGAGCTGGGAACCGCCTCCTCGCGGATGACCGTCGTGTGCTCACCCAGCTTCCCCAATGCGGCCGCGCCGCCAAGCGCAACACCGCCGCCCAGCACAGCAGCGGCGAAGAGCCCGGCGGCGCGGCTCCGGAGGTGGAGGGTGCGATGCACCTTTTCGTTTCTACCGGGGGCGCGCTTAAGGCCAGGTTGCGCTCCGTTAAGGCCGGATTAAGTCTCGTTAGGACGCAACCAGCGGGCTTTGCCGTGATCTGAACCGCCTTTACACGGCTCTAAAGAGGCCTCTCCTAGGGTAGGAGCCTCGAAATCGCCCTGACAAACGACAAGGGGGAACCAAATGCGACTGATCAAGAGGTTCAGGCCGTCACCCGCAATGGTGATCGGCTGCCTGGCGCTGCTGTTGACACTCGGCGGGACCGGCTACGCGGCGAGCCAGGCGCTGCCGCGCAACAGCGTCACGAGCGTTCAGGTGAAGGATCGCTCACTCCTCGCACGTGACTTCAAGGCTGGTCAGATCCCACGCGGTCCGGCCGGTCCCGCAGGTCCCGCGGGCCCGGCAGGTCCTGCCGGCCCAGCCGGCCCAGCTGGGACGAGCGGCTCGGCATCGATCAAGTGGGTCCTGGTGCGCCCCGACGGCGGCATCGCCGCTCAGTCGGGCGGAATCACGCTCGCATCGCACACGACGGGGACCTACGTGCTCAACTTCGCCAGCACGGTGACCGGAAAGCCGATCATCGCTTCGGGCGCGTTCGCCGGTGACGGCGGAGCTACGGATCGTGGCGAGACGGCAGCCGGCCCGTGCGGAGCGGGAGCCGAGGGCGTCAACTGCCCGACCACGAACACGAACCAGGCCGTGTTCGTCCAGACGCACAACCAGGTCGGCGCGCTCGACGACCACTCGTTCTACGTCGCAGTCTTCGGCTAGCGATATCTCTCCAGTCTGGGGGAACATCCCGGTTCCCCCAGACCCTTCCACTGGTCCGCTTCGCGGACAGGCGGCTGACGCCGCCGGGAGCCGCGGCCCGCACCCTTCGTCACAATGGAAAGGTGCGAGTCTCGGCGAAGGTCGACTACGCGTTGCGGGCAGTGATCGAGCTCGCGGCGAGCGGCGACGGGCCGGTGAAGGGCGAGCGGATCGCCCAGGCGCAGGAGATCCCGCTCAAATTCCTGGAGAACATCCTCGGAGACCTGCGCCACGCCGGCATCGTGCGGAGCCAGCGCGGCGTCGACGGGGGCTACTGGCTCGGGCGTCCCGCGGAGGAGATCACCGTCGCAGAGGTCGTTCGAGCCGTGGAGGGACCGATCGCCAACGTTCGCGGCGTCGGCCCGGAGCAAGTCGAGTACGCGGGCTCGGCGGAGCGTCTGCGCGACGTGTGGATCGCGGTCCGCGCAAACCTGCGCGCAGTGCTGGAGCGAGTCACGATCGCCGATCTGGCGAGCGGCGAGCTACCGCTTTCGGTCGAAGAGCTGACGTCGAACCCCGACGCCTGGCAGCCCCATTAGTCAGCGAAGACCGTCTGCCGGGTCGGGCGGACGTACACGATCTGCCCGAGCTGAAGCTCTAGGCCTTCCACCTGCTCCCGCGTCAGCTGTGCCGAGAGCGTCTCGCCGTCATCGCGCACGAGCTCGACGCGGACCTCGAAGCCGAGGTGAACGAGGCGCTGCACCATCGCTTCCTGCGTCGAGCCGTTGGGCTCGAGCAGCAGCTCGACGTCGTGTGGCCGGATGAATGTGTCGCCTAGCCGGTTGACCGGTCCGACAAAGGACATCACGAACTCGTTCGCGGGATGGTCGTAGAGCTCCCGCGGCGGCGCAGTCTGCTCGATCCGCCCGGCGTTCATCACGACGACGCGATCGGCAACGTCCATCGCCTCCTCCTGGTCGTGCGTGACGATCACCGTCGTCGTATGCGTTTCGTCATGGAGGCGACGCAGCCAGATCCGAAGCTCCTTGCGCACGCGCGCATCGAGCGCTCCGAACGGCTCGTCGAGCAGCAGGACCTTGGGATCGACCGCGAGTGCGCGGGCGAGGCCCATGCGTTGTCGCTGCCCGCCGGAGAGCTGCGCGGGATAGCGCTTCGCGAGGCCGGTGAGCTGGACGAGCTCGAGCAGCTCTGCAACGCGCTGCTTGATCTCGCTACGCGGCCGCCGCCGGATCGTCAGCCCGAACGCGACGTTGTCCCACACCGTCATGTGCTTGAAGGCGGCGTAGTGCTGGAAGACGAACCCGACGCCGCGCGACTGCGGCGGCAGTCGAGTGACGTCCTCGCCGTCGAGTGAGACTTCACCTGCGTCCGGCTGCTCGAGCCCTGCGATCACACGGAGCAGCGTGGACTTCCCGCTTCCGCTCGGGCCGAGAAGCGCCGTGAGGGAGCCGGTCGGCACGTCGACGGAGACACCGTCGAGGGCCGTGAACGTGCCGAAGCGCTTGACGATTCTCCGGGCCTCGATCACTGCGTTTCCTCCTTCGGCCTCAGGCGAGTCATCAGGATGAGCGTTGCCACGGCAAGCAACGCCAAGAGAGCGGAGGAGGCATACGCACCGACGTCGTCGTACTCGCGGTAGCGGTCCTGCACGTAGAGCGTCATCGACTCGGTCTGGCCGGTCAGGCGCCCGGAGATGACGCTCACGGCGCCGAACTCCCCAAGGGCGCGCGCGGTGGTCAGCACCACGCCGTAGGCAGTCGCCCAGCGAATCGCGGGCCAGGTGACACGCCGAAAGGTCTGCAACCAGGAGGCGCCGAGCGTTGCCGCAGCTTGCTCCTGCTCCGTTCCGATCTCCCGCAGCACTGGGACTACCTCGCGCACCACGAACGGCAGGGACACGAAGATCGTCGCAAGGGCCATTCCGGGGAGCGCGAACGCAACGCCGTGCCCGCCGAGCCACCCGCCACGGCCATACAGCATCAACAAGGCGAGCCCGACGACGACAGGCGAGAGGGCCAGCGGGAGATCCACGACCGCGTTGAAGATGCCCGCGCCCGGGAAGCGGTGGCGAACGATGGCAATCGCCGAAAGGACACCGAAGATCGTGTTCGCGGGAACTGCGATCGCGGTAAGTATCAGCGTCACCTTGAGAGCGTGGACCGCGTCAGGCGTGGTGACCGCGTGCCAGGCCGGAGCGACCCCGTGCTCGAATGTCTTCCAGAAAACGTAACCGACCGGCGCAACGAGCAGGACCGCGAGATAGCCGAGTGACGCGAAACGCAGCGCGTACTTACCGATCATGTCTCGTCACCCAGCGCCGCAGTGCGCCGATCGCGAGCAGGACCCCGAACGAGATGCCGAGGATGACAACGGATGCCGCCGCGGCTCCGCCCGAATCGCCACTCTCGATCCGACCGAAGATGTAGAGCGAGGCGACCTCAGTCTTGAACGGCCTGTTGCCGGAGATCAGAATGACCGCACCGAACTCGCCGACCGCTCGCGCAAACGCGAGCGCTACGCCCGAAAGGATCGCGGGCAGGATGCTCGGCAGGATGATGCGCAGGAACGTCGCGATGCGGCCCGCCCCCAGCGAGGCAGCAGCGTCTTCCATTTCTCGGTCGAGCTCAAAGAGCACCGGCTGCACCGTTCGCACGACGAACGGCAGCGTCACGAAGAGGAGCGCGACGAGAAGCCCCCAACGCGTGAGGCTGACATCGACGTTCACCGGCGACTTCGGGCCGAAGAGGATCAGGAGCGTCAGTCCCGCAACGATCGTCGGCAGTGCAAAGGGCAGATCGACGAGCGCGTTGACCAGACCCTGTCCGACGAACCGATCTCGTACGAGCGTCCACGCTATTGCCGTCCCCGCAACCGCATTCACCACCGCCACAACGAGCGAAATGCCAAGGGTGAGCTTGAGAGCGGCGACGGCTTCCGGATTCGTCACCGCCTGCCAGCCGTGGGCCTTCCAACTCAGCGCTGCGAGTGGCAGCAGGACGATCACGCTCAAGTAGAGCGTGCTGAGGCCGACGGCGAGGCCCGGCGCGAGTGAGCGCCGGGCACCGGGAGCGGCCGGAAGCGCGCCGGCGTTAGCCGCCACTCGACCCCTGGATCTTCGCCATCACTCCCGAGTTCGGGTCGAAGAACTGCTTCTCGACCTTCGCCCAGCCGCCCACGTACTTGATCGTGAAAAGTTGCGGACGGGTCGGGAAGTTGAAGCCGCGCGCCGCCGCGGTCACGACGGGCCGGTAACCGTTCTGCGCAAAGATCTTCTGGGCGGCGACGGTGCGCAGGTACTTCAGGAACGCTGTCGCCTCTGTCTTGTGCTTCGACGTGGACGTCACGGCAATCGGGTTCTCGATCAGGATCGTTGCCTTCGGGATCACGAACTGGACGGGCTGGCCCTTCTTCTGCGCGAAGATCGCCTCGTTCTCGTAGGCAAGGAAAACGTCGCCGCGGCCGCTCAGGAACGCCGTCAGCCCCTCGCGTGCGCTCGACGGCTGCGCGACGACGTGCTTCCAGAGCTTGCCCAGGTAGTCGATGGCCTGCTTCGGCGTCTTGCCTGCGCGCAGGGCGCCGCCGTAAGCGGCCATCACGTTCCAGCGCGCGCTTCCTGAGGTGAACGGGTTCGGCGTGATCACCTGAACGCCCGGCTTGAGGAGGTCGTTCCAGGTCTTCAACTTCTTCGGATTGCCGTCACGCACGATGAACACGACAACCGAGCGGGTGACCATCCCCTTGTACTTGTCCTTGTTCCAGCTCTTCCCGACGAGCTGCTTCTGGACGAGTGAGGTGATGTCCGGCTCGAGGGAAAACGCGACGATGTCCGCGTCGAGCCCCGCAGCAACTGCCCGGCTCTGCTCGCCCGAGGCGCCGTAGGACTGGGAGAACGAGACACCGTTCCCCGCTTTGGTCTTCTGGAACCCGGGGATCAGCTGCCCGTACGCGTCTTTCGGCGTCGAGTAGGCAACGAGGGTCAGCTTGGTGTCCTTCGACGCACCGGCAGCCAGTGCGGGCAGAAGGAGCGCCATGAACAAAGCCAGGCTAATTCGTCGCATCTCGTCTCCTTATTAGTCCACTGAATCGGTGGACTTTAGGGACAAGCGCGAACCACGTCAAATGGGAACCTCAGGCCGTTCCATACAATCGGTCGGGTGAGCCCTTCCACCCTCAGCGCCGGCGGCCAGAGCTACGAGATCTTCCCGCTGGAAGGCGCCGAGCGTCTCCCCTACACGCTCAGGATCCTGCTGGAGAACGCCCTTCGGCACGGCGAGGAGGAGGACGCCGAGGCGCTGCGCCGCTGGCAGCCGTCGGCTGCGCCCTCGGACGAGATCTCGTTTCGGCCGGCCCGCGTCCTGCTGCAGGACTTCACCGGCGTTCCTGCCGTCGTCGATCTCGCGGGGATGCGGAATGCGATGGCCGACCTCGGGGGCGACCCGTCCCGGATCAACCCGCAACTGCCGGCCGAGCTCGTCATCGACCACTCGGTGCAGGTCGACGAGTATGGATCGGCGCGTGCGATGTTCCGCAACGCCGAGCTGGAGTTCGAACGCAACCGCGAGCGCTACGCCTTCCTACGCTGGGGACAGACGGCCTTCGACAACTTCAAGGTCGTCCCGCCGAACACGGGCATCGTCCATCAGGTCAACCTCGAGTTCCTGGCGCGCGTGATCGAGGCGCGCGACGGCCAGGCGTTCCCGGACACGCTCGTCGGCACGGATTCGCACACGACGATGATCAACGGGCTCGGCGTGCTCGGCTGGGGGGTCGGCGGAATCGAGGCGGAGGCGGCGATGCTCGGCGAAGCGGTGTCGATGCTGATCCCGGAGGTCGTCGGCTTCAAGCTCACGGGCTCGATGCCCGAGGGCGCGACCGCGACCGACCTCGTCCTGACCGTCACGCAGTTGCTACGGGCAGCGGGCGTGGTCGGGAAGTTCGTCGAGTACTTCGGACACGGGCTCGTCGGGCTCCCGCTCGCAGACCGGGCGACGATCGGAAACATGTCGCCCGAGTACGGCGCGACGTGCGGCTTCTTCCCCGTGGACGACGAG
>Ga0307305_10000499_pt1 | contig 14204 bp, 7 predicted proteins | sample ER_DNA_186_FD_194512 | JGI IMG/M metagenome (GOLD analysis project Ga0307305, IMG submission 194512) | Bulk soil microbial communities from the East River watershed near Crested Butte, Colorado, United States - ER_DNA_186 | ecosystem: Environmental > Terrestrial > Soil > Floodplain | place: USA... | reverse complement strand
GAAAGTGGGATCACGTTCAACGAGGAGGCGACTGTGGCGGCGGTTTCTGCGGAGAGGATCGGGCGGGTTCTTGTGGGTGTGCTCATGCTGGCGGCGCTGACCTTGGCGTCCACAGCGAAGGCCGGATTGATCGGCACGGGATCGGCGTCGTATTGCTCGCCGACATCCACCCAGGCGTTCACATCCTGGGGCGATCAAAACGCCTATACGCTCCTGCCGAACGGCTCGTTCGAGAACGGCAGCACCTCCTGGACGATGAGCGGCGGCGCAAAGGTCGTCGCCGGCAACGAGCCCTACTTCCTGAACGGCAGGAGGGACAGCCACTCGCTGCTCCTCCCCGCGGGGAGCTCCGCCTACAGCGCGACGATGTGCTTCGCGCTCGGCGACTGGCACCTGCGTTTCCTGATGCGCAACGTCGGCTCGCAGACGGGCTCCCTGCGCGTCACGGTGATCGTCCCAAGCCTCGTCGGCGGTCTGCTCACGGTCCTCGACGGCGGCACCGTCAGCGGGAACGGAACCTGGCAGCCCTCGCCACGGCTTCAACTGCTGCTGTGCAACGTCACCAGCCTGCTCGGGACGAAGGCGGTCGCCTTCCGCTTCACGCCCGTCGGCCGGGACGCCGCGTACCAGATCGACGACGTCTATCTGGATCCTTGGAAGTCCACGTAACCTCCTAGAGCGCCTTCGAAGACCGTCGACCGGTTCCGACCGGTCATTTCAGACGGGCGCACGGGCGGAGCCGGCGCGCCCTGACGGCGGCATCGCAAGCGATGCCTCTGCGGGTGCGGCACACTCGATCTCTACACTCCGGCTCATGGAGCGCTCGTTGCCGGTCGCTGAGCGGCCTCGCCGCCCGAAGTGGATGAAGGTTCGCGCCCCGAGCGCGGACTCGGCCTACTTCGACGTGCGCAACCTGATCCACGGCGCCAGCCTGAACACGATCTGCGAGGAGGCGCGCTGCCCGAACATCTCCGAGTGCTGGGGCCGCGGCACGGCCACCTTCCAGATCCTCGGAGACACCTGCACCCGGGCCTGCCGCTACTGCTACGTCCACTCCGGCCGGCCCGAGCACCCGCCGGACCCGCTCGAGCCGCTCAGGCTCGCGGCCACTGCGGCGAAGATGAACCTCAAGCACGTCGTCGTCACTTCGGTCGACCGCGACGACGTTGCCGACCGCGGCGCCGGCCACTACGCGGCGACGATCCGCGCGCTCAAGCACAAGGTCCCCGAGGCGACGATCGAGATCCTCACGCCGGACTTCCTCGACGTCGAGGAGCAGGCCCTCGGAACGATCCTCGCCGAGCGACCCGACGTGTTCAACCACAACATCGAGACGGTTCGCCGGCTGCATCCGCGCATGCGCGGCGCCAAGGCGTCCTATGACAAGGCGCTCTGGCTGCTCGAGCGCGCGAAAGAGCTCGCCGACTATCCGGTGCTGACGAAGTCCGGGATCATCGTCGGGCTCGGCGAGTCAAACGACGAGGTGGTCGAGACGTTGCGCGACCTGCGCGCCCACGGCGTGGACGTCGTCACCATCGGCCAGTACCTCCAGCCAAGCGCGAAGCACGCGAAGATCGACCGCTGGGTGCACCCCGACGAGTTCCGCTGGTTCCGGGAGCAGGGCGAGGCACTGGGCTTCGGCTCGGTCTTCTCGGGGCCGCTGGTGCGCTCCAGCTACAGGGCAGACGAGCAGCGGCACGCCGCCGCAACCGGCCGTGGCGCGGTGGCGTACTAAGGCCCTCGTCGCTGCGGGAGCTCTGGCTCTGGCCGGAGCCGCGGTCGCAGCGGTCGTCGCGTCCGACTCCGGTTTCCACAAGGAGGGGCGCGATCAGGACGAGCGGCCGCGCCTGATGCCCGTCGGCCAGGCGCCGCTACGCGTGAAGGGGACGGGCTTCGTCCCTGGCGAGCGGGTGCGGCTGACGCTGGGTGGCGGGACCGGCCTCCGCCAATCGGTCCGGGCCGACACGGACGGGTCGTTCACGGCGGTTTTCCGCAACGTCAGTGCTTGCGACAGCGTCACGGCCGACGCACGAGGCTCGAAGGGCAGCCGCGCCTCGTTCAACTTCTCGCAGGTCGCCTGCCTCTCCCCGTAGACGAGGAGAGGGCCGGCGCGCGGCCGGCCCTCTCTCGTGTGATTTCGTCCAGGCGCTAGTTCGTCGGGTCTGACGTGAACGCCTGGATCTCTGCGACGCGGACGAAGCGACGGCTCGACGCAGCGGTCGAGGTCGACACATTCGAGTCGCAGTCTGCGTTGTTCGTGGGCTCGGCGTCCTGGTCGCCCTGGTACGCCTGGTTGCCAGTGCACTGGTTGGCACCGACCCGGAGACGCAGGTGCGTGGCCATCGTCTTGGGGATCGCGAAGTCCCGCAAGATCAGCTGAGGGACGATCGGACGCGGGGCGTCGCCCGGGAAGGCGTTGCCGGCGCTCGAGTACACCATCGCGTACCCGCCGTTGGTCGAGCAATCGGCTCCCGCAGCCGCGTTGCAGGCGAAGAGCTCGAACGAGCGCAGAGCCGCGAAGCGACTCTGGCCGGGCGCGATCATCGCGCTGATCGCGACATGCGAGATCTGATGGGCTGCCGTGCCCGCCAGATCGATGGTCACCTGCTTGCCGGCGATCAGGGTCAGGCCACCCGCTGCGTCGCGACCGTCTGCCGACCAGTTGGTCGTCTCGGTTTCGTCGATCGCGTTCGCCTGACCGGTGCCGTCGCCGGCTGCCGTCGCGCCTCCGGTGCCGGAGGCCCAGTTGGTCGGCATCACGACGTTTTGGGTCTTGACCTGGTTCGCATTGAACTTCGCGCTGAACCGGTAGAACCCGTAGCCGGGCGCGACCGCGACGAACTCGTACTCGCCGGGGACGAAGGGAGCCGTCGCGTCACGGTTCACGTCGATGCCGGAGTTCGTCGTCGCCGGGTCCGTATCGGCAATCGGCGAGACGCGCACCTCGTAGTGGCCGACGTAGACCTTGCCGACGACAGGAAGTCCGGTGTCCTTCGAGACGAGGTTGAAGGTCACCTGGGCGTTCTTGTCGAGCTGAGACGAGAAGTCCGGAACCGGATCACAGTCCTGTGTCGCTCCGACACCCGTTGCCTGGCAACGCGTGGCGGGCGTGACGGTCGAGTGCAGGGCTGCGTTCCGGCCAAGCCCGCGCAGCGCGAAGGCGTGCCAGATCTCGGTCTGGTTTGCCCCGCCGTACCGCATCACGTCGGCCGCGAGGAGTGAATTCCTCCCGTCGATCATGGTGGGCACGACCGGATCGATCAGCATCGAGTCGAACACGAGCTGCATCCAGCGACGGTTGCCGGGGCAGTTCTGCGACGGCAGTTCGCCCGCCGCACACTGCGCCTGCAGCGCCGCGTTGCCGGCCGGGAAGGCGCCGTTGTACTTGTCGACCAGCGCCTGCCGGACCGAGTTGTTGATCGCGACCCAGATCTCGCCGTCGGAGTGAACCTCGTTGCCCGGCGTGTCGTAGCCGATATCGCTGAAGTTCAGCGGGTTGACGTGCGAGTACGTCGACGGCGTCGGGAAGGCGCCGATCCGCGGGTAGTTCATGACGTAGTTGCGGATCCCGTGCTCCTTGTTGCCGGTTGCGTACGCGCCCGCGACGAACGGATCCTCGCCGTCTGTGGGCGTGAAGCTGTTCTCCCGCAGGTACTCGACCGAGACCAGGTCGCCGAAGGCCTCGCCCATCGAGCCGGCGTGAAAACCGGCGCGGGCGTTGCCCTTGCCGATCATGCGGTTCTCGATCATGTGGCCGAACTCGTGGCCGATCACGCCTTGGTCGTAGTCACCGTCGACGCATGGTGCGTAGAACGAGCCTGCAAGCGGCTGCCACATGTACATGTTCGTGATCGACGACGCCCCATCTGGGAGCGTGATCATGTTCGCGTTGTCACGCGTCGCCGTCGCCGCTCCGGACTGCACGTCGCCGACCAACGGGTCGTTCTCCTGCCGGAGCTCCGTCAGGCCGAAGTTGCTCGCCTGGGCGTTCCAGTTCTGCTCGGTGAACCCGAGGTAGTAGGAGAAGTCGTGCATCCGGTTGTGCATGGCGAACAGGTTCACGGCCGCCGCGCTGTCGTCGTAGGTCGAACCGGCAACCGGCGGCAACGCGACCGCACACTGGCGGTTGTTCCAGTCGTTCGTCCACGTAAATGAGTAGTCCCGGGCCGTGCTGACCGGCATGAACTGCGGTGGGCTCGGCACGGTGTCGTTCGTCCACGAGGTCGCGGCCTTGTTGTTGTTGCCGCTCGTCGTGAAGGTCGACGCGTTCGCACGGAGATCGAAGTCCCATGGGGCCCGGGACGCGAGGTTGCCCACGACCCGGTCGCAGTTCGGCGCGGAGCGCCAGCACCACGTCTCGCGTGTGTCCGTGTCCGCGTGGATCCAGGGGTACATGTCGAGTGCCCCCAGCGGCGGATTGGCCGGGAAGGCCTGCCAGCGCGCCAGGTAGGGCGCCGGCGCCGGCGAGTCGTCGAGCGTCAGATGGCCCGTGTACGTAGTCGGGGCCGCCCAGGGGCTCGAGCCGCCGTCGTTGAAGTCGCAGACCTCGACGAAGTAGTCGCCTGCAGGCACGCCGCCCGCAGGCTCGTAGTGGAACTGCTCCGGCGAGAACAGCGTGTCCGCCGAGACGACCCTCGTCGCCCCGAAGTACAGGTTGAGGACCAGGTCGTTTGTAGGGATCGTCGCCGCCGCGAAGCCGTCGAGCGCCCGGACTCCGGCGCCGACAGCGTACGGCCCCTGCTTGACGTCGCAGGCGCCGTCGACCGGTGGCACGCTTCCGCTGAAGGTGTTCGTCACCGGAGCCGCCGGTGCGACCTCGCCATCGCCGAAGTAGTCGACGAGGCTGGTCCTTGCCAGCACGGCGCCGCTCCTGGCGTTGACGATGATCCGGTACGCAGTCGGCGACGCGGCCGAGGTATCGAGCACGATCGACTCGTACGCCGGCACCGCCGAGCGTCCGACCCGGAATGCTCCGAGCCTCAGGCGCTGGATGTCAGGGAGACCGCCGACGCGGAGATTGATCCACCCGCGCGCGACCTTCATCGCCTTCACGTTCACGAGCTGCGCGCTCTTGAGGCCGGCGCTGCTCGCAGCGTGAGTCCAGGCTTGCGCTGCCGACAGCTTGGCCACGCCCTTCAGTCTCATGCTGCCGATGACTGACGACGAGACGAAGCCGATCTTCCAGCGGTTCGCCTTCGCCGGCGAAAGCGCCACGGTCACTACCCCGTCGCCACCGACGACCTTCAGGCCTCCGAAGGCCTGCTGGAAGTTGACCGCATGCGAGGCGCTCGACGAGAGCCTCGAGTCCGCCACGAGCCGAAGACCATTCACCGAGGTCAGGCGGAACAGCGCTCTGTGCTTGGCGAGCCAGCCCCGAGCGGCGATGACCGCCGTCGCGCCTGTGGCCTGCTTGGTCAGGAACCCACCGGGACGCATCAGCGTCGCCGGCGTGCCGTAGTTATTCCACGTCGCCTTCGCGTGCAGCGCGCGGACAGCCGCTCGCTGAGCGGCCGTCGGCTTGCTGATGGCTCCGGACCTGACGAAGTCGCGCAGGTTGCCGTGCGATCCCGGCTTTGCCTCGCGAACTCCCAGGGTCGGACCAGCGAAGACGAGCGTGCCCGCTGCCGCGGCCAGGACCGCGCGCAGAAGCACCTGTCTGAACTTCATGCTCTCTCCCCTTCCAGTCTGGTTGCCCCTCTGGGGCTGCAGATTGCTGCAAGGGCGATCTTCAGACCTCTATTGCCTCCTTGTCAAGGTGCGGATATGAAGAGGGCCGCCCGAAGGCGGCCCTCTCTCGGTGCTACTGGCTGCGTGGCCTAGTGGCCGCCCAGCCTCATCCGCCAGAACCCCTGCGAGTGTGTCGCCGCGTAGAGCAACCGCGGACAATGCAACGTCCCAACGCAGGTCGGAGCACGGTTCGACGGCTGGATCTCGAGGTGCATGATCTCGTAGCGAGGCATGCCCTTCGTGACGTGCCAGTGAGTTCCGTCCTTGTCTCCACGGAGAACGCCAAAGTCCGTGCCGACGTACAGCGTGTGCGTCGCGTCGTCACGGACGATGTCGCTCACCGGCAGGTCGCCGTCGGAGAACGGCGTGGGGTATGCCGACGAGCCACTCTCGACGTTCAGGTTCGTGAAGATCCCCGAACCCGGGGCAGTGCCGTTTTCGCGGACCGAGAACACGTGGCCCGGAGTCGTCGGCGTGGTGATGCTGTACCCGGAGTACGTGATCCAAGCGTGGCCCGGATCAGCCGGGTCGACGTAGATGCTGCTCGGGAACCGCGTCGGCGAGTTGCCCGAGGTCGAGCTGTCGATCCTGTGCCATGTGACCGTGGCCGGATCCGCTGCATCCGCATTGTGCGAGACGAAGATGCGGCCACCAGACGTCGCGGCCCACATCGTCCCGTGATCGCCACCGCTTCGGGCGATCCACGAGATGGTGTTGAGGACCGGCCCGACCCGATCGCTTCCGTAGACCGTCCCGGCCAGGTCGCCCGGCGTGTCGTTGCCCGCAGGCCCGCCCAGCGGCTGGTAATCGCCGCAGGTCGGGGTGTCGCCACCGGTCACAAACTCAGGACAGTTCGTCTCGTAGTAGGCGATGTCGGGTGTCGTCTGCTGCGGAACCGACGTGTGACCGGCGCCGAAGGCCCAACTCCGCCAGACATGCCGCCCGCCGTTGTAGATCGGGTGCGTGCCCGGGACCGGATTCGGGTCGCCGATCTGAGGCCAGTAGAACGAGAAGGCCTCGCCGCTGGCGACCATCGGGCCCGTGGTGATGACCCACTTCTCCGGATCGCCGTTGCGGAAGTTCGAGTCACCGAACCCGCTCGTGAAGCCGTTCGCCCGCCAGGTTCCGTTCGTGGCGTCGTAGACGGCATTGGCCCCGTCTCCGTAAATCACCTGATTGAACGTGCTGCGGTCGCAGAAGCTGTTGTTCGACCAGGTGCCGTTGTCCTGCGTCCCGCCCATGACCTCGCAGGAGTTGTTTGGGTTGATCGCCACGTTGATGAACTGAAGCGTGCTGCCCACGTTCTTCGAGATGTGGTCGAGCGCCGTCGGCACCCGCGAGAGCAGCCGCTTGCAGGTGGCGTTGTTGCCCCCTGCCGCTGCCGGGCCTCCCGAGCCACTGCGCCATGCCTGGTCGCACTCCGCCGAGATGTCCGCGAAGGACCCGCTCGTCCGGACCACGCCACCGTCGCTCGCCTGGAAGATCTGCGTCGGGTTTCCAGGGTTGACGATCACCTCGTGCTGGTCGGGATGCATCCCGTTGTGTGAGTGGACGCAGGCTCCGAAGCCATACGGAGCGAACGCGCACCACAGTGCCGGGGTTTCCCGAACGTCGTCCGTCAGGTCGCTGAACGTGCGGAGATCGGCACGCGAACCGTCAGGATCGCCAGCGGTGTTCGAGTAGAGCGACGCACGGCCGTTGGAGCGACCGTTGCCGCACGAGACGCCCTTCGTGTTGCACGGCACCTCGCCGTACAGGAAGGAGCCGATCACGTACACGGTGTCCGGCATTCCGGCCGGCGTATAGACGTCCTGGTCGTACCAGCACTGACCGGTGCAGAAGTCGGCCGTGGCGAAGAACGGGCTCGTCGTATCCTGCGACGTCAGCTTCTTCCAGCCCAGGTAGGTCTTCGGGTACACGTCCGCCGGATTCGGCTCGCCTGACCCCGGGGCCTGCGACGCCAGCAGCGCCGCCGCCGTCAGTTGATTCGCATTGTCCGTGCGCCAGAAGTTCGCCGCCTGCGGACCGAAGGTCCCGGTGAGGTTCCCCTTGCCATCGGTGAGATAGATCCGCGTCTGCCCGTTCTTGACGGTCAGCGCGAACATCGTCCGGTCCTGGCCGACGCCTGCGAACTGCGGGGCGAAGACCTGCGAGAACGTTGTCGAAGGCGCCCCTGCATCGCGCCGCCACGCACCGGCTTCGAACGCGGACGCGTAGACGACGTCGAGGTTTAGCGGATCGAGCCCGACGTCGGTGACGCCGAAGCCGCCTGGAATGCTCCCGTTCCAGACCTCGGTGAACGTCTTGCCGCCGTCGAACGACTCGTAGAGACCGGGGTCGTTTGCTCCGGGCTCGGCGCGAGTCGTGCCGCCGCTTCCGATCACGTGCGAGAGACCGCGAACGGCCTGCGCGGAACCGACGAAGATGTGCTTGCCGTTGCGCGGGTCGATCACGATTCCGTTGATCCCTCGGCCGAGGAAGGAGTCCTTGCCGGGGTTCACGCACGGGTAGGTCGAATTGCTGACGCACTTGCCGGCGAGCTTGTTCCAGTGCTTCCCGCTGTCGGTCGACCTGTAGACGCCGACGCCGGCCTCGCAGCCGGACGAGCAACGGTTGCCCTCACCGGTGCCGAGGTAAAGCGTGTCGTGCTTTCGGTCGGTGGGGTCGAGCACAAGACTCCCGACCGAGTTCTGGTCGAGCTCGTCCGGGCTCAGCTGCTCCCACTCCGGATTCGGAGCCAGAGCGTTGTCGGTCCGCCAGACACCGCCTCCGGAGACGCCCGCCCAGAGGCGACACGTCGTAGCAGTGCAGCTCGGGTCCGCCACAAGCGCTACGGTGCGGGCCGCCGTGTCGTTCGTCGCCCCCGAGTACGCCGTGACGCCCGGCTGCCTGGCGTTTTCCGTTGGGCCGTACAGCCTCCACTTGTCGGCGTCGGAGAAGAAGGTGCGACCGCTCCGAATGCGCCGTGCATCTGCGCGGGCGATCCGAGTGAATGTCGCCTTCGCGCGCTTCACGACGGCAGGTGGAATGGCCGTCGCGGGATAGGTCCGCGTGGCCGAGCGGTACGCCTCGTAACCGGCGGCCGGCCCTTCACCTGCGGTCGTCTCCTTCGAACTGGGACCGGCCAACCCGGCCCCGAGCTTGAGCTGGTTCCCTCCGGACGACTTCCCGGTCAGGAGGACCAGCGTCAGAGCGAGCGCTCCCGCGAGCAAGAAAAACGTCGCTCCCAGGACGCTCGTGCGAGTTCGTGTCATCGACTCTCCCCTTGTTTGCTTTGCCGACCCCGATGCGGAGCAGCCATGCGGCTGCTTGCACACATTCGTGACTCCTAGCCGTGTGTGTCCCCAGGGACCTCCCCACCGGACGAGACGCTCCCCTCGACCGCCTCGCATATTTATGCGAAGTGGCTTATATGCCCCCCTAGATCAGGCGTCAAACGAGAAGCGCCGCTCTTTCCCGGTTTTTAGCGGCCGACGGCGGCGCCGGCATCGACCAGACCGGCGCCGTACGCGTCGGCGAAGGCGATCGGCTGCGACTGGCTCACGTGGCAGTAGCCCGTGCCGCAGGGAGTGCCGTTGAGGGCCGGAGCAGTGCTTCCGGCGTCGTTCGGGCCCATGAAGTTCGTCATGTTCTGCTGCGCACTCGCTTCCAGCCGGCGCTCGAGTGCCTCCGGCCGGCCACGGAGGTCGCGGCGCGCCGAGAGCACCAGGGCGGCGACGCCAGCGGCGTTGGGCGAGGACATCGAGGTTCCCTGGAGCCAGCCGAAAGCCTGGCCGCTGACCGTGAAGCAGGCGGAGTTGAAGAGGGATGAGGTGAAGGGATCGCTGCAGATGAGCCCCTTCTCCGAGAGGGCGCCGAGGGAGCCCCAGCCGCCGTAGAGAATGTCGCCATCGCCGCCGTCGTAGCCGGGAATCTGGAAGCGCCGGGCTCCACCGGGAGCGGCGAGATCGACCCGTGAGCCGTAGTTCGAGTAGTAGGCGAGCTGGTCGCGCGCGCCGACGTGGTTGCGCCAGCGGAGCGGCACGTTGGCCGGGGCGGCGCCGACGGCGTTGGCCGTCGCGGAGACCATCGTCACACCGGGCACGCCGCCCGGAACCGAGAGCCAGCCGCGAAGGTCGTAGTCGTCGAGCGACTCGCTGCCGGGCGAAGCCGTGGCGATTCCCTCTGCTCCGAGCGAGACACGGCCGACGCCCTCGAGGTTGCGGCCGCCGAGCCGAAGATTCACGCGGTCGACGCGCACGTGCTCGTTGCCGGCCGCCGCAAAGACCGCCACGCCCCTGGCGCGGCAGTAGGCGACGGCGTCGGTGAAGAGGAGGTAGTCCTCGACGTCGAACGGCTCGCCCGGGCTCATGTAGCCCTCGATCGACATGTTCACGACGTCGATGTCGCGCGAGGAGCAGGCGTCGATCAACCCAGAGAGGATCCAGGTCGAGAGCCCACCGAGCCCGGCCGCGAGAACCTTGTAGGAGCCGATGCGCACGCCGGGAGCGACGCCGTTGGAGGCAAAGCCGTTCGAGGCGCCCGCGATGCGGCTCGCAACCCAGGTGCCATGACCTTCGAAGTCGCCGTCGCGGCAGTCGCGCAGTCCAGCGCGGTCGATGTAGCCGAGGCCGAAGAGGGCCTTCAGGTCGTCGCAAGGGATGAAATTGCCGCCGAGCGAAGGGTCGACCACGCCGCGCAGCTCGCGGTGGTTCGCCTCGACGCCCGTGTCGAGCACCGCAACCGCAATCGAGTCGTCGCCGGTCGTCCGCTTCCATGCGGTCGGGACGTTCATGCGGCCGTCGTCCCACTGGAGGATGCCCTCCGGGTTGGTGACGCCGAGAAACGAAGAGAGGTCATGCCACGGGTCTGCGGCGAAGCCCTCGGGAACGCGGTCGTCGGCGCCGCGCTGGGTGGTCAGCATCGAGTCCTGGAAGTACGCGGTGACGGCCCGGTTCGCGTTGAGGCGGGCGGCGAAGCCCGTCGAGCGGGGCACGACGCCGAGCGCGCCGATCTCGCTCAGATCGGAGACCACGACTCCGCCTGCCGAGGCGACGGCGGCGCGCATCTGCGCCGGGGTCGTCTGGGCGGAGAATCGGACCACGGTGAGCCCGAACGGGTTCCCGGCGGCAGAGGAGGATCCCGTGAGTGCAAGCGCGGCGACAAGCGCTGCAAGCAGAAGAGTGGGCCGCTTCACCATTTTCAGGCGTCGGCACGGAGCGGCGGCTCCTCTATCACTCGTTCTAGGAAAATCCGCGGCCGGAAGCGGAATCAGACGTCGTGCGGCTTGGCCATCTTGCGGTAGTCGAGCGCCTCGTCGAGCGTGGCCTCGTCGACTCCCGCCTCGCGCGCCACCTCGCGCAGGGAGCGGCCCGAGCTCGCCGCCTCCTTGACGATCTCGGTCGCCTTGTCGTAGCCGATGTACGGGTTGAGCGCGGTCGCGGCCGAGAGCGTCAGCTCGGCGTAGCGCTCGCAGGTCTCGCGATTGGCCTCGATCCCCTCGATGCACTTCTCCGCAAAGAGGCGTGATGCGCTCGCCAGCAGCTTGATCGAGTCGAGCAGGTTCCGTGCGAGCAGCGGCACGAAGACGTTCAGCTCGAAATGCCCCTGCAGCCCGCCGACCGTGATCGCCTGGTCGTTGCCGATCACTTGCGCGCCAACCTGCGTCACGACCTCCGGGATCACCGGGTTGACCTTGCCGGGCATGATCGAGCTGCCCTTCTGGAGCTCGGGCAACGCAATCTCGGCGATGCCCGCCCGCGGCCCCGAGCCCATGAAGCGGATGTCGTTCGCGATCTTCGTCAGGGAGACCGCGACGACCTTGAGCGCACCGGAGACCTCGACTAGCGCGTCGCGCGCCGCCTGGGACTCGAACGGATCGGCCGGGGCGGAGATCTCGAGGCCCGTCTCCTCGTGCAGACGCGCGCGCACCCGCGAGGCGAACTCGGGGTGCGTGTTGAGACCGGTGCCCGTAGCTGTGCCGCCCAGCGGGACCTTGCCGAGCCGCGGGAGCGTGTCACGCAAGCGCGCAATTCCCTCGCGTACCTGGGCCGCATAGCCGCCGAACTCCTGGCCCAGCGTGACCGGGACCGCGTCCATCCAGTGGGTGCGGCCGGACTTGACCACGTCGTTGAACTCCTCCGCCTTGGCGGCGAGCGCGGCGGAGAGGCGCTCGAGCGCAGGCAGAAGCTCGTTGACGATCTCGTCGAGCGCCGCAAGGTGAACGGCGGACGGGAAGACGTCGTTCGAGGACTGGCCCAGGTTGACGTCGTCGTTCGCGTGGACGCCCTCGCCGGCAAGCGAGGCGATCACCTCGTTGGCGTTCATGTTCGAAGACGTGCCCGAGCCGGTCTGGAAGACGTCGATCGGAAACTGGTCATCGAGCTCGCCCGCGGCCACCCGGTCGCCGGCGGCGGCGATCCGCTCCGCCTTGTCGGCGTCCAGGAGGCCGAGCTCGGCGTTCACCCGCGCTGCGGCGGCCTTGATCCGGCCGAGCCAGCGGGCGACCGGCGCGGGGATCGGCTCGCCGGAGACGGGGAAGTTCTCGACCGCCTTACGGGTCTCCACGCCCCAATGCTCCTGCTTTTCCTCCGCCCGGGCCACGGCGCCGAGTCTACTCAGGCAGCGTGGAGGCGGCGGCGCTGGAGCGGGCGCTCGCGCAGCAACCGGCGCGTGGTCTCATCGACCTCGGCCGAGGGTGCCCAGCCGACGTACCCGCAGCGCGGGCAGTCACCGCCGCTGAGCCCGTGACGCGACGAGGAATCGAGCCTGCGAACCTCGCCGCAGTGAAGACATTCGATTCGAAAAGACGCCATCCCTCATGGCATCGGTGCCCTCGCCGCGGGTCAGACCCCCGATCGAGGGTTCAGTCGGCTGAGGCGTCGCTTGCGATGCCGCCTAGAGGCCGTGCCGGCTTTGCCGGTGCGGCCGTCTGACACACCTTCGACTTGGCGTGAGATCGGCCTCGAGCACGCGCTAGTCGGTGGAGTACTTGGGCTGCACCTTTTCGCCGCGGATGCGCGCAACCGCGTTGTTGGCGGCGATTGCCGCCTCGCCCATGCCGATCGTGATCAGGGTGATCTTCCCCGGGTAGCCGGCGACATCGCCGGCGGCGTACACCCCGGGGAGCGTCGTCTCGCAGGTCATCGGGTCGATTCGGATCTGGCGCTTGCCCTCGAGCTCGAGCCCCCAGTCGGCGATCGCGCCCAGGTGCGAGTGGAAACCGAGCAGCGTGATCAATGCGTCACAGTCGACCTGCTCGACCTCGCCGGTCTTCGTGTTCTCGATCGAGACCGCCTGGATGCTCCCGTCGCCGTGGATCTCCCGCACCTCGCAGGGCGTGAAGATCCGGACGCGGCCCTCATCCGCCAACGCGCGCGCTTCGCTCACCGAGGATTCGAGCGCGCGGAAGTTGTCGCGGCGGTGCACGAGCGCAATCGGCGCCTTCGCAGTGTCCTGAAGGCCGAGGGTCCAGTCGAGCGCGGAGTCGCCGCCGCCGACGATCACGCAGGTGCGATCGCGGAAGACGTCCTTCTCGCGCACGAAGTAGTGGACGCCCTTGTCCTCCCAGTCCTCGATCCCTTCGACCCCGAGCTTCCGCGGCTCAAAGGCGCCATGGCCGGCGGTGATGATCAGCGCGCGAGACAGGTAGGGCCCGCCCTGGTCGGTCCCGATCGCGAACAGCTCCTCGCCGTTCTGGCTCAGCCGCTCGAGCGTCTGCACCTCCTCACCGAGGAGCACCTCCGGCCCGTACTGGAGCCCCTGCTCGGCGCACAACTCGACCAGCTTCGTGCCCATGATCTTGGGGTGGCCCGCGACGTCGTAGACGTGCTTCTCGGGATAGACCGCAGCCACCTGGCCGCCGAGCTGCTCGAGGCTCTCAATGATGCGGACGGAGGCGTCGCGGTGGCCCGCGTAGTACGCGGCACCCAGGCCCGACGGGCCTGCCCCGAGGATCGTGATGTCGACGACGCCGTCAGCGCTCACAGGCGCGACATTGTGCCTAGTGCGAGCAGCCGGAGCCGCAGCCGCCCGTGTCGGCGGAGGCGGACGCCTCATGGGCGTCGTCGCCCTCTTCCACCTGGAAGGAGTGGCCGCAGCCGCACGCCGCGGAGACGTTCGGGTTGTTGATCGCGAAGCCCGCCTGGAGACCCTCGACCCAGTCGATCTCGGTACCGGAGAGGTAGGGCGCGCTGAACGGGTCGACGACCACGGGGACGCCGTGGCTCTCGAGCTCGCTGTCGCCTTCCTGGGCACCACGATCGAACCCAAGCGCGTACTGGAATCCCGAACACCCGCCGCCCTGAACGGCGATGCGCAGGACCGAGGCCTCGCCTGCGGGCTCCTCGGCCATCAGGTCCCTGATCTTCGCCGCCGCGCTCTCGGTCAGCGACACGAGGGTGAGCGGTCTGTCGGTGATCTCCATCGGGCTCATCGTAGCAGCGTGGTTCGGCTGTCCGAATCCCCCTCCGGGGCCTTCCTCAACGCGGAGTTTGTAA
>Ga0307305_10000498_pt1 | contig 14213 bp, 12 predicted proteins | sample ER_DNA_186_FD_194512 | JGI IMG/M metagenome (GOLD analysis project Ga0307305, IMG submission 194512) | Bulk soil microbial communities from the East River watershed near Crested Butte, Colorado, United States - ER_DNA_186 | ecosystem: Environmental > Terrestrial > Soil > Floodplain | place... | reverse complement strand
GCCGCGCGCCGAGATTCGGGCGCGGGTGCACGAACTGCTCGAGCTCGTGCAGCTCGAGGGATTGGCGAAGCGCTACCCGGCCCAGCTCTCCGGCGGCCAGCGGCAGCGGATGGCGCTCGCTCGCGCGCTCGCAGTCGAGCCGCAGGTGCTGCTCCTCGACGAGCCGTTCGGCGCGCTCGACGCGCGCGTGCGCAAGGAGCTCCGGGCCTGGCTGAGACGCCTGCACGACGAGGTCCACGTCACGACGATCATCGTCACCCACGACCAGGAGGAGGCGATGGAGGTGGCCGGGCAGATCGTCCTCCTCAACGAGGGGCGCGTCGAGCAGGTGGGGTCGCCGCGCGACCTCTACGAGCACCCGGCGAACGAATTCGTGATGAGCTTCGTGGGGCCGGTCAACCGGCTCGGCGAGACGTTCGTCCGGCCCCACGACGTCGTCATCCGGCTCGAGCCGGAGGCGGGGTTGTCCGAAGCGATGGTCGAGCGCGTCGTCCACCTGGGCTTCGAGGTCAGGGTCGAGCTCGTCCTCGACGACGGCCATCACCTGCTCGTGCAGCTCGCCAAGGAGGAGGCCGAGCAGCTCGAGCTGGAGCGCGGCCAGATCGTCTACGTGCGGACGAGTCGCGAGACGGTCTTCACCCGCTGACCGAGGCGTAACCGATCCACGATCGCACGCGGCCTGAACCGTGCGCTCTGGGTACCGCGGCGGGCGTTTTGCGCGGCGCCTGTCCGCTTCTTCGGCGGACGCCGCTCTCGGCCTCTTCGGGCCGCTCGCGCTCGTGTCGCAGCTCCTGATCTGGACGGTAGAGGCCTACGAGCCCTAGGCGCAGGCCTCTCGCAGCTGCTCGCGCTCGACCTGTCGGCCCGGCTGCCCGCCGATGCGGAGGGGGAGGGACTGCTACGCCTGCCCGGTGTCCGGGCCGGCCGGCTGCCCGGCGATCTCGTGGGAGCTAGAGGCGGACGGCGACGTTCAGGAGGAAGACGTACGTCTTCCTGACGCTGCCGTCGCCGATCCGGGCCGCGATCCGCGCATAAAGCCCCTTCCGCTGCTCGCCTGGGATCGAACGGTGGCCCGAATAGGTGTCGAGCAGTGGGACGTGTTTGGTTGCCACCACCGCCAGCGCGCCGCCGTCCTGCAGCAGGCGGGCGGATTTTGCGTATGCGGTCTGTGGCTCGATCCAGTGGAAGGCCGTAAAGGCAACCACGGCGTCGAAGCGCGAGTCGGTCTCCCAGCGCTCGAACGGAGCGTTGACGACCTCGACGTTCGAGAACGGCGCCAGGTTCCGGTTCGCTACCGCGGCGAGGCCCTGGCCCAGCTCGATGCAGACGATCTCGAAACCACGGCGGGCGAGCGGAAGCGTGGCCTTGCCGGTTCCGCACCCGATCTCGAGAATGCGCCCGCCTGGGGGAAGGGCAGCGAATGCAACGAGGTCGTCGAAGACCTCCTCTGGATACGACGGCCGGGCTCGATCGTAGAGCTCAGGGGCCTCCTCGAAGGTCTCACGAAGGCGCCGGCGCTCGGAAACGGAGCGCGGCATCAGTGGGGCAGCCAGGCCTCGGGATCGGCGGTGATGCGCGCAACCTCCTCGGGCAGCCGCCCGGCGGCGAGGTCCGCAAGCGTCACGGTCTCGAGCACGGCGCGCAGGTTGGCCCGGACGGCAATCCAGACCTCGCGCAGCGGCTCCGCGGCGCCGCCGTACTCGACTTCCTCGGGCCGCAGCCCGCGAACGTTCGCGATCGGCCCTTCGACGGCGCGGATCACGTCGGCCAGCGAGATCTCGACCGGGTCACGAGCGAGCCAGTAGCCGCCTTCGGCTCCTCGCTGGCTCTGCACGAGGCCGGCGTGCTTGAGCTCGAGCAGGATGTTCTCGAGGAACTTGAACGGAATCTGCTGCGACTGCGCGATGCGCTCGCCCTTGACCGGGTGGCCGTCCGGGGCGGTGGCAAGCTCGACACCCGCCCGGACTGCGTAGTCGACCTTCGCAGAGACCCGCATGCGGACGAACACTAGCCTCATGACTGGCGCTTGCCTGCTGCCGGCGGTGGCTCAGATCCGGTGATCCAGAGCATCTGGCGCCGGGCGGTTGTACGCTCGCGCCGTGTCTGCAGAGACGGAATCCACCGGGGCCAAGCTCGAGCGCCTGCAGGAGCTGCGCGCGGACGCGCTGCACGCCGGGAGCGAGCGCGCGGTCGAGCGCCAGCGCGAGCAGGGCAAGCTCCTTGCGCGGGAGCGGGCCGAGAAGCTGCTCGATCCGAGCTCGTTCGTCGAGCTCGACCGCTACGTCCGCCACCGCGAAGCCGAGTTCGGGATGCGCGAGCGGCGTCCCTACGGCGATGCCGTCGTCACCGGCTACGGCACGATCTTCGGCCGCCGGGTCTTCGTCTTCTCGCAGGACTTCACGGTCTTCGGCGGCAGCCTGTCTGAGGTCTTCGCCGAGAAGATCTGCAAGGTCATGGACCTGGCCGCGAAGTACGGCTGCCCCCTGATCGGGATCAACGACTCGGGCGGCGCGCGGATCCAGGAGGGCGTCGTCTCGCTCGCGGGATACGCGGAGATCTTCTGGCGCAACGTGCAGTCCTCCGGCGTGATCCCGCAGCTCAGCCTCGTGATGGGCCCGTGTGCCGGAGGTGCCGTCTACTCGCCGGCCATGACGGACTTCGTCCTGATGGTCGAGGACAGCTCCTACATGTTCATCACCGGCCCCGACGTCGTGAAGACGGTCACCGGCGAGGAGGTTACGTTCGAGGAGCTCGGCGGCGCGGCCACGCACGCGTCCAAGTCGGGTGTCGCGCAGTTCATCTCTCCGAACGAAGAGGCGTGCCTCGAGGACGCGCGCTACCTGCTCTCGTTCCTGCCCCAGAACAACGTCGACCCGCCTCCGTACTCGGAGCCGTCGGACCCGATTGCCCGGGAGGACGCCGAGCTCGACACGCTGGTCCCGGACGATCCGGCCAAGCCCTACGACATGAAGGACGTCGTCAGGCGGGTCGTCGACGACGGCGAGTTCCTGGAGGTCCACGAGCGCTGGGCCGAGAACCTCGTGTGTGGATTCGCGCGCCTGAACGGACATCCCGTCGGCGTCGTGGGCAACCAGCCGCGCGCGCTTGCCGGCGTGCTCGACATCGACTCATCCGTCAAGGGCGCCCGCTTCGTGCGCACCTGCGACGTCTTCAACATTCCGCTGCTCACCTTCGTCGATGTCCCCGGATTCCTGCCGGGCACGGCACAGGAGTGGGGCGGGATCATCCGCCACGGCGCGAAGCTGCTCTACGCGTACTGCGAGGCGACGGTGCCGAAGCTGGCGGTGATCACGCGCAAGGCATACGGCGGTGCGTACGACGTCATGAGCTCCAAGCACATCCGCGCAGATTTCAACTTCGCCTGGCCGACGGCCGAGGTGGCGGTGATGGGCCCGGAGAGCGCGGTCAACATCGTCTTCCGTAAGGAGCTCGAGGAGGCCTCCGATCCCGAGGCCCGCCGCGCGGAGCTGATCCGGGACTACCGCGAGCGGTTCGCGAACCCGTACGTCGCCGCCGAGCGAGGCTACGTCGACGACGTGATCGAGCCGCGGCGGACCCGGCCCGTGCTCGCCGACGCGCTGGAGACCGCCCTCACGAAGCGCGAACGCCGCCCGCCGCGCAAGCACGGGAACATCCCGCTGTAGGAGGGCTAGGCGACGCCGATCCGCACGCGGTAGCCGAAGAGGAACGGCACGGTGCGATCGCCGAGAACCCGGCGGGCCACAGCATCGAGCTCGTCGAGGCGCAGCTCCCGCTCCAGCTCGGCGTGCTCCGGCTCAGCGACCGGGAGACCGAGGCTGCGCGCGAATCCCTCGACGCGCTCGGCGTTCCCATCTTCGAGCGAATGGAGCACGACCTCGCGGCAGAAGCGGAAACGTCCGCTCTCGCGCATCCGGTCGAGATGCTCGTGCTTGGCCCAACGGTCACCGCCACGCTGAATGCCACGCCTCGCGCGCACCTCGGTCCTGCGAGCCTGGTAGGCGACGAACGCCTCGTCGAGCTCCGGCTCGACGACCGGAGGCCAGTCGTAGTCGTAAGCGGCGAAGACTCCGCCTGGACGGAGGATCCGAGCCACCTCGGCGAACGTCGGCTCCGGTTCCATCCAGTGGAGCGATTGCGAGGCCGTGACGATGTCGGCGCCTCCGTCGGCGAGGCCTGTCTCCTGCGCGTTGGCCTCGAGGTACTCGACACCGGGTGCTTGCTCGGCGACCGCGAGCATCGCGGGGTTCGGCTCGATCCCAATGATGCGTTCCGCCCTGCCGGACCAGGCGCGCGTCGAGAGCCCGGTCCCGCAGCCGAGGTCCAAGACGAGCCCCGGTCGTTCGCGGCGCGCGTAGCGGCAGAGCAACTGGAGCAGCGCCTGGGGCGGGCGCGGCCTAAATCGGTCGTAGCCCGCGGCGAAGCCTGGCCGCGCGTAGCCGGATGTGTCGATCAGCGAACGCGAGAAGGCGCTCACCAGCGGCGAGGCTACACGTCGTCAGAGCCGGCCGGTCCTTCTCTGTAATTAAGGCACGCCCAGCCTCCTCCCCAAGGCGATCCTATTGCTGAAAGGCGCACGTAGGGGTGACGCGGGCGTGCCGAAAGCGTGACAACCGCCCTCAGGTGTGAGACCCCGTGGGGCAGGCTTGCCGCATGTGCCTGCCCCACGGCTGGTCAGGACGCCAGAGCGGCTTCCACTACTGGTTGCGCGGGGCCGGCATCCAGCGCGAGCTCTTTGGCCAGCGCGTTCACGACGTGCGGGTCGAACTGCGTGCCGGCACAGCGGTCGAGCTCCGCGATGGCTTCCGTGGGCGAGACCCGCCGCCGGTAGACGCGCTCGGAGATCATTGCGTCGTAGGCGTCTGCAACGAAGATGATTCGCGCGCCGAGCTGGATGCGCTCGCCCGGCAGCCCATCCGGATAGCCGCTGCCGTCCCAGCGCTCGTGGTGGTGCAGGACCCAGTCCGCGACGGGGTCGACGCCGAGGCTCTCGAGCATGCGGAACCCGATCTGCGGGTGCCGCTCGAGCACGATGCGCTCGGGCTCCGTGAGCGGGCCGGGCTTGCGCAGGATCTCCTCGGGGATCGCGAGCTTGCCGAGGTCGTGCAGGCTCGCCGCGAGGCGGGTCAGCTCGACCTCCTCGTCGGCGAGGCCGAGGCGACGGGCGGTGCGGGCCGCCAGCTCCGCGACGCGCTGCGAATGGCTTCCGGTGTAGACGTCCCGCGCATCCACCGCGCGAGCGAGGCTCGCGGCCGCCCGGAACCGCGCTGCCCGGTCGGGGCCGCTGGCCAGGCGCTTGAGCTCGGCGAGCTCGATCACGTCCGGCCGGTAGCCGCGAACACGATTCTTGCCGTACTCCTTCGCCCAGTAGAGGGCGCTGTCCGCGAGCCTGATCAGCTCGTCCCTCTCCGTGGCATGCTGTGGCGAGATCGCGACGCCCGCGCTGACCGTCACCGGGCCGATCTGGTCGAGCTCCAGGGCCGAGATTCGCTCCACCACGGAGGAGGCCGCCGTAAGCGCGGCGGACTCGGCGTAGCCGGGCAGGAGGAGTGCGAACTCGTCGCCGCCGAGCCGGAAGGCCTCGCCGGTCTGGCGCAGGCGCGCCGCGATCTGCGAGAGCACGCGATCGCCTGCCGGGTGCCCGAACCGGTCGTTGATCCGCTTGAAGTCGTCGACGTCGATGAAGCAGAGCGTCAGCGGAAGCCGGCGCTCGTTCGCATGTTGGAGCTCGCGCTCGAGGCGCTCGTGGAAATGCCTGTGGTTGCCCAGCCCGGTCAGCGGGTCGGTGAGCGCGAGGCGCATCGCCCGCAGGGCCCGCACGATCGCACGCTGGTAGAGCTGGATCGCGAGCAGCGGCCCGACGAGGACGACCGAGAGGAAGGGCGAGCGCTGCCACAGGACGACCAGCATCAGCGCGGCCGAGGCCATCAGCGAGAACGGCACGATCGTCCAGCGGACGTTCGAGCGCGCCAGCGCGAAGAGCGAGCGGCGAGAACTGACCGCGACTACCGCGGTGATCAGGACGAGATTGACCGCGTACTGGGCCGAGGCGGCGGCTCCGACGCGCGCCAGCACGCCGCTCGGGTCATCGCCGTGGCCGAGAGGCACAGAGACCGCCCCTGCGGCAGTCGCCGCAAGCGCGACGACGGAGACGTTGTAGGCGATCCGCATCTGCGGCCGGTGCTCGAGGAGCTGCGTCACGGCGGGCGCGAGGACGACGACGAGCAGGCCCGCGGCCCATCCGAACAGCACGATCGAGGCCACGCCGAAGACGAACGAGAGCGAGACGCCGGACGGTCCGACGCCTTCGACGGGCACCGGAAAGCGATCTGCCAGCGTCGACGCTGTCACGAGCGCCGCCAGACCGAGCACGGTCGTCGTCTTGTGCGGCGTGACCGCGAACGACACGATGGCGGCACAGGTCACTCCGAGCCCGGCCAGGCACACGGGCGTGAGCACCGCGAGTAGCCGCGGAGCCGGGAAGGCGTTCTGCCTCACCGTTCCGCCTACCAGTACAGGTTCAGCAATTCCTCGAAGCCCGCGCCGAGAACCACGACCAGAAGCAGCATGATCACGGCGGCAAGAGCGACGAGGCGTGGACGCCACTGCAGCATCTTTGACCTCCCCATGGTTCGCAACACGACGCCGCGATTCTTCCCGTCACGCTTCCTGGGCACATCCCCCGGATGGGGGAGTTGTCCACAGGGCTGTGGAAGTTACTGGCCCGAGAGGAGGCCCGCTTCGGCCAGCGGCCGGCGCGCCCAGGCGAAGGATTGGCGGTACCAGCCGGTCAGCGGAACGACCGCGACACCCTGGCCCGAGGAGTGGATCATCCAGCCGCTGCCGAGGTAGATGCCTGTGTGGCCGATCGTCCGCGGCTTCGAGCGCGGCCCGTTGGGACCGAAGAAGGGGACGTCACCCGGCGAGAGCTTCGCGAATCCGATCCGCTTCGAGCGCGGAACCTCGCCGCTCATCTGGTAGGTCGTCCGACCCCTGATCGTCGTGCTGAGCGAGGCACCGCCTGCATACGCCTGCAGCTTGTAGACGCGCCAGACGAAGCCCGAGCAGTCGAATCCGCCGTGAGCCTGGACGCCGAAGGGCGCCTCGGGCTTCTCGCTCGTGCCGCCCCAGACGTAGGGGTAGCCGACGAACCTGACGGCCGTGTTGACGATGCGCTTCTCCCAATCGCCGAGATCCGGCAGGGTGTACGTGGCTGCTGCGTCCTCCACGTACTGCTCCTCCCAACCGCCGAAGCGCAGGATCTTCGCGACCGAATACGCGGTCTCGGCGCGCGTGACGGGGTCGTTGGGCAGGAGCTCGAGATCGTCGTCCTTCGCCGGATGATTCGTCCGCAGGCCGAGCAGCCGCGCGACGGTCTCCGTGCCGAAGCGGGACGGAGTCGTGAGCCCCGCCGCGCGCGTGTTCCTGCGGAACACGGCGGCTGCACCGGAGAGGTGGATCGCCTTGACCAGCCGCGCGTCGAGCTGCGCGACGGTGACGGTCGCGGAAGGATCGACCGGGGGATCCACGGGCTTCTTCGTCAGCGCGGCGACCAGAGTCGCCAGCTCGCCTTGAGTCAATGGATCGCTCGCCCGGAAGGCGCCGACGCTCCTCGCCATCAGCCCTTGCGAGACGACGAAGCGGATCTCGGCCTGGGCCCAGGACTTCGGTGGCGCGCCGGACCAATGCCTGCGCGTGCTCGAGCCCGCGCTCCCGCCGTCGACATTCGTCGCGAGTGCGGGCGGGGCTGCAAGCAGCAGCGAGCAGGCGGCGAGAAGGATTTGGCGGCGCATCCGAGGTTCGTATCGTCCGCGGGGCCGGAGGGCTTTAGGTCTAGGCTCCGGGCCGTGGAGCCCGCGATCAGGCCGGACCCGAGTGCCGACGAACGCACGGCGATCCTCGCCGCGCTCGAGCTATTCGAGGAGGACGGCGTCCCGGGCGCCTATCGCAGCGGCTGGCGCGACGCGGGAATCCGCGAGAACGTCGACGAGCCGCCGGACGTGCATCCCGTCCGACCCGTTGCATCCGAGACGGACGCTTAGGAGGGTTTGACGAAACCTCGGCTGTGCCGAGCGAGGTTCCGCCAAGACCTCTAGGGCCGCGACGGCGCGACCGCGGAGCAGCCCCGGCGCGACACGGGCGTAGTCGAGCCCGGAGAGCCAGGTCAGCACGAGGGCGACGAGCAGCGCCCACCAGGCGACCCGCTCGTGCCAGGCGCCGGCCGCGGCGAAGCCGCCGATCGCCGCGGCGGTTGCCTGCGACCAGGTCTTCAGCTTGCCGAGGTCGCGCGCATGCATGACCACACCTCGCTCCAGGGCTGCGAGCCGGAGGCCGGAGACGAGGAACTCGCGCGCGACTATCGCGGCGACCATCCAGCCGGGGAAGATGCCCCGCCCGACGAGCACGATCAGGACGGTCAGCACCAGCAGCTTGTCGGCGACGGGATCGAGAAGCGACCCGAGCGGCGAGGACCGCCCCCGGCTACGGGCAACCCGCCCGTCGAACCAGTCGGTTGTCATCGCCGCGATGAAGAGCCCGGTGGCCCCACCAGTCATGGCCGCGGAAGTCCGAGATGTAGAGGGCGATGACGAGCGGTACTGCCGCGACACGGACGAGCGTGAGCTGGTCGGCCAGGCCCATAGGTAGGGAGAATACGGACCGTGGCGCCCTTCTCGAAAGTGCTCGTGGCAAACCGAGGTGAGATCGCCGTCCGCATCTTCCGGACGCTGCGTGAGCTCGGGATCGAAACCGTCGCGGTCTACTCCGAGGTCGACCGTGGCTCCCTGCACGTGGCATTCGCCGACGAGGCCTATCTGCTCGGGCCCGGGCCGCCGGCCGAGAGCTACCTCAGTCAGGACCGGATCCTGGCAGCAGCCGCGCGTTCCGGCGCGGAGGCCGTCCACCCGGGATACGGGTTCCTCGCGGAGAACGCGAGCTTCGCGCGCGCCGTCGCGCGGGCCGGCCTCGTCTGGATCGGCCCCCCCGCCGACGCAATCGAGACGATGGGCTCGAAGACCGCCGCTCGCGAGCAGATGCGCGCGGCCGGCGTCCCGGTCGTTCCCGGCACGACCTCGCCCGTCGAGTCGGCCGAGGAGGTCGTCCGCCTCGGCGAGAAGCTCGGCTGGCCGCTCGCGATCAAGGCCGCCGCAGGCGGAGGTGGCAAGGGCCTCAAGGTCGTCGCCGGTCCCGACGAGGCGGAGCGCGCGCTCCAGTCAGCCCGCCGCGAAGGCGAGGCCTACTTCTCGGACGCATCCGTCTACGTCGAGCGCTACCTCGAGGATCCGCGCCACGTCGAGGTCCAGGTCCTCGCCGACGCGCAGGGCAACGTGATCCACCTGGGCGAACGCGACTGCACGATCCAGCGCCGCCACCAGAAGCTCGTCGAGGAGACGCCGTCACCGGCGGTCGACCACGAGCTGCGGGAACGGATCGGGTCGATCGCGGTCGAAGCCGCCCGCGCCGTTCGCTACCGCAGCGCCGGCACGGTCGAGGGACTGCTCTCTCGAGAGGGCGAGTACTTCTTCCTCGAGATGAACACCCGCATCCAGGTGGAGCACACCGTCACGGAGCTCGTCACTGGCCTCGACCTCGTTCGCGAGCAGGTTCTCATCGCGGCCGGAGAGCCGCTATGGCTGAGCCAGGAGGACGTCCGGCTGAACGGGCACGCGCTCGAGTGCCGCATCAACGCGGAGGACCCTTCCAACGGCTTCCTGCCGAGCCCGGGGCGGATCACGAGCTACCGGGAGCCGTCGGGGCCCGGCGTGAGGGTCGATTCCGGGGTGCGCGGCGGCTCGGAGGTGCCGGCACTCTACGACCCGCTCGTCGCGAAGCTGATCGTGCACGGCATCGATCGCGAGCACGCGCGCAGCCGAATGCTCCGTGCGCTCGAGGAATTCGAGATCGGAGGAATCAGGACGCTGCTCGGATTCCACCGGGCGCTCCTCGAGCGGCCGTGCTTCATCGCCGGAGAAACGTGTCACGGGGTCGCCGAGTCCGAGGAGCTGGCTCAGGAAGCGGAACTGTTGTCTCATCGGACAACAAGCGTACCCGTGTCGTCGGACGGCAGGCTCAGGGAGCGCGTCGCCACCGTCGAGCTCGAGGGCCGCCGCTTCGAGGTGACGACCCTGGTGCCGGAACCACCGCACGCCGAGCTCGCCAGGCGCCGGCGAGAGCGCACTGTCGGAGGTACGCACGGGGCCACGAAGGACGCGATCGTCACGCCCATGCAGGGCACCGTTCTGTCCGTCGGCGTTCGAGAGGGCGAGGCGGTCCGCGCCGGCCAGGTGATCTGCGTTGTGGAGGCGATGAAGATGGAGAACGAGATCACCTCCCACCTCGACGGGACGGTGACCGAGCTCTCGGTCGAGCCGGGCCAGGCAGTCACAACCGGCCAGGTCGTCTGCGTCGTCACGCAGGAGGGCGCGTAGCCCCAAAGGCGTGCGGCGCCGAAGACCCGACGCCTACAACTGACGCTGGTAGAGCCGGAAGGTCCAGGTCGCGAACGCCGCCGTCACGAACGTCAAGCCGGCGAGGAGTGCCAGATGCAGCCCGACCGACCCCCAATCGGCGCCCGGCAGCACGACCTCTCGAGCCGCGACCACGCCCCAGTTCACGGGGTTGAACCTCCCGAGCTCCCGCATCCAGTGCGGCATCTGCCGGAACGAGATCAGCGTCGAGGAGAGGAAGAAGAGCGGCAGCCCGATGAAGTTGGCGATCGCGATCATCGTCGCCTCCTTGCGGGTCACCAGCGCAAGCCCCTGCGAGATCCCGGCGAAGGCGCTGTTCATCAGCATCGCTGCGAGCAGGACGACGACCCAGCCGAGCACCCCCGCGTGCACGCGCACCCCTAGGGCGAGCGAGACGAGCAGGATCACGATTCCCTGGATCAGGGCCGTCAGCGCCGAGCGGACGATCTGCGAGACCACGAGCGAGACCCGGCTCACCGGCGTCGCGAGGAAGCGCGGGATCACATCGCGGTCGAGGTCGCTGACCATCGCCATCCCGCTCCAGGTCGCACCGAAGAACGCGTTCATGATCACGATCGCGGGTGCGAGGAACTCGATGTAGGACGTCGTTCCGAAGCCGCCGCCCGGCAGATTCGTCACCCGTTTGAACAGCTGCCCGTAGAGCAGCAGCCAGATCATGGGCTGGACGAGCAGCAGGACGATCCAGATCGGCTCGCGCATCAGGTTGCGCGCCTGACGGCCGACCATGAACCACGTGTGGACGGCCGCCGTTCTCACTCGCTCTCCCCGGCACCGCCGGCCTCGTCCTCGGCCCGGAAGTCGCGTCCGGTGTAGTGGAGGTAGACGTCGTCGAGCGACGGGCGGTGCATGGTCACGGACTCCACTGCGATCCCGCGTGCGTCGAGCGCGGCGAGGATCGTCGGGACCGCGCGCGCACCGTCGGCTACGCGGCTGCGCAGGAGCCGCCCGTCGGTGCTGACCTCGCGCACCTCCTCGAGGGCCCGCACGACCGCGGCCGCATCGTCCACGGTTCCGTCGGCAAGCTCGACCACCACCGCCTCGCCCTGGAGGCGCCCCTTCAGCTCCTCGGCGGTTCCGTCGACCACGATGCGCCCGCGGCTGACGATCGCGAGCCGGTCGGTCAGCGCGTCCGCTTCCTCGAGGTAGTGCGTCGTCAGCAGGATCGTCAGCAGCTCCTCCCGGGCAAGCACGGCCAGCTCCTCCCACATCGCCGCGCGGGCCTCGGGGTCGAGCCCGGTGGTCGGCTCGTCGAGGAACAGCACCTGCGGCCCGTGGACGAGGCCGAGCCCGACGTCGAGCCGCCGCTTCATCCCGCCCGAGTAGCCCCGCACGACCCGATCCGCGGCGTCGGCGATCCCAAGCAGGTCGAGCAGGTGCTGGACCCGGGCCTGGAGCCGCCGGCCAGACATTCCCTGCACCCGGCCCTGCAGCATCAGGTTCTCCCGCCCGGTGGCGTCGCGGTCGACGCCCGAGCTCTGCGGCACGTAACCGATCGAGCGACGGACGGCGTTCGGATCGCGGACCACGTCGTGGCCCGCAACTTCGGCCCGGCCGCGGTCAGGCGTGGTCAGGGTCGTCAGAACCTTGACGGTCGTCGACTTGCCGGCTCCGTTCGGCCCCAGCAGCCCGAAGACCTCGCCCGCGCGAACACGGAACGAGACGCCGTCCAGCGCCTGCACGTCCTGGTAGCGCTTCTCGAGCCCCTCCGCGACGATCGCGTCCACGACGCCGAGTCTAGGGGCGCGCGTCAGGCCCGCGCGCAGGTCTTCGCGCCCAGCCTGCCGGCCAGCTTGCGCGAGTGCTCACGAGCCGACCTGATGCGTTCGATTCCGAGCGCAGCGCTTGCAGAATCGCCTACCTCGAGCCGATCGAGCACCCACACGTCGAGCTTGAGCTCGTACTCCCTCCAGGCGACGAACAGCTTCTGCAGCCGGCTCCGCGGGCCGAGTCGCCGCTGCCCCGTGAGCGCCTCCTGCTCGATGACGTTCGTCCGCGTCTGGGTCGCGATCGGCCCAAGGCGCAGTGCGGGCAGGGCCGTGAGCCGAGCGTGCTCACGCGCGCAGACGAGGTTCGCCCGCCCGGCCCAGCGATGGTTCTGTCCTAGCGCCCAGATCGTCGCCGTCACGCCGAGCGCCACGAGCACGACCATCGCGACCGCGAGCGAGCGCATGAGCCGGCGGCGGACGAGGCCGCCGGGACGGAACAACGAGCGGCCCGGCATCTTGACCGAGACGACGGGGAGACACAGCTCGGCGGCGAGTTTCAAGTTCGCCTCGCGGGCCGCCTGGGCGCGTCTTCGCAGGCGAGGCGCCCGCAGCCGCAGGAAACCGAAGCCGAGCAGCGGGTAGAGCACGAGAGCCGGATGCCAGCCTCCCGAGAGCGCCAGTTCCGCCAGCACCAGGGCGACGAGCAAGAGGTGAAACGGCCGGAAACGCCGCTTCCAGGAGAGCCACTCGAGCGAGGCGTCAGCAAAGCCGACGGCATACGCAGCGTCACGCGGATCGTCCACAATTCGGCCCTTGCGGACGGCCCGGGCGACCCGGCCGCGCCGTTCGCGTCCGAGCTCGAGCCATTTCACTTCTTGCGGCGCCTCGGCCATTTGCGATCCGGATCGGCAGCCCGTAAGCCCCGCTTGAACAGACCCTCGGCGGCTAGAGTCCGCCGCCGGTGGATCTCTACGAGTACCAGGGCAAGGAGCTCTTCGGGCGGTTCGAGATTCCCGTCTCCGAAGGCCGCCTTGCGACGAGCCCCGCAGAGGCGCGGGCGGCTGCCGATGAGCTCGGCGGCCAGGTCGTCGTCAAGGCCCAGGTCCTGACAGGCGGGCGCGGCAAGGCGGGCGGGATCAAGCTCGCGGACGATCCGGCCGACGCCGAGCGGAAAGCCGAGGAGATCCTCGGACTCGGCATCCGCGGCCACGTGGTCCGGAAGCTCTGGATCGAGAGCGCGTCCGAGATCGCCAAGGAGTACTACCTCTCGGTGACGTTCGACCGGGGCGCCAAGAAGGCGCTCCTGATGCTGACCACCGAGGGCGGGATCGAGATCGAGGAGGTCGCGGCGCGCTCGCCCGAGGCTCTTGCCAGGCTGCACGTCGACCCGCTCGAGGGTTTCCAGCCGTATCAGGCCCGGCGCCTGATCTACGGCGCCGGCATCGAGGATCCGGAGGAGCAGAGGCAGATCGCAGCGATCGTCGAGCGGCTCTACCGCTGCTTCGTCGAGACCGACGCGATGCTCTGCGAGATCAACCCGCTGATCGTCACCCCGGAGGGCGAGGTGCGGGCGCTCGACTCGAAGTTCACCGTCGACGACAATGCGCTCTTCGGGCATCCCGACATCGCGGAGATGCGCGACCCGGAGGCGTACCCGCTCGAGGAGCGCGCCGCGCGCGAAAAGGGCGTCACCTACGTCAAGCTCGACGGCGACGTCGGCATCCTGGGAAACGGGGCCGGGCTCGTGATGTCGACGCTCGACGTGATCGCCCTCGTCGGCGGCCGGCCGGCGAACTTCTGCGACCTCGGCGGGGGCGGCGACGCGCAAGGCGTGGTCGACGCGCTCGAGGTGATCAGCGCCGACTCCCAGGTGAAGTCGATCCTGTTCAACATCTTCGCCGGGATCACGCGCTGCGACGTCGTGGCGCAGGGGATCCTGCAGGCGCTCTCCCAGATTACGATCGAGCACCCGATCGTCGTCCGCTTCGACGGCACGAACGCCGAGGAGGGGCGGGAGATC
>Ga0307305_10000495_pt1 | contig 14228 bp, 8 predicted proteins | sample ER_DNA_186_FD_194512 | JGI IMG/M metagenome (GOLD analysis project Ga0307305, IMG submission 194512) | Bulk soil microbial communities from the East River watershed near Crested Butte, Colorado, United States - ER_DNA_186 | ecosystem: Environmental > Terrestrial > Soil > Floodplain | place: USA... | reverse complement strand
CTCGACGAGCTGCGATATGGCCCGCGGCAGGTGGAGCATATGGCCGGACGTGCGCTGCTCGCCGGCGGCAAGGCTCGCCTGGAATTCAGCGGGGCGCTGCAGGGCGGGCGACTCGCCATCGACGCCGAGGCGCGGCCGTTCGATTCCACGGCGGCCTTCCATCTCCGCCGTGCGTCGATCCAGCGGGTGGATCTCGGCACCCTCCTGGGCCAACCGGATCTGGCCGGGCCGGTCACTCTGCACGCCAGCGGGAGCGGACGATGGCGCGGCGCTGCCCGCTCGCTCCAGGGACGGGTGACCGTGGAGCCGTCACGACTGGGACGGGTCCAGGTCACTGCCGGATCGTTCAATGCGAGGCTGAGTGGAGACCGGCTCACCTATGATGGTTCGCTCCGTACCAATGCCGGCGGGCTCTCGCTCGCGGGCGATGGACGGCCGCTGGCGGAGATTCCTTCGTTCGCGATTCGCCACGGCCGCGCCGACTCACTCGACCTCGGCACACTGTTCGGACGGCCCGACCTGCGGACCGGAGTCAACGCACGATTCACCGGCACTATGACCGAAGGCTCAGCCGACAGCATGCAGGGCCGGCTCGCAGTCGAGCTGCTTCCGTCCACCATCAATCAGGCTCAGCTCACTGGCGGACGACTCGGGCTGGAGCTGGAGCGCGGAGCGGTGCGTGGCGACCTGCGCCTGGCGGGTCCGGACGGCGAGCTCGGTGCCACGCTGAGCGGTAGGGTGGGCGACACCAAACAAGTCCACACCGACGGGACCCTCCGCCTCGAGCGCCTCGCCCGATGGACTGGCCGCCCCGATGCGAGTGGGCGGCTCGAGTCGCGCTTCATCCTGGATGCAGTCGGCGACAGCACCGGCCTCGTTTCTCTCGGCGGCACCTTCGACGCAATTGGAGGTGTTGGCGGCGTGCATCTCCAGACTGTGCACCTGTCGCTGCGACCCGAGTTCGGCGCGATCCAGGTGGACACCATGTTCGTCAGATCCAACGTCGCTGCGCTCGACGGCGGCGGACGGATAGCGCTCCGTGAGAGTTCGGGGACCGATACGCTGCGGCTCACCGGCACCGCCACCGACGTGGCTCCGCTCGCGGCACTGGCCGGTGCGGACTCGGTCACACTGGACTCGGCACGCATGGCGCTCACGGTCAGTGGCCCGGCAGGGCACTGGCGCGTCGAAGGCAAGGCCGATGTCCATCGAATACTCTCGGTCGGCAACCTTGCCGAACTGATGACGGTGCAGGCCGGCGCCATGCTCGACAGCACCGGAGTCTCGTCGGTGACTGGCGAGCTCCGTGTGGAGGATGCGGCATACGGCAAGGTGAGGATTCCCGAAGCCCGGCTTGCCGGGCGCTATGACTCCCTCATAACGGTCGAGGCAAACGTCGCCGTGGGCGATAGCGTGCGCCTTGTGGCTGGCCTGCGCGGCGTCGTCGGTCCCGACACCGTGCGAGCCGTGCTGCAGCGACTCGACCTTACCGAGGGTGGACGGGACTGGTCGCTGGAGCAACCGGCCAATTTGATGCTGCGTCCCTATTTGGTGGCCGACGGATTGGCGCTTCATGCCGGCAGGCGTCGCATCATCGTGGACGGAACTTTCGACCGCCATCACTCCAGCGACATCACGCTCCGGCTTACCGACGTCGACCTCGATGTGCTTCGCGAGGTCAAGCTGACACCGATCGGAGGCCGGCTCGATGGGTGGCTCCGTTTTGCGGGACCGGCGGCTGGACCGACGCTCGAGGGCAGCGTGGGGCTCACCATTCGCCGCCGAAAGGGAAGTGAAATCGGCCGCATCCGCACCGATCTGGCGTGGACCCGCGAGGGACTACGAATCCACGCGACGGCCGCGCCCCAGAAAGGCGGGCGCCTCACGGTGAATGGCACGCTTCCCTGGCGGCTCACCCTCGCTCCGGCCGATACCACTGCGGGGATTGGGACGGTGCGCGCATCGGCCGACACACTTGCCCTTGCGGTACGGGCCGACAGCTTCGACCTGGGATTGTTCGAGCCGTTGCTCCCGCCGGAGACCGCACGGGACCTCCGCGGGAGGCTGGTGGCCGACGCGCGGGTGAGCGGAACACCCGGCGCCCCGCGGGCGAACGGCACCATACAGGTCACCCGCGTGGCGCTGACGCTACCAACGATGGACGTGACCTATCGGGGGGGCGAGCTCAGCGGAAGAATGGCGGGCGATGAGCTGCGGATCGATCGGCTTCGGCTCAGTACTGGCAAGAAGGAAACGCTCACCGCCCAAGGCACCGTGCGCCTCCGGCCGCTGACCGACCCATCGTTCGACCTCACGGCCGACCTGAAGAAGTTCCGCATCTCCCATTCGTCATCGCTGCAGTCGGTGGCCTCGGGACAGCTTCGCCTCCGAGGCACCGCTGGAGCGCCTTTCCTCACCGGCCGGCTGACGATGGGACGGACCGACATCATCGTCGGAGGTGGACAGGCGGCGGCGACGGTGGAAAAGGTCGAGCTCACCCCGGAGGACCTCCGTCAGGTTGCACGGGAGTTCGGACCGGGCGTGCTGGCGCGGGTAGGCAAGAGTCCGGGCCTGGTGGATCGCTTTCGCCTGGATCTGGATCTACGGCTCCCCCGGCGCGTCTGGTTTCGCCGGAGAACAAGCCCCAAAGCCGACATCGAGCTGAACGGGCGGATCCGGCTACAACAGGAGCCGGGCCAGCCCATGCAGTTCTTCGGCCGGGTCGAGCCGGTCCCGGGCCGTGGCAGTCTCGATATCTACGGACGCGAGTTCCGGCTCACCGGCGGTGAGATCACTCTGGCCGGCCCAACGGATTCGACCAGGCTCGAGGTGACGGCCCAATATCAGGTGCCCACCCAGGGCGGACCCGAGGACGAGGGCGTGCTCATCGATGTCACCGCGAAAGGGCATCCGGACAGCCTCGCGCTCGAGTTCAGTGGGGATCCGGAGATGAACCAGGATGATATGCTGTCCTACATTGTCACCGGTAAGCCGGCGTCGGACAATCCGCTAGCCGAGCGTGCGGGTGGTGGAGAGAGCGCGAGCGAGATGGGCGCGCAGGTCGCGCTCAGCGGGCTTTCGCAGAGCCTCTCGAATGCGGCGGAAGAGGAGTTGGGGCTCGATGTCTTCCAAATCCGGCAGGAAGGTCTTCACGGGCTGACCTTGACCGCCGGGCGTTATGTCGGATCACGGGTCTTCCTCAGCCTTCACCTGCCGATCGAGCTGGGCGGTGATGTGCAGCAGACGCCCGGCGCCAACCTGGGCCCAAGCTTCGAGCTGGAGTACGTGGCGCAGCGCTGGCTCCGAGCCAACGTCCGGGGCGGCAACGTTCCCCCCCGGTTTACTCTGCGGAGCCGCTACGCGTATTGACCGGTCGGTGATCGCGCTCGGCTTGATGGCGTCCGCCGCGACCCCGCTTCAGGCGCAGGACGCGCTCAGCCTGGTCGGCCCTCGGACCGAGGTGAAGTCCATCGAGTTTCGGTTCAAGGGTGAGCAAACCGTGCCAGAGGAGGATCTGCGCCGGAAGATCGCGCTCACGGCACGCGGCGGCATGGTGGGGATCCGCCGCTTCTTCGGATTTCTGCCCTTCGTGGCCCCGGTCGGCGTCCACCCGTTCGATCCGCTGGAGCTCCAGCGAGACGTGGTCCGGCTGCGCAATCACTATTGGCAGTCGGGCTTCCTGAAGGCTGACGTGAAGTACGATGTGCGCTACGACGCAAAACCAGACCTGGTGCAGGTCGCCTATATCATCGACGAGGGGCCACCCCTGCAGGTGCGCTCGCTCCGGTTTGTGGGAGACAGCGGGGAGCTGAGTCTTCCCCCGAAGTTCGCCCGGGACTGGACCAGCTTCGTGCGGCGAGAGCAGCGGAACGCCAATCGCTTCGGCAAGGACGAGCAGCGCGAGCTTGCGGACAGCACCACCCGGTGGCTGCGCGATCGGGGCTATCCGTTCGCTATGGCGGATCCAGCCGGAACGGTAGACACGGCGGCCGACCGGGTTGATGTCACCGTCCGGGTCCGTCCCGGGCTCCGCGCCCGGATCCGGGAGATAGCGGTCAGCGGAAACCACGGCATCCCCGCGCGACACGTAACCCGCCAACTGCCGGTGAAGCCCGGTGACTGGTACGACGCCGGCGAGCTGGAGAGGGGACGCCAGCAGCTGGTGCAGCTCGACTTGGTGCGGCTGGCGCTGCTCGAAGTGCCGCGCGACAGTGCGGATGATTCCAGCGTGGTGGTGCGGCTGGACGTGACCGAGAATCCACCGCGAATCGTGCGCGGAGAGGCGGGGCTCGCCTCCGGCGGCGGGCTCTCCGGCGAGGTCGAATGGACTCATCGCAGTTTCCTTGGTGGCCTGCGGACCTTTACCGCGGCCGCGTCCGCCCAGACCGGCGCCCTGTCGTTCGAGACCCCGGCCCAACAACTCTATCGGGTCGCCTTGACGGCGTTCCAGCCTTACGTCGGCGACCGGCGCCTCTCCGCGGCAGCCGGCCCATTCGCCGAGTACCGCAATGATCTGCGGGACCGCTCCCGCGCCGTCGGATTCGAGAGCTCGCTGGTCTACGCCGCCGGACCGCTCCGGTCCATCTCACTCGGCTACTCTATCTCTCATCGGCGAATCCTGGACTACGGTTTCGGCAAGGACCTCGATCCGGTCGAGTATCTCCCCCTCCTCGGCCTTGCCGCTCCGGATGCCGCCAGCAGGCTGGGCACAGCGAGAAATCGCAGCGCCGTCAGCCTGCAGGGGAGCTACGGCCGCCTCGATAAGTTCGCCAATCCGCGCCGGGGCTACGTCCTCCGGCCGCGGATCGAGATCACGGCGCCGGGCGGGTTCAACACCAGTGAGTACCTCCTGTTCGACATTGGGAGCACCGCGTTTCTGCCGCTCACCCCACGCATCGGCTTCACCGTGCGCCTGGGTGCCGGACGCATCTATCCCTTCGGCCGGAGTCTTCGGCAAATAGGAGAGGAGTCGCCGTTCGTCTCGCTGCTCAGGCTCAGGGATGTGCTGTTCACGGCGGGAGGGACGCGCGATGTGCGGGGATGGGGAAGTCAGCTCGTCGGCCCCAAGCTCCCGGCGGTCAGCTTGATATCGGAGGGAGGTCAGACCCAGACCATCGCCGACCGGTACGCTCCGGTGGGCGGGCTGGCCCGGCTCCTCGGAAGCGCCGAGGTCCAGCTCCCGCTTCCGGGCTTCGGTGACGCGTGGCAGAGCTTCCTGTTCTTCGACAGCGGCCGGGTTTGGACTCCGGATAGCCGGTTCGCGCTCAACGCGGGCGAGCTCGACCAGGGCGGTTACTTCGCCTCGATTGGTGCAGGCCTGGGCTATCAAACGGTGGTCGGCGCGATCGAATTCGCCGTAGGATACAAGCTGAATCCGTCGGCATTGGATCTCCGCTCGCCGCAGGGTGTGCTCGAGGCACTCGAGGAAGGCCGGCCGCTCAGTTCGGTCCCGACCGAATCGCGCCGGCGATTACATCTGCACTTCTCGATCGGCTCGAGCTTCTGACCTGGCAGCTACGGATTCACCGTAATAGTCCCGACCATGTTGGGGTGAATCGAGCAGTGGTAGTGGTAATCGCCGGCAGTGGTGAGGGCGACCGAGTAGGTCGCGTTGCCGCCCAAATTCCCCGACGCCGTGAAGGCACCATTATCCGAGTTGATGTTATGGACCGTGGCACTTCCGCTGGTGTAATTACCGCCGGTGATGTCTTTGTTCACCCAGCGCACTGTAACGCTCGGACTTCCGCCAAGTGATACCACCTTGGGGTTGGGGCTGAACGCCGTGGTGGTGAGTCCCGAGGCACCGACGACGATGCTGACATCGTTCGCCTGAACCATGGGCGGAGGTGGGTTCTGCGAGTTAGTGGGAGCGGTGTAGCTGCCGCAGGCGGCGCATAAGCCGAGCGACAATGCGAGCAGTGCGAGATGGATTCGAGGCATAGCCATTCCTCGGGTTAAATGATCTGGCCGCAGAGGGGAGCGCGCGCCGCAACTGCTTTCAGGACGACCGGTGCGGGGGCGGACGCACACTGCGGAGATCCCTTCGGTCGCTGCGCTTCCCCTCGCCCACTCGGGGCAGGCTCTCAGGATGACAACCTTAATCTGAGAGGCTTGACGCCAGCTGCGTTAGTACGTACGATATATCGTACGTAGGATCGTGCGGTATATCGGAAGCACTAACGGAGGCTTCAAAATGTGTAACCCGCGTGATGACTGGGGCTTCGGCCCGGGATTCCCCTTCGGCGGCCGCTGGTGGGCCGGTGCTTGGCAGGCCAAGGGGCGAGGCCCGCGACGCCGGAGCCAGCTGTTCGAGTCGGGCGAGGTGAAGTTCGTGATTCTCCGCCTGCTCAAAGAGAAGCCCCGCCACGGCTACGAGGTAATCAAGGGGTTAGAGGAGAAACTGGGCGGCTACTACACCCCCTCGGCCGGCACGGTTTACCCGACGCTTCAACTGCTGGAAGATGAGGGCTACATCAAGGCGGACGACGCTGACGGCAAGAAGGTCTATCACGTGACGCCGGAGGGGGAGCGTTATCTAGAGGAGAATCGGGGTCTGCTGGACGACATTCTCGATCGGGTACGGGAGACCGTGCGCGACTTTACCGGCGGCGGGATCGGCGAGCTCCAGGGCGCCTTCGTGCACCTCGCGGGAGTCACCTTCAAGAGAGCCTGGCGGCGAGGGCCGGAAGATCCGGCGCTGAAACGGGTCGCGGAGATTCTGCGTAAAGCCGCGGACGAGATCGAGCAGGCGTGGACGGCAGGGCAGCCGGGTGGCGGTGCGACAGGGCAGGCTTCGTAGAGGAAGGATCTCTCCGCGGGATCTGGCGATCTAAGGGGATCCTTCGCTTCGCTCAGGATGACAGATTGGGAGGCAACGATGGGCTTCTTCGGATTGGTGTTCTGGCTGGCGGTGGCCTGGTTCGCCTTCAGGGCCTTTCGCCGGTGGGGGTACTGCGCCGCGGTGGAACCACGTGGGTACGTCCCGGGCTGGTACTCGAGAGAGCGGTACGATCCTCCAATGACCCGGGCCAGCGTGCCGGCTCGAAGTGGAAAGGATCGTCAGGAATACATTGACTCGTTGGAGAGCCGGGTGAGCGAGTTGGAGCAGCGGCTGGACTTTACTGAGCAGCTGCTGGCGGAACGGCGGCAGACCGAGAATACAGCCTGATCGATTTCAGGGTCGGAATGACGTCCGCACCATGCCGGAATCAACCGGCACCGGATCCGGGCCCGGGCCCGGCTCCGGTGGCAGCGGCGGCGGTGTCCAGGCGATCACCTCCAGCCGCACCCCGTCCACACTGCTCGAGCCGAGCGATAGGGTGTGGCTCCCCTCCGGACTATTCGGTGGATTGGCGACCCCGGTGAGCGGCTCGTAGCGGAGCGGCTCTACCGTCATTCCGAACTCGAACCGGAAGCTCGCCGCCTCGCAGCTGAACTGGGCCCAGTCAAACGTCGCCCGATCCTCGGTGCACGCGCCCGATGCGCTGACGAGATCATTCGACTGATTGCCCTCCACCGCCCACCAGCTCCCCACGTCCCGCACCAGATACTCACCCATGAATCCGGGATAGCCGCCGACACCGCCGCCCCCGCCTGGAGCGCTGTCCGGCGGGGCAGTGGGTGGACCCGAGGGATCGGCGGCAGCGGTGCTCGGCAATCCGGTCATCACATCCGGCACCCCCGGTGCCACTGCGTTGCTCCCCACATCTGCGACGATCCGCACGACCTCCGCCATGTGCTCCGGCTCCCAGGCGATCAGCGTCCGCATGGAGTAGGTGCCCACGACGTGGCACTCGGGAGGGGCCGGGGGCTCTCCCACTCCGCTCCCCCCGCCATCGGGCGGGACCACGCCGGTGCTGTCGCCCGGAGGGACCACAACGGTATCCCCGGGTTCGACCCGACCGCTATCGGAGGGCCAGCTGCATTCGAGATTGGGGAAGTCGATCTGCTCGGCGACCGCGAGAAAGTTCCGTGGGGCACCGTCGATGGTGAGACTGACCGGCGAGGCGTGGCCGGTGAGCCGGGCGATCTCAGCTGCATGCCGCAACGCTTCGGCCGCGGGAGAGTAACCGCCGGCATCGACGGAATCGGCGAGACGATCGAATTGCGCGGCGAGTCGACGGCCTTCGTTGTCGGCCCCGGGGCCGGTTCCGCCGTCGCCGCAGGCGAGCACCAGTGCCGCCCCACCTGCGATCAGAACCAGACTGCTACGCACGTGGCCTCCTCAGTCCGAGCTGCCGCACGCTCCACTCTAAGGAGATAGTATAGCTGTCCGACTAAGCGGCGTGAGATGCTGGTGCTGAGTGAAACGGTTACGGGTTTGTAATGCGCCTTTTAGTCGCGACTCGCGACTCTCGACTCGTGATTCAGCGAGGCCAGAGCCATCCGAAGGTTCCCGCCGTCACCATCCCGTACAGAAGCGCGTCGAAACCCGACTTCAACGCCACCGACCAGGGCGTCCCCATCCAGATCGCGTCCAGGAACTGCCCCGTGCCGTATGCCAGGAAGCCGATGGGGCCGACGACGCAGAACACGTCCATGTAACGGGCACCGGGGGGAATCGTTCGTGCGACGGCGTAGGCGATGAAGAAGGAGACCACCAGCGTGAGGACAAACCATTGGGAAAGGTTCTTGCCCATCTTGGGCAGTCCCGGGCGGAGGAGATTCAGCACGCCGATGGGTCCCTCGATGTACTTCTGTTTGACCTCAGGCTTCTCCATCTCTTTCATGCCGATGCAGTAGGGGATCATGTACTGCCCGGGCGGGGGGTTGCCGGCCCGGAGGGCAGCCCGGACGGCGTCCTCGTTGGGCAGTTTCCGGTAATCGCTATTGTGGTACTTGAGCACCATGTGGATGATGGCGCTGGTGATGAAGACCAGAACGGCCGAGAGGACGATGGGGAGCAAGAGGGAGCCGAGGGGTACCATGGGCGCTCCGGATCAGAGGTTATGGAGATCGGGCACCGCATAAGGTCCGCTAGAGACCCATCCGCGTCAACACCCGCCCGGCGGGCGCAGACACCTGGGCCAAGATCGAGCACGCTACGCTTGCACCTCCGCGCCGGTGATCCTGCGGTAAATATCCCGAACCGCTGTTATCGTATCCGTCTCGCTCGCGTTCTTGTCGGTCCGATACCGCTTGATCCGGGCGAACCGTAGCGCCACTCCGCCAGGATACTGGGTGCTCGCCTGGACCTCGTTGAACGCGACCTCCACCACCAGCTCAGGCCGAACGTAGACCGTGATTCCGTCCCGGGCGACCTCGAGCTCCAGCAACTTCTTCGTCTGCCACTCGAGCATCGCGTCGGTCATCCCCTTGAAGGTCTTGCCCAGCATCACGAAACCGCCGGCAACCGGATCGCGGGCGCCGAGGTGCAGGTTGCTGAGCCAGCCGTGTCGGCGTCCGTGACCCCACTCGGCCGCCAGGACGACGAGATCGAGCGTGTTCGCCGGCTTGATCTTGAGCCAACGGCGGCCACGGTGTCCCGCCTGATAGGGAGCGTCCAAAGCCTTGGCCATGATCCCCTCGTGGCCTCGCTCGAGCGCGGTCCGGAGGAAACGATCGGCCTCGACACTCGATGAGGTCACCAGCCGCGGCACCACAGTCGGGGCCGGAGCCAGCTCATGCAGCGCGGTCAGTCGTCGGCGGGCCGGCTCGTCCATCAGGGAGGCACCGTCCAGGTACAGCAGGTCGAAGAAGAATGCAGTGAGGGGGACCTGGCCTCGCGCCCGCTCGACGTCGAGACGCTTGCCGAAACGACTCATCGTGGTCTGAAATGGATGGGGAGTGCCATCCTCCCGAAGCGCGATCACCTCGCCGTCGAGGATGAGTTCGCGGGCGGGCAGGGCACGGACCAGCTCCACCACCTCGGGCACCGCGGCTGTCACCTCGTTGAGCCGGCGGGAGTAGACCGCCACCTGGTCGCCGTTCTTGTGGACCTGGATCCGCGCGCCGTCCAGCTTGTACTCCAGCGCCGCCTCGCCCAGCTCCTTGATTGCCACCGATGGGTCCTCGGCCGACCCGGCTAACATGGGATGCACTGGCCGAAAGAGCTGGGCAGCGAAGGCGAGCAGCTTGGTTGTATCGCCAGTCAGCACCGCCCTCGCCACGCTTGGCAGGTCTCCCGCCATCATCCGGGCACGCCGGACGCCCTCGGCCGACTGCCTTCCCGCTTTCGCCACCGCCTCCAACATGAGGCCCTCGACGGCACCCTGTCGCAGCTCGCCGGTGACCAGCCGAATGAGAAAGCTCTGCTCCTCCTGAGTGGCGCGGGCGAGCAGCTCGCGGAGGAGTCGTTGCCGCTCCCCGGTCGAGCCTTTGCCGGCGGCCACGTCTGCGATCCGATCGAAGGCAGCGTCAACCTCGGTTAGCTCCAGCGAAGGCGCGTCCGCAACGCGGTCCGGCCTAGCGGCCAGAAGGGCGGCATAGCCTACGCCGAGCTTCGACTGGAGAAGTGACCCGGACAGAAAGGCGACCGCGATCTCGATTTCCTCTGACTCCACGCTCCCGAGTAGCATGGCCAGAAAACCGATCTTCTCCAGCCGTCTACTCGCTTCGGTGACCCGGCGAGAAGTCTCCACCAGATGTGCGAGCTTCAATTTTCTCGTGCCATTCCTTCCGTGTTCAGCTCGGCCCAGTCCAGCTCCTCCTCCACCCGATGAAACGCGTCGTCGCCGATCACGCCATCGGTGCGGAGGTCCGAGAGGGTTCGACGCTCGGCTGCCTGGGCCTTGCGGTGAAGAGCAGTGTAATCCTCAGAGGTCCCGGTCTCGGCGCGTTGAAGTCGGGTTTCATACTTGCGCCGAAGCAGCGGAGCGAACTCGGCTTTGCTCTCCGTATCCTGGACGGCAGCGAGGGCCGCCCGCGCCGTCTCTGCTCTCGCGAGGCGAACCTCACGTTCCACCGAGCCGTCGTCATGAATCTTGAGCACGCGCATCAGCGGGCTTACCGTCATGCCCTGTACGACCAGGGTGACGAGTACGACGCAGAACGCGGTGAATAGAACGAGGTCGCGATAGGGGAATCGGCCCGGTCCTCCGTCGGGCAAGGCGAGGGCAGCGGCAAGCGTGACTATTCCGCGCATCCCGCACCAGGCGATCACGGCGCCAATTCGGAACGATGGCCTGGGACGATCCGGAGACGCGGACTCCGAGGTGAGCCACCTCGCAACCGCCACGTAGCCCATCACCCATACGATTCGGATCAGGATCACTGTTGCGCAGACTGCCGCCGCGACCACCGTGTAGGTGATAAGCTCGGCGCCATGGAGTCGCTGCAGGATGGGCTTGAGCTGGAGGCCAATCAGGATAAAGGCTAGAACGTTCAACACGAATACCACGACTTCCCAGACCGCGTAGGACGGAATCCGGATCCGCGCTGGTATCAGGTCCGGTGCGGTGCGGGCGATCAAGATCGCGAAGACGACCACGGTGAGGATGCCCGAGAGACCCAGGCGCTCGGCAATGATCCACACGGCAAACGTGGACAGGAACTGCACGATGACGGCCGTGGCGATGTCCTCAATCCCGGCCAAGGCCCTCGGTACGATCCGCGAGAGTATGACGCCGAGCACCACGCTGCCGACCGCCACCGCGGCGAGCATTGGTACCGCGCTCCATCCGGAGACGGCACCGGTTACCGCCGCCGCAACGGCCAGCCGGTAGGTCAGGAGCGCGGTCGCGTCGTTAAAGAGGCTCTCGCCTTGCAGAATGACCAGGACTCGATGTGGCGGATGCAGTTGCCTGAGCACCGCGGTTGCAGCCGCCGCGTCGGGCGGTGCCACGATCGCACCGAGCGCAATCGCCGCCGGCCAGGGGAGCTCCGGCACGGCCCATCGCGCCACGATGGCCACGGCAATTACCGTGACTCCCACGGTGAGCAGTGCCAGGCTCGCGACGGGTCGCCAGTATTGCTTCAGGTCTCTGGGCGAAGCATCGAAGGCAGCATCGAGCAAAACCGGCGCGACGAAGAGGGTCAGCGCGAGCTGAGGATCGAGCGTCACGCTCGGCGCGCCGGGGAGGAGCGCCACGCCCGCCCCGGCCAGTGCGAGGAGGGCGGGGTAGGGAGCGTTTATCCTGCGGGCCACCGCCGCCAGTGTGGCGCCGACAAAGAGCAGCGTGATGATCAGCTCGAAGACGGGCATGCTATTTCGTCCCTTCGATGAGCCACAGGTCCCCACCGCTAGGGGCAGCCCGGTCGAACAGCACCCAGCCACCGTCCGGCGACCAGACCGGATAGTCAATCCGCACCTCGGGGTCGACGAAGGCGAAGACTTGGTAGGCAGGCTTTCCGCTCAGGGGATAGACCCAGAGCGCCTTGTGGCCCTTTACGTCGAGGATCAGCGACTCGTCCGGAGAGAAGGACATGTGCGCCCCGCTGGCAATGTCGGGCAGCCGGGTGAGCGATCCGTTGTCCACCGAGACCCGAAAGGTCCGAATCTGGGTTCCGCTCTCCGCCCGAAACACGATGCCCTTGCCGTCCCTGGTCCAGCGGAGGAAGTGCCCACCGGCGCCGATCGAGGTGAGCCGCCGCGGCGACGAGCCATCGGCGCCCATCACCCATACTTCAGAGCGTCCCCCGCGATCGGAGAGGAACGCGATCTGCTGGCCGTCCGGCGAGTAGAATGGGTTGGTGTCGGTCGCGGGATCGGTGGTCAACTGGCTGAGGCGCCCACCGCTCAGCTGCACCGACCAGATATCGGGGTTCCCATCGCGGGCGGAAAAGAACACGATGTTCCGGCCGTTGGGGTCCCAGTTCGGCTGGTAGTCACCTCCGGGGCCGCCGGTGAGCTGACGCTCCGAGCTGTCGGCCATGCTGTGGCGCCAAATGTTCATCTCGCCCAACCGGTCGGAATTGAACGCGATGCTGCGGCCATCGGGCGACCAAGCACCCCGGCTCTCGACCCGCGTGGTCATCACCACCGGCTCCGGTGCACCGCGCGGCTGGCCCGTTGTCGGGACCACGGGCAGGCGCCAGAGATCGGAGTTGATGCCGCGCACCGCGAAGGCGACCCGGCTTCCGTCCGGCGCCACGGTAGGCTCGACATCGTCACCCGCGCCGGTGGTCAGCTGCTCCGGTGTGCCGGTCGGCTGCCCATTAGTCCCAACTCCGATCCGCCAGAGGTTCAGTCCGCCGCCCCGGAATGAAGCGAAGTAGATGTGCCGTCCATCCGGGGCCCACACCGGGTCCATGTCCAGCACGTTGTCGTTGGTTACCCGGGTCACTGCCTGCGACGACAGGTCCACGACGTCGATGTCGGATTTGATTTTTTCCACCCGGCGGAAAGCCAGCCTGGTGCCATCGGGAGACCAGCGGGGAGTGGTATGCACTACCGCCTCGCTCGAGTCCGACGTGACCTGCCGCGGGTTGCGTCCGCCGGAATCAGTAATCCAGATCCGCCGCGCGCCGGCCCAGGGTGCGTCGAAGGCGATTCGGCGCCCGTCCGGCGAGTACGCGGGGTTGAAGGCATCATCGATGAGCTTAGTCTCCCGCCCGTTCGCGAGCTCGAGACTCCAGATCTCACTGTTCTCCTGGTACCAGCCGTTAATGTCGCTCGGCTCCAGCTTCCCCTCGTTCATCCTCGATTGCACGAAGGCCAGATGCTGCCCGTCGGGGGACCAGGCCGGCTGGATATGGTCTCGCGAGTCACGGGAAAGGCGCCGCTCGGCGCCGCCTGCGACGGTGCGGAGAAAGAGTTGGCGGAAGCCGTCCACTTCTCCCACATAGGCGAGCCGAGCCCCATCGGGCGACCAGGCGGGCCATTCCTCCACGCCCTCGCCGAAGGTGAGCTGAGTCAGCTTACGGTTGAATCCCGAGGCAACCGTGCCGCTGGTCATCGCTCGTCTCGGCGCGCTCCGGCCGGCGTAGAAGGTGAGCCCCAGCAGCACCAACGCAGCCAGCGCTGCGAGAGCAATTCGACGTCGCCCGCCCAAGACCGTGCTGGCCTCCTTGCCGGTGCCGAGTGCCGCAGCGAACGCGGCCGCATTGCCGAACCGCTCGCTCGGCGACTTGGCCAGCGCCTTGTCCAGCGCTTGGACTACTGAGGGCGGCACCCACCCGTCGGCTGAGGTGACCAGTGGGGGTGGGGCGGTCAGATGCTTGGCGATGATCGATTGGGGGTTGGGACCGGTGAACGGCGGCTCGCCGGTAATGCACTCGTACAAGACGCAGGCGAGCGAGTAAAGATCACTCCGGCCGTCGATCGCCTCCTCACCGCTGGCCTGCTCCGG
>Ga0307305_10000491_pt1 | contig 14314 bp, 15 predicted proteins | sample ER_DNA_186_FD_194512 | JGI IMG/M metagenome (GOLD analysis project Ga0307305, IMG submission 194512) | Bulk soil microbial communities from the East River watershed near Crested Butte, Colorado, United States - ER_DNA_186 | ecosystem: Environmental > Terrestrial > Soil > Floodplain | place... | reverse complement strand
CTACGGCGTCTGGGTCGAGCGCAACAGCTACGGACGCAAATCGATGGGGATCAAGCGGTCCACGTTCGTAATCGACGCCGACGGGAACGTCGAGGCTGCGCTCTACGGCGTGAAGCCCGAAGGCCACGCCGACCGGGTTCTCGCGGCGCTACCGGCCTAAGCCGAAGCGCGGGCGACGCGGAGGTGCTGGCCGCCGCCCCACAGAGCCGCGATTGCGATAACGACCGCGCCAACGAGGATGAGGACGGCCTGTGCGGCAACTGCGAACGCGACTGCGTCTGCGGTGCCGATTCCACTCGCGATCAGAATGGCCGCGCCGGCTCCGGCTTGCGTGGCGGCTCCGGCGGGAGCGATCGGGAGAGCGGCCGAGGCGGCAGCCGCGACCAGGAAGGCGACGGCGAGTGGGAACGAAAGGGAAACTCCAAGGGAAGCGAGCAGGAAGAACAAGCCGACAGCCCGCGCCAGCCAGGAGGCGAGCACGAGCACCCAAGCCTTCCAGGCCTCGCGGGGCGAGATGACACGCTGGCTGACCCACCGCGCCACGCGGAACCGGATCAGCCGCCCGCTCGCCGCGAGGCGCGGGAGCGTCACGACGAGGATCGCAGCCCCGACGCCCGCGGCCGCGACGACACCCATGGCCGCTCGCACCCCGACGGAACTGTCGGAGGTAGCGGCGGCCGATGAAGCAAGCGGCATCAGCGCGGCTGCGTCGATGAGGCCGAGCATGAAGAGTGAGAAGCACACCGTCGGGATGCAGTCGACGCCGGAATAGCGCCGGACGACCGCGACTCGAACGACGTCGTCGAAGCGGCCCGGAAGCGCCGCCCCGCCGACCGTTGCGGCGCCGCCAGCGGCGGCGAGGGCCATCCGGTGGGGACGATCGTCCGGTGAGAACAGGCGGTGCCAGCCAAAGGCCTTGAAGCAGCACGAAAGGAGGAAGAAGCCGGTCGCCCCGGCGAGGAGCCGGAGATCTGCATGCGCGAGCGGCCAGCCTGTCTCCGCGAAGTGACGCGCAGCCAGCACGGCAACGCTCACTGCGATGAGCCCGGAGACGATATTGACGATCAGCCGGCCCCGCGGGCTGCGGCAATAGTTCAGAAACCCTCTCACGCTTCTAGCATCGTCGTCCTACTCAACGGGCTCAACCCGCAAACGGGTGGGAATGCGTGCCGAATATGAGGGAGAGCAAACAACAGAGAGAAAGCGCCTTCTGGCGAGGCTGGGCTGAACCACACTACTCAGCTGTGTCGGACGCCGCGGCACCTCCGGCCGAGCCAGGCCAGGGCTAGGATCCGGCGGGAGCATGCGCAAGCGTGGAGTCCTCAAGAAGGCCGCCGGCGACGAAGAGCAATCGGAGCAGCCGGCGCTGGTCTGTCCCCACTGCAATCAGGAGTTCCATAGGCCCGACATCCGGCTCTTCGCGAGCACCGAGGTCGTCGCCTGCCCGAGCTGTTACAAGGTTCTCGGGACCGGCCGCATCGCCTGACCGGCCCTAGACTGCCGCCTTGCCGCCTGCACCACTTCCCGCCGAGCTCGTCGAGTTCCTGAAGCAGCCGCACGCCGCCGTCATTGCCACGGTCCGCTCGGACGGCGCTCCCTATACGGCCGCGACGTGGTACGACTGGGACGACGGTCGCATCCTCGTCAACATGGACTTTGAGCGGCTGCGGCTGACCCACATGCGACGCGACCCGCGAGTAGCCGTCACGGTGCTCGATATCGACAACTGGTATCGCGCGGTCACGGTGCTCGGCCGCGCCATCGAGATCCGTGACGACGACGGGCTCGTCGACATCGACCGCCTCTCACTCCGCTATCGGGGCACGCCGTACAAGAACCGGGATCGCAAGCGCGTAACGGCGCTCATCGAGCCGGAACGCTGGCACGAGCACTCCTAAGCTGACCGAAGCGCCTAGGCGAACCCTGCGATGGCCGCGACAGGAGCGTGTCGGTTGGCGGCGAAACGGATGTACTTGAAATGAGGAAGGAATCCCGTTGATGGGTAACACGACGATGGACGTGAGGAGACAACGCGTTATCGCAGGCGCGCGAATGGCGCTCGAGCCGACCCCCCAAGGTGCACGCCAGCGCCGGCGCTTCGCCGCATTCATAGGCCTCGTGCTCCTTGTCCTCGGCTTCTTCGCCGCGGTCGGCTTCGGTCAGCTCGTCGCCCTCATCCTCCTCGCGGTCCTCGTCGCGGCCTGTGGAATCGCCGTCGTCGCGCTCGCGAGCCGCCACCACGACCTGACCAGCCGATTCGCTCGGAGCGTGCGGGTCCTCGAACGTGTCCCTCAAGTCGGCCGCCGCGCTCTCACGAGCGGCGCTCTGGTCGCGCGCCAGCGCGCCGACGACCTGTGGCCGAAGCGCTCGGCTACCACGCCCGCGCCAGCCTCCAACCCAAGCCAGGAGGCCGCTCGCCTCAACGCGCGCGGTATCGACCTTCGTCGGAGCGGCGAGTACGTGGGGGCAATTACTGCCCATGCGGACGCTCTCGAAGTAGTCCGCACGGCCGGCGACCGAAGCTCCGAGGCGATGACGCTCAACAATCTTGCGCTGGCCCTCGGCCACGCCGGCGACGACCAGGGCGCGCTCGACCGCTTCGAGGAGTCCGCCGCCATCCTGCGCGAGTTGCGCGACGATCACCACGAGGGCCAGGTCGTTGCGAACCTCGGCTTCCTCCACGGGCGCCGCGGCCGCCGGGAACAGGCGCTCTTCTGCCTGGAGACCGCGCTCGACAAGCTTGAACCCGGCTCTCATGCCTACCGCCGCGTGGAGGAGCAGCTCCGCCGCGCAAGCTAAGCCGACCGTCCCCGCTGGCCAATCGATCCAACCAGTTGAGGGGTCGGCGTCGAGCCGAAATAGGGAAGCTGCTTAGCCGCCAGAGCTTGCGCCCAGAATCCTCTGGGCAAGCAGCTGCTGGAAAGCGTCCCACTCAGGCGTGTTTGGCTGCGGCGCTCCGCTAAGCGGAATCAGTCCGCGCTGGATCGCGACCGTACACAGGCTGCGGACAGCGCGCTGAAACTGATCGCGGGGCGGCAAGCCCGCCTTCGAGGGCTGGGCGTCCCAGCCTCCGTAGGCCATGGCTACGCACCGGTGCCAGCGCGTGACCTGTCCGGCGTGGGCAAGGTGATACTGGTCAACCGCGAGCTCCGTGTAGATGAGGGTCTGCACTCGCGCAGGGCCCATGCGCTCGATTACGACCAGGGTGAGGTCGCGCCCGGCGTCCTCGCTCATCGTCCCGTCGCTTTTTACGAGGCCGCGCTCGACGCCGAGCGCGCAAACCTTAGGTGCGAGAAGTGCGTATGTCTTCGGCGGGACACCTGCTTTCCCCGGATCGTCGGTCGTCTGGTAGGCCTCGCGCATGACCCCGACGCAGCGGTCAGCGAGACTCGCCTCTCCCTTCGAGTTCGCCGCCCCGTATTTAACGGCGAGAGCGTTGGCGCGATCCAGCCGCAGGTAGTGCCAGCCGCCCACCCCTGCCGCTGCGAGCACGCCCACTCCGAGGACCACTACGAGCGGGAGGATCCAGCGCGGGCGCCGCCGATTCGGGCCTGCGAGGTCGTCGCCGAGCGAGTCAGACTTGAGCGGGACGCGAGTGCGCTGGTAGAGGTAGAGCGGGACGACGATGATCGACACGAACAGCGCGCCGACGACCCAGTGCCAGGTCTTGTTCCCGATCCGGTTGCCGGTCCAATCGCGCTGTCGCGCGTCGAGGCCGACCCAGACGACGATTGCGAGCGCGGCGAGGCCGGCGACGACTTCCATCAGGGCTCCATCGACAACGCTCCGGGCTGGGTTTAGCGAGCGCGATGCTTTTTCGGCCGCGGAGGGTCCCAACTCATGATGAGGCGGATCTGGCGGCGATGAAAACGGGGACAAGGACCGCCATGGGCCTGCTTGGCACCGGGGTCGGGCTGGGGATCTGGGGAGATGTTCTCTTCTATGGTCGCTCACTAGGGCTCAACGTGCTCCTCTGGGCGCTCGCCTTCGTGGCGGCGCTCGGCTTCCTCCTCCGCCTCTCCCAGGCGCCCCTCCACCAAGGACGCCGCTGGATGCTCCTGCCGCTTCTCCTCTTCTCCGCGGCCTTTCTCTGGCACGACTCGCCCCTCCTCGTTGCGACGAACCTGCTTGCCCTCGCAGGAGCCGTCGCACTCGCCGCTCTGCGCCGCACTGCGCCTGACGTAGTCCGGACCGCTCCCGGCGACTATGTAGCTGGTCTTGTCGCGGCCGGGGCCTCAACGCTCGCAGGCTCTGTCCAGCTCCTGCACAAGGACGTCGAGTGGGATGAGGTGGCACGCTCACTACGAAGAGAGAAGACCTTGACTCTCGGCCGCGGCCTGGCTCTTGCAGCGCCGCTGGTGGCCCTCTTCGGTGGCCTCTTCATGGCCGCGGATCCGGTCTTTCGAAATCTCATAACAGCCGCAGTGCCGCCGCTCGAGCATCCGCTCGGGCAGATGGCCGTCATCCTGGCCGTCGCCTGGCTCGCCGCCGGTCTCTTGCGCGATCTGCTCGCCTCGCGAGAGGAGGCCCGTCTCCTCTCGCCGACCGCCGTGCGCGACAGCCTGCCTCCCCTGTCGCTCGCGCCGACTGAGGTGGCGATCACGCTCGGAGCGTTGAATGCGCTCTTCTTCGCCTTCGTGCTCGTGCAGCTTCGCTACCTCTTCGGCGGCAGGGATTTGGTCGAGGCGCACGCCCACCTCACTTACGCGCAGTACGCACGCCATGGGTTCTTCGAGCTCCTGGCCGTCTCCGCGCTTGTCCTGCTCGTTCTGCTCGCAGCCGATGCCCTCCTGCGGAAGGAGGGCGAGCGCTCACAGACAGTTGTCCGCCTCCTCTCGGCGGGGCTCGTCGCGCTCGTTTTCGTCGTCATGGCCTCGGCGCTCCAGCGCATGCGCCTCTACGAGCAGGCTTACGGCCTGACCGAGCTCCGCCTCGATGCCGTCGGCGTGATCCTCTGGCTGGGAGTTGTCTTCATCTGGTTTTCGCTGACCATGCTTGGCGGCCGGCGCAACCTCTTCGCGACCGGCGCGGTCATTGCAGGCTTTGCGGCTACGGCCGCTCTGAACGTAGCCAACCCCGACGCGCTAATCGCTCGCACGAATGTGGATCGCCCCCGCATCGACATCGCCTACGTCGGGGGGCTGAGCGACGATGCCGTGCCTGCCCTACTGGAAGCGCTCCCCAGCCTTCGACCGGACGTGCGGCGGACGATCGCGGCTGAGCTGCTCCGGCGCAGCGAGAAGAGCGGCGACTGGCGCTCCTTCAACGTCGCGCGATCGAGGGCGAGCTCGCTCCTGCGCGCGCACCACGGCGAACTCGTTCAGTTCGCGAAGATGGGTTGAGGTCCGATCAAGCCTCCAGCGCTGAGGGCGTCCCAGCGGCTTCTGAACAAGGTGCGGATGAGAGGACTTGAACCTCCACGGGCTTGCGCCCACACGGCCCTGAACCGTGCGCGTCTACCAATTCCGCCACATCCGCGCGGTCCGCGGATTGTACCGGGGCGTTAGCGGCGCGATTGGTCGTCGCGCTCCGGAAGAACCGGGAGGTTCTCCAGGTCTCGCTCCACGCTCCGCTCGAAGTCGTCCCGGTCATTCCCTTCGCCCTCGACGAGGGTGAGGCCGCTCTTCTTGCGGGTCCTCTTGCGCCGGACGCGCTTGTCTGCGCCCGTTCGCGCAGCGAGGCGAGGCCACTCCGCGCCGATCACGAGGACCGCGGCGCAGGCGATCAACACGATCGCAAGGACGCCCACGAGGCAATTCTAGTCAGGGGAGAAAGGTCCGTCTCAGGACCCTCCAAACGGGTTCTAAGGATGAGCGCGCGTCGGGCCGATACGAGACGCAAATGCCCCGGGACCTTCCACTCGCCCTCGTGTTGTTCGTCCTCGCCTGGGCCACGGTCGCCCGCGCGGTGCTGGTCTTTGCACAGAAGCTCCCGCCGACGTGTGACAGCTGTGGCCGGCGGTTCGAACGCCGCCACCTCGGCGAGCCTGTCTGCCGCTGCCACGCCTAGTAGCTGCGCCAAGCCCTCCTAGGCCGAGACTGGGTACAGGCTAGGTCCGAGCCGATCGCCGCCACGCACGAGCTTGCGCGCGTAAAGGCGCTCGTCCGCGGCGCGATAGAGCGAGAGCGCGTTCTCCCCTTCGGAAGGAAAGAGCGCCCAACCAAATGTGATGCTCGAGCCCTGTCCCGTGAGGAGGGTCTCCACGCGCGAGGCGATCGCGGCCGCCTCCTCGCTTCCCGCGAGGGAGGTGATGACGGCGAATTCGTCTCCGCCGACACGGGCGACCTCGTCCTCTGGACGAAGAACGCTTCCGAGCATGTCGCCGAGTCGACGCAGAGCGTCGTTCCCCTCGGCATGGCCCTTCGAATCGTTGATGCGCTTGAGCCCGTCCATGTCCCCAAGGAGTAGAACGAACGGGCGGCCGAGCGCAAAGCGGCGCGCCATGGCCGCCTCGAACGCACGGGTATTCGGAAGGCCGGTGAGAAAGTCGCGCTCGGCCAGCACCTGCAAGCGCTCGACAAGGGCGCGGTCGCGGGCGGCGAACCAGCCGATCAGCGCGCCCATGGTCGTATAGGTGAGAAGTCGGATCGGAGTCGTGACCGACACGATCTGGGTCGCAGTCGGAAGGCTGGGGTTGATCGACACCGCAATCGTGAAGAGCGCGCACGCGCCAAGGCCCGCCGCGATTCCGCGGCGCACCCCGCCCGTGAGGGCGAGAGCTGCGACCGGCAGGTAGAAGAAGTGCGCGATACCGAGGCCCGGGACTTCGAAGAGAACCAGGGCAGTGAAGATGATCGCGTACGCGGAGAACGCCGCGCCGACAACGAGCTGCCGATGCCGAAGTGCCGCAGTCAAGCCTCTCGCACCTTAGGTGGGACGAGGAGCGCCCCACGTCACTCGTCCGGGTGATTCCAGGATCTACGTCACGAGGCGCCGGACAGCACGAGCAAGGACCTTCGCCCCCACCTCGCAGTGCTCCGGCGCTGTGAATTCCTCGGGGGAATGGCTGATCCCCCCGCGGCTCGGCACGAAGAGCATCGCGGCCGGCACTCTCTTCGCGAGCACCATCGCGTCGTGCCCGGCCCCGCTAGGCATTCGGCGTGTCGTCGCCCCCACCTCGGCGGCAGACTCCGTGAGAACCTCTTGAAGACCCGGATCGAGCGGGGTCGGCGGCTTGCGATGGGTCTCCGAAACCTCCAGTCCAAGCTGCTCCTCGCCGGCCACCTTTTCGAGTATCTCGCGCACGAAATCACCGAGGGTGGAAAACACCTCCGGCTCGCCGGCTCGAACGTCGACCGTGAACTCGGCGATTCCGGGGATGACGTTGAAGCCACCGGGACTCACGGTGAGGACACCGACGTTCGCGGTGATGTCTCCCCGTTTCAGCGCCTCTTCGCGCAGTGCGAGCACCACTCTGGCCGCGCCGGCGAGCGCATCGCGCCGCACGGCCATCGGCGTTGTCCCGGCATGGTTCGCCTCCCCGATCAGCCGCACGCGGAAGCCGAGCAGGCCCGCGATCCCGCTGACGACTCCCACGTCGATCCCCTCTTGCTCGAGGACGGGACCCTGCTCGATGTGGAGCTCGAGGTAGGCGCCGACTTGGTCGACCGCCCGTGCATCGGGGAGCCGTTCGAAGTCGAAGCCGGCGGCCGCCATCGCATCGTCGACGCCACGCTTCCGCCAGTCGTCGAGATCGAGGTCGCCGATGAATGCTCGGCTGCCGAGCATCCCGGTCTGAAAGCGGCTTCCCTCCTCGTCGTTGAAAGAGACGATCCAGAGCGGACGCTTCAGGGTGGCGCCTTCATCCCTGAGCGCCCGCACGCTCTCGAGGGCGGAGAGCACTCCGAGCGCGCCGTCGAAGCGGCCCCCGCGCGGCACCGTGTCCAGGTGAGAGCCGACGAGCACCGCGGTTCCCTTGCCCGCGTCCCAGCGCCCGATCACGTTGCCGGCCGCGTCGACCTCGGTATCGAGACCGAGAGCTTCGAGCCGGCCCAAGAGCCAGTCGTTCGCCTCCGCGAGCTCAGGTGTCCAGGCGAAGCGAGAGACTCCGCCTCCATCGGCGCCGATCTTCGCCGCGTCCTCGAGTTCAGCGACTAGTGAAGACACCGCGTTTCCTGAGCCAGCGGTAGACCTCGATACCGCCCGTGATGGCAAGTGCGACTGCGAAAGCGACGGCGAAGCCCCTGAGCGGGCTCTGCTCAAACGCCTTGCCGCCGAAGTAGCCGAGCAAAGCTGCGTAGGAAGCCCACATGAGTCCAGCGGCGACGTCGAAGCGGATGAACCGGTGCCAGCGCATGTCGAGCAATCCGCATGCGAGGGTAACTGCCGTACGGCCTCCGGGGATGAAACGTCCCACGAGTATGAGATACCCACCGCGTTCCTGCACCTGCTTCTCGGCCCAATCGATGCGCTTCTTGCGCTCGCCGGAGAAGAAACGCCGCACAAGCTTAGGCCCTACCGTGCGACCGATCAGATACGCGACGTTGTCCCCGAGGATCGCGCCCCCCGCCGCGACCAGGATAACGGCGAAGAGAATGAGATCGCCCGACGAGGCGAGCACCCCCGCGAGGATTACCGAGGTCTCGCTGGGAACCAGCGGAAAGACAACGTCGAGCGCAGCGAGCCCGAAGATGACCCCATACGTCCACGGCGACCCCGAGACGTAGTCCGTCAGGGACTGAAACAACTAGTGCGAGTGCTCCGCCGGCAAGCCCAGGCGCCGAGCGGTGCCTTCCTCCCAGTCGAACTCGATCAGGACAGCGTCTTCGTCTCCGACCACCCAGGCGTCGTGGCCCGGCTCGATGGTGACGATCTGCGGCGCCGCGTACTCGAAGCGGCAGCCGTCGGCATACTCGCCCTCGATTCGCCCGCGGGCGATGAAGCCGACGTGCGCGTGCATGCAGAAGTCGGTTTCCACGTTGGGACGCATGTGGGTCGACCAGCGGAAGCCGGGCGGGTAGACAGTGCGTTTCACACGCCCGTTCCCTGCCCGGGCGATGTCCACTACAGCACCGCCGATCTCCCGGTGGTCGGCACCCTTGATGGGGTCGAGGAGCGGGTCCACGGCGGTTAGCTTAGTGGTCGCGCAGATAGTGAGTCTCGGTCTGGACCGGGCGGTAGCCGAGGCCAGCGTTCAGCGCCAGCATCGCGGCGTTCTCATGCGCATTGCCGGTTTGCATGGCAGCGATGTCGTTCTCCGCGGCCCAGCGGATCGTGGCGAGCTTCGCAAGGCGCGCGAGGCCGCGCCGGCGAAACTCGTGCAGCGTGCCAGTCATCTCGTTGGCCGCGATCCGGGCTGGCTCGTCCACCTCGAGGAACGCGAGCGCGACGGGCTGCTCTCGCGCCAGGATCACGAAACTGCCTTGGAGGCTGAGCTGGGGGTGCTCCAGCGTTTCGCGGCGCCACTCCTCGAGTCGGATGTCGTCCTCCCGGAAGTACTCCGGGACATCCGCGGAGGCAGCCGCGTAGACACGATGGAGCGCCTCCACACGGTCGAGCACTTCACCGAGAGGAACGAGCCGGAACCCTTCAGCCGCCTTCTCGGCCTCCAATCCCTGAAGCATCGTCAGGTCGGCCAGGGCGGGCTCGAGCACGGAAACCTGCTCCTTGCCCGTTGCCCTGAAGCCACGCGCCTCGAGAAGCCCCGCGCCTGCCTCGGTATATGTCCATGACTCGAGGACCTTGGCGCCCGCCTCTATGAGATAACGCGAGGCCTCGCCGTAGAGTGCGGTACCGAGGCCCCGGCCCCTCATCGAAGGCACGACGTAACCCCAGACATCACCGACGTCCGGGACGCTCGTCGTCCAACGCAGACGGACTTCGGCCCAGCCGACGATGCGCCCGTCCACTTCCGCGACCCATAGTCGAGCGCGCGCGCGCTCGGGTTGGGCATCTCGCCAGTGCAGCACGCCCTCCGCGGTGACCGGATGAGGCGGTTCTTCCTCGTGGAGCGCCGCCGAGACACCCGCGGCGTCGCCGGGCTCGAAGTCCCGAATCATCCGAAGCGAGCCGGGTCGAGGGCCGCGGCGCCGCCTATGTCAGCGCTCAGGATCCCGAGGACTCGTCGTGCCCGCGGCGCTTGCGCCAGAACATGATTCCGCCCACCGCGGCTCCTACACCGGCCAGGCCGGCAGCGATGGCTCCGCCCCGCTTTCCTCCGACGGCCTGGCGGGCCTTCCGCTTCGCAATCGGCTTCCCGATCGTGAGCACGAGCCAGCCGATGAATGCGTTTCGCTTGCTGAACATCTCCCTCCTCTCTCCGCTAAGCCTTGGCTACGGCGCGTTTCTTGTTGGGGATATGGATGGCGCGGCCGAGCGCGACCAGCCCGGCTTCCTTGATCGCCTCCGAAAGCGTCGGATGCGCAGCCATGCCGTCGGCGACGGTCTCGACGGTCGCCTCGGCGTCGAGCGCCACCACTCCGGCCTCGATCAGGTCGGTGACGTGAGGCCCGATCATGACGAGCCCCAGAAGCTCCCCGTAGCGGGACTCGTGAATTGACTTCACCCATCCGATGGTCTCGTTCTGCATGATCGCGCGCCCGTTCGCCGCCCACGGGAACATTCCGGTGGCAACGTCGTCCCCGTACTGCTCCCGCGCCTCGCCTTCGGTGAGACCGACTGCTGCGATCTCCGGGTCGGTATAGATGGGACGCGGCACGCCGCGATTGTCGACGACCGCTTCATGCCCGAGGGCATTCTCCGCGGCGACCTCGCCTTCGCGGAAGGCGGTGTGCGCGAGCTGCCAGTAGCCGGCGCAGTCCCCGACCGCGTAGATGTGCGAGACGGTCGTGCGGCGGTGCTCGTCGGCGGCAATGCCCTTCTTCTTGTCGAACTCGACGCCGATGTCCTCGAGGCCGAGGCCTTCGACGAGCGGTCCGCGGCCGGTTGCCACGAGCATGACGTCGCAATCCTTGGTCTGTCCCGCAAAGTGGACCCGGAGGCCGCCATCGGCCTCTTCGATCTTGTCGCACTGCGATTCGAGATTGACCTCGATGCCGCGCTTCTCGAACTGCTTCGCAAGCTCCTTGGAGGCGTCCTCATCCTCCTGGGGGATCAGCGCGGGGAGCATCTCGACGATCGTCACCTCACTCCCGAAGCGGCGGAAGATGGACGCGAATTCGCACCCGATGATGCCTCCGCCGAGGATGACGAGGCGCTTCGGCACCTCGGTCTGGGAGAGCAGCCCGGTCGAGTCGACGCACTTGTCCGAGTCGATGCCCTCAATCGGTGGGCGCAGCGGGTACGACCCCGTTGCGATGACCCCCTGCTTGAAGGTGACCTCCTCGCCGCCTTCGACGGAAATCGTGTTCGCGTCCTTGAACCGCCCGGATCCCTTCACCCATTCGACTCCGTTGGCCTTGAAGAGTCCGGCGACGCCCGAAGTGAGCTGCTTGACGACACCGGCCTTCCATTCGTTCGACGCTGCGAAGTCGAGCTCTGGCGCCCCGACTTTGACGCCCAGCTTCGCGAATGTCTCTTCGGCCTCCTTGAGCGCGTAGGCGGTCTGGACCCACGCCTTGGTGGGGATGCAGCCGATCCGGAGGCAGGTGCCCCCGAGCTCGCGTTCCTTCTCGATGCAGACGGCCTTCGCTCCGAGCTGCGCGGCCCGGATCGCCGCCGTATAACCGCCCGGCCCGCCCCCCAGGACGGCGACGTCACAGTCCATCTCCCAGCCTTTCAGTCGCTTCGCGTTACGACTGCGATCCTACCCGGGCCGGGAGGGCGGCTGCCCCGGCAGGACGGCTGCTGCCCGCAAGCGCGACGGCGGCCGCGGCCAGGAGAAACAGACCGGCGAAGAGGATGACGGCTCGAGGCGTCCCGACGTGGTTGAGGAGCGGTGAAGCGGCCACGGCCGTCATCATCGTCGTCGTCATGAAGGCTGAGGCGAATCCGAAGACGCGTCCGTAGTAGCGCGGGTCTGCCTCCCTCTGGACGATGGTGTCGAAGAGAACGTCCGTCGTCCCGTCTACGAAGCCGATCAGTGCAAGCACCAGGAGGGCGGTGGGGGCGTGCGTCGTTTCGGCCAGAGTCACGAAGAGAACGGCCATCGCGATCAGGGCGGCGCCGATCCAGCGGCCGGCACTGTCGCCGACGCGCGCGAAGCCGACGACCGCCTGGCCGGCGGCGAGACCCCATGCGAGGGCGGAGAGCCCGTAGCCGTATGCACCGACGCCCATGTGAAGCTCTCCGTCGAGGAAGCGTGGAAGCGTCGCATTCGTGAGGCCCGTTGCCAGGGTCGCCGCGGCGAACGCGCAGACGACGACGAGGAGCGCCTTCCGTCCCACGAGGTATCTGAAGCCCGCACGCAAGCCTGTGTCGCTCTGGTCGAGCGCCTGCGCGGCCGGGCGGACCCGGATTGTGCTGTACAGGAAAGCGGCCACGACAAAGGTGCCGAAGTCGATGAGCAGCGCGAGAACCGCACCGGAGCTCGAAAGCGCGATCCCAGCGGCGAGCGCGCCCACGCCCATAGCTACGTCCTGCGCGATCCCGAGGCTCGCGTTCGCGGCCGGGAGCAGCTCCTCGTCCAGGAGGGACGGTACGAATGCCGGAACGGTCGCGGCGGAGATCGCCGCGAGGGCGCCCGACACCGCGACCGCTCCGAAGACGAGCGTGCGATTGTCGGCGGCCACGCCCGCAATGGCGCCGACGACGACGACGCCACGCAAGATCTCGATCCAAACGAGGAGCCGTTCCTTGCGAAGGCGGTCGACGACGGCGGCCGCCACGCCGCCGCCCAGAATGGGCGGAGCGAGGCGAACACCCAAGAGAAGAGCTACCGCGGCCGTGGAGTGGCTCTCCTTGTAGACCCATCCGATGAGCGCGGCCAGCGTCAGCCAGTCTCCAAGGTGCGAGACGAGTTTCGCGGCCGCGAGCCGACGGAAACCATCGACCCGGAGGGGTCGAATGAGGCGTCCCGGCACGAGGGCGCGGGCCGATCCTTCCGCCATCGAGGCCGTGACGATGAGCGTGACGATCCCGATTCCGATCAGGAGGTCTCCTACAGAGAAGATGTTGGCGAGCGGGAACCCGCGCGGAAGCGCGAAGACGTCTCCCAGGAAGGCCAGATGCTTATCGCCAAGCTCGACATTCGAGCTTCCGTTGGCACCGAGGCCTGCCGCTATCCAAGCGTCCTCGGAAGCCGGCATGCGCCCGCCGTTCGCCGCAATTGCAACTGCGTTCAAGATCATCCCCATGAACAACGGGAGGAGCGCCAGGTTGCGCACATTCGCGACTCCGAAGAGCACGAGCAGCGCGTAGCTCACCAGGTGGAGAGCGTCGACAGCCGGATCGGACAGATCAAGCGCAATGGGAGGAAAGAGCACGAGCTGCAGCGCGAAGGCGGCCACCACGGCCCAGGAATGACGCAGCTCGACATCGAGGAAGCGCGACGGGCGTCCTCCCAAAGCGAGTGCAAACGCGACGCCGACGACGATCGCGGGCAGGAGGAACATCAGGAGGCGACGCGCAGAAGCGGCGTCGAAGCCTCCGTCTCGGGCGCGAGGAGCCGGTCAGCGAGGCCCGCCGCGTTCACTGTGAGGGCCTCGGACACCTGAGCCGGGAGGCCACCCGGGACGGCGAGGATGAGAAAGCCCTCGAGCACCCCGTTCCTGCCGAGGCGAAGGGCCGCATGCGCGTCCGCGCGCCCTAGCTCGCGACCCTGCGCGCGAGCAAAGCTTCCCGGCGCCTCGTACTCACGCAGGAGCCAGCTCATGAGGGCAGTCTCACCCGGCGCTTCGGCGCCCCCGCTCCACTCCCGTCTCAGGTCACCGGTGCAGGCTCGTTCCGACCATGCGACGAGCCCCGCCCACTGAAGGCCACAGCTCTTGCCAAGTTCGGCCATGAGGGCGGAGAAGGCGCTTTCCGCGTTTCCGGCCCCGGAGAGAAGGACCTCGAGACGCCGTGCGAGGCGTGACGCCTGACGCGCGCGGAAGGTCCGGAGTGCGGCCGCAGCTGCCACTGCGATACCCAGGCCAAGAGCAACGCGTGGAAGGCCTAAACCGAGGGCTGCGAGCGTCATGACGATTCCGGCAGTAACTGCGATATCCAGGCGAGCGAGAAGTCCGCGCACGGTGAGGCCACGCTTCGAACGGGTTCCCGCCAGTCTTCGGATCTCGTTCAGCTCGAGGTCGGAAAGCGCCCCGATAGGGTCTTCTCCGCGCTGAAGAGCGACGAATGCCTTCGCGAGCGCCGGGTGGAACTGAGTGCCAGCGTTCTTCTCGATCTCCTCCAGCGCCGTCTCCTTGTCGAGGCCGGCACGATAGGGACGGTCGCTTGTCATCGCGTCGTAGCTGTCCGCCACGATGAGGAAGTGAGC
>Ga0307305_10000490_pt1 | contig 14331 bp, 23 predicted proteins | sample ER_DNA_186_FD_194512 | JGI IMG/M metagenome (GOLD analysis project Ga0307305, IMG submission 194512) | Bulk soil microbial communities from the East River watershed near Crested Butte, Colorado, United States - ER_DNA_186 | ecosystem: Environmental > Terrestrial > Soil > Floodplain | place... | reverse complement strand
GGCTTGAGGCGGCGGGGGCGGTGGTCACGCCGATGTCGGTCAGCCAGTTCAAGGATTTTGTTCAGAACGAAAGTGCGAAATACCTGCGGGTCATCAAGCAGACCGGGGTAACCTCGCAATAGCACCGATTTCAGGTATCCGGCTCTCCGCAGCCCTGAATCGTCGATTTTTCGGCCATTTCCGCTTGACTTGGCGGGGTCGCGCCGATACATACCCCACACTTTTTCGGCAGGCGGTGAGCTTCGCTTGCTCGGAACGGCCGCCCGGCTAGTCTCTTGAGAGCATTAGCTTTTCTCGAAAACTGGCTGGCGCATCGCCTCGACGAATGAAGCTCAGACGCTGCCACTGACAGCACCTTGTCAGACTTAGAAGTGAGCGGCCGCGATGCCTTACCGCACCGTGGTCGTCCGAACGGAAGAGCGCCCTGCCTCAATCTGGCGGATGGCGCGATTTCGTTTTGCGCGCGGCAGCGCGCGATGCCGGGGCGATAAGCCCGATGAGAGATGCAAAAGGGGCGGCGCGGATCCGTTTCGCGCTTCTCCGGGAACGAAAGTAGCGAAGGCCAACGATGCCGACGATCAATCAGTTGATTGCCAAGCCACGGCACCCGCTCAAGGCGCGCAACACGGCGCCGGCGCTTGAATCCTCGCCACAGAAGCGCGGCGTCTGCACGCGCGTCTACACGACGACGCCGAAGAAGCCGAATTCGGCGCTGCGCAAGGTCGCGAAGGTGCGCCTCACCAATGGCTTCGAAGTCATCGGTTACATCCCCGGCGAGGGCCATAACCTGCAGGAGCATTCGGTCGTGATGATCCGCGGAGGCCGCGTGAAGGATCTGCCGGGCGTTCGCTATCACATTCTGCGCGGCGTGCTCGATACCCAGGGCGTGAAGAACCGCAAGCAGCGCCGTTCGAAATACGGCGCCAAACGGCCCAAGTAAGGATCAGCGTCATGTCTCGCCGTCACGCCGCCGAAAAACGCGACATCATCCCGGACCCGAAGTTCGGCAACGTTGTCGTCAGCAAGTTCATGAACGCCATCATGTACGAGGGCAAGAAGTCCGTAGCGGAGGGGATCGTTTACGGCGCGCTCGAGATGATCGAGGGCAAGACCAAGCAGAACCCGCTCGGCGTTTTCCAGCAGGCACTCGACAACGTGATGCCCTCGATCGAGGTTCGGTCGCGTCGTGTCGGCGGCGCCACCTATCAGGTGCCGGTCGAAGTGCGCACGTCGCGCCGTCAGGCGCTTGGCATCCGCTGGATTATCGCGGCGGCACGCGAACGCAACGAACGAACGATGACCGAGCGGCTTTCGGCTGAGCTGCTCGATGCATCCAATAACCGGGGAAACGCAGTCAAGAAGCGCGAAGACACGCACAAGATGGCGGAAGCCAACCGCGCCTTCTCGCATTACCGCTGGTGAACAGCAGAAAAAGTTTCGAGGACTGACGCCCTATGCCCCGCAATCACGCCATTGAGGACTACCGCAACTTCGGCATCATGGCCCACATCGATGCCGGAAAGACGACGACGACCGAGCGGATCCTCTATTACACCGGCAAGAGCCATAAGATCGGCGAGGTGCACGAGGGCGCCGCGACGATGGATTGGATGGAGCAGGAGCAGGAGCGCGGCATCACCATCACCTCGGCCGCGACCACTGCGTTCTGGAACGGCAAGCGTCTCAATATCATCGACACACCGGGCCACGTCGACTTCACCATCGAGGTGGAGCGCTCGCTGCGCGTGCTCGACGGCGCCGTATGCGTTCTCGATTCCAACCAAGGCGTAGAGCCGCAGACTGAGACGGTCTGGCGTCAGGGCGACAAGTACAAGGTTCCACGCATCGTCTTTGCCAACAAGATGGACAAGATCGGCGCTGATTTCTTCAAGTGTCTGGAGGACATCAAGACCCGCCTCGGCGCCAAGCCCGTCGCGATCCAGCTTCCGATCGGCTCCGAACAGAATTTCAAGGGAATCATCGATCTGGTGCGCATGAAAGGCGTGGTGTGGGACGACGAATCTCTCGGCGCAAAGTATCACGACATCGAAATCCCGGCTGACCTGGCGGACGAGGCGAAGAAATATCGCGAGCAGATGGTCGAAGCGGCGGTTGAACTCGACGACGCTGCCATGACCGCCTATCTCGAGGGCAAAGAGCCCGACGAGGCCACGCTCAAAAAGCTTATTCGCAAGGCTGTTATCACCGGCGCATACTTTCCTGTGCTGTGCGGTTCGGCATTTAAGAACAAAGGCGTGCAGCCGCTGCTCGATGCGGTCGTTGATTATCTGCCAAGCCCACTCGATGTGCCGGCAATCAAGGGTATCGACGACAAGGGTAACGAAGTCGTGCGCGAGCCCAAGGATGATGCGGCAATGGCGTTGCTCGCCTTCAAGATCATGGACGATCCCTTCGTTGGCACCATCACCTTTTGCCGCATCTACTCCGGCACGTTGCAGAGCGGCACAGGCGTGATCAATTCGACCAAGGAACGTAAGGAGCGGATCGGCCGCATGCTGTTGATGCATGCGAACAACCGCGAGGACATCAAGGAAGCCTATGCCGGCGATATCGTCGCGTTGGCTGGCCTGAAAGAAGTGCGCACCGGTGACACGCTCTGCGATCCGCAGAAGGCGGTCATTCTGGAAAAAATGGAATTCCCTGATCCGGTCATCGAGATCGCGATCGAGCCGAAGTCGAAGGCGGACCAGGAAAAACTTGGCGTCGCCCTCGCGAAGCTCGCAGCTGAGGACCCGTCGTTCCGCGTCTCGACCGATCAGGAGAGTGGCCAGACCATCCTGAAGGGCATGGGCGAGCTTCACCTTGACATTAAGGTCGATATTCTCAAGCGCACCTACAAGGTCGACGCCAATATCGGCGCGCCGCAAGTCGCGTTCCGGGAGAAGATCACCCAACGCGTCGAGCACGGCTACACACACAAGAAGCAGACCGGTGGTTCAGGCCAGTTCGCCCAGGTCAAGATCATCGCCGAGCCAACGCAGCCCGGTACCCCATTCGAGTTCGAAAACGACATCGTCGGTGGTGCCGTGCCGAAGGAATTCATCCCCGGTGTCGAAAAAGGGCTCGAATCGGTCCTCGGTTCGGGCGTGGTGGCCGGGTTCCCGGTGGTCGACCTCAAGGTGACGCTGATCGACGGCAAATACCATGACGTCGACTCTTCGGCGCTTGCCTTCGAAATTTGCGCGCGTCAGTGCCTGAAGGAGGCGCTGCAGATGGCCAAGCCGGTTCTGCTCGAGCCGATCATGAAGGTAGAGGTCGTGACGCCGGAGGATTACACCGGTTCCGTCATCGGCGATCTGAATTCGCGGCGCGGGCAAATCCAGGGCCAGGATATGCGCGGCAATGCCAACGTGATCAACGCGATGGTGCCGCTGATGAACATGTTCGGCTACGTCAACAATCTGCGGTCGATGTCTCAGGGCCGCGCCACATTCACTATGCAATTCGATCACTACTCAGAACTGCCGGCGAACGTGTCAGCCGAAGTGCAGAAGAAATTCGCGTAGTCGGGCACGAGGATAACAGAAGGATCTGAACGGAGAGTTCCATGGCCAAAGAAAAATTCCAGCGAACCAAGCCCCATTGCAACATCGGGACAATCGGTCACGTCGATCACGGCAAGACGACGCTGACAGCGGCGATTACCAAGGTGCTCGCTGAGAAGGGCGGCGCGACGTTCACCGCCTATGACCAGATCGACAAGGCGCCGGAAGAGAAGGCGCGCGGCATCACCATTTCGACCGCACACGTCGAATACCAGACCGACAAGCGCCATTACGCGCACGTCGATTGCCCTGGCCATGCCGACTACGTGAAGAACATGATCACCGGCGCCGCGCAGATGGATGGCGCGATTCTCGTAGTTTCCGCCGCCGACGGCCCCATGCCGCAGACGCGCGAGCACATTCTGCTCGCCCGCCAGGTCGGCGTGCCGGCCCTCGTCGTCTACATGAATAAAGTCGACATGGTCGACGATCCGGAACTGCTCGAGCTCGTCGAGCTCGAAGTGCGAGAGCTACTGTCGAAGTACAATTTCCCCGGCGATAAGATCCCCATCATCAAGGGCTCGGCTCTCAAGGCGCTCGAGGGCAGCGACGAGAAGCTCGGCAAAGAGACGATCATGGCCCTGATGAAGGCGGTGGACGAGTACATTCCGCAGCCTGAGCGGCCGAAAGATCAGCCGTTTCTGATGCCGGTAGAAGACGTGTTCTCCATTTCCGGCCGCGGCACTGTCTGCACCGGCCGAATCGAGCGCGGCATCATCAAGATCGGCGAGGAGGTCGAGATCGTCGGCATCAAGCCAACGACCAAGACCGTGGTCACCGGCGTCGAGATGTTCCGCAAGCTGCTCGACCAGGGTGAGGCGGGCGACAACGTGGGTTGCCTGCTGCGCGGCACCAAGCGCGAGGAAGTCGAGCGCGGCCAGGTGCTCTGCAAGCCCGGCTCGGTCAAGCCGCACACGAAGTTCAAGGCGGAAGCCTACATCCTCACCAAGGAAGAGGGCGGCCGTCACACTCCGTTCTTCACCAACTATCGTCCGCAGTTCTATTTCCGCACCACTGACGTCACGGGTGTGGTGCACTTGCCGCAGGGCACGGAAATGGTGATGCCGGGCGACAACGTGGCGATGGAAGTGCATCTCATTGTGCCGATCGCCATGGAAGAGAAACTGCGCTTCGCCATTCGCGAGGGCGGCCGCACGGTCGGCGCCGGCGTCGTGGCGAGCATCATCGAGTAACGTATCGAGGCGTGATGGCCGGGCAAAACCCGGCCATCCGCATTTACTTAGGTTAGCCATTCCGTGGTTGCCCGGCCGACGGGCGGGCACGACGGACGAGAGAAATGACAATGAACGGCCAGAATATCCGGATCCGGCTCAAGGCGTTCGATCACCGCATCCTCGATGCGTCGACGCGCGAGATCGTGAACACGGCCAAGCGCACCGGTGCGCAAGTCCGTGGACCGATCCCGTTGCCGACCAGAATCGAGAAATTCACGGTGAACCGCTCGCCGCATGTCGACAAGAAGAGCCGCGAACAGTTCGAGATGCGCACGCACAAGCGCCTCTTGGATATCGTCGATCCGACGCCGCAGACCGTGGATGCGCTGATGAAGCTCGACCTCGCCGCTGGCGTCGACGTCGAGATCAAGCTTTAAGGCCGGGGTGGGTTAGCAATGCGTTCGGGCGTAGTCGCACAGAAGGTCGGAATGACCCGGGTTTTCACCGATGCCGGCGAGCATGTGCCGGTGACGGTCCTGCGCCTTGCGCAGTGCCAGGTGGTCGCTCACCGCACCAAGGACAAGAATGGCTATGTTGCGCTGCAGCTCGGGTCGGGCGCACGCCGTTCCAATAATATGATCAAGGCCGACCGTGGCTATTTCGGCAAGCAGAACGTCGAGCCCAAGCGCAAGCTGGCCGAGTTCCGCGTGACCGAGGATTCGCTGATTCCGGTCGGCGCAGAAATCACGGCTGACCACTTTATTCCCGGCCAGTTCGTCGATGTTTGCGGTATCACCATCGGCAAGGGCTTTGCCGGCGGCATGAAGCGCTGGAATTTTGCCGGCCTGCGCGCCTCGCACGGCGTTTCAATTTCCCACCGCTCGATTGGCGGCACCGGTGGCCGTCAGGATCCAGGCAAGACATTCAAGAACAAGAAGATGCCTGGTCATCTCGGCGTTGAACGCGTAACGACGCTCAATCTCAAGGTCGTGCAGACCGACGCCGAGCGCGGTCTCATCCTGGTCGAGGGTGCGGTGCCCGGGGCCAAGAGCGGTTGGGTGACTGTGCGCGATGCGGTGAAGAAAAAACTGCCCAAGGAAGCTCCAAAGCCCGGCAAGTTCCGCGTGAACGACGCGGCTGAAGCAAAAGCGGAGCAGTCCGCTCCGAAGTCTGAAACCAAGCCCGCGGCGGAGCAGGCGGAACAAGCGGCGGCACAGGCCGCCGGCGCCGCTGATCAGGCAACAAAGGCTGCGGCGCAAGCTGCGAAGGCTGCCGATAAGGCCGCCAATAAGGCCGCTTCCGCTGCGAAGAAGGAGGGCGAGTGATGGAGCTCAAGATCGTCGCTCTCGACGGAAAGGATGCCGGCAAAGCCACGCTGCCGGACGCGATCTTCGGCCTCGAGCCGCGCGTCGACATTATTCAGCGTTGCGTCAACTGGCAGCTCGCCAAGCGTCAGCGCGGGACGCACAAGACTAAGGGCCGCAGCGAGATTTGGCGGACGGGCAAGAAGATGTATGCCCAGAAGGGCACCGGCGGCGCGCGCCACGGTTCGGCGCGCGTGCCCCAGTTCCGCGGCGGCGGCCGCGCTTTCGGCCCCGTCGTGCGCAGTCACGCGATCGATCTGCCGAAGAAAGTGCGCGCGCTCGCGCTCAAGCACGCGTTGTCATCGAAGGCCAAGGATGGCGGGATCATCGTGCTCGACAAGGCGACGGTAAAAGACGCCAAAACGAAAGCGCTGGCCAAGCAATTCGACAAGCTCGGGCTTGAAAATGCGCTGATCATCGATGGTGCCGAGATAGAAACGAATTTCCGAGCCGCTGCGCGCAACATCCCCAATATCGACGTGTTGCCGGTCCAGGGCATCAATGTCTACGACATCCTGCGACGAAAAACTTTGGTGTTGACCAAGGCTGCGCTCGATGCGCTGGAGGCGCGATTCAAATGAGCACCAGTGATCCGCGCCACTACGACGTCATCATCGCACCGGTGATCACCGAAAAGGCGACCATGGCGTCCGAGCACAACAAGGTCACGTTTAAGGTGGCCAAGCACGCCACGAAGCCGCAGATCAAGGAAGCGGTGGAGAAGTTGTTCGACGTCAAGGTCAAAAGCGTCAACACGCTCACGCGGCCGGGCAAGTGGAAGATGTTTCGCAACAGGATCGGGCAGCAGTCCGACGTGAAACGCGCGGTCGTGACCCTCGAAGAGGGTCACCGGATCGACGTGACCACGGGATTGTAAGGAGAGCGTTGCGATGGCGTTGAAAAAATATAATCCGGTGACGCCGGGCCAGCGCCAGCTGGTGATCGTCGATCGCTCGACCCTGCACAAGGGCCCACCAGTCAAGTCGCTGACCGAGGGGCAGAATTCAACAGGTGGCCGTAACAATCATGGGCGCATCACTTCGCGTTTCCGCGGTGGTGGTCATAAGCAGGCTTATCGACGGATCGATTTCCGCCGCAAAAAATTCGACGTGCCGGCGACCGTCGAGCGCCTGGAATATGATCCGAACCGCACGGGCTTCATCGCGCTGATCAAGTATCAGGACGGCGAGCTCGCCTATATCCTCGCGCCGCAGCGTCTTGCGGCCGGCGACACGGTGGTCGCTTCGGAGCACGCGGACGTGAAACCGGGCAACGCTATGCCGATCGCGAATATCCCGGTCGGCACCATTGTCCACAATGTCGAGATCAAGATCGGCAAAGGCGGACAGATTGCGCGCTCGGCGGGCAGCTACGCGCAGATCGTCGGACGCGACCAGGATTACGTGATCCTGCGACTCAATACGTCCGAGCAGCGCCTTGTCCATGGCCGCTGCATGGCGACGGTTGGAGCCGTCTCCAACCCGGACAACATGAACACCACGATTGGCAAAGCCGGACGCCAACGCTGGAAGGGGCGCATGCCGCACAACCGCGGCATCACCATGAATCCGGTCGATCACCCACATGGCGGCCGCACCAAAGGCGGCAAGCATTGGACGACGCCGTGGGGATTTCCGACCAAAGGCAAGAAGACCCGCAAGAATAAACGCACCGAGCGCTTTATTATTGCGAGCCGGCATGATCGCAAGAAGAAGCAGCAGTAGGGACACGGAGCTATGACGCGTTCAGTTTGGAAAGGCCCTTTTGTCGACGGCTATCTGCTGCGCAAGGCAGAGGCCGCCCGTTCATCGGGCCGCCACGAGATGATCAAGATATGGAGCCGGCGCTCGACGATTTTGCCGCAATTCGTCGGGCTGAATTTCGGCGTCTATAACGGACAGAAGCACATTCCGGTGCTGGTGAACGAAGAAATGGTCGGTCACAAGTTCGGAGAATTCGCACCGACCCGGATGTTCTATGGCCATTCGTCCGATCGGAAAGCCAAGCGCGCAGGCGCACCCGCCGCGCCGGGCGCCGCTCCGGCGGCACCGGCCGCTGCCGCGCCGGCGGCGAGCTGAGAGATAAAAGAGTAAGGACATGGGCAAGCGCCAACGCGAGAGAGACCTCGGCGACAACGAGGCGAAGGCTGTGAGCAAGATGCTGCGGATCTCCCCGCAGAAGCTCAACCTCGTCGCGCAGTTGATCCGCGGGAAAAAGGTTGCGAGCGCGCTCGCCGATCTTGAGTTTTCGCACAAGCGAATCGCGAAGGACGTGCGCAAGTGTCTGGAATCGGCGATCGCCAATGCCGAGAACAATCATGACCTCGACGTCGACGAACTCGTCGTCACCGAGGCTCACGTCGGAAAGGCGCTGGTCATCAAGCGCTTCACCCCGCGTGGCCGTGGCCGCGTCGGACGAATCTTAAAGCCGTTTTCTCATCTGACCATCGTGGTGCGTCAGGTCGAGGCGCGGGCGGAAGCCTGAGGAGTAGGCATGGGCCAGAAAGTCAATCCGATCGGTCTGCGTGTCGGTATCAACCGCACCTGGGATTCGCGCTGGTTCGCCGGCAAGGCCGAGTACGGCTCCTTGCTGCATGAGGACATCAAGATTCGCGAAGAGCTGATGAAACAGCTCAAGCAGGCAGCCGTTTCTCACATCGTGATCGAGCGGCCGCACAAGAAGTGCCGCGTAACGATCCACTCGGCGCGTCCGGGCGTGGTGATCGGCAAGAAGGGCGCCGACATCGAGAAGCTGCGCAAGTCGGTTGCCAAGCTCACGGACAGCGATGTTGTCATCAACATCGTCGAAATTCGAAAGCCTGAGCTCGACGCCCAACTGGTCGCCGAATCGATTGCCCAGCAACTCGAACGCCGTGTCGCGTTCCGCCGCGCGATGAAGCGCGCCGTGCAGTCGGCGATGCGTCTTGGCGCCGAAGGCATCCGTATCAACTGCTCCGGGCGCCTGGGAGGCGCCGAAATCGCGCGCATGGAATGGTATCGCGAGGGACGTGTGCCGCTTCACACGCTGCGCGCCGACGTCGACTACGGCGTCGCTACGGCATTCACCACCTATGGCACCTGCGGCGTGAAAGTGTGGATCTTCAAGGGCGAGATCCTCGAGCACGATCCGATGGCGCAGGACAAGAAGCTCGCTGAAGGCGAGACCGGCCGTTCGCGCCGCGAAACGGCTGCCTGAGAGGACGAACAGAGTTTTAAGTCATGCTGCAACCGATCCGCACGAAATTCCGCAAGGCGTTCAAGGGCCGCATACATGGTGTTGCCACGAGCGGCACCACGCTTGCCTTTGGCCAATACGGGCTCAAGGCGCTCGAGCCCGAGCGCGTTACCGCCCGCCAGATCGAGGCCGCGCGCCGTGCGCTCACCCGCTTCATGAAGCGATCGGGCCGCGTATGGATCCGCGTGTTCCCCGACGTGCCGGTGTCGAAGAAGCCGATCGAAGTGCGCATGGGCAAAGGCAAAGGGACGCCGGAGCTTTGGGTCATCCGTGTAAAGCCCGGCCGCATCTTGTTCGAGGTCGACGGCATTCCCGTCGATGTCGCCAAGGAAGCGCTGGGACTTGCCGCGGCTAAACTGCCGGTCAAGACCCGTTTCATCGAACGTATCGCCGAGTGACGCCATGAAAGCCGCCGACGTAAGAGCGATGACGCTCGATCAACTCGATGACGAAGTGCTCAAGCTGAAGAAGGAGCAGTTCAATCTGCGCTTTCAGCGTGCCACCGGTCAGCTCGAGAATACGGCCCGGGTGCGCACGATCCGGCGTGACATTGCGCGCATGAGGACGATTGCGGCGCAGAAGCGCGCAGGTGCGCCTGACCCTACACCGAAGGCCGAGACTGCACCGGCACTTGCGAAAAAGACCAGGACTGCCAAACCGAAGGCTGCGGCGAAACCGAAGTCGCGCGCCAAGACGAAATCGAAGGAATAAGAGGTTCGAGATGCCGAAGCGTACGCTGCATGGCGTAGTGGTGAGCGACAAGCAGGACAAGACCGTGGTCGTGCGCGTCGAGCGTCGTTTTACCCACCCGACCATGAAGAAGACCATTCGTCGCTCGAAGAAGTACCACGCGCATGACGAGGCCAACACCTATGCGGTCGGCGACATAGTGTGGATCGAGGAGCGGCGGCCGATTTCAAAGCTCAAGTGCTGGGAAGTCGTCCGTGGCGAGAAGAAACAAAAAGTTCAATGAGCGTTAGCGACCAGACAGTGAGAGCCGCATCATGATCCAGATGCAAACCAATCTCGACGTGGCGGACAATTCCGGCGCACGTCGCGTCATGTGCATCAAAGTGCTGGGCGGTTCCAAGCGCAAATACGCCACCATCGGCGACGTCATCGTCGTTTCGGTGAAGGAGGCGATTCCGCGCGGCCGCGTCAAGAAGGGCGACGTCATGAAGGCCGTCGTGGTGCGCATCTCCAAGGACATCAAGCGCCCGGATGGCTCCGTCATCCGTTTCGATCGCAATGCAGCTGTCCTGATCACGCCGCAGATGGAGCCGGTTGGAACCCGCATCTTTGGGCCGGTACCGCGCGAGCTGCGCGCCAAGAATCACATGAAGATCATTTCGCTCGCCCCGGAGGTGCTGTGATGGCCGCCAAGATCCGCAAGGGCGACAAGGTCGTGGTTCTCACGGGCCGTGACAAAGGCCGCACGGGAGAGGTGTTCGAGGTGCGTCCGGATCAGGATCGTGCGCTCGTGCGCGGCGTCAACATGGTCAAACGTCACCAACGCCAGACTGCACAGCAAGAGGGCGGGATCATCTCGAAAGAGAGCACCGTTCATTTGTCCAATCTGGCGATCGCCGATCCCAAGGATGGCAAGCCGACCCGTATCGGCTTCAAGTTTGTCGGCGAAGGCGACGCGCGCAAGAAAGTGCGCATTGCCAAGCGTTCGGGAGTCGAGATCGATGGCTGATACCCAGCAGCAGGGCAACGAGCCCAAGAAGGCGCAGAAACCCCAGGGTGCCCCGAAAGGCGCTAAGGACGGCGGCGCGCCGAAAGGTGCCAAAGAGAGCGATGCGCCGAAGGTGAAGAAGCCGCGCGAGCGCTCCGACTATGTTGCGCGGCTGAAAACTCATTTCGAACAGACCGTGCGCGGCGAGCTGTCGAAGAAGTTCGGCTACACCAACGGCATGCAGGTGCCCAAGATCACCAAGGTCGTGCTCAACATGGGCATCGGCGAAGGCGTTGCCGACCGCAAAAAGGCGGACAACGCTGCCAACGACCTGTCGCTGATCGCCGGTCAAAAAGCTGTCATCACCAAGTCACGCAAGTCGATCGCGACCTACAAGCTGCGCGATGGACAGGCCATCGGGTGCAAGGTGACTCTGCGCAAGGCGCGCATGTATGACTTCATTGACCGCCTCGTAAATATCGCGCTGCCCCGGGTGCGCGATTTCCGTGGCCTCAATCCGAAAAGTTTTGACGGCCGCGGCAATTACAGTCTCGGCATCAAGGAATATACCGTGTTCCCGGAGATCGACTTCGACAAGGTCACCGATACCTGGGGCCTCGATATCACCGTTTGCACCAGCGCGCGCAACGACGAAGAAGCGCGCGCGCTTTTGACAGCGTTTAACTTTCCGTTCCGGCAGTGAGGCCAGGCCCTGGCCTCATACGCGGAACCGCAAGGAGCGAAAGTATGGCGAAGAAGAGTTCGATCGAGAAAAACAACAGGCGGCGCAAGATGGCAAAGAAGTTTGCCAATCGGCGCGCGAAGCTGAAAACGATCGCGCGCGACAAGAAGCTGCCGATGGAGGAGCGGTTTGCCGCTACTTTGAAGCTGGCTGAATTGCCCCGCAATTCCTCCAGAACGCGCGTGCGCAATCGCTGCGAACTCAGCGGTCGCCCGCGGGCCTATTACCGCAAGCACCGTCTGAGCCGTATCGCGTTGCGCGAGCTTGGCTCCAAAGGCCTCATTCCCGGCCTTGTGAAGTCGAGCTGGTAGGAGGAGCGCGATGGCAGTGAACGATCCAATCGGTGACATGATCACGCGCATCCGAAACGCACAGATGCGCAACAAGTCGAAGGTTTCGATGCCAGGATCCAAGCAACGCGAACGCGTGCTTGAGGTGCTCAAAACCGAAGGCTTTATCCGAGGCTACGCCAGCGTCGCTCACGCGTGCGGCCGGTCCGAGCTCGAGATCGAGTTGAAATACTTCGACGGCGAGCCGGTCATCCGCGAAATCGAGCGCGTGTCGAAACCGGGCCGCCGCGTGTACGTGGCGGTTCGCAATCTGCCGCGTATTAACAACGGTCTCGGGGTTGCCATTCTGTCGACGCCAAAGGGCGTCATGGCCGATCACGATGCGCGTGAAGCGAACGTGGGCGGCGAAATAATCTGCACGGTGTTCTGATGTCGCGCATCGGCAAAAAAGGGGTTGTGGTCCCAACCGGCGTTACGGCCAACGTTGAAGGCCAGACTGTCAAAGTGAAGGGTCCGAAAGGCGCCCTTCAGGTCGTGGTGCACGACGATGTGTCAGTCGTCATGGACAAGGGCGCGATCCAGCTCGAGCCGCGGGGCGAGAGCAAGCGCGCGCGCGCAATGTGGGGTACCTCGCGCACACTCGTTGCCAACGTAATGTCGGGCGTAACCAAAGGTTTCGAAGAGAAACTTGAAATTACGGGTGTAGGCTTTCGCGCCGCGGTGCAGGGCAAGACCCTCCAGTTGCAGCTCGGCTTTTCCCAGGATGTGAATTTTCCGATCCCGGAAGGGATCGCGATTACGACGCCGAAACCGACGGAGATCGTGGTGTCCGGCGTCGACAAGCAGAAAGTTGGTCACGTCGCCGCCGAGATCCGGGGCTACCGTCCGCCCGAGCCCTACAAGGGCAAGGGCGTCAGATACGCGAACGAGTACATCTTCCGCAAGGAAGGGAAGAAGAAGTAAAGGACGCGCCATGTCGAGATTAAGCGACCGGACCGCCCGGCGGACGGCGACAGTGCGACGCAAGCTCAAGCTCGCCGCGCACGGACGTACGCGATTGTCAGTATTCCGCTCGTCAAAGCACATCTATGCCCAGCTCATCGATGACGTGAAGGGCACGACCTTGGTTGCGGCTTCGTCGCTCGAGAAGGCGATGCGCGATGGTGCCAAGAACGGCGCCAATATTGCGGCGGCGAAGGCGGTCGGCAAGCTGATCGCCGAGCGGGCCAAGGAAAAGGGCATCAAGGACGTCGTGTTCGATCGCGGCGGTTATCTTTATCACGGACGCATCAAGGCGCTGGCCGACGCCGCGCGCGAAGGCGGACTCAACTTTTAACGGAACAAACGCATATGGCACGGGAAGGCCGACGGGAACGAGAACGCGGTGAGCGGGAAGAGCGCGACAGCGAGTTCATCGACAAGCTGGTGCACATCAACCGCGTGGCAAAGGTGGTCAAGGGCGGCCGCCGCTTTGGATTTGCTGCCCTGGTCGTCGTGGGCGATCAGAAGGGCCGGGTCGGCTTTGGCCACGGCAAGGCGCGCGAAGTGCCGGAAGCAATTCGCAAGGCGACCGACGCGGCGAAGCGGGGTCTCACGCGCGTTCCGCTGCGGGAAGGGCGCACATTGCACCACGATGTGCTGGGCCGCCACGGAGCTGGCAAGGTGTTCCTTCGCGCCGCTCCTCCTGGCACGGGCATCATCGCCGGAGGGCCGATGCGCGCCGTATTCGAGACGCTAGGCATGCAGGACGTCGTGGCAAAATCGCTCGGCTCATCCAATCCCTACAATGTTGTGCGCGCGACATTCGATGCGCTCAAGCACCAGGATTCGCCGCGCTCGGTCGCGGCCCGGCGAAACATCAAGGTGTCGACCTTGCAGTCGCGCCGGCGCGATACCGATGCGGAAACGACGGCCGATTGAGGACTTAGCGCATGGCTCAGGCACAAAAGACCATCAAGGTCGAGCAGGTGGGCAGTCCACAGCGGCGTCACCACATCCAGCGTGCTACTTTGATCGGGCTCGGCCTGAACAAGATCGGGCGCGTGCGCGATTTGCCGGATACGCCCGCGACTCGCGGCATGATCCGTAAAGTTCAGCATTTGGTGAAGGTGGTTGGGCAAGCAAGATGACGCTTGGTCGTGGCCGGCGCAAGGCCGGGCATGGCAGGTGAAGAAGTGAGGACGAGGACATGAAACTCAACCAGATCGCCGACAAGCCAGGTGCGCGCAAAAAGCGCATGCGCATCGGACGCGGCATCGGCTCCGGGATGGGCAAGACCGGTG
>Ga0307305_10000489_pt1 | contig 14339 bp, 15 predicted proteins | sample ER_DNA_186_FD_194512 | JGI IMG/M metagenome (GOLD analysis project Ga0307305, IMG submission 194512) | Bulk soil microbial communities from the East River watershed near Crested Butte, Colorado, United States - ER_DNA_186 | ecosystem: Environmental > Terrestrial > Soil > Floodplain | place... | reverse complement strand
CCCTGCTTTCCGATCTGCTCGTAGAAGTCGGAACCGTGCCGCTGTGCGGTGGTCTTGCCACCCTTCTTTCCGATCTGCTCGTAGAACTCCGGGCCGTGTCGCTGCGCAGTTGTCGCGCCCCCGCGGCGTCCTGCCTCGGCGACCGTCATCGCTCCCTTGTTCCGCGTCATGGCATCACCCTTTCTCGCCCATCGAAGTTGGCCGTGTGCTGGCCGGGCTAGGTGGCAAGGTGGCTGCAAGTCGTATGCCAGCGCTCGCCAGCCAGGTGGGTATCCGAGCGGCTAGGCGGACGGTCGGGGGACACTCACGGCGCGATCCGCATCGAAAGCGTGCAGAGGTCCGGGCACCCTATGGCGAGGCGCGTCGCGTTCGATAAGTCGAGCGTCCGTCCCGCGATGTAGGGCCCGCGATCGATCACCGGCACGGTCATCGTCCGTCCTCGGTACTCGAGCACGAGCATCGTGCCGCAGCGGAGCGTCCGATGCGCGACCCCGATGATCTCGGCTGTGTAGACCTGGCCGCAGGCGGTTCGGTTGCCGTAGAAGCCCGGTCCGTACCAGGAAGCGATCACGATCCCACCAGTCGGCGGATCCGGGAGCGGTGGAAGCGTGGCGACTGCCGGCGCGGGCGTTGGCGCCAGTGTTGGTTCGGGGGTCGGTTCGGAGGTCCGAACCGGGGCCGGTTCCACCGTGGTGACCGGCGTCGACTGGACGCCAAGAACGACGTCGGCTCGCGCGACATCGTGAACGCGCTCTGGAGCTAGCCCCGGCGGTTCGATCGGACCAGGCGCGAAGGCTTGCGCTACCGATACTGGTGGCACGTCAGCCGGGACCGACGGCAGAGCGAACGGAACCAGCCATGCGAAGACGAATGCGAAGATTCCCGTCCGTGCAAGCGCCCCCCTGACCATGGGCGCGGCACTTTGCAGGACCGGTTCCAGAATGTGTCGATTTCGTGAACACGTCGCGGGCTAATAAACAGTGCGTGCGCGAGGTTGGTCGCTCGGTCGCTCCAACTTTCTCGCGATACGAGATCGTTACGTCGGAAAGCGCCCTACGCCGGGCCGGCGATAACCACGAAGCGCGGGTCGTCACGGTTCGGTCCCGTCGAGGTCTGGAGGGTGAGCCGCTCGTCGCCAGACGGTTGGAGCCAGCTCGTGTCGGCGGGCGGAACCTTCGGGTGGACCTCGGTGACCACAAATTTGAGTTCAACCCCGGCCGGTGTCGTGATCGAGACCTGGTCCCCCACACGGGCGTTCCAGAGCGAGAGGAACATCCCCGTGCGGGCGTGCGCGTAGATGTAGCTGTTTCCGAATGTCCCCGGTAGGGCGGTCCCCGGAAAGTGGAAGGCGAAGTTCTCCGGCGTCTTCTGGACGATCACGTCGCGCTCGATGTCCCCTTCAGCGATGGGAAGGTCGATGCCCAGACGGGGGACCTCGATGCGATAGCCGTCCGGGATCGGGCCGATCGTTGGCATGGGCGTAGGCGAGGCGGTCGTTGTGGTGGCCGGCGAGGCCGGCGCGGGGGAAGCGCTCGCCGACACGTTTGGGAGCGCGACCGGCGCGACGGAGCCGGCCCGCGGCAAACCGCCGCCCGCGACGAGGGCGATCCCGACGGCGAGCAGCAGCACGCCGGCGAGCAGAGTGAACGAACGGGGCATGCGGCTATTCTCGGATGCAGAACGGATGCCGAGCGAACGAGCGAGCATCACTGAGCGGCGACGGCGCGCGGCGGGGAAGCTGCGCGAGCGCGGTTTCGGCGCGCTCCTCGTTTCGCCCGGCGCCGACCTCTTTTACCTCGCGGGTTATCAGATCTTCGCGAGCGAGCGCCTGACCTGCCTCGTCCTGGACCCCGATGCGAAAGCGACGATCGTCTGTCCGGAGCTCGAAGCTCGTCGCGCCGCGGTCGCTGCTCCGGACGTCGCACGGGCCACCTGGGGAGAGACCGACGATCCCTACGCGGTCGTCGCCTCGCTCGTTCGCGCGCCGGGCGTCATCGCTGTTGCCGATCAGATGTGGGCCGCCTTCGTCCTGAAGCTCCAGGCCGCGCTCCCCGGGCGCGACTTCGCCGTCGCATCTGACATCACGCGCGGACTGCGGATACGCAAGGACGACGCTGAGGTCGAAGCGCTTCGACTCGTCTCCGAGTCCGCGGACCGCGCCTACGCGCGAATACTCGAGCGTCCGTTCGCCGGTCGGACGGAGCGCGAGATCGGTGCCGATCTCGCGGACCTCCTTCGCGCGGAAGGCCACGATGAGGTCGGATTCACGATCGTCGCCTCCGGGGCAAATGGTGCGTCTCCGCATCACGAGATCGGCGACCGGCGGATCGCGGAGGGCGACACGGTCGTCCTCGACTTCGGCGGGGGGATGCGCGGCTATCGCTCCGACATAACGCGCACCGTGCATGTCGGACCGACCGCGGGCCGCGAGGAGCAGAAGGTCCACGACGTCGTGCGGCGCGCACAGGAGGCCGGCTACGCCGCCGCGCGCAAGGACGCGACCGCGGAATCGGTCGACGCCGCGTCGCGGCGCGTGATCGATGATGCCGGCTACGGTGAGTTCTTCATTCATCGGACCGGTCATGGGATCGGCCTCGATGGCCACGAGCATCCGTACCTCGTTCGGGGGAATCGCGAGAAGCTCGAGCCGGGGATGGCCTTCTCGATCGAACCGGGGATCTATCTCCCCGGCCGCTTCGGCGTGCGTATCGAGGACATCGCGGTCATCGACACCGATGGATCGGCTCGGCCATTGAACCGCGCGGACCACGCATTCGCGACCGTGGCCTGACGCATGCGTTTCGCCGTCGCCGTGCTCGGCGCCGGGATCGTGCAGGTCTTTCCCTATCTGCGGCTCGATCAATGGGTCGGCGCGGGCGCGATCCTCGCGCTCGGGTACATCGAGTTCGCGGCATTCGGCGCGGGGTTCTTCGCGGGTCGGCGCGCCGCGCTTGCGGGCGCGCTCTCCGTGCTCCTCGGAGCCTTTCTCTATGTGGTGGTCGCCTCGCTGACGCAACCCGGGGGTGATCCGGGGGCGTTCGCCTCGTTCTTCCTCCGCATCCCTATCGCGGTATTTCCGTTCATCCTGATCGGAGCGCTCGCGGGGTGGCTCGGGGGAGCGGTCCGCGGGCGCGCGATGCCGACCCGGTCGTGAGCTGGCCGCGCGTGTTCGCGTCGGTCGTCGCGAGCGCGATCGGGCTCGCCTTCTGGTGGGCCCTGACCGAGCCCCTTCCCGTCCCGCCGGCAATTCTCCTGAGTGTGGCCGGCGCGATCCTGTTCTGCGCCGGCCTCATCGCGGGGAGGGGTGGCGCGATCGCCGCACCGGTCGCGTTCCTGTTCTCACTCTTCGTCGGCAGCATCATCGCTACGCAGCTTCATCAGGCCTTCCGCCCAGAGACCGCTCCGGTTGACGAATTCAACGGACTCATCTCACTGCATTTTCCTGAGGTCCTCGCACCACTCGCGATCGCCGTCGTGATCGGCGCTCTCGGAGGCTTCGTCGGGGAACGGATCCTTCCAAGCCAGGAGCCGCGTCGGAGCTAGGGCTCAGCGCACGAGCGGCTTCGCAGCCTCCAACGCCCATTGGTAGATCGAGTTCGGAAGGATCCCGAGGAGGATCACGGCGAACGACGCGATGCCGAGGCTGACCGAAAGGCTGCGTCCGGTCACGAGGCGCGGCAGCTTCTCGTCGGCGTCGTACATGTACATGTGGACGACGACGCGCAGGTAATAGAACGCCGCGAGCACGGCGTTCAGCGCGATCACGACCGCGAGCCACGCGAGGCCCGCGTCGAGCACCGGCTGGATCACCACGAACTTGGCGACAAAACCGACGGTCGGAGGGATGCCGGTCAGCGATATGAGAAAAATCGCGAACGCCAGCGCTCCAAGCGGTTCCCTTCGCCCAAAGCCATTCAGCTCGTCGAGCGAGGCCCCGCGCGTGCCCTCGAGGTCGAAATAGAGAAGACACGCGAACGCGCCGAGGTTCATGAGGCCGTACGCGAACACGTAGAAGAGGACCGCCGCCGTGGCGCTCGGCCCGGCGCTCGCCGCTGCGACCGCGGCGAGGATGTAGCCGGTATGGGCGATGCTCGAGTACGCGAGCATCCGTTTCGTATTCGTCTGCGCGAGCGCGACGATGTTTCCGCCGGTCATCGTGACCGCGGCGAGTATCGCCAGGACCGCGCTCCAGTCCACGTAAAGGGGACCGAGCGCTCCGATGAGCAGGCGGAGGATCGCGGCGAAGGCGGCGGCCTTCGGAGCCACCGACATGAACGCCGTCGCCGGTGTGGCCGCGCCGTCGTAGGCGTCAGGCGTCCACTGGTGGAACGGGACGACCGCGGCTTTGAAGCCGAGACCGACCGTGATGAGGGCGAGCGCGACGATGGTCGGTCCGTTCGCGATTCCTTGCGCCGCGAGGACGTTGGCGATGGTGACGAAGTCGGTCGCCTTGGTGACGCCGTAGAGCCAGACGAATCCGTACAGGAGAAGTGCGGAGCTGAAGGCGCCGAGGAGGAAGTATTTGATCGCGGCCTCGTTCGCGAAACGATCGGTCCGCTGGATCCCGGCCAGCACGTAGACGGGGATGGTCATCGTCTCCAGGCCGATGAAGAGCGTGATGAGGTCCGACGAAAGCGCGATGGTCATGGCACCGACCGTCGAGAAGCAGATGATCGCGTAGTACTCGCCGGCCGGGACGCCGCGTCGGGCGAGGTACGCCGGCGATACGGCGGCGGCGAAGATCGCGAGGATGATGAACACGGCGCGGAAGAACGAGGTGAACGCGTCGATAGTCACGAACCCGCGGAAGTACTGGGCCGCCGGGACGACGTTGAAGACCGCGGCGAGCGCCACGATGAGGCCGGCGATCGTGATGATCGGCAGCGCGAAGGCCGCGCGCCGGCGATCGAGCATCGCGTCGGCAATGAGCACGATCATCGCGACCGCGGTGACGACGATCTCGGGGGCGACAGCGGTGATGTCAGCCGAACTCATTTGAATGCCACGACCATGAAGGACGGGTCCGTCGCGAGACGGATCACCCGTTCGACGGACGGCTCGATGTACGCGATGAAGGGCTGCGGAAACACTCCGAGGATTACGGTGAGAAGAAGGAGCGGGACCGCGCACGCAACCTCGAGCCGCGAGAGGTCCGGCAGGGCCCGATAGGCATCGCGCACCGGGCCATACATCACACGCTGGAACATCCAGAGGAGGTAGACGGCGGCGAGGATGACGCCGATCGCGGCGAGCGGTCCCCAGAAGAGCCCACCGAGCGGCGGCGCGCCCGAGAACGCGAAGGTCCCAAGAAGGACGAGGAATTCGCCGACGAAGCCGTTGAGGCCCGGCAACCCCAGCGAGGCTAGGACGAACACGCCGAAGAATGCCGTGAAGAGAGGCCACATGTTCGCGAGTCCGCCGAGGTCCGCGATCATCCGCCGATGCGTCTTCTCGTACTGGATGCCGACGAAAAGGAAGAGCGCGCCGGTGACGAAGCCGTGGTTCAACATCTGCAGCACCGCGCCGACGCCGCCCTGCAGGTTGAGAACAAAGATGCCGAGCGTGACGAAACCCATGTGCGCCACCGATGAGTAGGCGACGAGCTTCTTGAGGTCCTTCTGCACGGCGGACACGATCGCGCCATAGAGGATCGCGATCACCGAGAGAACGATCAGCACCGGCAGCCAGGCCTGGACCCCGACCGGGAACAGCGGCAGCCCGAAGCGCAGGAATCCGTAGCCGCCCGCCTTCAGAAGAACGCCCGCGAGGACGATCGATCCCGCCGTCGGCGCCTCGACGTGAGCGTCGGGCAGCCACGTGTGGAACGGGACCATCGGCATCTTGATCGCGAACGCGAGCGCGAAGGCAAGGAAGACCCAGAACTGGAAGTCCGCTGGGAAGCGGCCGCGCAGCTCGATGAGATCGGGGAGCGAAAGCGTCCGGGACCCCGAGGCGTCGGCCGATTGGATGTACACCGCGACGATGCCAACGAGCATGAGGAGCGAACCGGCGAGCGTGAAGATGACGAACTTCAGGGTGGCGTAGATGCGCCGCGGCCCGCCCCAGATGCCGATGATCAGGTACATCGGCACGAGCATCAGCTCGAAGAAGATGTAAAACAGGAAGAGGTCGAGCGCGATGAACACGCCGACCATGCCGACCTCGAGCAGCAGGAACGCGGTCATGTACTCGACGATCCGCGTCTTGATCGCGCCGCCGCTCGAGTACAGGACCGAGATGAACGTCAGGAGCGTGGTCATCGGCACGAGCAGGACGGAGATGCCGTCCACGCCGACGAGGTAGCTGATGCCAAGGCTTGGAAGCCAGTCGACGCGCTCGACGAGCTGGAAGCCGGCCTCCCCGACCACGAACTGCTTCAGCATCCAGAGCGAGACGACGAGCTCGACGAACGTTGTCGTGATCGCGACCTGCTTCGCGGCGCCCTCGTCGCGCCGGAACAGAAAGAGCGGGATCAGGCCCGCCATCGGGATGACGACGAGAAGCGAGAGCAGGTTCGTCATCGGCCGAGGATCCCCGTGGCGTAGCCGCCGTATGCGGCGAGCACCAGGAGCAGCCCCGCGACGATCGTGAGCGCGTAGTTCCCCACGATGCCGGTCTGCACGCGACGAAGGCCCTGGCCGCCCATCGCGAGCGCCCAGCCGAGCCGGTTCGCGAGGCCATCGATGATGTGAACGTCGAAGGCCCAGGACGCGCCCGCGAACGCGCGCGCCGCTTCGACGAAGCGGTGGTCGTACAGCTCGTCGACGTAGTACTTGTTCACGAGCACCCGGTAGACCGGGCCGGCTGCCCGGGTGAGTGCCGCGGGGTCCGGGCGATGACGCACGTACATCGAGAGACCGAACGCGATGCCGATGACGCCCGCGATCACCGAGACGAGCGCCAACACGATCACCGTCGCGAGCTCGGGCGCATGCTCGGCCACGCCGGCGGCCTGGGCGACGGGCGCGAGGAAGCTGTGGATGAAGCCCTGCTCCGGCGGGAAGCCGATCACGATGCCGAGGACGGCCGACCCCGCGGCGAGTGCCATCAAGGGAAGCGTCATCACGCGCGGCGATTCGTGCGCGTGGTCGTAGAGGTGGTGGTCGCGCGGCTCGCCGTAGAAGGTCATCCAGAGCGCGCGCGTCACGTAGAACGCCGTGAGGACCGCGGTGATGATGCCGATCGCGTAGAGCACGAGGTGCCCGTTCGCGAACGCGCCGCCGAGTATTTCGTCCTTCGACCAGAAGCCCGCGAGCGGCGGCAACGCGGCGAGCGCGCCACCTGCGATCAGCATCGTCCAGAACGTCACCGGCATCTTGCGGCGCAAGCCGCCCATCTTCCGCATGTCCTGCTCGCCGCCAAGGCCGTGGATCACCGAGCCGGACCCGAGGAAGAGCAGCGCTTTGAAGAAAGCGTGCGTCGCGAGGTGGAAGATCGCGGCGACGGGAGCGCCCACCCCGAGCGCGAGGAACATGTATCCGAGCTGGCTGACCGTCGAGTACGCCATCACCCGCTTGATGTCGAACTGGACGAGCGCGATGGTCGCCGCGAAGATCGCCGTGATCGCTCCCACGACGCCGACGACCTGGAGCGACGGGCCCGCGGTCTCGAAGAGCGGCATCGACCTCGCCACGAGGTACACGCCCGAGGTCACCATCGTCGCGGCGTGGATGAGGGCCGAGACGGGGGTCGGGCCTTCCATCGCGTCGGGAAGCCACGAGTAGAGCGGCAGCTGCGCCGATTTCCCGGTGGCTCCGAAGAAGAGGGCAAGGCAGATAAGCGTGAGTGGGCCCTGTGCCATCGAGCTTGTCGCAAGCCGTGTGAACACGTCGAGAAAGTTCATCGACCCGAAGACGAGGAAGATCGTGATGATGCCGATCGTGTAGCCCCAGTCGCCGATGCGGTTCATCACGAAGGCCTTCTTCGCGGCGTAGTACGGCTCGGGGCGCTCGAACCAGAAGCCAATCAAAAGGTAGCTGCAGAGACCAACGCCCTCCCAGCCCACGAACATGAGCAGGTAGTTGTCCGCCATGACGAGGATCAACATCGCGAACACGAAGAGCGAGAGCCACGTGAAGAAGCGGTAGAAGCCGGCATCGTGGGCCATGTAGCCGTTCGAGTAGACAAAGATCAGGAACGAGACGACGGTTACCACCAACAGCATCACCGACGAGAGTGGGTCGATGAGAGCGGAGACGTTGATGGAGAAGTCCCCGACCGCGATCCACTTGTAGAGGGGCACGACCGTCTGCGCTTTTCCGCCGAGCACCTCGAGGAAGACGCCGATCGAAACAAGGGCCGAGAGCCCGACGGCGACCGTGGCGATCGGTCCGGTCATGTGACCGAGCCAGCGCCGGCCAAAGAGGCCGTTGATCAGGAACGCCGCGAGCGGAAACGCCGGAATGAGCCAGACGAGGGCGATCATCTAGGTCACCCCTTCATCTGGTGGATCTCGTCAACGTTGACCACCGGCCGATTGCGATACGCCGAGAGGATGATCCCAAGCCCGACCGCGACCTCCGCGGCGGCGATGACGAAGACGAAAATGACGAAAACGCTACCGCGCTCGTCGATCGAACCGTACTTCCGAGAGAAGGCAACGAGCGCGAGGTTCGCGGCGTTCAGCATGAGCTCGACGCACATGAGGATCACCACGGCGTTGCGACGAACGAGCACGCCCGCGCACCCGGTGAAGAACAACACCGCGGACACCGCGATGTACGCGCCGAGAGGGACCGTCATCGCCGGCGCCGCATCGCGGCCTCTTCCGGATCGTCGCGCCTGGTCAGGACGATCGCGCCGACCATCGCCGCGAGGAGGAGCACCGAGGCCACCTCGAAGGGGAACGCGAAGTCTGTGAAGACGCTCGTGGCGAGCGCGGGCAGATCGCCGCCGCCCGGCCGCGGCGGTGCGCCCGCGAACGAGAAAGAGAAGAGCGCGACGGGGATCGCGACGGCCGCCACGAATACAGCCGCGATCGGGGTCTGCCGCTGGAAAAAGAGCGCGCGGGGACGGTCGCTGAACTTCGTGAACATGACTCCGTACAGGATCAGCACCGTGATCGCGCCGACGTAGATGAGCACCTGGAACGCGGCGATCGTTTCCGCGCCCAGCAGCACGAACATCCCAGCCATGCACAGGAACGTGAATGCCATGAGCAGGGCGGCCGCCGTGATCCGGTTGAGCAGCACGACCGCGGCGCCACCGGCGATCACCCCGATCGACAGAAGGGCGAAGACGACCGGCTCGACGAAATCGAACGTCACCTCGGCGTCAGCTGGCCGCGCGGACCGCCGGCGCCGTCGCCGCGCGAGCTCGGGCACGGAGAGTCGCGAGACGCCGGCGCTGAACGAACGGGATCCCCGCGACAAAGACGACGACGAGCACCCAGTTCGCGATCGCGATCGGCACCAGCGAGTTCGGGAACGCGAGGGCCAGGGTGGCGACAGCGACGATGTTCACAAGGGCCATCGGGATCAGGCCCTTCCAGCAGAAGCTCATCAGCTGGTCGATCCGAAGACGCGGCAGAGTCGCGCGGATCCACATCATCACGACGATGAACGCATAGACCTTCAGCGTGAACCAAAGGACCCCAAGGAGCGGGATAGCGTCGACCCCGGGACCCTGCCAACCCCCGAACCACAGCGTGGTGATGATCGCGCACACGACGGTCACGTTGCCGTATTCGGAGAGCGCGAGCATCGTCCCCCACCGCATACCCGAGTACTCCGTGAGCCAGCCGGCGACCAGCTCGGACTCGGCTTCCGGTAGGTCGAACGGGGTGCGGTTCGTCTCGGCGAGGGCCGCGATGAAGTAGATGAGGAACGAGAACGGCAGGATCAGCACGTTGACGAACGGCCCGGTCTGCGAGCGCGTGATGTCGATCATCGACAGCGACCCAACGACGAGCGCCACCGACACGAGCGCCAGAATCTGCGGGATCTCGTACGAGATGAGCTGACCGGCGGAGCGCAACCCACCGACGAGCGCGTACTTGTTGTTCGACGCCCATCCCGCGATGACGATGCCGAGCACTGTCATCGAGCCGAGCGTGGTCAGATAGAGCAACCCGATATTTAGATTCGTGCCGACGATGTCCTGAGCGAACGGCAGCACGGCCCACGACGCCAGCATCGGACAGAACACGAGCGCCGGTGCCGCCACGAAGAACCAGCCGTCGCTCGCCGCCGCGCGGACATCTTCCTTTGAGATGAGCTTGAGCGCGTCGGCGAACGTTTGGAGGAGTCCGAAGGGTCCGACGTGATACGGGCCGAGGCGGTCCTGGATGATCGCCTGGATCTTCCGCTCGAGGTAGATCTGCAGAAGCGCGCCGTTCAAAACGAGGAAGAGCGCGAGGCCCACGGCGATGACGAGGCGGAGCGGCGCCCAGATGAACGGATCGATGCCGAGAGGACCGACTGGCACGACTAACCTCGCTCAATCTCGGGCTTCGCCCGAGACGCGCTCAGGACTGGTCGATTTCGCTCCTCGCGGGTGAACCGCTCGTCGCTCACTTTCCTATCCGGCTCAATCTCGGGCTTCGCCCGAGACGCGCTCAAGACTGGTCGATTTCGCTCCTCGCGGACAGGGGCAGGGGCCCCTGGGCACGCAGTGAACCGCTCGTCGCTCACTTTTCTACCCACCGCGGGCGTCGCTACGCGGCGGCAGGAACGACTTTCGAAGGGGATGTCCAGGGAAGCTCTCTTCGAGAAAGATGCGGCGGAGGTCCGGATGGCCGTCGAACTCGATGCCGAACATGTCGTAGGTCTCGCGCTCGCACCAGTTCGCGCCTTCCCAGACAGGCGCCAGCGTGGGGATGTGCGGGTCGAGCTCCGTGCACGATGTGCGCAGCATGACCGTGACCTTCGTTCCGGTGCCGCGGACGAACGTCACCGACCGGAGCTCCGCGCCTGTGTCGACGCCCGCGTTGACGGAGTACAGGTCGCAACGAGTGCGCGCGTCGTCGCGGACGAACGTCGCTACTTCCACCAGTCGTTCGCGATCCACGTCGAGTACGAGCATGTCGTGCAAAGTCGAGACGCGCGCCTTTTCGCCGAGACGCGACGCGACGTACGACCGCAGCCCGGCGAGATCGGCCGCGGGCCGCGGCGCGCTCAGTACCAATTCAAAGCGTCCTTCCTCCACGCGTAGTAGAGGCCGACGACGAGGATCCCGATGAAGACGATCACTTCGACGAGCCCGGCGACGCCGAGCTGTCGGAAAAGGACCGCCCACGGAAAGAGGAAGATCACTTCAACGTCGAACACGACGAAGAGCAATGCGAACACGTAAAAATGCGTTGGATATCGACCCCACGCCTGGCCGATCGGCTCCTCTCCCGACTCGTACGTGCGGAGCTTTTCCTTCGTGGGCTTGCGAGGAGCGACGAGCCGAGAGAGCGTCAGCAGGACGGTTACGAAAATCGCCCCGACCACGAAGAACGCGAACACGTAAACGTACGAAAGGCTGTAGTCGGGCACCGAAAGAAGCGTACGTAGGGGTACTCGCGCGAGCAAACCGGTGACGACGCTCGATTTTCACCAATGCCTTGCTTGGTGCTACCCCGTTGGACGGTTGACACATCTGTTGGGCCGGGGTTACGGTGCAGTTCTCCCGACACGCTGAGTACGCAATTCGTACATGTCTGCCGTTCGGGAGGTCGGTCGAAGAGACCGATGTGGTGAAGGAAGGCAAGCGACAGACGCGCACCGGCCAGGTGTGGCCGCATTTAGTAGTAGGGAGGGACCGCCGGATTGGCACAGCAGATCAGACGATCACAGGCATCGCCTAACCCGAAACGGACCCTTCAGCGTCAGGTCCGACTTCTTTCTCTTGGCGCCGCCGCGTTCGGCGCGCGGGCGCGCCACCTTTCGTTCGTCGCTCTCGACGGAAGCAGCAGCTACCTCGCAGGTCTTGTCGGCGTTCGCGGCCTGCGTCTCGCACTCAACACCGCCGTCGCGGTGCTCGTTCTCTCGCTTCCGTTCGCAGCGACGGCCGCGTCGCGCGCGAACACGGTCGTTCCTCCGTCGGTCGGCGCCACGGCAGCAGCCGCGAGCGACACCTCGCGGGCACAGCCACTCGCACGCGGTGGTGCGATCGCGGCCGGCCGCAATCCGCTGACGGTTGCCGCCGAAGGCACGCGACCGGTGCAAGAGGTCACGATCCACGACGGCGACACGCTTGCCACGATGGCGAACTACTACGACGTCTCGGTCGAGGCGATTGCCTACGCGAACGGCCTGAGCGACGCGCGCGCGCTGCGGATGGGGCAGAAGCTGGTGATCCCGCCGGCCGAGGGCGCGCTCTACACCGTCAAGGCCGGGGACACGGTCGAGTCGATCGCGAGCCAGTTCAAGGTCGACTCCTCGGTCGTCCTCACCTATAACCGCTGCACGTTCGAGCCGGAGCAATGCGCACCCGGTCAGAAGATCTTCGTGCGCGGCGCGGAATTGCCGGCGCTGCTCGAGCCCGACCGCCCAACTCGGGACGTCTTCGCGGCGGCGCCGCAGGTCGCGCAGCAGGCCCGGAACGGCCGCCTCTCGTGGCCGGTCGGCGGCGTGATCACGCAGTACTTCTGGTGGGGTCACACCGGCGTTGACGTCGCGGCGCCGTACGGCACCGGGCTCGGCGCGGGCGACGACGGCGTCGTGACAGCGACAGGCTGGGTCGCGGTCGGCGGTCTGCGGGTTTGCGTTCAGCACGCCGGCGACCTGACGGTCTGCTACTACCACACGAGCGCCGTGTACGTAAGCGTCGGCCAGCAGGTCGCGCGCGGGCAGATCATCGCGGCGATCGGGCTCACGGGCGTCACCACCGGCCCTCACGTCCACTGGGAGTGCAAGGTCGGAAACCAGTTCGTGAGCTGCCTCAGCCTCTAGCAGGCTGGCGCGGTCCCGCTCGACGTAGCGACCCATACTCCAATCCATGTTCTCCGCCGTTCACAGCGATCGTTCCGGTCGTCTCGTTGTAGCCGCCGACTACTCGGCCGCCATGTCCGATGGCTCGGCAATCGGTTCGCTGCTCGGAGCCGTGCCGCTTCCCCCCGGAACGGAGGTCGTGCACCTCCCGGGCCGCTTGGGGATCGGGCTCGACCGTACGGGGCGCCCCCGCGAGTTCGGCCAGGGGCGTTTCGGCGTCGCCGCGATTCTCCCCATCGGCTACCTCCGACTGAGCCTTCCCGCGTACATCGACGATCTCGGCTCGCCTGCGCTCCGTCCTCGCGCGTACACCGCGGTCGGCGCCGATTCGAGTGGGCAGCTCGTCGTCTCCGCGGCCGCCCTGGATCCGGGTGCGGGCGCGGTCGACGGCAGGTCCTCGGCGGACCTTGCCGCGCGGATCACCGCGACCCAGCGCGACCAGCCGTCGAGTCGGGTGCTGCGCCAGCTCGCGCGCTGTGCCAAGGAGTACCGCTGCCGCGCCGCCGCGAACGCGTTCCTCGGACGTTATGACTGCGCGCTGCCGATCGCCGCGCCCCGCAACGAGCGACCGCTCGACGTGCTCGTCCTCCACGACGATGCCGACGCATCGCCGACGGAACCAGCCGCCTTCCGTCCGAGCCCGCAGGAGCTCGCGGATGCGGCGTCGCGACACCTCGAGGGCGGAGGCACCGTCGTCGGCTTCGGGCGTGCATGTGAGGGTGAGCCTCTGCTCGTGGTGCGCGTGGTCGAACAGGCGATCGTCGCGATCCGCGAACGGACGCGGCTCGGGACGATCCACCTCGAGACGAACGGCTCGTCGCCCGTCGCGCTTCGAAGGTTGTGCGACGCCGGCCTCGACTCGGTCGCCGTCCGCGTCGCGTCCGCGCGCGCGGAAACCTACGAGGTCATCCATCGGCCCGACGGCTTCCGATTCGCCGACGTGCGCGCATCGCTCGCGCATGCCATCGCCGCGAAGATCTCGATCGCGCTTCGCGTGCTTGCTCTCCCGGGTCTTACGGATCGAACGCGCGAGCTCGACGCACTCGTCGGTCTCGCCGGCGATCTCCCCGCCGGCGGCTCGCTCATCCTTTCCGATCTCGCGGCGGACCCGCAGCGTGCACTGCGGATCGCGCCCTCAACTGAACCAACGGTCGGAATGGATCGGATGCTCGACCGGCTGCGCACCGATGCGGCACATCTTCGGATCGTCGCGTTGCCGCGACCGCTCGTTCGTCTCTAGAGATGTTCATCGACCGCGCGCGCCTGGTGGTCCGCGGAGGCGACGGTGGTCGGGGGATCATTTCGTTCCGGCGCGAGGCGCATGTGCCCCGCGGTGGCCCGGACGGCGGCGACGGCGGCAAGGGCGGCGACGTCGTGCTGCGCGTCGATCCCCAGCTCGGAACGCTCACCGACTTTCGATTC
>Ga0307305_10000487_pt1 | contig 14348 bp, 10 predicted proteins | sample ER_DNA_186_FD_194512 | JGI IMG/M metagenome (GOLD analysis project Ga0307305, IMG submission 194512) | Bulk soil microbial communities from the East River watershed near Crested Butte, Colorado, United States - ER_DNA_186 | ecosystem: Environmental > Terrestrial > Soil > Floodplain | place... | reverse complement strand
GCGTCGAGCCCTCTCGCCGGCTCGTCAACCGCTGCTTCTACGCACTGCTCGGCGGCTCGCTCGCTTTCTATGCGGTGACGCTCTACCTGGGCTTCCACGAGGGTGGACTGGTCGTCCACCGGGGCCTGACACCGGAGCAGGCGGAGGAAGCGACACCGCTGCACCCGTTCCTGATCATGGGCGCCGGGATCGCGATGTTCGCGGCGTTCTGGCTGCTGCTCGCGGTGATCGTCCGTTCGGTCTGGCGCTCGAGCGGCCCACTGAGGCCGTTCGTGCTCGCCGGCTGCGCCGCGCTTGCGCTCGGGACGCTGCAGGGACCGGTGCAGGCGTTCCCGGCCGTCAACGAGCTGCTCGACCGAGGCGGCCAGGCCGGCGACGTGATCGTCAACCTTCACGCCCAGCTGAACATGCTCGGCGGACTGATGGTGCTGTTGATCGGGCTCGTCTTCGCCGCCCTTCGCAGCGCCGGCGCCGAGCTGCCGCTGCGCCGCGCGCGGTTCGTCGTCGCCGCGGTCGGCGCAGGTGTCGGCGCTTACTACGTCTTCGGCGTCGCTTTCTCCGCCCTCGAGGCCGATCGGGTCGCGGCCGGCGCTTCGTACGCGTCCGCGGTCAGCGGGCTCGAGCCCTGGGAGGCCTTGGTCACTGTTCCCGCCGCGCTCGTCGTGCTGGCCGGGTTCTGGTCGTACTCGCGGCTTGCCGTCTCGATGACCGCGCGGCAGCGCGACGAGGGACGGCGGGCGATCGCGGCGCTGCCGGGCCGCTACTCGGGGACGATTCCGAGGCGTGTGCGGAGGCGCAGCCCGGCTGCGCTCGCCGGCTACGAGCTCCCGCTTGGCTTGATGGGTTTCCCCGGCGTTGGCTGGCTCTTCGCCGGCTTTCCGTTTACAGCCTCGATCCTGCTGATGGCAGGACCGGCGGTTGCCTGGGCGATCATCCCGGTTGCCTTCTCCCCCTACGGCGAAGGCCCGTTGCGTGCGGAGGGCTGGAAGGTGTTGCTTGCGTGGCTGCCGGTCTCGGCGCTGCTCTCCAGCGCGGCCCTCTATCGCGCGCATGCCCGCCGCCGGCGCCTGCTCGACGGCCCGCCGCCCGGCGGTCACAGGCAGCGCGTCCGGAAGCCGCGTACACGCGCCGAGATCCGCGCCCGCTACAAGGCGAGGATCGGCGTTGCGACCGGCATCATCGCTCTCCTCCTCGTCTCGCTGCCCTTCGTGCCGGCTGTCGCCGGCGTCGGCGGCGGAACAGTTCGCTACAGCTACCAGAGCTTCACCAAGGAGATCACGGGCCAGTTCCTCCAGACACCGAAAGGGCATGTCGCGCTCTTCGCCTGGAGCGATCCCCAGGAGTCCTATCCGCACGATGCGCTGAAGGTGGTGGCGCGCGATGTCCGCGGCTTCGTCATCCGCGCCTCGGCGGTTGACAGCCCGGCCGCGTACCAGCTCTATGACCTGGATCGCGGCGGGAGCGTGCCACTGGTCGTCCGCGGGCGCGGGCCGACGCAGATGACGCTGGCGCCGCGGCGCGTGCTCCGCCCCGGGCGCTACGAGCTCGTGGCCGCGAAGGAGGGAATGTTCGGCGGGCGCAACTACGACTACCTGCAGGTGGTGAAGCCCGGAGCACCCGTCACCCCGCTCGGCGTGGCCTCGAGCAAGACTGCGCCGGCGGTCGCCGACTCCCTGCTCCCGCTCGGAGCGACGCTCGTCGCCCTCCTCTTTGCCGGCCTGCTCGCGAGCTCGTTCCGGCGCCGCCCCGCCGGGCAAAAGGCGTTCTGGGCGGCGGGCTTCGCATGCTTCGCCGTCGCTGCGGCGTGCGAGGCGGCGGCCCAGCGCGCGGGTTGGTCGGACGGCCTGTTCAAGGCGTACTACGCCGCCGGCGGTGTGCTCACGGTGGCGTTGCTCGGCGCCGGCTCCGCCTGGCTGCTACTGAAACAGCGCGCCCGCGACCTCATGCTCGGCGCCCTACTCATGGCGATGGCCGCTGCGGTCGTCGCGGTGGCGATCGCCCCGGTCGACCACGGAACGCTTGCGGCCGCCTCAGGCGCGCGGCCACCCTCGAACTCGGCCCTGCAGGGGCACGCGTTCCTGTGGGCGATCGCGCTGAACTCATTTGGGACGCTGTTCCTGATCGGGGGTTCCTTGCTGGCGATTCTCCGCCGCCAGCGGATCAGGACGAACCTCTGGATCGGCACCGGGGCGCTCGTCGTCGGGCTGGCAACCGGGATGTCCCGCGCGGGCACGTACTCGTTCGTCTACGCAGGCGAGCTGATCGGGATCAGCCTGATGTTCTTCGGTTTCCGCTTCGCCTCGGCATCGCTTGCGATGCCGGTTAAAGGCCGTGGCGGCTCCGCCGGTGCGGCCGTCTCACCCCGGTTGACCGCAAAATGACAGTTGGAGTCTCTGCTGCGGTCCCGGATGCGAGTGCTCCCCCGAAGGCGGCGCCGGCGGCGGCGCCGCCGCCCTACTTGATTCCCGCGGGCTCGGCGACCCAGTCGCGCGTGACGTAGAGCCAGAAGGCGAGACCGGCGTAGCGCTTGTAGCGGCGAAACCGGCGCTCGATCGTCTTGTCGCTCGCCTTGCGCCCGTTCAACTGCGCGTACTTCGGGCGCGACCACGAGTCGAGGATCAGCCGCGAGTAGCGGCCGAGCAGCATCAGGATCTGCGCCGTCGCATACGGCCCGACGCCGGGTAGCGCCAGGAGGCGGGCCTCGACCTCGTCGTCGGGGAGCTCGGGATCGAGCAGCGCCTCGAGATCGAGCCGTCCTGACGCCACATCGGCCGCGATCGCCCGGAAGTAGGGACCCCGGTAGCCGGAGCGGACGACGTTTTTGTAGAAACGCTCGTCGGCAGCCGCCATCGCCTCCGCGGTCGGGAAGGCGTGCCGTCCGCCCGGCGCCGCGTCGCCAAGGTTCGTGACGAGCGCCGTCACCATTCGGCGCGTCGCCGACCAAGCGGTGTTGGTGGTGCAGATCGTCTTGATCACGTCCTCGTAGACGCTCGGAGCCCGCAGCATCCGGCCGGCCCCCGTCGACGCCCAGGCCAGGTCTGGATCGCCGGTGACGAGCTCGTAGAAGTCCGAGAGATCCTCGTCGAGGGCGAGCACGTGCCGGACTCGCGCGACGAGCTCGTCGGCGGTGCGTCCCGAGGGCGCGCGGCCGAGGACGGTGACGCGCGCGCGGCCCCGCCTGCCGGGACTGATCGCGATCGTGCGCGCCTTGCCGTTCAACGCCAGCGTCAGCTCGAGCGAGGGAACGTCCTCGTCGAGCCGCATCGGCGGCAGCTCGACGAAGCCGTGGGACAAGAGCGTCCTCTGCAAGTCAACCGGCTCTCCGCCGGCACCGACGAGCGGGATCTCGGTGCTCCACACGCTCACAGCTGTAGTTTCATCGCGTGGCCATCCTCGGCGTCGACGTCGGCGGCACGTTCACGGATGCGGTCCTGCTCACGGACGAGAACGAGCTCCTGACGGCCAAGATTCCAACCGCGCGCCGGCAGGAAGAATCCGTGCTTGCGGCAGCGGCTGCGGTCGGCGCTGATGAGGTCGACCGGTTCGCGCATGGGACGACCGTCGCCACGAACGCGCTCCTCGAGCGCAGAGGCGCGCGCACGGCATTCGTCGGCACTGAGGGCTTCGAGCACCTGCTTCATCTGCGGCGGCAGAACCGGGCCGAGCTCTACCGGCTCTGCGCCGACCATCCCGCGCCGCTCGTGCCGATCGATCGCTGCTTCGGCGTGCGCGAGCGCACCGGCCCGGACGGGGTGATCGCGCCGCTGGAGCTCGACTCGCTACCGGAGCTCGATGCCGAGGCGGTGGCGGTCTGCCTGCTGTTCTCGTTTCGTGATCCAGATCACGAGCGGGCGGTCGCGGACGAGCTGCGGCGCCGGTTGCCGGGCGCACGGGTGGTCGCCTCGCACGAGGTCTCGCCCGAGTTTCGCGAGTACGAGCGGGCATCGACGACGGCCGTCGACGCGTATCTGGGGCCGGTCGTCGCGGGGTACCTCGAGGGTCTCGGCGAAGGGGCCGCAGCCGCCGGCCTGCCAGAGCCGCTCGTGATGCGGTCGTCGGGCGGCGTTGCGTCGCTCGACGAGGCAGCGGCCCATCCCGCGGTGGCCCTCCTGTCGGGTCCGGCCGCGGGAACGGTGGGCGCAGCCTTGCTTGCCCGCCGGGCCGGCTTCGAGAACGCGATCTCGTTCGACATGGGCGGGACCTCGACCGACGTCGCGCTGATCGTCGACGGCCGGGCGAGCCTCGCTGCAGAGCGCGAGATCGGCGGCTTGCCGCTGAGGCTTCCGGCCGTCGACCTGCACACGGTGGGGGCGGGTGGCGGCTCGATCGTCTGGCTCGACAGCGGCGGGGCGATTCGCGTCGGCCCCGAGAGCGCCGGCGCCGATCCCGGCCCGGCCTGTTACGGGCGGCGCGCGACGAGGCCGACCGTCACCGACGCGAACCTTTTGCTCGGCCGGCTGCCGGCCGTGCTCGCAGGCGGCATCGAGCTCGATGGAGAGGCGGCCGCCCGGGCCTTCGACGGCATCGATCCCGGCTCGGCACTCGAGGTCGTGAACGCCGAGATGCTGCGCGCCCTCAGGGTGGTCTCGGTCGAGCGCGGACACGACCCGCGGGAGTTCGCGCTCGTAGCGTTCGGCGGCGCGGGCCCGCTGCATGCCTGTGCCCTCGCCGACGAGCTCGAGATCGGGACGGTGCTCGTGCCCGCTGCCGCAGGCGTGCTCTCGGCGCTGGGGCTCGTCGCGAGCGACGAGCGGCGCGACCAGGTCGTGCCGTACGTGCGGCCGCTTGCCGAGGTGGTAGATCTACCCGCCGAGGGCGAAGCCGATCTGCGCTACGCGGGTCAATCCTTCGAGCTGACGGTGCCGATCCAGGACGACCTCGCGGAAGCATTCCACCGCGCGCATGGAGAGCGATACGGCTACGCAGATCGAGGACGAGAGCTCGAGCTCGTCGCCGTCCGAACGGCGGAGACCACGCCAGGCCCGGAGTTCGACCTCCCACAGCGAGAGCCGCTCCACGTCGTAGGTCCGGCCACGCTCGAGCTCGAGGGCGCAACGTGCTTCGTAGCCCCCGGGTGGGTAGGGGATAGGAATGGAGATAGCACGCTGGTGCTGACGAAACCGTGACGGGAACGTGACAACAGCGTGAATATCGAGCTCCAGGTCCTCGGCAGCTCGCTGCGCTCGATCGCCGAGGAGATGGGCGCCGTGCTTATCCGCTCGGCCTTCTCGGCCAACATCAAGGAGCGGCGCGACTGCTCGACGGCCCTCTTCGATGAGCGGGGGCGGATGATCGCCCAGGCCGAGCACATCCCGGTTCACCTCGGCGCGCTTCCAGACGCGATCGCCGCGGTGCGCGCACACGACCCGGCGCCTGAGGACGTCTTCATCCTCAACGACCCGTATGCGGGAGGCACGCATCTGCCGGACATCACGGTCGTCTCCCGGACAGCGGTCGGGTTCGCGGCTACACGCGCGCACCACGCCGACGTCGGCGCCGCGGAGCCGGGGAGCCTGCCCGCCGGCTCACGGCGGCTGGACGAGGAAGGCGTCGTGATCCCACCGACACGGCTCGACGAGGCCACGCTCGACGAGCTCACGGCGAGAATGCGGAACCCAGGTGAGCGGCGGGGAGACCTGCGCGCCCAGCTTGGAGCGAACCGGCTTGCCTCCCGCCGCACCGAAGAGCTCTGCGCGCGCCGCGGGCGCGAGCTTGTCGTCGCGGCGATGGACGAGCTGCACGACTACGCCGAGCGGCGCGTCCGAGCTGCGATCGCCGCGCTTCCGGACGGCCGGTTCGAGGCCAGCGACCTCCTCGAGGCGGAGAAGGGAGACCTCGAGGTGCGGGTGGCCGTCACGATCGAAGGCGACGAGCTCGAGATCGACTTCGCCGGGACGGCGCCGCAGCACGAGGGGAACCTCAACTGCCCGCTGGCGGTGACCCGGTCGGCCAGTTACTTCGTCATCCGCTGTCTGACCGATCCCGATGCGCCCGCTTCAGGTGGTGCCTTCGCTCCCGTCACGGTCCGCGCGCCAGAGGGCTCACTCGTCAATGCGCGACCGCCGGCCGCGGTCGCGGCCGGCAACGTCGAAACCTCGAGCCGGATCGCCGACGTGGTCTTCCTGGCGTTGGGCGAGGCGATCGACGTCCCGGCGCAGGGTCAGGGGACGATGAACAACGTCACCCTCGGCAGCGACAACTTCACGTACTACGAGACGATCGGCGGCGGTCAGGGCGCCTGCCCGGATGCCGACGGCCCGTCGGCGGTGCACGTCGCGATGTCGAACACGCTCTCGACCCCGACCGAGGCGCTCGAGCTCGCCTACCCGATCCGCGTCGAGCGAAATGCCCTGCGACTCGGCTCCGGTGGGCGGGGCCGGCATAGTGGCGGCGACGGCGTCGTTCGCGAACTGCAGGTCCTCGAGCCCTGCCGCCTCTCGATCGTCAGCGAGCGGCGGCGCCATGCGCCGCAGGGCCGAAAGGGCGGCGCGCCGGGTGCGCCCGGCCGCAACCTGCTCAACGGCGAAGAGCTGCCGGCCAAGGTGACGCGCGACGTCCGGCCAGGCGATGTCGTTCGGATCGAGACCCCGGGCGGCGGGGGCTACGGATCACCCGGCTTGCCGGCGTCGTAACGCGGTAGACCTTCGTCGGGCAGCCATCCCAGGGGGCCCGCGATTGCGAGTCCACCTCGAAGGTCACGCCTCCGCAAAGGCAGCTGCCGCGGACCGAATTTGCCAGTCGACCAAGCTACACTTCGCCCCGTGATGTGGGAGCTGATCTTCATGATGCTGATCCTGAAGATCCCGATCGTCTACCTCTGCCTCGTCGTCTACTGGGCCGTGAAGGCCGAGCCGAACCCGCCCGAGCCGGCCCTCTTGCCCGTCCTGCCGGAGCAGCCCCCTTACGGGCCGCGACCCTTGGTTGCACGGCGCCGGCCGCCTCGCCGGCCCTCCCGTGGCGGGCCGCACACGCCGCGCGGCGGGACGAGGCGCACGAGGGCGGCACGAGCGATCTCATGAGCACACCCGTCCGCACGGCAGACCGCCCGGCCGACGCGGTTGCCGGCATCCTGGCGGCGCTCGCGATCGTCGCCAGTCTCGTCGCCCTCGACTACCGGCCGATTCGGATCACGCCGTTCGCGATCCTGCTCGCGCTGATCGCCGCCGGGCTCAGCGGCCGCAATCAGCGTCTCTCCGCGATCGCGCTTGGAGTCTCGGGCGCCTGTTTCGTCCTCGGCACCCTCTTCGCGATCATCACGAACCACCCGATTTTCTAGCGGGCGCTCCAAGAGGAGCGAGCGCTGCTACAACAAACAAAGGGTGTCTATGCCTGAAGTAGATGCAGTCAACTCCGGGTACGCAAGAGTGCTGCTCGAGCAGTACCTCGAGAACCCCGAAGCGGTCCCCTCCGAGTGGCGGGAGCTCTTCGAAAGCGGCGACGGCGGACTGATCGAGTCGCTGCCAGGCCTCGCGCGGCTGCTGGAGAGCCTGCGCGAAGAGAACGGTCATGTAGCGCCTCCTCCCGTTGCTGCCCCCGCGCCCGCGGTACCGAGTGATCTAGATCACAAGGTCGAAGCTCCGGACGATGAGCTGCTCGGCGGCGTCGCAGCCGCGATGTCGCTCGTCAAGGCCCTGCGCACGCACGGCCACCTCGCTGCGCGCCTCGATCCGCTCGGGAGCGAGCCGGTCGGCGACCCGGCGCTGGAGCCCGAACGGTTGCACCCGAGGCTGACCCCTGAGCTGCAGGCCCGCATCCCGGCGTCTCTGCTGCGCGTGCACACACCGGGGGAGACGCTCGCCGAGGTGCTGCCCAAGCTGCAGGAGACCTACTCGAGCACGAGCGCCTTCGAGATCGAGCACATCTCCGACCACGAGCAACGAATCTGGCTCCGCGAGGCGATCGAGTCCGGGCGCTACCGCCGCGAGCTCAGCGCCGAAGAGAAGAAGCGCCTGCTCGCGCGCCTGTCCGAGGTCGATGGCCTCGAGCACTACCTTCGCCGCGTCTTCCTCGGCCAGAAGCAGTTCTCCGTCGAGGGCCTCGACACGATGATCCCGATGCTCGACGAGGCCATCGACCTCGCGGCCGAAGGCGGCGCTCACGAGGTCGTGATCGGCATGGCGCATCGCGGGCGACTGAACGTGCTCGCCCATGTGATCGAGCGGCCCTATGAGACGATCCTGCGCGAGTTCGAGGGCGAGCGGACGATCGAAGCGGTCGCCGCCGACCCTGAGGGCGGCAGCGGCGACGTCAAGTACCACCTTGGCGCCGAGGGCATCCGCTCGACACCCGCCGGCGACCTCACGGTCACCCTGGCCGCCAACCCGAGCCACCTCGAAGCCGTAGACCCCGTGGTCGAGGGCAGGACGCGCGCGGAGCAGACCGACCGCTCGACGCGTGACGGCCGCCACGACCCCCGCGTCGCGCTGCCGGTGCTGATCCACGGCGACGCCGCGTTCCCCGCGCAGGGAATCGTCGCCGAGACGCTCAATCTCGCCGAGCTCGAGGGCTACGCGACCGGTGGCACGCTGCACGTGATCGCGAACAACCAGATTGGTTTCACGACGGATCCCGTAGACGGCCGTTCGACGCGCTACTCGAGCGATCTCGCCAAGGGCTTCGACTTTCCGATCATCCACGTCAACGCCGACGACGCCGAGGCGTGCATCGCTGCGGTGCGTCTGGGGATGGCCTATCGCCGCCGCTTCCAGAACGACGTCGTCATCGATCTCGTCGGCTACCGGCGACACGGTCACAACGAGCAGGACGAGGCCGCGTACACGCAGCCCCTGATGGCGGCGCGGATCGCGCAGCAGCCGACCGTGCGCGAGCAGTACGCCGCGAAGCTGGTCGAGGAGGGTGTGCTTTCCGAGGCCGACGCAGAGGCGCTCGCACGGGACGTCGACACGATGCTGAAAGAGGCCCACCAGCGCCTGAAGGAGTCCTTCGCCCACGCTGGGGTCACGAGCGAGGGCCGGATCCCGTACGGCACCGGCGCCGAGGTCGTCACTGCCGTCGCCGCCGCGCGGCTCCGCGAGCTCGACCGTTCTCTCGTCACGGTGCCCGAAAAGTTCACGATCCATCCAAAGCTGAAGAAGCAGCTCGACCGGCGCGCAGAAGCGCTCGAGCAAGGCGGCATCGACTGGGGCCAGGCCGAATCGCTCGCGTTCGCGAGCCTACTCGTGGAGGGCATCCCGATCCGTCTCACCGGTCAGGACACCGAGCGCGGCACGTTCTCACACCGCCACGACGTCCTCCACGATGTCGAGACCGGTGAGATCTACACGCCGATCCAGCATCTCGCGGAGGCACAGGCCTCGTTCGAGCTCTTCAACTCACCGCTTTCCGAGGCGGCCGCGATGGGGTTCGAGTACGGCTACTCCGTTGCCGCGCCCGAGGCACTCGTTCTCTGGGAGGCGCAGTTCGGCGACTTCGTCAACAACGCACAGGGGATGGTCGACCAGTTCATCGTCGCCGGGCTTTCCAAGTGGGGGCAGACCTCACGGCTGACGCTGCTGCTCCCGCACGGCTACGAAGGCAACGGCCCCGAGCACTCGAGCGCCCGGCTGGAACGGTTTCTCCAGCTCGCGGCGCAGGAGAACATCCGGGTGACGAACCCGACGACCGCGGCGCAATACTTCCACCTCGTCCGCCGGCAGGCGCTCGACCCGGCGGCGCGGCCGCTCGTCGTGATGACGCCCAAGGGCCTGCTTCGGCTGAAGCAGGCGTCCTCGACGCTGGCCGACCTGGCGGAAGGCTCGTTCCAGCCGGCGCTGGACGACTCGCGCGCCGACAAGGAGCAAGTGCGCAGGCTCGTCCTCTGCTCCGGGAAGATCTACTACGACCTCGCGGGGCACGAGTTCCGCGACCGCGCCGGTCACGTCGCGATCGCGCGGATCGAGCAGCTCTATCCGTTCCCGGTCGAGCAGAAGGCCGCGCTTGTCGCCTCGTACCCGAGGCTGGTCGAGGTCGTTTGGGCGCAGGAGGAGCCCCAGAACATGGGGCCGTGGCGCGCGATCCGTCACCGCCTGGAGGAGAACCTGCCCGAGGGCGTCACGCTCCGCTACGTCGGCCGCCCCTGGCGTGCGAGCCCGAGCGAGGGCTACCCGACCGCACACCTGCGCGAGCAGGACCGCATCATCCGCGAAGCATTGGCTTAGGGAGGGCCTAGCGGCGGCGCTTGCGCTGGTACTCGACCGCACGCTTGGCAATCGTCGGCCCGTGCTTCCGCGCCTCCCTGAGAATGGTCTTGCGGTGCCGCGGCGGGATGCGGCGCCAGATGTCCCACGCGGTCAAGGCAAGACCGATCGCGCCCGTCCGCCCTGTCAATCTGCGACCCACACCTGCCACGCGCGGGATCGTACAGGCCGCGGGGGCGCGCGAAGTGCTTACCTCCTTAGGTTGATTCGTCAGGCGATCCCGCTACAATCGGCCGTCGTTCGGGGGAACGGCCCCAAAACCCTCTGGAGGAGGATAATGCCCGTAGATACGCCTACGCTTTTCTCGCAGGTCATCCAGGATCATCTCGCACTGAAGGAGCGGAACTCGGAGCTCGACCAAGAGCTGCCGCTCGACCGCTACAAGAACGAGGATCCGTTCGACAACCACCCGCTGTTCAAGACCGAGGAGCAGGCCCGCATCGAGGATACGATGGACGGCACCGAGCCGGCCATCCCGGCGGAGCCGACGATCGCCCTCAAGTGGCCCGGCGAAGAAGATGACGAGGAGCCCGCTGCCGTGGAAGCCCACGACGGCCTCTGGACTCGCTCGCGCGACTTCGATTGGGGCGACTGAAACCGCGAAAAATCCTGCGGATTTTCCGCGGATCCAGTTTGTACCTTCGCTTTGCTCGGTAGAGAGTTTGGCGTGGCCGCCTTCGGGTAGCGCTACGCGAACCCTGTCCTCGACTCAAGGAGTGTCTGACTGATGCCGCGATTCGTCTTTGCAGGAGCAGTTGGAGCTGCTCTCGCGTACTTCTTCGATCCCGACAACGGCCGCAAGCGCCGCAAGGAAGCAATCAAGAGAGCCGCCAAGCCGTTTCGTCAAGCCGGCCGGAAGGCGCAGGCCGTCTCTGCCCAGGCCCAGGGCCTCAAGGCGAAGGCGACCCACCTCTCCGAGCAGGAGAAGCCGCAGCCAGACGACGTCACGCTCGCGCGCAAGGTCGAGAGCGAGATCTTCCGCGGCGCCGATGTGCCCAAGGGGCAGATCAACGTCAACGTCGAAGACGGCGTCGTTTACCTACGCGGTGAGCTCGAGCAGCCCGATCTGATCGAGGATCTCGGCGCCCAGGCGCGCAAGGTCCAGGGCGTTCGCGCCGTGGAGAACCTCCTGCACGTTCCGGGCGAGGAAGCGCCGGCGAAGGCCGAGTAACCCTCAACTCACCTCGAGTCGACGAGCGAAGGCGAAGACCCTCGCCCACTGCTCGGCATCGAGCTGCCAGGCGCGAGCCTCCCTGGCAAAGCCGAGCGCTGGCGCCAGACGCTTGATCTCAAGCGGAGAGAGCGAGTGCCTGAGGCTGCGGCGGATCGGCTCTTGCGTTCCGAAGGCGGCTTGCAAGAAGCTCCAGTAGGCCCCGCGCGATCGGAGCGGAATGCGAGGCGTGACTCGCCGCTCGAGACGAACGACGGCGGCGTCGACGCTCGGTGGCGGGGCGAAGGCGCTGCGGTCGAGGCGCCGGGCGATCGAGACGTCGAACCAAGCCCGCCAGTAGGTCGTCCGAAGTGTTGCCGGGCAGACCGCAGTGTGTTTCGCGGCGAACTCCCACTGCACGATCACGTCGGCCCTTCGGAGGGGGATGGCTGGGTCGCGGAGTAAGCGGGTGAGGATGGCCCCGGACCGTGCGAAGGGCAGGTTGGCCACGACGGCGAAGGGTTCGCCCGGCCATACGTAGTCGACGGCGTCGGTCTCTACGACGCTGACGGCGGCGCGGTGTCCGAAGCGTTCGCGCAACCGCGCCGCGAGGGCCGGATCCCGCTCGAGCACGAGAACGCGAGCGCCCGCCTGAGCAAGTGCTTGGGTGAGGACGCCGGTGCCTCCCCCGATCTCGAGGACGAGATCGCCTCGCTCGAGGTCGGCTTCAGCGACGATGTCGCCGGCGAGCTGCTTACTTCGAAGGAAGTGCTGGCCGGGCGATCCTCTTGTGGGTCGCCGACGGCCGGCCACGGAACGTCACCATCGTCATCGTCCGTCGATTCTAGAACGTCGGGTCCGCGCCGTAAGTCGCCAGCCGAACTAGCCACAACCCGCACGTCGTTGTGTCGCGGCGCCTGGCATGCTGATAATCGCCGCTAAGTAGTGGCTATTCAGGAACACGCTGCCGCAGTTCCCACGGCCGGCGTGGACGTGCCAGACGTTCGGCTCGTCGGCGTCCGCAAGGCCTACGGCGATGTCGTCGCAGTCGACGGCGTCGATCTCGAGATCGCGAGCGGCGAGTTCTTCACCCTGCTCGGGCCCTCTGGCTCGGGCAAGACGACGACCCTGCGGCTGATCGCCGGCTTCGAACGGCCGGACCAGGGCCGGATCGAGCTGGCCGGGCGCGATGTCACCGGTCGGCCGCCGTACCTGCGGGACGTCAACACGGTGTTCCAGGACTACGCGCTCTTTCCGCACATGACCGTGGCCGAGAACGTCGGCTACGGCCTCCGTGTCCGTGGAGTCGGACGCCGCGACCGAAGGCTGCGGGTCGACGAGATCCTGAACGTCGTCCAGCTCCCTGGGCTCGGCGACCGGAAGCCGATCCAGCTCTCCGGTGGCCAGCGCCAGCGGGTTGCGCTGGCACGGGCGCTCATCAACCACCCGCAGGTGCTCCTGCTCGACGAGCCTCTGGGCGCGCTCGATCTGAAGCTCCGCCAGGAGATGCAGATCGAGCTGAAGCGGATCCAGCGTGCCGTCCGCGAGGTCGGGATCACCTTCGTTTATGTCACGCACGACCAGGAGGAGGCGCTGACGATGAGTGACCGCCTCGCCGTCTTCAACGAAGGGAAGATCGAGCAAATCGGAACGCCGGCGGCCGTCTACGAACGGCCGGAGAACGCGTTTGTCGCCGGCTTTGTCGGCGCGTCGAACGTCATCCAGCGTTCCGGCCGCACGTTCACGGTCAGGCCCGAGAAGATCCGGATGAGCTACGACGGCGGCGCGCGCCGCGACGACGAGAACGCCGCCACCGGGCGGATCCGCGACGTCGTCTACGCGGGGATGTTCACCCGCTACATCGTCGATCTGGACGACGGTGGCGAGCTCGTCGTCGTCCGGCAGAACCTCGAGACATCGTCGACCGAGGCGCTCGACGCACGCGGGCGCCGGGTGCTCCTGGAATGGCGCCCGGAGCACGCGATCGAGACGAAACCCCAACGGGAGGAGAAGCATGAGTTGGATTAGCAGGCGCTACCTGGCGTGGGCGGCCCTCGGGCTGCTGACCGGAGCGCTGGCCATCACCGCTGCAGGATGTGGCGGCGGCGGAAGCAGCAGCAAGTCGTCGGAGAGTACGACGACGGTCGGGCCAACCTCGATCGGCAAGGGCGAGGGCGCGCTCAACCTGATTGAGTGGCCGTACTACTCGGACCCCAAGTTTGCGACCAAGTTCGAGCAGCAGACCGGCTGCAAGATCCACCGCAAGGACGCCGGCTCCTCGAACCAGATGGTTTCCCTAATGCGCGCCGGTGGCGGTGGCGGCGGTGGCCAATGGGACCTCGTCTCGGCTTCCGGGGATGCAAGCCTGCGGCTGATCAGGGGCGGCGACGTCAAACCGGTCAACGTCAGCCTGATCCCGAGCTGGAACGACTTCCTCCCGATCTTCAAGTCGCCGGCGCACAACACGGTGGACGGCAAGCACTACGGCGTCTCGCTCCAGTGGGGCCCGAACGTCCTGCTCTACAACACGACAAAGATCAAGCCCGGTCCGACGAGTTGGGGGGCGCTCTACGACCCGAAGTACAAGGGCCAGATCACGATCCCGAACAACCCCATCCAGATCGCCGACGCGGCGTTCTACCTGCAGCACTCTCAGCCGGACCTCGGGATCAAGGATCCGTACGAGCTGAACAAGAAGCAGTTCGACGCGACGATCGCGCTGCTCAAGAACCAGCGCAAGCTGGTCAAGCTCTACTGGGTCTACGACACGGACGGCCGTGCGGCGTTCGCCAACGGCGACGTCTCACTCGGCGCGATCTGGCCGGTGGACACCCTCGCGCTGCAGGCCAAGAACGTGCCTGTGAAGGAGATCATCCCTGCGGTCGGCGCCACCGGCTGGGCCGATACGTGGATGCTCGCCGCGAAGGCGCCGCATCCGAACTGCGCCTACCTGTGGATGAAGTACGTGACGACGCCCCAGGTTCAGGCACAACAGGCGCTGA
>Ga0307305_10000485_pt1 | contig 14356 bp, 14 predicted proteins | sample ER_DNA_186_FD_194512 | JGI IMG/M metagenome (GOLD analysis project Ga0307305, IMG submission 194512) | Bulk soil microbial communities from the East River watershed near Crested Butte, Colorado, United States - ER_DNA_186 | ecosystem: Environmental > Terrestrial > Soil > Floodplain | place... | reverse complement strand
TTTGGCGGTCTTGAGATTGATCACTAGCTCGAACGTGGACGACTGTATAATTGGCAAGTCGGCTGGCTTCTCGCCTTTGAGAACCCGGCCGACATAGACGCCGACCTGACGATATGCATCCGTAAGGCTGGAACCGTAGCTCATTAGCCCGCCGGCTTCAGCGAACTCGCGCGTATAATGCAACACAGGCATAGCGTGACGCGCCGCCAGCGCGACCAGTTGATCGCGCTGGCCGGTGAAGAGTGCATTGGCCGCAATGAGAAGTGCGCCAATCCGATATTGGGTAAGGGTAGCGAAGACATTATCAATATCGCGCTCGCCGCTAGCCTTGAAAACATGAAGCTGTTGCCCAAGGGCCTGCGCCGCCGCCTGCGTCTCTCGTTCTTGCCTCTCGGAACCTGGGCTAGTTGGATTCACGAGCATGCCGATCACGGCAGCCGTAGGCACAACCTCGCGCAGCAGCCCCAGGTGCTTACCCTCCATAGAAGCGGAGACGGAGAACACGCCGGTAATATTACCTCCCGGCCGGTTGAAACTCCCCACGAGGCCGCTCCTGAGCGGGTTCGTCGCCGGTCGCAAAAATGATCGGTATTGTCGCGGTCGCGGCTTTTGCTGCGAACGCGGCATTTACGCCGCCGGCTACAATTACGACGCACCGTTGGCGAACCAGATCGGCCGCCAGGGCCGACAGTCGCTCCTGCTGATTTTCCGCCCAGCGATATTCGATAGTTAGGTTCTGACCCTCGACGTAGCCGGTTTCTTTCAGGCCTTTGCGCAACGCCACCAATAGGTCTGTTGAGGCATCTGGTCGTGTACTCCTTAGAAATCCTATTGTCGGAATTGCCGATTGCTGCGCGACCGCCGCAAGCGGCCACGTCGCCACCGTGCCGCCGAGAACCGCGATGAACTGGCGTCGTTGCATGTGCCCTCCGCGAGGGACCACGCTTTGTGCAATGGCTATAGCCTAGCACTTTGCGACCGGGCGGCGAGTGCGACAAAAAATCAGGCCGATGTCCGCTTTTGGCACTTAGCGGACATACCGCTCACACCACCGAATGTCCGCTTTCGGGGGTAAAGCGGACAATTACGAGTGCCGTGGAATTTCACCGGTTGTATGTCGGCGCTAGAGCAGGCCGCGCCATTCTGGCAAACCGCATACGATCAAGCGGTGACGCATCTCACTTAAATTCCTTAGAGCTGCCATCGAGGAACAGGACTTTTCTTGGGATAAATTGCACTTTTAGATTTTCCTTTTCTTCCCCACGAAGACGTTGATGTGAAGCGGTGACAGCAAACCGAGAATGCCGAAGAGGCACTTGAGGCAAGCGGTTTCAAACCAATCTGGGATGTTCTTGAGGCGCTGAAATCACACGACGATAGGCTGTCTGACGAACTTGACCAATTGCGAATTGAGTTGGGGGCGAAAAGAAAACGATCAGTCGGCGCAGGGGATTTGACAAAAATCGTTTTTGATCTGCCTACATCAGTGAATGAAGACTTTGCCCAATCGCTTCGCGCTTATCTTGTAACGCAGACGACTGAATCGTGGATGTTCTGGTATGGGTTGTTGGAAACATTTGTCGAAGAACATGGACCTAGCCCAGTTCCTACTTTCTACAAGAGCGAAGGCGGCTATCTCCTTGGTGTTTGGGTCAGCAACCAAAGGACACAAAAGGACACAATGGACCCGTTGCGTCGGCAACGCCTAGAGGCATTGCCCGGTTGGTCATGGGATGTCTTTTCGGACCAGTGGGAAGAGGGTTTCGCTCATCTGAAAGAATTTTCAGTGCGTGTGGGCCATTGCCGGGTACCGTTTACCTACAAAAGCGATGACAATTATGGACTTGGTACTTGGGTCGCGAACCAGAGAAAAGCTGGACCCGGTACATCGGCAACGCCTAGAGGCACTGCCAGGTTGGTCATGGGATGTCTTTTCGGACCGGTGGGAAGAAGGTTTCGCTCATCTGAAAGAATTTTCAGGGCGTGTGGGTCATTGCCGAGTGCCGGCTACCCACAAGAGCGACAACGGTTACCGACTCGGGCGGTGGATTAGCACTCAGAGGGGAAATTAAGGACACAATGGACCCTGATCGTCGGCAACGCCTGGAGGCACTGCCGGGTTGGGTTTGGAAAGGTGAACAATGACATTTGCACCTGACAGCGCAGCTTGCCTGACTGGTCTGGACCGCGATTGATCTGGAATGAGATTAAAAGTGCAAAGGCGATTGTGATAAGCAATTGAGCCTGAGACCAATATGGATAGTTGCCGAATTGCGACAAATCCGCGGCGCAAAGGCCTTATTGCAGGCTTTTCAGTTGCCGCCGCGGAAGACCTGGATGTCCAAGTCCCGGATTTTCTTCCGTAAGGTGTTGCGGTTAAGCCCCAATAGATCCGCCGCGCGGATCTGATTTCCGCGGGTGGCAGCCAAAGCCGCCGTCAGCAACGGGTATTCGATCTCGCGCAAAATGCGGTGATACAGCCCGGCCGGCGGCAGGCCGTCCTCAAACCCGGCGAAATACGCCGCGAGGTGGCGCTCGACCGCGCCGCTAAGATTTTCATCCCCGCGCGGTTCGTCGCTCCCAACGGGAAGCGCAGGCTGCGCTAATTCCGCATCAATCACCGCAGCTGTGATCGTCTCCTGTGCGTAGAGTGCCGCCAGCCGGCGAGCCAGATTCTCCAGTTCGCGAACATTGCCGGGCCAGCGATGCCGCTTCACACGATCGAGCGCAGCCTGATCAATCTGCTTTGGCGGCAAACCCTCGCGCTGAGCTTGTGCAAAGAAGTGGCGAATAAGGTCGGGAATATCTTCGGTGCGTTCGCGAAGCGGCGGTAGTCGCAGAGGAACGACGTTCAACCGGAAGAACAGATCTTCACGGAATAGGCCTTGCTGGATCAGCAGCCGAAGGTCTTTGTTCGTCGCGGCGATGATCCGGACGTCGCTCTTGATGGGCGTGCGGCCACCGACGGTTGTGTATTCGCCCTGTTGCAGTACGCGGAGCAATCTCGTCTGCGCCTCCATGGGCATGTCGCCGATCTCATCGAGAAAAAGCGTTCCGCTTTCCGCCTGCTCGAAGCGACCAGCGCTGCGGCTATTGGCGCCAGTGAAGGCGCCTTTCTCGTGTCCAAACAGTTCGGATTCAATCAGGTCTCGCGGGATCGCTGCCATGTTTATGGCGACAAACGCACTAGCGCGACGTTTCCCATAGTCGTGCAAAGCACGCGCCACTAATTCCTTGCCAGTGCCGGACTCGCCGGAGATCATGACAGTCAGGTCGGTCTGCATCAGACGCGCCAGCACACGGTAAATTTCCTGCATGGCCGGCGACCGGCCGACCAACGGGATTCCTTCAAACTCTTCGCTTTTCTGATTTGCCGCACGCGGCTCTTTCGGCTCTGCCAGAGCGCGGCCCACAATGCCAATCAGTTCCTTGAGATCGAAAGGCTTCGGCAAATATTCATAGGCGCCCCGCTCCGAAGCACGAATTGCTGTCATGAACGTATTCTGCGCGCTCATGACGACGATCGGTAGGTTAGGACGGGCTTTGCGAATACGCGGAATCAGATCAAATGCATTCTCATCGGGCATGACGACGTCGGTGATGACCAGATCGCCGTCGCCTTGTGCAATCCATCGCCAAAGAGTAGCCGCGTTGCCGGTCGAGCGCACCTCGTATCCGGCACGCGAAAGAGCTTGATTGAGCACAGTGCGGATCGCTGCATCGTCGTCGGCAACCAGAATGCTTCCAGTCGGCATATCTAATCTCACGAATTGGGAACCGGCGATGCGTCGTCGGTGACATTTCCGTCACCGCTGTAGATGGGCATAAGCACGCGAAAGATCGTCCGTCGCGGCTGCGATTCACACTCGATGATGCCGCCATGGTCACCCACAATCTTGGCAACCAATGCGAGACCAAGGCCGCTGCCGCTCTGTTTTGTGGTGACGAAGGGATCGAACAAATGCGGCATCAGATCTTCGGGGACGCCCCGCCCGTTATCCTTGACGCAGAACTCGAGAGGCAGGGAAACACGTGTTTTGCTGCCAGGCACCGACAGCCGCACCCCGGGTCTAAACGCCGTGGTGAGCTGTATTTCTCCGTCGCTCGCGCCTTCCGCGATGGCTTCGGCGGCGTTCTTGAGCAGGTTTAGAAACACCTGAACAAGCTGATCGCGATTGGCGAGGACCGGCGGCAGCGACGGGTCGTATTCCTCAGTGAATTTGATATGTCGCGCAAAGCCCGATTGTGCCAGCCGTTTCACATGATCCAGGATCACATGGATATTGACAGGTTCCCGGTCGATCGGACGCTCGTCCGCAAAAACTTCCATGCGGTCGACGAGCTTCACGATACGGTCTGTTTCGTCGCAAATCAGCTTGGTAAGCGGTCGATCGTCGTCGCCCGCGGATTGCTCCAAAAGTTGCGCGGCACCGCGAATGCCGGACAGCGGATTTTTGATTTCATGGGCGAGCATGGCGGCCAAGGCGATGACCGAACGCGCCGCGCCGCGGTGGGTGAGCTGCCGGTCCATTTTATCGGCGATGGTGCGTTCCTGCAGCATGACGATGACATGTTCCGGGTATTCGGGAAGCGGCCCCACGTACAGATCGACGAGCCGCTCGCCGGGGTTTCGTGGCGTGGCTAAATCGACCTTGTATTCGTTGACGGCCGCACCGCGATGTCTCACCTGCTCGATCAATGTCAGCAAGGGCGAGCCAAATGGCACAAGCTCACGCAGCGAGTGTCGACGCAGCATTGACGTCGACGCATCAAAAAATTGTTCGGCGGCGACGTTGGCGTCGGCGATTTTTCCGTCGGGCGACACCATGATCACGGGATGTGGCAGCGCATGCAGCATCGCGTCAGCCGGTGTATGGACGATTGCGGAGAGAGCGTGCGCCCGCGTCATGCCGCTGCCCTCCGCCCGAAATCGTCAAAAGCCTCGGCCAACATCAGACGCACGCTTCTTGGCTCTTCGGCGGTCAGCACGCGGTTGCGATGGTGCTTGAGCAGTTCGGCCGAGGCTCCGGCGGTGACAGCCGCCGAATTGAGCGCCCAACCTAGATGTTTGCGGGCATGGCGGGGACCGATCGTCAGTCCATGGTGATTCAGCATTTCCTCATAAAGCGCGTCGATGAGATCGAATTGCTCGGCAAGTGATGGCGTAACGGAGTGTGCGCCGGTTGCGAAGTACCGCGCGATTTGACCAGGCAACCAAGGGCGCCCCTGAACGGCGCGGCCGATCATGACCGCGTCGGCGCGGGAATCGACCAGAGCCTGAACGGCATCAGCACAAGAGTGGATGTCGCCATTTACAACGACGGGAATCGCGACAGCTTGTTTGACCCTTCGAACCGCGCGCCAGTCGGCTCGTCCGTCAAAAAACTGGCACCGGGTGCGACCGTGAACTGTAATCAATTTGATGCCGGCGGCCTCGGCACGCTGTGCAAGCGCGGGTGCGTTGATGGTGGATTCGTCCCAACCGAGCCGCATCTTCAGCGTAACCGGTACGCGCACTGCAGACACGCATCCTGCGAGTTGCACCACATGGACCCCGACGCCTGAACCCTCGCTGCGGACGGCTGGTCGAGGCCCGCGCATGCGGTCATCTCTGAGACCACCAGGCCAGCTCCAAGCCTTTCCGCCAGACGACGAAATGGCGCGTCGGTAATGCCGGACATCGGGGCCAAAACAACGCGATTTGGAACTTCGACAGGCCCAATGGCGAGCGGATCGCCAAGGAAATAGTCGATTTTTTCTGCCGCAGGCCTCTTGCCTACCATTTAGGCTGCCCCTTTTATTGCTCACAGGTTAGCCATTTCGCTTCGCAGTGCAAGTGCTGCAATGCAAAAAACCTGTTCATTCCGGCTATTGGTTACTGCGTTTCCGCATTGCCCGGAAAGCGCTAAAGCAGAGCGGAATCAAGGAGCAGCAAATGGCGCGTGTCGCAGCCATCGTTGTAGCGGCCGGTCAGGGCGTACGGGCCGGCGGCGATCTACCCAAGCAATTCCGCCGCATCGGCGGCGATACACTGCTCCAGCATACCCTCTCGGCCTTTGTTGGCGTTCCCGGAGTTTCCCTCGTCCAGCCCGTGATACGACCCGAAGACCTCGCGCTCGTGCGCGCGCTGACCGACGGTATGAATATCCTCACACCTGTTTCGGGAGGCGCAACGCGCCAGGCTTCGGTACGGGCAGGCCTTGAGGCCTTGGAACCGCGCAAACCTGACATTGTGCTGGTTCATGACGCGGCCAGGCCCTTTGCCAGCGCCAACCTGATTGCGCGCGCAATCGCGGCTGCCGAGAAAACGGGTGCGGCAATACCTGCACTACCGGTCACCGACACGGTCAAACGCGTGGACGCAGGCGGAATTATCGAGACGACGCTCGATCGCAATTCGATCCGACTGGTACAAACGCCGCAAGCATTTGCCTTTCCTGCCCTGCTTGAAGCGCATCGGCGCGCCGCCGCGCAGGGTCGCGACAACTTCACCGACGATGCGGCGCTCGCGGAATGGGCCGGTATGAAAGTCAGCGTATTTGAAGGCGAGCCAGGGAATATCAAGCTCACAACGCCAGATGACTTTGCGCGCGCGGAAGCCGCGCAAACCGCTGCTCTCGGTGATGTGCGCACAGGCTCGGGATTCGACGTGCATGCTTTCGGACCAGGCGATCACGTCATCCTGGGGGGCATCCGAATTCCCTGCGACAAGGCTCTCACCGGGCATTCCGACGCCGACGTCGCGCTTCATGCGCTTACAGATGCGATCCTTGGTGCGCTCGCCGATGGCGACATTGGCGCGCACTTCCCACCGAGCGATCCGCAATGGCGTGGGGCATCATCCGACCGTTTTCTTGTTTTCGCGGTAGATCGGGTGCGCGCGCGAGGCGGCCGTATCGCGCATCTCGATCTCACGATCGTTTGTGAGTTCCCGCGCATATCCGCCCATCGCGACACTATGCGCGCGAACATCGCGAGGCTTGCGCGAATTGATACAGAACGCGTTGCGGTAAAGGCGACGACCAGCGAAAAACTCGGCTTCACCGGTCGTGGCGAGGGTATTGTGGCGTACGCAACGGCGACTGTTCGCCTCCCGTGGGGCTAATGCATGCCGGACGAAGAATTGCACAAGGCAGCGGACGCCTTATTGGAGCTTTGCAAAGAAAAAAAGCTGACCCTGGCGACGGCCGAGTCCTGCACCGGCGGCCTCGTGGCCGCAACGCTCAGCGAAATTCCCGGTTCGTCACTGGTCCTCGACCGCGGTTTTGTGACCTACTCCAATGAGGCGAAACAGCAAATGCTGGGCGTGACGCCGGCGACCATCGACGTCTACGGCGCGGTGAGCACCGAATGCGCCGAGGAAATGGCGAAAGGTGCCCTGGCGCATGCGTCGGTCGATCTTGCGATCTCGATTACCGGCATCGCAGGACCGACAGGCGCAGTTCGCGGGAAGCCCATCGGGCTGGTCTATTTCTGCGCCGCTTCGCGCAGCGGCCGCGTGATCGCTCACGACCGCAAATATGGCGATATCGGACGCGCAAATGTGCGGAGAGAGTCCGTCCTGCAGGCCTTGGCTATGCTTCGGGAATTGGCGGAAAAAGAAGAACCACGCCCGCCCGCAGGAAAAAGCTAGTGCGGTTCAGGCAATGGCGTAAGATCGTGACATCGGCCGCCGGCAAGGGCGAGTTTCGAAATAACTGGTGAAATCTCCTCCGGTCGGCGGACCGATATCAACGAGGGGAAACGCCATGAAACGTCGTCAATTCTTGCAAGCCGCCGGCGTCGGGCTGATCAATACGTCCGAAGATCTCAAAGGGCTCAAATTCCGCGTCGGCGGTTTTGCCGGCACCATTCTGACAAGGATCGGCACGGTGCCGCAGCAGCTCGCGGCCGGCGATATCTACCCAGCACTCGAAAAAGGCACGATCGATGCCGCCGAGTGGGTCGGGCCTTATGACGACGAAAAACTCGGCTTCGCCAAGATTGCCAAGTACTACTACTGTCAATCCCCAAGCGCTCCTTCGCCTCGCCGGAAGCGGCGTCCAGTTGCGTGCATTTCCGCAAGCTGTTCTCGAGGACTGCTATAAGGCGGCTAGCGGTATTTACGCTGAGCTTTTGCAGACAAGACCGCACTTCAAGAAAATGTACGAAAGTCTGGTGCCGTATCGTTCAGGCGCATATGCCTGGCTGCAGGTGGCCGAGCTGAGCTTTGATAGCTTCCAGATACGGATGCGTGCTCGTACCTGACGCGCGTTTCTGATGTGATCGGCCCCGGATGATCAGCTCTGGGGCCGTTTGCTTTGCCGCTCAACGAACGTGGCGAAGGCTGCGGCTCACACCATTTTTTGCCGGCCGTATACCTCATCGGCCCGTTGTTCAAATGCGACAGCAAAGCGCCGAAAGGCAGCATCGAACATCGCCCCCATAAGCATCGCGAGGGTGCGGCTCCTGAATTCGTAATCAATAAAGAATTCTACGTCGCACGCATCTTCACCGACCGGATGAAAGCTCCAGCGATTCTGCATCCGTTTGAATGGACCGTTCAGATATTCGACTAAAATCTTCAGGTCTTTCCGATCTAGCGTTACCCGACTTGTAAATGTCTCGCGAACAATCTTGTAGGCAACCGTCATGTCGGCAACCAGGATTGTCTTACCGTCTTTCTCCGCGCGGCTTTTTACCGTGAGCGCGCTGCACAGCGGAACGAATTGCGGATACTTGTCGACGTCTGCCACCAAGTCGAACATATCGACGGCAGCGTGGTGGACACGACGCTTCGTGGAAAATTGAGGCATTGAGCTCTTAGCGAGCAGCGCGCGCGGCTTTCAGTCGCGCAAAGTCCTCGCCTGCATGATGCGATGAACGGGTCAAGGGCGAAGCGGCGACCATCAGGAAGCCCTTACTATACGCAACGGCCTCAAGACTCTTGAACTCGTCCGGCGGCACGAAGCGTTTAACCTCATGATGCTTGCGCGTCGGTTGGAGATATTGTCCCACAGTAAGAAAGTCGACCTGGGCGGAGCGCAGATCATCCATGACCTGCAGGACCTCGTTCCGATCCTCACCCAGGCCGACCATGATGCCGGACTTTGTGAACATCGTCGGGTCGATTTCCTTCACGCGCTGCAACAGCCGCAATGAATGAAAGTACCGCGCGCCCGGCCGAACCGTCAGATAGCGCGACGGCACCGTTTCCAGATTGTGATTGAACACATCGGGTCGGGCTTCAACGACCACTTCGAGTGCGCCATCCTTGCGAAGAAAATCTGGAGTCAGAACCTCAATGGTGGTCTGCGGGCAACGCGCCCGGATGGCGCGGATGGTGTCGGCGAAATGCCGCCCGCCGCCATCGGCGAGATCATCGCGATCGACCGATGTAACAACAATGTGGGCGAGGCCAAGTTTGGCCGTTGCATCAGCGACACGCTCCGGCTCATGGGGATCAAGCGCGCCGGGAAGCCCGGTTTTGACATTGCAGAACGCACACGCGCGTGTGCAAGTGTCTCCCATGATCATGAAGGTTGCGTGTTTCTTCTCCCAGCACTCGCCGATATTCGGGCACCCAGCCTCTTCACACACGGTGTGCAGGGCGTTGTCTCGCATCAGCTTTTGCGTGGCGAAATAGCCTGGTGAGACCGGCGCCTTGACGCGAATCCAGTCTGGCTTCGGCAGAACGGGCGAATCCGGCTTGTGCGCCTTTTCCGGGTGGCGCGGGCGCGGATTGTTTACGAGATCGAGGACAACCGCCATGGCTTTTACTTACGGCTGCGGGCGCGTCCCCGCAAGGTCACCCAACTATGCTTTTCTGATCGCACGCCAGATCAGAAGAAATATGACGGCCCCTATCGTGGCAGTGATCAGATTTCCCCAGAAATCCGGAACGACTTCGAGCCGCAGTTTTTCAAAAAGGAAGCCGCCGACGATCGCGCCCACGAGTCCCACGGCGAGATTGTACATCAACCCTCCGCGTCCGCCGAGAATTTGAGTCGCAAGCCATCCGGCAAGCAATCCGACGATGATCCACGCGCTAATGCCCATGGTCTTCTCCCGAATTAAGATGCGACGCGAACCGGAAATCTATACAACTGCGACGAAATGCGAGCACTCCCCGGCCCTTCACTGCCGTTTCCATCAATGCCGTGACGAAAACTCCAAGACGACGTTCGAAAGCGAGCGGCCATGCGCTCATCCTCAGCGCTTACGTCGCCGCAGTGTTTTTGAGCGCGTTGCTGTTGTTTGGCGTGCAGCCAATGTTCACGCGCATGGTGCTGCCACGGCTTGGTGGCTCACCTTCCGTGTGGTCAGTGGCGATGGTCTTCTTCCAATCGATGCTGCTCGCAGGGTACGCTTACGCGCACATTTTGATGAGTTCGACGAACCGTTACGTCGCAATCGTTGTCCATCTTGCTCTGCTGGTACTGGCTGCTTCTACTCTTCCGCTCTCGATTGCGGAAAATTGGGGCGCTCCTCCTGCCGGCGTCGCGGCACCATTCTGGCTGCTCGGATTGTTCGCAATATCGATCGGTTTGCCGTTTTTCGCGCTCGCCGCCAACAATCCGCTCATGCAGGCCTGGTTCGCCCGAATGCGGCATCCCGATGCGCAGGACCCTTACTTCCTTTACGCGGCGTCCAATATCGGCAGTTTTCTCGCGCTGCTGTCTTATCCGATCTTGTTCGAACCGGTCTTTACGCTGCAAGCCCAAAGCCGGTGGTGGAGCATCGGTTTTATGATTTTGATCGCATTGATCGCCGGCTGCGGCGTGCTGATGCTTCGCAACCAGCGCCGCGCCGTCGTGCGCCCAAAAACGACCACCGGCGCCAAACCAGGTTGGCTTCTGATCGGCCGTTGGGTCTTTATCTCGGCCGTACCGTCGGGCCTCCTTGTTGCGGTCACCGCCTATATCTCAACCGACATAGCGGCGGCGCCATTGCTGTGGGTCATCCCGCTATCGCTCTACCTGCTGACGTGGATCCTTGGTTTTCAGCGACGGCCGTTGATCCCCCACAGAACCATGCTGCTGTTGCAACCGTTCGCAATCGCGGGGATCATTATTCTGCTCTACTACACCGCATGGGTTCCGCTGCTCGACAGTTTGGCTGCGCATCTGGTAGCTTTTTTCATCATTGCGATGGCCTGCCACGGCGAACTCGCGCGAACACGGCCGGCGCCGCAACACCTGACTACGTTTTACGTCGCGCTGTCCTTTGGCGGCATGGTCGGCGGCTTGTTTTCCGGCTTGGTCGCGCCCTATGCATTTTCTTGGGTTGCCGAATATCCGATCCTTGCAGCCTTGGCTGTCCTATGCCGCCCCTTCGGACAAGAGAGCTGGAAACCGTATGAGCGCCTGCTATGGCCGCTCGCCCCTACGTATTGGCCGCAGCTCAGTGCGCGGTTTTGGCCCTTCGCTGTTATTATTGCGCTCGCCTTGTTGTTCTCTCGTTATACCGGCTTTGACCTTGACGAAGACCCCGAGCTTCTCAAGGCCATCATTCTTGTGCTGGCAACCGCTTCGTTGGTGTTGCTCCGCGATCCTCCGAAATCGGCATTTGCGGTTGCGCTGGCCCTGGCCATGGTCTGGCTCTACCCCAGCAGCGAGACGCGGCTTGAAACGGTGCGCAGCTTTTTTGGCGTCCACAAAATCCATGAGAGTGGGGACGGACGCTTTCGAATCCTGAAGCACGGATCAACCATCCATGGCGCCCAGCAGATCGAAGACGACAATGGCGAGCCCGTGACCGGTCGGCCGAAGCCTATCACCTACTATCACGACAAATCGGCGATGAGCCGGGTGATCGAGGCTGTTCGCGCACGAAAAGACGCGCCGCTGCAGGTTGCCGTTATCGGGCTCGGGACCGGAACCTTGGCGTGCCTCAGCGCCCCGGGTGAAACCTGGCGCTTCTACGAGATCGATCCCGCCGTGGTTGAGATTGCCCGTGACCCCAACCGCTTCACTTTCCTGTCGTCTTGCGCTCCGAATCTGCCGATCGTCATCGGCGACGCCAGGCTGACTTTGGCAAAAGAGTCGGATCATCAATTCGATCTCATCATCGTCGATGCCTACTCGTCCGATGCGATCCCGGTGCATCTGGCGACGACAGAAGCGATGGCAGTCTACAAGTCCAAGCTTGCGCCCCATGGCGTCGTCGTGATGCACATCTCAAACCGGCATCTGGAATTGCGCAGCGTGGTTGAAGGCATCGCCGCCGCCAACGGGCTGAAAACCTGGATCTGGAGACGCGACAAGGATGAGTCCGATGATGGAAATTATGTCTTCACGTCCGATGTCGCGATTTCCGCGCAAAATGACGGGGACATCGGCGCGTTAGCGCGTAACGGATTCTGGGTCTGGAACACACCGGACCCCGCGGTACGAGTCTGGACCGATGATTATTCTAACGTGGCCGGCGCGCTCTGGCGCAGGTACACCCGATAACGATCGCGGATCAAACGTTCAGTACCCGGCCGTAAGCATCGAGAACGGCCTCCTTCATCATCTCCGACAGAGTCGGGTGCGGGAAGATCGTGTGCATAAGCTCTTCTTCAGTGGTTTCCAGGTTCATCGCGACCACATAGCCCTGGATCAATTCCGTGACTTCTGCGCCAACCATATGTGCGCCGAGTAATTGTCCTGTCTTCCTGTCGAAGATGACTTTAACCAAGCCTTGGTCTTCCCCCAGCGCGATCGCTTTGCCGTTCCCCATGAAGGGGAAGCGGCCGACGCGCACGTCAATTTTCTTCTCTTTTGCAGCCTGCTCGGTCAAACCAACCGATGCGATTTGCGGCGAACAATAGGTACAGCCCGGGATCATAAGTTTGTTCATGGGATGCGGGTTGAGACCTTTGATCGCCTCAATGCACACGACGCCCTCATGCTCGGCTTTGTGCGCAAGCATCGGCGGCCCTGAAACATCGCCAATCGCATAAATTTCCGGAACGTTCGTCTTGTTGAATTGATCCACGATGATAATCCCACGATCGGTCTTAACGCCGAGCTTTTCCAATCCGAGATTCTCGATATTGCCGACGACCCCGACTGCCGAGATGACGCGTTCAACGGTGAGCGACTGCGTCTTGCCGCCTTCCTCGATAGTGGCAGTCACGCTGTCGGCCTTTTTATCGAGCTTGGTCACTTTTGCGTTCGTATGGATCTTGATTCCCTGCTTCTCGAAGCTCTTGCGCGCAAAAGTCTGAATCTCGTGGTCTTCGACTGGGAGGATCTGCGGCAAGACTTCAACGACCGTCACGTCCGAGCCGAGCGTCCGGTAGAACGATGCGAATTCGATCCCGATGGCGCCGGAGCCGATGACCAAAAGTGATTTTGGCACGCGATCGGGAGCCATCGCCTCGAAGTAGGTCCACACCAACTTCTTGTCGGGCTCAAGACACGGCAACACGCGCGGTCGCGCACCGGTGGCAATGATGATGTGCTTTGCCTGGTATTGACCCGCGCCAAGCGCCCCTTTTGGTGCTTCGCTTTTCGAGGCTTTCACCGAAACCTTGCCGGGCGCGTCGATCGAGGCTTCGCCCCAGATGATCGCAACTTTGTTCTTCTTCATCAGGAAGCCGACGCCGTCATTGAGCCGCTTCGACACCGCGCGCGAACGTTGCACCACCCCCTTGGCATCGTAGGCGACGTTGTCGGCCTTCAGGCCATAATCCTTTGCGTGCTGGAGATAGTGAAAGACTTCCGCGGAACGCAGCAGTGCCTTGGTCGGAATACAACCCCAGTTCAGGCAAATGCCGCCGAGATAGTCGCGCTCTACGATCGCCGTCTTGAAACCGAGTTGAGCCGCGCGAATGGCCGTGACATAGCCGCCAGGGCCCGAGCCGATGATGAGGACATCAAAATTCGTGTCAGCCATAGGCCCGTCCGCCTCCTTTGCGAATGTAGCTCAAATTAGGCATGTAATGACTGCCATAACAGGGGAGACGTCATGAGCAGGACAATGAGCCGCCTTGCGGCTATCGCAGTCTTTCTGATCGCGCAAGCGGGCTTTGTGAACGCCGCTGAAGTCAAAGTCTTCAGCACCATCGGCGTGCAAGCCGCGCTCGAAGAATTGGTGCCAAAATTCAAGCAGGCGACCGGTCACAAGCTCAGTATCACTTGGGCCACGGCCGCTATCCTGGTCAAACGTGTGCAAGCTGGCGAGACCGCGGATCTGATGGTTTTAACCAAGCAAAGCCTCTGACGAAGGACAGCAAGGCGACCGTGGGCACCGATGCCGTCTTCGCGAGTTCGGGCGTGGCCATGGTCGTCAAACAAGGCGCACCCAAGCCGGACATCTCCACACCCGACGCCTTCAAGCAGGCCCTGTTGAACCGAAAAGCATCGCATATTCCGATCCGGCCCATGGA
>Ga0307305_10000484_pt1 | contig 14361 bp, 16 predicted proteins | sample ER_DNA_186_FD_194512 | JGI IMG/M metagenome (GOLD analysis project Ga0307305, IMG submission 194512) | Bulk soil microbial communities from the East River watershed near Crested Butte, Colorado, United States - ER_DNA_186 | ecosystem: Environmental > Terrestrial > Soil > Floodplain | place... | reverse complement strand
GGCTCGGGATATGCGGCGGCGCTGGGCCACGCGAGACCGTTCTCGGCGTGCCTCAGTAAGTCGATGGCCGGATACCCCAGCCCGCTCACCGCTCATCACATGTTCACAATAGGCCGGCGGAAGGCAACGGGACCATCACCGGCTCCAACAGGTTATTCCTGTCCAGGTGAGATCTCAAGACAGAACCGTCGGGCAGCTGGACACATATGTCTATCTGATCTGGCTCGTCCCAGATGCCCTTTTCCACGTACTCTCATGTCATACCCGGTGACTGCGCGCACCGGGCGGCACCGTGATCCGCGCGAACCGGAGGGCGGCGATGGAGAAGCAGGCCGACTTGATCAGCGACAACATCGAAGTTGTACCCGTCGTGGTCCTGTCGCAGACGTTCCCCGCGCGCCCTTCTTCTATTCCTGACGTCCGGGATTTCGTCCGGCGCTGCCTGGCCCAGTCCCCACTGACCGAGGAAGATAACCGCGAGGTGGGCGAGACCGTGGCCCACGCGCTGCTCGAGGCGGCGGGCCCGACCGGTGCCATCAACGTGTCCTTCAGGATCTTCCCCGACCACGTCGAGGTCGACGTGCTCCGCTCCGGGGCGCAGGTCAGCTCGCCCGCGGGCATCGACGCCCTGGCCTCGCTGCTGAAGAACCAGGCCTCGGACATGAAGGCCGCAGCGGCCGGCCGGGACGGTTCGGCTTCGATGGCCGACGGCAACGGCGACGACACGGCGTTCGCCGACTGGATGGGGAACGTGCTCCGCCGCGAGGGCATGACGATGGAGGTCGCCGCGAAGCAGCTCGGCGTCTCGGTGAAGACGGTCAGCCGCTGGGTCGGCGGTGCCACCGAGCCACGGCTGCGTGACCTGCGCCGGATCCGCGAGCTGTTCGGCGACTTCCCCCTGCCCTGACCTATCTGGCCCTTCGCTACCACCGGTAGTAGACCTTTGCCGTCCGACCGCCTACGGTTGGCCCCGTGGCTGCAACTTCAGGCAATTTCCGCCTCGGGCCGGACACGGGGCGTGTCGTCATCAAGACCGGCCGGGCCGGGCTGGCCGCCAAGGCCGGACACGACCTGACCATTGAGGTCACCCGCTGGTCCGCGCAGGTCGAGGTGCCCGCCGAGAGCGATGGCGGCCAGTCTGCCGCCACGGTCAGCGCCGAGCTCGACCTAGGCTCGCTCGAGGTCCGCGAGGGCACGGGCGGCGCCATGCCGCTCACCGACCGCGACCGTCGGGAGATCAAGAAGCAGATGGGCGGGATCCTGCGCGGCGGCACCGCGACCTTCGCCTCGTCGCGGATCATCCCGTCCGGGTCCCTGCTGGCCCCGGGGGGGACGACCCCCCCGAACCCCCCCGCTGCCGGGGGCGCCATCGAGGGCACGGTCACCCTCAACGGCACGTCGCAGCCGGCCCGCCTGCAGCTGACCGATTCCGGCTCCGGCCGGTACCGGGGGAGCGTGACGCTGGCCCAGACCGGGTTCGGGATCAAGCCGTACACCGGCTTCTTCGGCGCGCTCAAGCTCAAGGACGAGGTCGTGGTCGAGTTCGAGGTGGACCTGTCCCAGGCTCAAGGGTCCGCCGGCTAGCCCGCCTGCCGGGTCTCGAACGACAGCTGCCAGGAATCGTCCGCGTGCCCGTCTACGTCGAGCACCCAGCTGTAGCGGCGGCCCGGGGTCAGGTGCAGCACGATGTTGAAGCTCATCGGCACGTTGATGTCGGTGCCCGGCGTCATGCCGGGCTGGCGGCGGGCCTCGAAGTGGCCGTTCACCTGAACCGGCAGGCCGTCCGTTGCCCCCGGCTGCATGACGGCCCGGCCGTCTTCGTCGATCAGCCGGAGCGCGAAGGACACCTTCTGGTCGGTCTCCTGCCACGGAACGTGGAAGATCGCCACCACGGCGCAGGGAGTCGGCCCGGGCCCGCAGATGGACCAGCCGCCACCGGAAATGAACAGCTTGCCGTCCGCGATCTGGGCGTAGTCGGCGAGCATCATCGTGGCCCTCATGGGCGGTCCTCCGTCATGGCTTCACCCTAGCGAGCCGTACGACCCCCGCTGACCCGCATGTGAGGATGTGTCCATGATCGAAATAGGCCCGCTGCGCCCCGGGGACCGCGCCGCGTGGGAAGTGCTCGCCCGCGGCTACAAGGCGTTCTACCAGGAGTCGGAGCCGGACGAAGCGTACGAGCAGACCTGGCAGCGGCTGGCGGCCGGGACCGAACTGTTCGGCCTGGGCGCCCGGCTCGACGGGCGGCTGGTCGGCATCGCGCATTACGTGTTCCACCCCGCGTTCTGGTCCGGCGAGGCCTGCTACCTGCAGGACCTGTTCACCGACGAGGCGGCGCGCGGCCGCGGTGCGGCGCGGGCCCTGATCGATGGGGTGGCCGCGGCGGCCAGGGAGCGCGGGGCGGACCGGTTGTACTGGCACACCCAGGAGGGCAATGCCCGGGCCCGCGTGCTCTACGACAAGGTGGCGCGCTTCAGCGGCTTCATTCGCTACGCGTATCCGCTGTAGCCCGGCCGGAGTTGCCCTGACCGGAGTTGCCCTGACTGGAGTTGCTCTGACTGGAGTTGCGCTGCGCGGCGGCCTTGACCCCGTCGATGAACAGCCCGATGCCGAACCGGTAGTGGAAGTCGGGCTCGTCGCAGTTGGTCATCGGCACCGCGCACTCGATCAGCCGCGGGTACCTGCTCGCAGGCAGCATGGCCAGCTCGACCTGGCTCCGCCGCTGCGTCTCTTCGCGCTCCTCGGGCGGCAGCTCGGGATGGTAGCCCGGCTCGCTCATGACCAGCGTGATCCCGGTCCACAGCGTGCTGCGGGCGATCGCGCTGGCGTGTTGCGGATCGAACCCCGCGCGGCGCAAGACGTCGAGGGTGACCTCGGTGGCGCGCAGCGCCGCCTCGTTCCGCTTCTCGTGCTCGAGCAGCAATTGCGCCGCGGCCGAGTGCGCGCGCAACACCGCGACCAGGGACTCCAGTAGCCCCTGCAGCTGGGCCCACCACGGCGCGTCCTGGTCGACGTTCACGTCGATCTCGCCCCAGACCTGCTCGGCCACCCCCTCGAGCAGGTCTTCCTTGCTGCGGAAATGCCAGTACAAGGCCATCGGCGTGACGCCGAGGTGCTCCGCCAGCTTGCGGATGGTCAGCGTGTCGAGCCCGTCGGCGTCGGCGAGCTTGAGCGCGTTCTCCGTGACGGTGCGCTTGCTGAGCCGGGGCTTGTCGCCATCGGGCTCGTCTGACCGATTCCTTGTCTTAGCCACTTGACAACTGTACATCGTACAGGCCATGCTTTACAACGTACCTGTACGGCGTATATGAACAAGATACAGGTACGTCGTACATGAAACCGGGGAAAGGAACGATCCAGTGTCAGCGAGCACTGTGACAGCAAAGAGCGAGAGCCTGGACTCCAGGCGCTGGTGGGCGCTGGCGGCCGTGAGCCTTGCCGCCTTCATGACCTACCTGGACAACAACATCGTCAACGTGGCGATCCCGACCATCCAGCGCAGCCTGCACCTGTCGGTGTCCGGCCTGGAGTGGGTGGTGAGCAGCTACCTGCTCACGGTGGCCGGGCTGCTGCTGGTCGGCGGCAGGCTCGCCGACGTGTTCGGGCGGCGCAGGCTGTTCCTGGTCGGTATGACGGTCTTCACGCTGTCCTCGCTGGTCGCCGGGCTGGCCGGCAGCGGGGGCGTGCTCATCGCCAGCCGGGCGATCCAGGGCATCGGGGCGGCCCTGCTCATGCCGGCCACGCTGGCCATCATCATGGCCACCTTCACCAACGTCAGGGAGCGGAGCATGGCCATCGGCATCTGGGCCGCGGCCGGGGCGCTGGCCCTGGCGACCGGTCCGGCGCTCGGCGGCCTGATCAGCCAGCACCTGCACTGGGGATGGATCTTCCTCATCAACGTGCCGGTGGGCGTGCTCACCTTCGTCATCACGAGGTTCTACGTGGCCGAGTCGCGGTCCGAATCCGCGGTGCGCCAGCTCGACCTGCCCGGCCTGGCGACCTCCGCGCTGGCCCTGTTCGCGCTGACCTACGCCCTGATCGAGGGCAACGTGAGCGGCTGGACCGCGCCGCGCATCCTCGGGGCGTTCGCGCTGGCCGCCGTCTCCGCCGGGATCTTCCTGACCATCGAGTCCCGTTCGGCCAACCCCATGGTGGACCTGAAGATGTTCCGGAGCCGGGAGTTCAGCGGCGGCAGCGGGACGATGATGATCTGGGCCTTCGGGATCCTCGGCATCTACTTCTTCACTTCGCTGTACCTGCAGCAGACGCTCGGCTTCTCGCCGGTCGAGGCCGGCCTGGCCTTCGTGCCGATGGCGCTGTGCGTCGCGGTGTTCGCCGGCATCGCCCCGCGGATCGAGGCGCGGGCCGGAGCGCACCGCACCGTGGCCGCCGGGATGCTGCTCATGGTCGTCGGCCTGGTCCTGTTCGCCCGGCTCGGCCTGAGCGCGCACTACACCAGCCTGCTGCCCGGATTCATGCTGTTCGGCGCCGGCGCCGGCCTGATGAACGTGCCGCTCACCAACGCGGTCATGGCGGCCACCCCGTCCTCCGTGGCCGGCGTCGCCTCCGCGCTGCTCAACGCCTCGCGTGAGGTCGCGGGCCTGCTCGGCATCACGGTGATCGGGGCCGTGCTGCGGACCGCGCAGGGCGCCTCGGCCCGCGGCGGTGCGGACCCGGTGCACGCGTTCCTGGACGGCTACCACACCGGCCTGCTCGTCACGATCGGCCTGATGGCGGCCGGCGTCGTGGTCAGCTACCTGACCCTGCGCCCGCGGGGGCGCGCAGTGTCTGAACCCGCCGTGTCTGAACCCACCGTGGCGCAGGCCGAGCTCGCCACCGTCGACGAGCTCGCCGCCGAGCTGATGCGCTAACCAGCCCCACCACAGCGGGCCTGGCCGGGAACCCCCGGCCAGGCCCGCGGCTTGTCCGGCGCCCGACGGGGTTATAATCGAACAAAGGATCGATATGACTCAGCTCGACGCCCACCCCAGCGAACCCCACCCCAGCGAACCCTGGCCGGGCGAACCACTGCCCGGCGAACCGCTGCCGGGCGGACCGCTGCCGGGCGGACCGTTCCCAGGCGGACCGCTGCCGGGCGGGCTCACGCTGGCCGCGGCCCGTTTCTTCGCCGCCCGGCTGGCCGGCAGCTGGGTTCCCGCCTACCTGACCGGACGCGGGTTCGGCGAACAGGCGCTGCGGCCGTGGACCGTGGGCTACGCCCCGGCTGGCTGGCGCGTGCTCACCGCCCACCTGCGCGACCTCGGCTACGGCGACGCCGCCATCCAGGCCGCCGGGCTGGCCCGGCGGACCAGGCGGGGCGCGCTCGTCGACTTCTTCAGGGACCGGGCCATGTTCGGGATCCGCTGGCCGGACGGGACGGTCGCCGGTTTCACCGGACGCGCCCGCCCTGGCGGAGGCCAGGCCGGTCCGGTCTACCTCAACAGCCGGACGACCGGCCTGTACCGCAAGGGCAGCCTGCTGTTCGGCCTGTACGAAGGGCGGCGGGCGCTGGCCGCGGGCGCGCGGCCGGTGCTGGTCGAGGGCCCGCTGGACGCCATCGCGGTGAGCGCGGTCGCGATGAGCACGGCCGGCTCATACGCGGGCGTCTCGCCCTGTGGCACCGCGCTGACCCCCGCCCAGGTCACCCTGCTCGCCCGGACCTGCGACCTGCGCCAGGTCGGTGTGGTCGTGGCCTTCGACGCCGACCCGGCGGGCCGCCGGGCCGCGGTGCGGGCCTATCACCTGCTCCGCGGCGTGACCGACCATGCCGTCGCCGCCGTCCTTCCGGCCGGCCAGGACCCGGCCGGATTCCGGCGCGAGCGCGGCGGCCGGGCGCTGGCCCAACGGCTCGACGCCGGTGTGCCCCTCGTCGACCTGGTGGTCGACGAGACGGTGGCGTCGTTCGAACGCTGGCTCGCGTTCCCTGACGGGAAGTTCGCCGCGCTGCACGCCGCCGCCCCGCTGGTCGCCGGGTTGCCGTCCGGCCAGGTCGCGCGGCAGGTCGTCCGCGTCGCCTGCCAGCTCGGGCTGAGCTACGCCGAGGTCACCGACGCCGTGACCGGCGCGCTGCGCACACAGGAATGACCCGGGGCGACCCGGAGTTGGCACCGGGCATGACGACTATCGGCTTCATCGGCAGCGGGATGATCGGCAGTACCGTGGCCCGGCTCAGCGTGGCGGCCGGGCACCAGGTGGTGCTGAGCAACTCCCGCGGCCCGGAAACGCTGCAGGATCTCGTGGCCGAACTTGGCCCGCTCGCCACCGCCGCCACCGTCGGGCAGGCCGCCGAGGCGGGCGACCTAGTGGTGGTCAGCATCCCGGTCAGGGCCATCGGCGACGTCCCGGCCAAGCCGCTGGCGGACAAGGCGGTCCTGGACACCGGCAACTACTACCCGCAGCGCGACGGCCAGATCGATGTGATCGACACCGGCGCGCTCACCAGCAGCGGCCTGCTCCAGCGCCACCTGCCGGATGCACACGTGGTGAAGGTCTTCAACAACATCTACTACCGGCACCTGGCCTCGCTGGCTCGCCCGTCCGGCGCCCCGGACCGCACCGCCCTGCCCATCGCCGCCGACGACGCCGCCGCTAAAGCCGCAGTCACCGCCTACCTCGACTCGATCGGCTACGACACCGTCGACGCGGGAACCCTCGCCGACAGCTGGCACCAGGAACCGGACACTCCCGTCTACGGCGCCCCCTACGGCCCCTTCTCCTCCGAAACCGGCCGCCCCGCCAGCGCCGAGACAATCCGCACCGCCCTAGCCGCCGCCCACCGCTGACCGCGGTATGCATCACCAGTCACGACAGCGTGCCAGGAGCGCCGGAACATCAGGAGCCACAGCACGCGCCGTCCTATCCACCGCCTCGCCAGCCGTCCGTCATGATCGCGAAGGATTTAGTACTCCCTGCAGGGCTCTGTCGCATATTTCTGGCTGGTTGCGACGGCCATGCCAGCCGGGTTATGGGGGCTGGGGCACACAACCCCCGCAAGACGCGGGTGGGGGCACACAACCCCCGTACCACCCATCGCCGGCAGTGACCAGTGGTTCCTGTGAGGCATATGAGGCGTAGCCGCGCCGAAGCCCGCGCTGTGGCGCGGAGCGCCCTACTGGCCTACGGCGCTGTCTATGCGTTCGCGCAGCAGGTCGGCGTGGCCGTTGTGGCGCGCGTACTCCTCGATCATGTGGTTCAGCACCCAGCGCAGCGACATCTTCCCGCGCCACGCGTCTTCCTTCTTCCCGAGCAGCTCGAGGCCGGGTGCCGCGGCCACGAATGAGTCCGCGAACGCGATCTCCTCCCGCCACGCCTGCCAGGCCTCGGCGACCATGGCCTCGTCGGGCCGCGCGCCGTCGAAGTCGCCGTCAGGATCCTCGCGCGAGGAGAACCGGGACGGCGCGTCCTGGCCGGCCATGGAGCTCCGGAACCAGGCCCGCTCGACGTCGGCCAGGTGTCGGAGCAGCCCGAGCAGCGACATCGAGGACGGTTCCACCGATCGGCGGGCCAGTCCGGCGGCGTCCAGGCCCGAGCATTTCAGCTCGAGCGTCTCGCGCTGCCAGCGCAGGAATCCGGATAGCGTCTCCAGCTCACCGCCCTGAGGCGGCGGCTCGGACCGAGGATCGGGATCGACGAACATGTCGATGGACATGCCCGCCATCATCGGCGCGGGCCGCGGGCGCCCTCAACGGGTTTTCAGGCCTTGGCCGGAGCCTCAGCCGGAGCCGCGTCAGCCTGAGCCTGGGCTTCGGTCTTAGCCTGGGCCTGAGCCACGCTGGCCCGGACCTCGTCCATGTCGAGGGCCTCGGCCTTGGTGATCAGCTCCTCGAGCGCCTTCTCCGGCAGCGCTCCCGGCTGGGCGTACAGCACAATGTTGTCGCGGATGATCATCAGGGTGGGAATGGAGGTGATGTTGAAGGTCGCCGCCACCTCGGGCTGCGCCTCGGTGTCGACCTTGCCGAACACCGCGTCCGGGTGCTTCTCGGACGCCTTCTCGAAGACCGGCCCGAACATCCGGCACGGCGGGCACCACTCGGCCCAGAAGTCGACCAGGACGAGATCGCCTCCGGTCACCGTCGAGTTGAAGTTCTCGGCCGTCAGCTCGACCGTCGCCATCGTCTGCCTCCTCGCAGTCAATACCCGTAGGGGTATCGACAACGACGGGCCCTCAAACATTCCCCTCAGGCCAGCGTCAGGAACAGCTCCTGAGGTCAGCGCCAGCGCGGGGAACAGCACTTCAGGCCAACGCCAGGAACAGCCTCTCAAGACGGTCGCGTTCGGCGGCCGCCTCCTCGCGGCCGGCCTGCTCGTCGAGCACGCACTGGCAGAGCCCGTTGGCGATGATCTTGAACCCGGCCCGGTCCAGGGCACGCGCCGCCGCCGCGAGCTGCGTCAGCACGTCCGAACACTCCTGGCCTTCCTCGATCATCCGGATCACGCCGCCGATCTGGCCCTGGGCCCGGCGCAGCCGCCGGATCACGTCCGCGAGCTCCTTGCTGTCCACGTTCACGGCCGTCATGCTATACCCCTCGGGGTATGGGCGCACCGGATCCCGCGGCGGACACTAGACCGGGGACACTGGAAGACCGGGGACACTGGAAGGGGGACCGCGATGAGCCTGCACAGCCTGCTATCGGTCACCATCGGAGTGCCGAACGTCGGTGAGACCGCCGCCTACTACGCCGACTTCGGGCTTACCCCGGCCGACGACGGCTGGTTCAGCACTGCCGACGCCGGCCGGCAGCTGCGGCTGCTGCCTTCACCGGTCCGGCGCCTGCTCGAGCTGCGGGTCGGCGCCGACGACGCGGACGACCTGGCCCGGGCCACGGCCGGCCTGGCCGCCCTCGGCGTGCGCTCGGAACAAAACGGGACCAGCATCAGTACAACCGAACCCGTCACCGGCACCCGTGTCGTCCTCGACGTGGCGCCGCGGGCCCGGCAGGGCGCGATCCCGGCGACCCCCTACAACGGCCCGGGCCGGCTCGACCGGCCGGACACCCGGGCGCCCGGGTTCACCCGGCCGGACCGGGTGCGCCCGCGCAAGCTCGGCCACGCCGTGCTCGGCAGCACCGACTACGCCGCCTCGACCGCCTTCTTCACCGAAGGGCTCGGGTTCAAGGTCAGCGACCGGATCAAGGGCGTCGGCGCGTTCATGCGCTGCTCCACCGACCATCACAACGTGCTGGTCCTGGCCGCGCCGGTGAGCTTCCTGCACCACACGTCCTGGCAGGTGGACGACGTCGACGACGTGGGCCGCGGGGCGCAAGCGATGCTCGAGGGCAGGCCAGAACGGCACGTGTGGGGCCTCGGCAGGCACTACGCGGGCTCGAACTTCTTCTGGTACCTCAAGGACCCGGCGGGCAACTTCTCCGAGTACTACAGCGACATGGACTGCATCATCGACGACCAGCTCTGGACGCCGGAGGATCTGGAGGGGGCGCGGGGGCTGTTCGCCTGGGGCCCGCCGCCGCCCCCCTCCTTCCTGCATCCCGAGGACCTCGCGGCCATGATGACCGGAGCCCACTCGACCCGCTGAATGGCGCTCGCTGAACCGGGCCCTATTCGGCCGGCGGCACGATCAGGACCGCGCAGTGCGCGTGCCGGCTGACTTGGTCGGTCACCGAGCCCATCATCAGCCGGGCGAAACCGCCGAAGCCGCGCCGGCCCAGGACGAGCATGTCGGCGCCCTGGCTCGCCTTGATGAGCTCGTCGACCGGCAGGCCGTGCATCGCGGTGACCGTGACCGAGGCCGGCTGGGAGCCGAGCGCGGCCAGCACCTGGTCGGTTTCCGCCTGGGCCGCCTCCTTGGCCTTGTCGGTCAGGGCGGCGTCATCCGTGTAGTGGGAGGCGCTGCCGTACACGTCGCGGACGGCCTGGTGGACGGTGAGCACGGTGAGCGAGGCGCCGTGAGCTACTGCTTCGGCCGCGGCCCTTTCCAGGGCCTTGCGGGAATGACCGGAGCCATCGACTCCGACAACGATGCCAGGCATGTCAATCTCCTTTTACTCAGTCACTACCGCGGCCCTGTACCTCTGCCGATGATCTTAGGCATACAGGCCTCCATACAACAGAGCCGAAATTCGCAACAATTTCGCGTCGCTTCGCCGATGCGCTGGTGCCAAGAGCGTACCCCGCGTCGATTCCGCGCAATTCTGGCATGGCCAGAATGCCGGCCTCCGGCCGGGGCCGTGCGCCAGCCGGGGTCGGCACTAGCCGAACCCACGGCCGCGCGGTCATGATGGCGGTGCGCGAACGACGCGGCCCAAGGACGACACGCAAGGACCACGCGCCCTAAGGAGGACGAGCCATGGCATCGAAGCCCATCGTGGCCGGTACGGACGGTTCTGAGGAATCACTGCGAGCGGTCGACTGGGCCGCGAGGGAAGCGGCCCTGCGCGGTGCCCCGCTGCGGATCGTGGCCACCGCGGGCCTGCTGCCCCGGATGAGGCCGCACACAGACGAGACCCAGTACGAGACGGTGACCGACGTTCTCGTCGACGACCGTGACCGCGCGCTGGCCGTAGCGGCCGAACGGGCCGCCAAGGCAGCCGCCGGCGTGCTGATCGACACCGACGAGCTAAACGGGCCGACGGCGCAGGCCGTCACCGAGAGCGGGGCGGGCGCGCTGATGCTGGTGCTCGGCTCCCGCGGCACCGGCGCGTTCACCGCCCTGCTGCTCGGCTCGGTCAGCCGGTACGCCGCCAGCCACGCGTCCAGCCCGGTCATGATCATCCGGGACGAGCCGCCGGCCCCGCACGGGCTCATCGGCATCGGCGTCGCCGACACCGAAAGCTGCCGAGACGCGCTCACGTTCGCGCTCGAAGAGGCCAGCCTGCGGCACGCGGGCCTGCACGCCATCCACGCCTGGCACACGCCGCAGGCCGAGCTCACCCGGGCCGGCCCGGTGCCCACCGAATCCAGTGCCCAGGCCGCGGCGGACGCGGCCACGGCGCTGGCCGGCCTGCTCGACGAGTGCCGGGCCAAGTACCCGGACGTGCCGGTCAGTCACGAGGTCGTGCACGGCCATCCGGGCCGCGCGCTGGTCGGGCTGTCCGCGCGGACCGACCTGGTGGTCATCGGCAGGCACCCAGGCGAGCCGGGTCCCGGCTCGGTGCGGCACGCCCTGCTCAACCACGCGCACGGGCCCGTGGCCGTGGTGCCGTCTTAACCAAACCTAGGCAGGCTCCCGCTCGATCGGGCAGCTCATGCAGCGCGGCCCGCCGCGGCCGCGGCCTAGCTCGCTGCCCGCGATCGAGATCACCTCGATGCCGTGCTGGCGCAGCATGGTGTTGGTGGCGACGTTCCGCTCGTAGCCGACGATCACGCCGGGCGCGATGGCCAGGTAGTTGTTGCCGTCGTCCCACTGCTCCCGTTCGGCCGCCCGGGCGTCCTCGTTGGTGGTCAGCACGGTCACCTTGTCCATGCCGAGCACTTCGGCCACGGTGCCCCACAGGCTCTCGTTGAGCGTCACGGTCAGGCCGTCGTTAGCGTCCGGCGTGACCGTCCACGACCGCAGCAGCGGATCGAGGTAGGGGTACAACACGAAGGTGCCGCGGTCCACCATGGTCATCACGGTGTCGAGGTGCATCATGGCGCGGGAGATCGGGAGCTCGACCGCGATCACCGCGCTGACCTGGCCGCTGCGGAACAGGGCCTGGGCCAGCAGCTCGACCGCCATCGGCGTCGTCCGCTCGCCCATCCCGATCATCACCGCGCCGTGGCCGAGCACGTGCACGTCGCCGCCCTCCACGGTGGCGGGCATGTGCTTGGCGTCGGTGTCGCCGTAGTGCCAGGTGAAGTCGGCCTGGGCGAACATCGGGTGATGGCGGTAGATGGCCCGGCTGTGCAGCGACTCGCGCTGCCGGGCGGGCTTGGCCATCGGGTTGACCGAGACCCCGTGGTAGATCCAGCAGGAGTTGTCCCGCTGGAACAGGTGGTTCGGCAGCGGCGGCAGCACGAAGTCGTCCGCGTGCAGCACGTCCCAGGTCAGGCTGTGCGGCCGGGCCGGGTGCAGGTCCGCCTTGAGCACGCCGCCGACCAGGAACTCGGCCAGCGCGGGACCGTCGAGGTCGTCGAAGAGCCCCCGCACCGGCGCGGCCAGGTTCGGGCCGAGCATCTCGGGCACGCACAGCCGGTCCAGGACGAAGGCGCGGCCGTCCGGAACCTCCAGCGTCTCGGCCAGCAACTGCCCGTAGTAATGGACCCGAACGCCCCGGGCTCCAAGCACGCCGGCGAAGGCGTCGTGCTCCTCCCTGGCCCGCCCGGCCCACAGCACGTCGTCGAACAGCAGCTCGCCGACGTTCCGCGGGGTCAGCCGGGACAGCTCGAGCCCGGGCCGGTGCACGATCACCTGGCGGAGCGGGCCGACCTCGGACTGGACGCTGAAGCTCACGGTCGTTTCCCCTTACCCCGCCAGGCCAGCAGCGACCACTGGGACAGCGCGGACAGCACCGACCCGACGCTGGCGGCCGAGCCGATCGAGAGCACGGACCCGACCGAGCCGACCGATGCGATCGACAGAATCGAGCCCGCGGAGCCGATCGACAAAATGGATCCGCTCGACCCGATGGACAAGATCGATCCGGTGGAGCCGATCGACAGGATCGACCCGCTGGAGCCGATGCTGTCGATGGAGCCAGCGCTGGCCGGTACCGCCTTGCTGTTCCGCATGGAGTCATTCTCGCAGCGAACGCGGCTATCGACACAGCCCCGCGAGAGGATGTGAATATGGCGCAGCCTCCAACCGCGGTGTACGCGCTGCTGGCCGACGGGACCACGGTCGAGATCCGCCTGGCCGTCCCGGCCGACTTCGATGCGGTCAAGGCCATGCACGAGGCGATGTCACCGGACAACAGCTACATGCGGTTCTTCAACGTGAGCCGGCTGTCGGCCGAGATCGAGGCCCGGCGGATCAGCCGGAATCCCAAGCCGGGCAGCGCGGCGCTGCTCGCCGTGGCGGACGGCGAGGTGGTCGGCGTGGCCAGCTACGTGCCGCTCATCCAAGACCCGCACACGGCCGAGGTCGCGTTCGCGGTGGCCGACCACATGCACCACAGGGGCATCGCCACCCTGCTGCTCGAGCACCTGGTCTCGCTGGCCCGGAGCCGCCAGATCAGCACGTTCACGGCCGAGACCCTGACCGAGAACCAGGCCATGCTGCACGTCTTCGCCGACGCCGGCCTGCCGGTCCGGCGCCGCTACAGCGAGGGCGTCATCGAGCTGACCTTCCCGCTGCCCGGCCAGGACAGCCCGGACAGCGACACCTACCTGGACGCGGTGGCCGAGCGCGAGCGCAGCGCGGACGTGGCCAGCCTGCGGCACATCTTCGCGCCCGAGTCGGTCGCGGTGATCGGCGCGAGCCGGCGCCGCGGCACGGTGGGCCGGGCCATCCTGGACAACATCAGGGCCGCGGGGTACCGCGGCCGGCTCTCGGTCGTGAACCCGCGCGCCGCCCAGGTCGGCGGCGAGCCGACCCTGGCCTCACCGCTCGACCTGCCCGAGCCGGCCGACCTGGCGGTGATCGCCGTGCCCGCCGCCCGGGTGCACGAGGTGGCCGCGCAGTGCGGCCAGCGCGGCGTCAAATCCCTGGTCGTGATCACGTCAGGGCTCGACACGACGCAGAGCGCCGGCCTCCTCGCGATCTGCCGCGGGCACGGCATGCGCCTGGTCGGCCCGGACTGCTTCGGGGTGGCCGTGCCCGGCCTCGGCCTGGACGCCACGTTCGCCGCCCGCCCGGCCAGGCCCGGCGTGACCGGCCTGGTCATGCAGTCCGGCGGCCTCGGCTTCGCCCTGGTCGACCACCTGTCCCGGCTCGGCATCGGGATCTCCTCGTTCGCCTCGGTCGGCGACAAGCTCGACGTGTCCGGCAACGACATGCTGCTCTGGTGGGAGCGCGACGACCAGACCAGGCTGGCCGTGCTCTACCTCGAGTCGTTCGGCAACCCGCGCAAGTTCGCCCGGACGGCCCGCCGGGTCAGCTGCGCGATGCCCGTGCTCACCGTGCTGGCCGAAACAACACCCTTCCAGGAGACGCTGTTCGAGCAGGCCGGCGTCATCACCACCGGCGGTTTCGGCGAGCTGATCGAGACCACGGCGCTGCTGGCCACCCAGCCCGTCCCGGCCGGGCGCACGGTGGCCATCGTGTCCAACGTCCGCAGCGCCGGCCAGCTCGCCGCGCACGCCGGAACCAGTGCCGGCCTGCAGGTGCGCGGCCCGGCCGAAACCCCCGCCCCGGTGCAGGCCGCAGCCTTCCGCGAAACCCTGGAGCAGCTCGCCGCGGACGACGAGGTACACGCCGTCGTCGCGATCGTGCTGCCCACCGGGGCCACCGGCGATCTGGAGGCGGCGCTCCGGGAGGCGACCACC
>Ga0307305_10000482_pt1 | contig 14368 bp, 8 predicted proteins | sample ER_DNA_186_FD_194512 | JGI IMG/M metagenome (GOLD analysis project Ga0307305, IMG submission 194512) | Bulk soil microbial communities from the East River watershed near Crested Butte, Colorado, United States - ER_DNA_186 | ecosystem: Environmental > Terrestrial > Soil > Floodplain | place: USA... | reverse complement strand
GCGGTGAGCCTGACCTACCCGAACCGGGGACGGCCGGCGCTGGACGAGATCAGCCTGACGGTGCGGCCCGGCGAGCACATCGTCCTGACCGGGCCGAGCGGCGCGGGGAAGAGCTCGCTGCTAGCGTTGCTGCTTCGCTTCGCCGCCCCGGCCAGCGGGGCCGTCACGGCGGGTGGCGTCGACCTGGCGCGCATCCCGGACGATCGCTGGCTGGCCCAGATCGCCTGGGTTCCGCAGCACCCGCACCTGTTCGCCGCGACCGTGGGCGACAACATCGCACTGGGTCAGCCCGGGGCGCGGCGGCCGGACATCGTGGCGGCCGCCCGCCTGGCCGGGGCGGACGAGTTCATCCGCCGGCTGCCCGGCGGCTACGACACCCCGCTCACCGAAGGCGCCCGGAGCCTGTCAGCCGGGCAGCGGCAGAAGATCGCGCTGGCCCGGGCGTTCCTGCGCCAGGCTCCGGTCCTGCTGCTCGACGAGCCCACCGCCCACCTCGACCCGGCTAGCGCCGACGCGGTCATGACGGCCATCGCGACCCGGATGGCCGACCGCACCGTCATCCTCATCACACACCAGCCGCCACCCCGTCCTGACCGCGCCGCCCGGATCCTGGCCCTCGACGAGGGCCGGCTCAGCGACCCGGCCGGGCTGGTGGTCGTACCATGATCGCCCGGTACGATCCGCTCCTGCGGCTGCTCAGGCTGGCCTTGGGGTCCCGGCCGCTGCGCGGCCGGCTCCTGCTCGCAGTCGCAGCCGGGGCCGCTGCCACGGGGTGTGGCGTGGCACTGCTGGCGGTGTCCGGGTTCCTGCTGGCGCGGGCGTCACAGCATCCCGGCATCGTGGCGATCTCAGCGGCCGTGGTCGCGGTCCGGGCGCTGAGCGCGGGCCACGGAGTCTCGCGCTACCTTGAGCGGCTCGCGTCACACGACGCCGCATTCCGGGTCCTTGCCCGCGTCCGGGTCCGGATCTACCGGCGGCTGGAGCGGCTCGCCCCGGCCGGGCTAACCGAGTTCTCATCGGGTGACCTGCTCGCCCGGCTGGTCTCCGACGTCGACGCGACCCAGGACCTGTTCATCCGCGGTATCGCCGTGCCGCTCGCCGCTGCCGTGGTCGGCGCCGGGTCGGTCGTCGCCTGCCTGCTGATCCTCGCGCCCGCCGGGGCCGTGCTCGCCGCCGGGCTGCTGGTGGCCGGGATCGGTGTCCCGGTGCTCGCGGCCAGGGCGGCGCGCGGCGCGGCCAGGCGTGTTGCCCCGGCGCGGGGGCAGCTGGCCGCGAGCCTCACCGACCTCATGGCCGGCGCGGCCGAGCTGCACGCTTACGGCGCCCGGGAGACGGCGCTGGCCTCGGTGACGGTGGCCGACGCCGACCTGACCAGGCAGGCCGACCGGAACGCCATGGTGTCCGGCCTCAGCGCGGGCCTGAGTACCGTCACCGCCGGGCTGACCGTGTGGGGCGTCTTGCTGCTCGGGGTGGCGGCCACCGGAGGCGGCGCGCTGACCAGGGTTCCGCTGGCCGTGCTCACGCTGACCGCGCTCGCCTCCTTCGAGGCCGTCACGGCCTTGCCCGCCGCGGCGGTCCAGCTCGGCCACACCCGCGTGTCGGCCCGCCGGATCGCGGCGCTGCTGGACGCGCCGGACCCGGTGCGCGAGCCGCTCGCGCCGCGGCCACTGCCCGGCGGCCCGATATCGGTCAGGCTGCGCGGCGCTCAGGTCCGCTACCGGCCCGATGGTCCGGCCGCCCTCGACGGCATCGACCTCGATCTGCTGCCGGGGCGGCGGGTCGCCCTGACCGGTCCGAACGGAGCCGGGAAATCCACGCTGGCCAGCGTGCTCCTCCGCTTCGCCGAGCTGACCGCGGGGAGAGTCACGCTCAACGGTCACGACCTGGCCAGCTACTCCGCGGACGAGGTCCGCACCAGGATCGGCGGCTGCCCGCAGGATCCGCACATCTTCGATGCTTCCCTACGCGACAACCTTCGCCTGGCCCGGCCGGGGGCCACGGACGAGCAGCTGGCCGAGGCCGCGGCGCGGGTCAGGTTGCTGGACTGGATCGAGTCGCTGCCGCTGCGCTGGGACACCCCGGTCGGCACCCACGGGGCCACGCTGTCCGGCGGTCAGCGCCAGCGGCTGGCCGTAGCCCGGGCCCTGCTCGCCGATCCGGATCTGCTGATACTCGATGAACCCACGGCCCATCTCGATCCCGGAACCCGCCGTGCTCTGCTCAGCGACGTGCTGGCCGCGACGGCCGGGCGCACGATGCTCCTCATAACCCACGACCTCGACGGGCTCGATGAGTTCGACCAGGTAATCACGCTCGAAGGCGGGAAGATCGCTGATGTCTATCTATTACGAGATCCGGGTCGCGGGTCTTCTGCCACCCGGTGTCCTTCTCGACTTCGAGGAGCTAAGTGCATCCCCGCAGGAGGCCCAGACCGTGCTGCACGGTTCACTCGAGGATCAGAAGGAACTCCGCAAGCTGCTCGACAGGCTCCAGATATTCGGTGCCCGGCTACTGGAAATACACCGCTTCCGTGAGAAGGCCGTCGACGCGGGCGGCCGTGACCCCGCGTGACACGTACCGTCGAGGTCAGATCAGCTGGAGCTGGCGGGCCCGGCGGACCGCCTCGCTGCGGTGCGCCGCCGACAGCTTCCGGTAGATGTTCCGCAGGTGCGTCTTGACGGTGTTGACGGAGATATACATCTCCTCGGCGACCTCGGCCGTGTTCAGCATGCCCGACACGTGTATCAGCACCTCCCGTTCGCGCTCGGTGAGCGGCTCGATCAGCAGCACCGCCGCCTCGCCGACCGCGTCCATGAGCGCCGGGAGCTGGTCAGGGCCCAGCGCGCGGGCCAGCAGCAGCCGGTGGCTGCCGGCCAGTTCGGGGTCACGCCGGAGCACCGCCCCGAGCCAGCTGCCCTCCAGCGCGAACGGCAGCCTGATCTGCTCACGTTCGGCCAGCCGGAGCGCGGATGCCAGTGACCGCCGCCCGCGACCGTCGTCGTCATCGTGGTAGCTGAGCCGGGCGTCCAACAGCCACGCATGCAGGCGCACCCAGTCCGGCACCTGGCTGTCGGCCGCGAGCGCCGGAGCGAGGATGCGGTGCGCGGCCTCGTCGTCTCCTGCGACCGCGCAGGCATGGGCCAGGGTGACCGTGGCCTCCGGCGAGGTGCCAGCCCGCTGCGCCTCTGCCAGCGCGGCCTGGACGTCCCCGGCCGCCGCGTACGCGCGTGACTGGACCAGGCTCAGCTGCTGGTCCAGCCAGGGCGGAACGGACCACCCGGACCGGGCCCGGTCGATTATCTGCACGGCCACCGCCGGGCGCCCCTCGGCCAGCGCACCACCGGCCGCGACCAGGTAGGCCGCCGCCCCGACAAGCTTGTCCGGGCTGGCGCCGAGGGCGGCGTCCGCCTGCTTGAGGCAGCTGCGGGCCTCGCGTAGCTCATTGCGGGCCAGGTGCACCCGGGCCATCGCGACCAGCGGCGCGGGACCGGCGCCGGACGGCTGGTGCTCGCTCGCCACGGAGGCCGCCTCCTCGGCCAGTTCGGCGGCGCGTCCAAGCCGGCCGCGCAGTGCCTCCACCAGCGCGAGCCGGCCGCTCAGGCTCGCCCGTTCGCATTCACGGCCGGAAGCAGCCTCGGCGGCCTCCCCCGCCCCGAGGATGCGGGCCGCCTCGTCCGCGCGGCCGGACCACAGCTCGACCGCGGCGCGGCCGGACAGTACCCGCCGCCTGATGTCCGCATGCCGGGCGAGTTTCCGGTCCGGGACCTGGCCGAGCATCAGCTCCGCACGGCCGACGGCCGTCGCCGCCGTCGCCAGGTCCCCGGTACGCAGGCAGACGGTAAGCCGCAGTACCGCGGCGGCTAGCCGGGACGTGGCCTCCTCACCGGCGGGAAGGCTCTTCATCAGGCCATCGGCGGCGTCCAGGGCGGCGGCGCACGAGTCGTGCTGGCCAGCAGAGAGCGCCACCGCAGCCGCAAGCAGGTGGGGCTGCGGCGTGGTCCAAGCCTCGCCGGATGGCATGCCAGCGAACTCGCCCGCCAGGCACTGGCCGTCCTGCGGCTCAAGAATCTGGCCGATCGCCAGGTCGTCGACGACCACGGCCGCGGCCAGCGACCAGTCACCGGCCGCGATGGCGTGCCGCACCGCGTCGGCGGGCATGTTGTTCCGCTCGTACCACCTGGCCGCGCGCTGATGCAAGGCGACCACCCGGTCCGGATGCTCGTACCGCAGTCTCAGCCGGAGCATCTCGGCGAACAGCGTGTGATAGCGGTACCACCCCGAGCCGATCGGCTGGACCAGCGCGTTCGTGTGCGCCAAGGCGGCCAGGATGCTCGCGGCCTGGTCGTCGCCGGTCAGTTCGGCGGCCGCCTCGGCGCTGACATGCTCCAGGATGCTTGTGCTCAGCAGGATCTCGCGGACCTCAGGTGACTGGACGTTGAGCACCTCGTTAACCAGGTAGCAGGTCAGGGCGCTGTCCTCGGCCATCAGCTCCTTGACGAACAGGTCCGGGTCGGGATGCGCGACCAGCGATATCGCGGCCAGGCGGAGACCGGCGGCCCAGCCCTCGGTTCGCCGGTTCAGGCTTTCCAGCGCGTCCTCCCCCAGCGGCCCGCCGTGCTGCTCCAGCAGCAGGCCGGCCTCATCGAGGCTGAACGCGAGGTCGCTGGCGCGTATCTCGGTCAGCTGTCCGGCCAGCCGGTACCGGTGCAGGGGCAGCAGCGGATCCATCCGCGAGGCGACCAGCAACCGCAGCGCGGACCCTACGTTCCGGAGCACGAACTCGAGCCCTTTCAGCACGGCCGGATCGGTCAGCAGGTGAAGGTCGTCAAGGACCAGCGTGACCGGAGGGTCCTGGGCGGCCAGCGTGGCCGTCAACCGGAGCAGGAATCCCTCATCATCTCCCGCCCGTCCGCGCGGAACGGGCCGCAGCGCCTTTGGAATGGCGACACCGGCCTGGCGCAGCGCCGCCACGACATAGGACCAGAACATGCCCGGCCGATTGTCGAACTCGTCGAGTCCGACCCAGGCCACCGGCCCGGGCTCGGCTGTCGCCCACAAGGCCAGGGCCATCGTCTTGCCCGCGCCGGGAGGGCCGGTCACGATCGTCAGCGGGCACCACCGGGTACCCTCGGCGATCAGCTTGGTGATCCGCGGGCGCGGTACCGCCCAGTGCGGCGCATCCGGCGGCGTGATCTTCGAAGTCAGGATAGGGTCGCCGGAGGACACGGTGGCCCGGCGGCCACGGGTTGACGCCTGGTTGGCGCCATCGACAGTCATCTATTTTCCTCCCGGTCGTTGCAGGGAGGGCCTTCACCCCTCAAAACCCACCCAACGTCAGCCGCTCGATGCGCGCATCATGCGATCAGCATGAAAGTCCGGATTCTCGGCCGCCGCTGGTGAACATCCGGTAAATGCAAAGGAAACTGATCAATTGTCGCCGATTTCTTCGAGCGCTGCCGCAACGTCGTAGCCCAGAGCGGTGGCCACGTCGGGAGCGGCACAGACAACCCGGGCTAGCCCGGCGACCGGGGCGATCACCAGCAGCACGTCGGCGATCTCGTCGTCGGTGGCGCCGGCGGCCAGGGCCCGGGCGGTGCTCCACTCCAGGCAGGCTCCTGATGACCCGAGCGCCACCGACACGGCCAGCTGGAGTAGCGCGGCGGTCCTGCCGTCCAGGGCCGTCGTCCCCGCTGGACCGAGCCCGAGTCCGGCCTGGCCCGTGACGAAGGTCTCGTCGACCATCGCCAGCCTGCGCAGGACCTCCTGGAATCTCACCGTCTCGCTCATGTATCTCCGCCCGGCCTGTTGCGCCTACCAGTGCACAGTGCACGCAGGAGAACGTCATCCCACCGATGGCATGAAATGAGGTGCTATCCCTCGAGGAGGCCCAGCTCCCGGGACCGGGTGACGGCCTGGTTTCGCGAGGAAGCACCGAGTTTGCGGTAGATCGACATGGCCTGGGACTTGACGGTGTGCGGGGACAGGAACATTTCGGCCCCGATCTCCGGGAACGACAGATGAGTGGCCAGCATGGGCAGGACGCGCAGCTCGGCGGCTGTCAGGGACGACGCACCGGGGGCAGCCGGGGCGTGCTCGGCCGACAGCCGGGCCCGCAGCGCGCGAACCTCACCGACCAAAGTGCCGAGGTCAGGCCGACGCTTGAGGATCTCGTCGATTTCGTGCATCAGCGTTCTGGCTCCGGCCATGTCAGCCAGCGCAAACTGCACGCGGGCGAGCTCGAGCCGGGCCTGAACGGCCAGATGGGGTTGCACGTAGGTCAGGAAGGGCCGCAGCCGCTGGGCGCTGACAAGCTCGCGGCGCGCCGCCGTGACATCTCCCCCGTGCAGGGCAACGCGGGCCTGGACCGCGCAGACGAGCATGTCCTCCATTCCCGCCCCGCGCATGACGAGGCCTGCCTGGGCCGCGAAGGCCTCGGCCGAGCTCCAGTCACCCCGCGCTACGGCCAGCAGCGATCGTTCGCACCACGCGGTCGCGATGACATCCGGAGCGCCGATTTCCGCTCCTTCGCTGGTCGCCTGCGCCAGGGACGCGTCGGCGCCTTCGAGGTCACCGGACAGGACCAGAGCGAGTCCCCGGCATGTGGCGGCTATCGGCGGCGCGATGCCCGCGGCCGCAAACCGCCGCACGGCCTGGTCGGCGTCGGCAAGCATCTGCGTCACTCCGCGCCGGCACAGCAAGGTCCGCAGCACGGCGGCCCACCCCTCGGTACCAGGATCATCGGCCTCGCCGCGTTGGTGCCAGCGATCAACCACCCCGGCCCACCGCTCGGCCTCAGCCGGCCGTCCTACCTGCGCGGCGAGGAGCGAAGCCCACACGGCGGCCATCGGATGGCTCTCGATCCCGTCCCGGCCGTCCAGCCAAGCGAACCACCGCTGAATGGTGGTGAGCCGAGCCTGCCGGAACGCCGGCAGCGCCAGCTGTTCCACCAAACCGACCACCGCAACAACGTCCTCGGCGGCCATGAAGTATCCCAGTGCCTCCTCGAGCCGGCCGTTATCCAGGCACCAGCGGGCCGCGCGACCGCGCAGCACCGACAACAGGCCGGGCTCGTGCCGTTCCAGTTCGGTCAGCAGCATGTCACGGAACAGGTGGTGGTATCGGTACCACACCCCTCGCCGGTCCAGCGGCACGAGCAGCAGGTTCGAGCGGGAGAGTTCGGCCAGGGTCGCGGCGGAGCCGGGCGCCTCGAGGACGGCTTCGCACAACGCCCCGGACATCCGTTCCAGGACGGCGGTCCGGGTCAGGAACACCCGGTGCCGCACTGAGATCCGAGCCAGGAACTCCGCCTCCATATACTGACTGACTAGCCGGTCATCGCCGCCGAAGGAGACCGCTGCGGTCCCCAGCGAGCCTCCTTCCCGCAAGTACAGCGCGGCCAGGTACAGACCGGCCGGCCACCCCTCGGTCCGGCGGTGCAACTCGGCTATCTCATCCTCAGCTAGCGCGAGGCCGGCATCGCGCAGGAGCGCGGTGGCGTCCTCGCGGTTCAGCGACAGGTCACCGGGGCCGATCTCGAGGATCCGGCCTTCGGCGCGTAGCCGCGCGATCCGCAGCGGCGGTTCGTCCCGGCCCGCCAGCACCAGCCGCGACCCTTGCGGCACGTGATCGGCCAGCACCGACAGCGCATCCCGGCTCTCGGCGTTCCGCAGCAGATGCACATCATCGAGGATCAGCATCACGGGCGTGGACATTGACCAGAACGCCGAGCCCAGCCGTGGCACCACCGAGCCGGGCACCGAACTGACCCGCGAGGCCAGCGCCTCGAACACCCGCTCGCCGACCGGCTCGACCGCGTCGAGCGCTTCGGCCACGTAGCTGAGCAGGACCTTCGGATCGTTATCTCGCTCGTCGACCGACACCCAGGCGGTGGCCCGGCCGTCGTGCTCGGCCCACTGCGACAGCAGCGTGGTCTTCCCGTAACCGGGCGGTGCGACGACCGAGACGATGGGGCGGGAGTCGTCCCGCGTCAGCTGGCCGATCAGCGACGACCGGCTGACCGTCCCAGGGCGCGGCGCTGGGTGGCGGAGCTTCGACGCCATGAGATCGAAACCTGGTCCGGTTGTGCGCGGCATCCGGCTCGGCCGCTCGCGCATCTCGGTACTGCCCATACCCCGAACCGCATTTCTCCAGACGGTGTGCCGCTCTGTGGTCTTGCGCAACCTTTATCACATCAAGAGAAAATGGCCGGGGCAAGCAGGCATGGCCGAGCGCAGCCAGCGCGGACAGCTTGCGGCGTAGCGAGCCGGTGAGGGGAGCGACATGATTGCTGGCAGTGACGAGGCCGGCGGGCTAGCGCGCGGGGTCCTGACCGCCGCGGTTTTCGTCGCCTACCTCGGCATCACCACCTCAGCCTCCGTAGATCTAATCCTCGTGGCCGGGGAAATAGCGGTCATCGCGGCGCTGGCCATCACCATCTTGGTGAAGATTGGCCCAGCCCACTACTCGGCGGCCGTGCTTTGGCCGGCATCGTCGCCCAACCACCGGCTGGCCGACCTCACGGATGCGATGATCTACGGCTTTACCGCCTTCGCCGGCTTCGAGGCGGCGGCCGCGCTGGGCGAGGAGGCAACGAACTCCCGCCGCTCCGTCCCGGTGAGCATCGTCGGCATCGTCGTCGTGACGGGCACCTTCTACCTGCTCGTGGTCTGCGCCGAAGCATTCGCCGCCGGACGGCACGGGATCGCGGGCCTCATCGGCCAGGCCAGCCCGCTGGGCTATCTGACCAGCAGGTTCTGGTCGCCGTCGGTGCTGTGGAGCATCGATCTGGTGATCGTGCTCGCCGGCCTCAGCTTTGTCGTCGCCTCGGTCAACGCGGCGATCAGGATTATGTTCACGATGGGACGCGAACGGACCCTGCCCGGGTCGCTCGGCCGGCTGTCGCACCGCCGGACCCCAGTGACCGCGATCGGATGCCTCGCGGCGATCACGCTGCTGATCGGGCTGCCGCTGACGTACGTCTACGGCGGCGTGCCCACGTTCGGGTACCTGGCCGGGATCGGCGGCCTGCCGGTCGTGCTGATCTACCTCGCCGTGAACATCGCGGTGATCCGCGCGTTCCGCACCGAGTTCCGCGACGAGTTCAGGCTCGGGCGGCATCTGCTCATCCCGGCCGCCGCCACGGCGGTGTTCCTGTTCCCCCTCTGGGGCATCCTGTTCCCTGGTGCCTACACGCTGGCGAACCTGCTGCCTTTCTTTTCTCTCGGCTGGCTCCTGATCGGTGCCATTGCCGCAGGCCTCCTGCGGGCGCGACGGCCCGCCACCTTCCAGGCCCTGGGAAGGGCCGTCGCACCGAACCTCGACAAGCAGCTAGAGCCGGACTAGACGGCCGCTTCAACGTTCTCGCGGCTGCCGTAGGCGCACAGCCCGTACAGGGCCACCACGTCCAAGGCGATGATGGTCAGGGACCAGAACGGGTAGGCGGGGATGGAGAACATCTGCTCGATGAGGTTCAGCCCGAGCACCACCACGCCGAACCAGCGGGCCGCCTGGTTGCCCACCATGATCCCGCCTCCGGCGATGAGCAGCAGGATGGCGAAGATGAGGGTGATCCAGCCCCAGGTGCGCAGGTTGCCGAACACGTAGTGCGCGTTGGCCACGAACACGTGCGATTGGGCGATGCCCGCGATGCCGTAGATCAAGTTCCAGAAACCGGAAACCAGCAACAGCACACCCGCGAACAAGACCAGGCCGTATCCGCGGCCCTCCGCATACGCACCGCCCCTGGCTGACCGCATTGATGCCGACGTCATTCCTTACCTCCCTGGTCAGGGCGCCGGACTGTCCGGCTGACACCACGGTGCGCCATGCTCGCGGTTCATGGACCACCCGGAACGGGTGACCTGCACCCTCACAGGTGGCTGAATCCGCCCGACTCCTGCTTGGTCATGGATACGGTCACAGGGTGCTTGCTGAAGTGGGCGACCGCGTCGCGGAAGTCATCCAGCAGCAGGGAGGCCATGTCCTGGCTGACGCCTAGGCGGACCAGGATGCGCTGTACGGCGATATCGGAAACTGCTCCGGTGAGGGTGTAGGCCGGTACCTGCCAGCCCCGGTTGCGCAGCCGGTCGGCCAGGTCGAACAGGGTGTAGCCGGGGTCCTCGCCCTCGCGGATCCGCCAGGTGACCGTCGGGATGCCCGTGTTCGGGTTGCTGTCACACAGCAGCTCGAACGGGCCCAGCTTGACGATCTCGGCCGCCAGGTACTGCCCGATCTCATAGGACGCCTGGTGGATGCGCCGGTAGCCCTCATGCCCGAGCCGCAGGAAGTTGTAGTAGCTGGCGACGATCTGGCCGGCCGGCCGGGAGAAGTTGATCTGGAACACCGGCATATCGCCGCCCAGGTAGTTGACGTGGAAGATCAGATCCTCCGGCAGCTCGGCGGCATCCCGGAAGACGACCCAGCCGGCCCCCAGCGGAGCCAGGCCGAACTTGTGCCCCGAGGCGCTGATCGATTTGACCCGGGGCAGCCGGAAGTCGAACGCCACGTCCGGCGCGCAGAACGGGGCCAGGAAACCGCCGCTGGCCCCGTCCACGTGGATGTCGATGTCCAGGCCGCTGTCGGCCTGCAGCTGGTCCAGGGCCTTCGCCATTTCCTCTACCGGCTCGTACGCGCCGGTGTAGGTGACGCCGAGGGTCGGCACGACCATGATCGTGTTCTCGTCCACCCGCTCCAGCATCGAGGCCGGGTCCATCATGTACCGGCCGGGCGCCATCGGCACCTCGCGTATTTCGACGTCCCAGTAGCGGGCGAACTTGTGCCAGACCACCTGAACCGGGCCGCACACGAAGTTCGGGTTATCGGTCGGCTGGCCTGCGGCCCGCCGCTTGGCCCGCCACCGCCACTTGGCCGCCATCCCCGCCAGCATGCAGGCCTCCGACGAGCCGATGGCCGAGGTGCCGATGGTGTTGGCCGCCTCGGGCGCGTTCCACAGGTCGGCCATCATGTGCACGCAGCGCCGCTCGATCTCGGCGGCCTGCGGGTACTCGTCCCGGTCGATCATGTTCTTGTTGATCGACAGCGCCATCAGGCCCATGACCTCGGGTTCCTCCCAGGTCTGGCAGAACGTGGCCAGGTTCTGCCGTGCGTTGCCGTCGAGCATCAGCTCGTCCGACACCAGCTGGAAAGCGTCCCGAGGCAGCGTTCCCTGCTGCGGGAACCGGTACTTGGCCACCGGCCTGGTCAGGTCTCGGTCGGCAAACACGCAGTCATCGAACTGATCACGAATGGTTTCCCGGTCGTGCAAAGGCATGATTGGCATCTCCCCAGGTCAAGGCCTGGTTTGATCCTCGGCGATGGGCCCGTTACCGTCATCACCCGCAGCGGATGATTGCCGAGAGGGGCACGATGGGCTGGGATCACACTCAGGAGGCACCTGATGACGGCGGTGGCCAGCGAGGACGTCCCGGAGACGCGCCATCGGCTGCGGCGCCGGCTGCGGGCAGCGGTGCTCGGGCCACGCGGCGGCGGCACGACCCGGCGGCGTGCATCCGATGCGATCCGGCTCGGGCTCGCGATCATCGTGGTAGCGGTGTCCATTCCGGTCATGCGGGCCAACTCGGCGCTCGAGCTGAGCATCGTGCGGGCCCTGCATCCGCCGCCGGAGGCGATCAGCTGGCTGGTCACCTCGGTGTTCTGGCTCGGCTCGGCCGGAGTCGGCACCGTGCTCGTCGTCGTCGGGCTGCTGGTTCCGCGGTTCGTCGCGGTCAGGTGGACGGCCCTGGCCGCGGTGCTGACCTGGGGGTTGTGCGTCCTGCTCGGCGCCCTACTCGGGTCGGCGGCGGGCCGGCCGCCGGTCAGCGCGCTGGCCGGGCTGAACGCCGGCTATCCGGTCATCGAGATCGCGGTCACGATCGCCGCGGCCGCCACCGCTCTGCCCTACCTGAGCCGCCCTGTGCACCGGCTGGTATCAGTCCTGATCGGCCTGGCGGTGCTGGCCGCGATCTGCGGAGGGCAGGCGCTCCCGGTCAACGCCATCTCGAGCATCGCGCTGGGATGGGGCGTCGCCGCGGCCCTGCACCTGGCCGTGGGGTCGCCGCGGGGCCTGCCGTCCGCCGCAGAGATCACCGAGTGGATCACGGACCTGAACGTGGCTGTGCGGGACCTAACCCGGTCGCCCCGCCAGGTCTGGGGGGTAGAGCAGTTCACCGGCCGCGACCCGGCAGGCAACGCGATCGAGCTGTCGGTCTACGGGCGCGACGCGTCCGACGCCCGGATGCTGGCGAAGCTGTGGCGGTTCTGCCTGTACCGGGACTCGGGGCCCACCCTCATCCTCGACCGCCTGCAGCAGGTCGAACACGAGGCCTACCTCACCCTGATGGCCGGCCGCGCCGGAGTACTGGTACCCGACGTGCTGGCCGCCGGCCGATTCGGGCCGAGCCGGGATGCGGCCCTGGCCACCCAGGTGCCAGACAGCGTGGCGCTGGCCAAGGCGACCGGCGACGACCTGGCCGACGGCACGCTGGATGAGATGCTACGGGCGGTGCTGCGGCTACGTGACGTCGGCATCGCGCACGGGGCCCTAGGCGGCGACACCATCATCGTGTCCGGCCGCGGCACCTGCATCCGTGACTTCCGCCGCGCATCCGCCGGTGCCCCGGCCGGCCGGCTGGACGACGACATGGCCGCCGTACTGGGCGCGATGGCGGTACGAGCGGGCGCCGAGCGCACCGCCGCCGCGGCGGTCCGGGTGCTCGACGCCGACACCGCCCGGGGCGCCCTGGTGCACCTGCAGCGCTCAGCGCTCGACCCGATCACCGTGGCTGCGCTCAAGCACCAGAAGGACCTGCTCGCCCAGCTGCGGGCCGCCGTGGCGGCTGGGACCGGCATCGAGGTGCCGAAGCTCGCCGAGGCGAAACGGGTCAGCTGGGCCAACCTGCTGTTCGCTGTCGGCTCGCTGATCGGCATCTGGCTGATCATCGGCGTCCTGGCTGACGCAGGCGACTCCCTGGCCGCGATCAAGGGCGCCAGCTGGGGATGGGTGGCGCTAACGTTCATCTTCGCGCAGCTCCCGATGGTGGCCGAGGCGTGGGCCTTGCTCGGCGCCGTCGTCGGCGACCTCCCCTTCGGGCGGTGCGTCGCGCTGGAGACGTCGAATTCCTTCACCGCGCTGGTTGGCGGCGATGTCGCGGTGTTCGCCCTGCGGGTCAGGTTCTTCCAGCGCCAGGGACACGACGCCGAGGCGGCAGTAAGCGCCGGCGCCATCGCGACAACAGCGAGCTGGACCGCCAAGAGCCTGCTGTTCCTCATCGCCATCCCGTTCGCCGCCGGATCCTTCCACTCCCCATCGAGTTCTGGGGGCAGCCAGAACGCGGTCTGGGTCATCCTGGTGGTCATCTTGGCCGCGGGGATTGCCGCCGCGCTGGTCGCCCTGGTACCGCGGCTGCGGCGGCTGGTCAGTAGCAAAATCCGCCCGCATCTAGTGACCATCTGGGCCAACGTCAAGACGATCGCCACCGAGCCACGCAAGATCGTTTATGTGCTGGGCGGCTCGACCCTGGCTCAGCTCCTGGTCGTCCTGGCCCTCGGCACCTCGCTGCACGCGGTCGGGCAGCACGCCAGCATCGCGACGCTGATCACGGTCAACACGCTGGCCGCCATCGTCGGCGGCGCCGTTCCGGTGCCCGGCGGGCTCGGCGTCGTGGAGGCCGGTCTGATCGCCGGCCTCACCAGCGTCGGCATTCCCCAGGACCAGGCCGTCGCGGCGGTGCTCATCCAGCGGTTCTGCACGGCCTACCTGCCCCCGGTCTGGGGCTTCTTGACCCTGACCTGGATGCGCCGACGCGAGTACGTCTGATCATTACCGCGGGGATGCCCAGGTGGCCGGCACGTCGGCGCCGCCCTCCTCGCTGATCCGCGCGCCGAAGCGGAGCAGCGCGGGCTCGGGCGAGATCTTTCCGGCGATCAGGCCCTCTCCCTGCCGGAACGTGGCCGAGCGCTGGATCAGCCCGGGCGGGACGAACGAGAACACGGCCTGGGCGAAGGCGGCGTCCGCCAGCGAGTTGAGCCGCAGCAGCACGAGGTTGTCGGCCTGGGACAGGACGTTCTGCGGGATCTTCTGCGGGCGCTGGGTCGACACCAGCAGGTAGAGCCCGAACTTGCGGCCCTCGGCGGCGATGCGGATGGCGCGCTCGGTCGCGAGGGCGGCGAGCGGGTCCAGCGGCTCGGCCGGGCAGACGTTGTGGGCCTCGTCGATCACGATCAGGACGGGGCGGCGTTCGGCGCGGTGGCGCCACAGGTCGCCCAGCACGACCGTGGCGACCAGGGACTGCTCGTCGCGGGTGGGCAGCGAGCCGAGGTCGATGACGACGCAGCGGATGCTTTCGTCGTGAACGGCGTCGAGAACCGAGCC
>Ga0307305_10000481_pt1 | contig 14387 bp, 13 predicted proteins | sample ER_DNA_186_FD_194512 | JGI IMG/M metagenome (GOLD analysis project Ga0307305, IMG submission 194512) | Bulk soil microbial communities from the East River watershed near Crested Butte, Colorado, United States - ER_DNA_186 | ecosystem: Environmental > Terrestrial > Soil > Floodplain | place... | reverse complement strand
TTTTCGTGGCAAATGCTTCTACTAAGAGGATCGCCATCCCAAGTACCAGCACTGCGATCTCAAGTTCTGGCGCCGTGATCGTTGTCATTTGTTCGAGGACAAATAAGTGCGGAACGCGGGTGTTACTATTCGCACAAGGGATTGCGGGAAAAATCCATAGCAAAGAAGTCCTCCAACGACTAATGCGACAGGGACTCGCAGTGCGGGACGAAGATCGACAATCTCTTTCCATCGCTCACTCATCGTACCCATGAATGTCTTGCGATAGGCCCGCAGCATATAAACCGTGGAGATGACCACCCCCCATAGCGCAAGCACCGTCGCGATTTGAAGGATGTGAAAGCGAGCCATCTCCCAGCCGTTCTTGAACGCACCAAAAAAGATCATGATTTCCCCGGCAAAGTTCGCGAGACCAGGCAGGCCGATCGCAGCAAATACGCCGAAGCCAAAAGCGAGGCTGGCAAAGGGCATCACTTTGCCAAGGCCGCCCAGTTCATCAAAAACCAACGTGCCCGTTTGCTTGCGCAGTTCTCCTGCCAAGGCAAACAGAAGGGCAATCGAAAGGCCATGAGCAAACATCAGAACAACAGCACCGGTCGTGGAGAGAATAGTGGCGCTCGCAATTCCCAGGAAAATGTAACCCATGTGCATCACGCTCGAGTAGCCCAACATCCAGTCGAGTCGCTTCTGCGCGATGGTGACGAGGCCAACGTAGATGATGTTACCGAGCAACAACACCACGAGCAGGTTAGCCCAGTGATGCGCACCCTCAGGGAGTAGGGGAATTGCCAGTCGCAACAGACCGTACAAGCCAAATTTTTTTAGTACTCCCGCATGCAACATTACTGCTGGCGCTGGAGCCGACGCGTACGCTTCCGGCGCCCACGTGTGGAATGGAAAAAGCGAAATAAGAATTCCAAAACCGATTAGTAGTAACAAGTAAACATGCCGTTGTGCGTCCGCCGAGATCTGACCGAGGCCGGCAGCGGCGTTTAATGCGCGAATGTCAAAGCTGCGTGCGGCGACAGGAAAACTTTGATAAAGGAGAATCAGGCCGAGCAGCAGAATGAAGCTGCCGATTGCCAGGTAGATAGTAATCTTCCACGCTGCCGCGACACGATTTCCGCTGCCCCAGATCCCGATCAACAAAAATGTGGGGATCAGCGCGAGCTCATGAAACGCATAAAAGAAAAACAAATCGATCGAGGTAAAAGCGCCGATAGCGCCGCCTGAAATGAACAAGAGGCACGCATAGAACGCATTTTCATACTTCTCAATCGTGCCGGTAAACCATACGGCGGCGAGCGTGACGATCGTGGCGAGTAAAATCATCACGAGACTCAAGCCATCGATACCCGTCGTGAAGCTCAGGTGCCATTCCGGAGATATCGTAAACGAGGTAACGTGCTGAAAATCGTGTTGGCCCTGGTCGAAAGAGACCAAGAGAAACAACGCCGCCGCAAACGCCAAAACCGATGCGGCTAACGCAGTCTTACGCGCCGGCGCGCCAATCATGATCAAAATGGCGGCGACGATTGGGCAGAAAATGATAAACAAGACCATCAGTAAAAATGACGAAGCTCGGATAACGAAGGACAAAGGAACGACGAAACTCGAATGACGAACTCTTCCAGCCGCCCCGTGAGCTTTTCTTCGCCATTCGTCATTTGGGTTTCGTTCGTCATTCGTCCTTCGTCATTGTCTTTTCGTGTGTTTCGTGGGCTAAAATTTCAGGAGCGGAAAACGGCGAAGTAGATGACAGCAACAACACCTAGCCCGAACAGAAACACGTAAGCCTGTAGATTCCCGACCTGAATCAGTCGAAGCAGCGCCCCGATCCCCCAGGTTCCGCGGCTGCTGCCATCGACTACGGCAGTGTCAATGATCCATCGATCAAAGAAAGCCGAGACGCGTGCCAGCGGTTCCTGTGTCCAGTTGATCAGCCAGGCGTAAAACTCGTCGAAATAAAACTTGTGGCGTAGAATCTCGACATCGATTGGTTCGCCCGTTCGGTTGCGATATATGGCAATCGCCAGCCCGCTTCCCACGATCAGTGCACCGAACGCCAGGGCCGGAACAAACAAAGCGACTCCCTTCTCTATCGGAAGCGCGAGAAAGTTTCGCGCGAAAAATCCAAACCCACCTAGCGCGGCGAGAATTGCGAGGACGATCAGCGGTCCCGTCATCACGAGTGGTGATTCCTTGCTTTGGCGTGCGACTTCACTGCGTGTGTCTCCGAAGAAGACGATGACCAGTAAACGCACAACGTAGAAGGCTGTTAGAAACGCTGTGAACAGTCCTATGATGAAGATCGGCAAGTTGCGTTCGTAAGCGAGCGCGAGGATTGCGTCCTTGCTGAAAAATCCGCTGAAAGGTGGACAGCCTATCAACGCCAGCGCGCCAACAGTGAAAGTGACAAATGTGACAGGAAGCTTCCGGGAAAGGCCGCCCATTTGCCAGATGTTCTGCTCGTGGTGGAGCATCACGATGATTGAGCCGGCGCCGAGAAAGAGAAGCGCTTTGAAAAACGCATGGGTGAACAGGTGAAACATCGCAGCGTCGTTCGAGGCGAGACCGATCGCCATCATCATGTAACCAAGTTGCGAGAGCGTTGAGTAAGCCAGGATGCGTTTAATGTCGTTCTGCTGCGTTGCGATCAACGCGGCCATCGCCGCGGTGATCGTGCCGATCCACGCAACGACCAAAAGCGCAGTGTGAGACGCTTGAATGACGAACGCGACACGGACCAGCATGTAAACGCCGGCAGCGACCATCGTCGCGGCATGGATCAAAGCGGAAATTGGCGTCGGACCTTCCATCGCATCTGGCAACCAGACGTGCAGCGGAAACTGGGCCGACTTGCCGACCGCTCCGCAGAAGATCAAAAGCGCGGCGATTGTGACAAATGCCGGGTGACTTACCAGGGTCGGCATTCGCGGTGCGATCTCGGCGAAAACGACAGAGCCGGTCGCCATCCAAACCATTAGGATTCCGATCATGAATCCAAAATCACCTATACGAGTGGTGATGAATGCCTTGTTGCCCGCATCCGCGGCGGCGTTGCGATAGAACCAGTGGCCGATCAGAACGTAAGACGTAAAGCCGACTAATTCCCAAAAGATAAAGAGCATGACGAAATTGTTCGCGAGGACGATTCCGAGCATCGCGAACATGAAGAGCGAAAGCGCCGCGAAATAACGGGATTTACCTTCGTCGTCCCGCATGTAACCCAGCGAATAGATATGAATGGTGGCTCCGACCCCGGAAACCAGAACGAGCATCGTCTTGCTTAGTTGATCCAACGTAAAGCCGAGCGGCACCTTGAGGGCGCCGCCGATATCGATCCAGGCGAACTCAGCCGCGGCGATGCCGGACTGCGTGAAGATCAAACAACTGCACGTAAAACTGACGAGCACCGCCGTAATCGAGATAAAACTGCTCACCGTTTTCCATCGCAGTGTGAAAAGCGTTATAACGCCCGCGCTAACCAGCGGAGCGAGCAAAACAACCCACGGCAAAATTGAATTCATCGAATTCTAAAATCTCAGGCTGCTGATGTCTTTGACGTCCGTTGTTTGGCGCGCCCGATAGAGTGCAGCGAGAATTGCCAGCCCGACCGCCACTTCAGCTGCGGCGACCGTAATAATAAAGAAGACGAACACCTGCGCGTTATAGTCGGGCAAGCCGATTGAATTGACGCGGAATCGTGAAAACGCGACCAGCGATAGATTTGCGGCGTTCAACATCAGTTCAAGCGACATTAGAATGATGATGAGATTGCGACGCAGCATCACGCCGGCGAACCCGATCGCGAAGAGAATGCCGCTTACGATGAGGTAATCGCCGAGTGTAATCATACTAGCGAGGCTCGCGTTTGCTCAAAAGCACCACACCAATCGTCGCCACCAAGACGAGAACGCCGACAATTTGAAATGGCAGATTGTAATTCCTAAAGAGGACTGCGCCGATATTCCGAACGTCGTCGATTGTCGACCCAGCCAATGGCGGAAAGGGATTTTGCGCGAACTTAAGATGGCTGATTACAGAAAAAATCTGACCCAATAGAATTAGGGCAACGGCAAGTCCGCCCGCTGACGCCAGCCAATTGATCCGACGTGCTTCTTCCGCGCGAAGATCCAGGAGCATGATGATGAAAAGAAAAAGCACCATCACCGCACCGGCATAAACCAGCACTTGAATGATCCCGATGAAATAGGCGTTGAGCGACATGAATAGCGCTGCCAGACCCAGAAATGACATCACCAAGCTCAGAGCGCTCGCCACGGGATTGCGGTTGATGACGACGGCTGCACCGAAGATCAATGTCAGCAAAGCAAAGATCCAAAACAGGAACGGTGACATCGGTTATTGGAGTAATGGAGTAGTGGAGTAATGGAGAGATGAATTCCTGTCCCCAACCAGCACCCCGCTACTCCAACACTCCATTAACCCGGTTCCGCTCACTTCTTCTTGTTCCATTTCAGTACGACACCGTGCATTACTCCACCAATCTCGAGGAGTTTTTCCTTGTGATGCACCATGTCCGCGCGCGTAAAACCGGTGATGGCGTAGTCCTTGCGCAGAAAAATCGCCTGCTCGGGGCAAACCTCTTCGCACATTCCGCAGAAAATGCAGCGGATCATATCGATATCGAACGCCTCAGGGTATTTCTCGACTTTGGCAAACCGATCGGTTGAGGGGATTTCGTCCGGAATAATTTTAATCGCGCGTGGCGGACAAATGAATTCGCAGAGCTGGCATGCCACGCAACGCACACGCCCGTCTTCGTCGCGGACAAGCGCGGGTGCGCCGCGATAATAGTCCGGCAAGTTGCTGTCCCATTTTTGTTCAGGGTACTGCATCGTAACCTTGGTGCGTCCCAGCAGCATGTTTTTGAAATGCTTAAACGTGATGGCCAGCCCAGCGGCGATGGCAGGCAAATACAATCGTTCGTGCCAGTTAAGCTTTGGTCGTAGAACCGTGATGGCCATGATTAGGATGCCGAATGCCGAATGCCAAATGACGAATTAGTGACGAAGCGCAAATGACCATTACATCTCAATCCGCACTTTAGGTTTCGGATTTCGTCGTTCGGATTTGTTTCGTCATTGATCATTCGCTATTACCTGGGCAGAAAGGCCGTTATCGCTGCAACAATGAAAATATTAACCAGCGCAATCTCGAAAAAGAAGAGCCAGCCGAGACGCATAAGTTGGTCATAGCGAAATCGGGGCAGGGTCCATCGTACCCACATAAAAAAGAAAATGATGATGGCGACCTTTGCGAAGAAGACTGCGATATTGATCAGGCCGAAGATCCATCCGTGCGACCCATCGGGAATTCCCGGCAGATGCCAGCCGCCAAAAAATAAAGTCACGATCACAGCGGATCCAGTGATCATGGCGGCGTATTCGCCCAGGAAGTAAAGAGAGAACTTCATCGAGCTGTATTCGGTGTTATAACCCCCGGCCAGCTCTTGTTCGGCCTCGGGAAGATCAAATGGCAGCCGGTTTGTTTCGGCAAAAATTGCGATCATGAAAACGACAAATGAAATGGTCATCGGAATGGTGAGCAACCATTTCCATGGGTTTGCCCAGTCGCCGATGAACGGTGCGATGAACCAGCCGTGTTCAATCTGGTAACGCACCACGCTGGTCAGACGCAAATTGCCAACCAGCAGAAAAACGGGAATGACAGCAAGCCCGAGCGAGAGCTCGTAAGAGAGCATTTGTGCACTGGAACGAATTCCTCCCAGAAACGGATACTTGGAATTCGACGCCCAACCGCCAATGACGATCCCGTAAACGCCAAGCGAAGCGATGGCGAATACAAACAGAATTCCGATGTTCACATCGGCGATCACCATCGGGACTCCGAACAGCGTGCTACCAAAAGGAACAACGGCGATGGTGATGATGGCCGGCATCACTGCCAGGCAGGGCGCGAGCCAGTAATAAAATGTATTTGCGGCGCGCGGCGTGAAATCTTCTTTTAGCAACAATTTGAACATATCGGCAATTGGCTGAAGAAGGCCGGCCGGTCCGACACGATTCGGTCCGAGCCGATCCTGAATTGCCGCGCTGACCTTCCGCTCGGCGTAAACCGCGTATGAAACCATTGGCAGGATCACGATAAAAAGAATCCCGATGATCTTGAGCAGGGAAGTGATGATGAAAAAGGATTCCGGAGTCATGGCGACCTTGGGGGGACGGCGCGGCGTCTTGCCTGCATTGCGACGGCTTGCTCGATTTTTTCTTCGTCGCTGGGATGGGCCGGCGGCAATTCCTCCATTTGCAAGACGTGCATGCCGAGGTCGCCGATTTTACTCAACGTCAACCCGGTGAATTGCGGGACCGCCTCGCTGATTCGGCGAAAAACATCGTCGATGGAGAGAAAAGAGTCTCCTCCGCCGACTGCCTGGAGCAAGTCCCGTAAAATTTCCCAATCGTCGCGCGCGTTACCGGGCGGCCGAACCGCGCGATTTAGTCGTTGTAATCGGCCTTTGCCATTGACCATCGAACCGCGTTTTTCGGCGAAACCGCACCCAGGCAGAACGACGGTTGCTTTTTCGGTCGCCTCATTCGGCAAAACATTCATCATGATCAACACAGGAAGCTCCGCGAGTTGTTCAAGGGGTATGCCCAAATGCATCGTGTTTTCCTTCAGAATCACGAGCGCCTTGATTCTTCCGGTTTTCACGGCATCGGCGATTGCAAGCAGGTTCGCGCCCGGTTCGGATTCCGATCCAAGAATGAGCCGCGCGCCATTTGTATTTGGATTACGGTCTTCGCTAAGCAGGATGTTATCTCCGGGCTCGCGGCGCGGGACAATGTCGATTCGCTGCGTACCTAACGACTTCGCTAACTGAGATGTTAGCCAAAGCTCTTCGTTCGTCATGCGACCAGAAGCAATGATGGCAATTTCCGGACCGGAGAAGCCTTTTAGCTGGAGCGCAGCTTGCGCGATTGCGGTGGACCAGTCAGTGGGGATGAGTTTTTCCCCGAAACGAATCTGCGGTTCGAACAAACGGTTTTCAGCTTCGAGATATTTAAAGTTCAGCCGTCCGTGATCACACATCCAACATGAATTGACGTGATCGTTCTCACGCGGCGTTTGTCGATAGATCACATCCTCACGGCTGCCGATAACGGTGTTGCAGCCCGTGGCGCAACTGGTGCAGATGCTTTTGGTTTCCTTCAGGAACCAGACACGCATCTTGAAACGGAAATCGGTGGAGGTGAGCGCACCGACCGGACAGATATCGACCGTGTTAAGCGAATAATTATTTTCCAGCCGCTTGCCGGGATGCGCGGCCAGCACCGTATAACTGCCGCGATCGACAAACCCAAGCACGTCATCGTGCGCGATCTCCTGACAAAAACGAATGCAGCGCGAACAGAGAATGCAGCGCTCATCATCGAGCGTAACGCGGGACCCGAGGACGACGTTTTTCGGTTTCTTGACTTTGTTTTCGAGAAATCGCGATTCGCTCGTGCCAAAATCGACGCTGAACTCCTGTAACCGGCATTCTCCCGCTTGATCGCAGATCGGACAATCGAGTGGATGATTGATGAGTAGAAACTCCATCACGCCGCGCTGGCATTCCTTCACCAAAGGAGAGTCGGTCCTCACGCCCATTCCTTCGGAGACATCTTGCGCGCACGAGATTTGCGGCCGGGGCATCCAATTGATCATTGGTTTGTTGTCCGGACCAAGCTCAGGTTTGCGATCGGGTCCGAGTCTTGGAAATCCCATCTCGATCAAGCACATCCGGCAGTTGCCCGGTGAGCTGAGCTTTTTGTGATAACAATAGCGCGGCACGTAGCTGCCGGCCTGTTCGCATGCTTCAATTACGCGCGTGCCTTTTGGAAATTGATGCCACACGCCATCAATCTCGACGTTCAGCATCTGCGGCGTTGGAGCTTGATCCGACATTACCTTATCGTGCTCCTGCTCGTGCTCATAATCGAAAAGTCTCGATTACGATTACGAGCAGGAGCATGAGGTTTCATTCTAAATCGTTCCTTTGGCTCCAGCTTTTTCCCATCCCGGGTCGTGTGCCATAGGAACTGTAGCAATCGTTTCCTCTTCAATTAGCTCTTGCGGCGTGTATTCCGGCGGTAGCGGCGGTGGCATCGCTTTTTGCGCGCGAGCGGCGAATTCTTCCGGAAATTTCTGGACAAAGCTTTGTGTTGGCCAGGCGCAAGCTTCGCCAAAGGCGCAGATGGTGCGCCCCGCGATATTATCGCCAATGCTCTTTAGCGTGTTTGGATCTTCTGTTACACCGCCGCCGCGCAACATGCGGTCGGTGATTTTCTTCATCCAAAGCGAGCCCTCACGGCAGGGTGTGCACTGACCGCAGCTTTCGTGTGCATAGAACTCGTTGATGTTATTGAGCACCCAAACCACGTCGCGGGAGTCATCCAGCACGATGACACCGCCAGAACCGGCCATTGAACCGGCTGCGGCTAACGAATCGAAATCCATCGGGATTTCGTCAATCGACATCTCGCGTTCGATGATTGATCCGTCAGCCTGGCGCTGTTTCAGTTTGAATCGCTCATCGGCCCGAAGGACCTTCGCAGAGCTGCCACCCGGAATGATCGCCTTGAGTTTTCGGCCCTGTCTCAATCCGCCTGCCATTTCATAAACAAGCTGACCCATGGTCACCGTGCCCACTTCAATTTCGAAATAACCGGGCCTCTGCACGTCTCCGCTCACACAGACGATTCTTGTGCCGGTGTTATTAGGCCGGCCTAGGCGGGCATATTCCGCGCCGCCCATGGCGATGATGTGTTTCACATGGCAAAGCGTTTCCACGTTGTTCACGATTGTTGGGCACATGTAGAGACCCAGCACGGCCGGGAAATACGGCGGCTTGATTCGTGGATAGCCGCGTTTGCCTTCCAGCGATTCGATCAGCCCAGTCTCTTCGCCACAGATATAAGCGCCTGCTCCGCGGTGGATGTAAACTTCGACATCGAATCCGGAGCCGAGAATATTTTTTCCAAGGAAGTTGTGTTCCCGCGCTTCTTCGATGGCGCGTTCAAGGATCCTTGCGCCTTCCGGGAATTCACCTCTGATATAAATGTAAGCCGTGTGCGCATTCAACGCGAAACAGGAGATCAGAATTCCTTCGAGTAGCTGATGTGGATCTTCGTGGATGATGTAGCGGTCCTTGAACGTGCCTGGCTCGGACTCGTCGGCGTTACAGATTAAATACACCGGTCGTTTTTCGTCCGGTTTGATGAAACTCCACTTCAAGCCGCACGAAAAACCTGCGCCACCGCGACCGCGCAATCCCGAGTTCTTGACTTTGTTGACAATCTCCGCGCGCGACATCGTTAGCGCTTGCTTCAATTGCTCGTAGCCGCCGTCGCGCAGGTAACAATGGATGTCGGTTGTCCAATCTTCGCGCCCGATGTTCTTAAAAATCAATCGACGCTCCAAGGGGTGCGGAGTTGTTCGATGCCCAATTTTTCCGGTTTGATTTCGGATAAGCTCCGTGACGGAGTCGGGATTTACGTTTTCGTGCAGCTCCTCGTTCACCATGCAAACGGGCGCCGTGCCACAGCTCGCGAGGCATTCAACAAACTCGACGCTGTAATTGCCATCGGCAGTAACGGAAATGGGATTATGTTCGCCACAGGACGAATCCGTCCGCAGTGCGGACATTCCCTCGCCTTGTCGTTCGCGCTGAATTCCAGTCGCCGCGCAGAGATTTTCCATTAATTGAAAGCCGCCGGCCATGGCGCAACTGAGCGTGCGGCAGACGCGGATGTGCGTCTTGCCCGCTGGTTCCTGACGAAACATCGGGTAAAAGGTGACCAGCTCGAGAATGTTAATCGGCTCGAGGCCCAGCTTCGCCGCGATCCAAATTACTGCGTCATCGCTGATGAAACCGAACTGTTCCTGCCACAAATGAAGCAGCGGCATTGCCGCGCTCCGCTGATGATCGTGCGGATATCGCGCGATTGCCGCATCCATTTTCCGCTCTAACTCGGCGGGAAGAGTTATGCGCGTCGAGTCAATCATTTGGGAAGGTAATCCGGCGAAGCTACGCGGGGCAACTGGTGCTTGATGCTGTAGCGTCCGCCGCCCTCAGCGGAATCCCTGGACGGATTTCCGCGCAAGGCAGTGCCCTAAGGACAGCGCACGCTACAACAGATTTAATGGGACAATGTGCTCTCCTTCGATTGCACCTTGTCGTCTTTGAAAACGATTGTTACCGAATCTTTGCCCTGCCGGTAAACGTAAGTCGTTTTTTTCATGATAACGAGATCATCATTGGTGATGGAAGTCGGGTGCCCCAGGATTGATTCCACTTGTTTCTTCGACATTCCCTCTTCTACCTCGTCCACGTTCGCTTTATCGAAGCGTTTGCCCGGATTGCACGAAACTCCAAGCGCAAGCAGGAGGACGAGCAAAAATCGAGATATGGATCGCAGCACATTCATCTGTCGCATTCTCCCATGACGAAGTCCAGACTCCCCAGCACAGCCGGCACGTCGCTGACCATGCAACCCGGCAAAAGATCCGGAAGGATACTTAGGTTCACAAATGATGGCGCGCGAATCTTCAAGCGATAAGGTACGCCGCCACCCCTGCTGTTGATATAAAAGCCCAGCTCGCCCTTTGGATTTTCCGCTGCGAAGTAAATCTCGCCTGGCGGCGCGTCGAGTCCCTCCGTCACCACAATGAAATGATGGATTAACTCTTCCATTTTCGTCATGACCCGCGATTTGGGTGGCACCATGTTTTTCCAATCGGCTACGTTGATGGGGCCACTCGGCAATTTATCGATTACCTGACGCAGGATGCGAACGCTTTGGCGCATCTCCTCGATTCGCACCAAATAGCGATCGTAACAGTCCCCGGCACTGCCGATCACCACGTCAAAATCGTACAGCGCGTAATCGAGATATGGATGTTTGCGCCGCAAATCGTGCTCGATGCCGCTGCCCCGCAGGTTTGGACCCGAAAGCGCGTACCCAATGGCTCGTTCTTTTGAGATCACCCCGATGTCTCTTGTTCGATCGACAAAAATGCGATTACGCGTGAGTAATTTATCGCACTCGTCCAGGCTCGGAATGAATTCATCGAGGAATTTCTTGAGCTGCGGGATGAAGCTCTCTGGAAGATCCCGTATCTGTCCGCCGACCCGCGTGTAAGACGTAGTAAAACGCGCTCCAGTCAACAGCTCGAAAAGGTCATAAAGTTTCTCGCGCTCGGTGAACGTGTACAAAAAGACCGTCATTGCGCCCAGATCGAGAGCCATGGCGCCCAGACCTAGCAAGTGCGACGAGATGCGGGACGTTTCGCAACAAATAGTGCGAATGGCTTTCCCGCGCGGCGGGATGTCCCAATCCATCAATTTTTCGACGGCCAGCGCGTAAGCAACATTATTCGAAAGCGGCGCAAGATAATCGAGCCGATCGGTGTAAGGCACGAACTGGTTGTATTGCATGTTCTCGGCGATTTTCTCGTCGCCGCGATGCAGGAAGCCGATGTCTGGTGTCGCTTTGGTAATGATCTCGCCGTCGAGTTCGAGTACGAGTCGCAACACGCCATGCGTGGCCGGATGCGACGGGCCCATATTGAGGACCATTTTTTCGCCGATGTCGTCATCGGTGTGGTGCAGTTCTGCATCAGCCGCCACTACTCGCGTCACGGGGTCAGGCGATTCAATTTCGCGCGTCGTAAAGGGCATACGATTGACAATCACATTTACGCTGGCGAGTGAACTAGCACGTGCAAGAAATTTCGGCGCAAATGGTGGGTTTTAGAAGCGACGACGCCCGACGACGTATGTGATTGGAACAACTGTCTGCCGACCTGCGTATTGCTTGTGCGCTCGCCAGAGTGCCACCGCGCGAGTCGCGCATTGGTCAAGAAGCGGATATCCGGAACTCTGGACGAGTTGTATACCTTGTGGTGTGCCATCGTTAGCGATAGTTAGTCGGATTCGAACGGTTCCTTGTTGGTGAAGCGCCCGAGCCTCAAGCGGGTAAGAAGGAAATGGTGCGAAGATCCAGAGTTTCGAAAACTCACTTTCCCCGATAGCGGCGGTCTTGGATCCAAAGTATGCGACGCGATCCGGATAACGGGCAGCAATCGATGCCTGTTGCCTAAACTCAATTACCTCCTCACGCCCCTTCGTGAAGTCCGTTTCTTTGATCGCACTCGGCTTCATTTTCCATTTCAGAACACCTTCTTGCGCGGCTGTGTCCAGAGACGAGTTTCCACTTCCTTTTATGATTCTCGATTCGCGGACACTGCCATCATTCCCGATGAGAATCCTAAGTGTCACGGAGCCTTCAGTGTAATTCTTTAGAGCTGCATTTGGATATTTGGGCTGTGGCGATTTCAACCAATCCGAGCATCGTGCAGCATTTGGAAACGCCAAAAGAATCACCGACCAACAAGCCATTACTGCAGTTTTCACAATCGAATCATGAACAGCTTTTGTTCAATGAACAATACCGATTGGCTACCTGCAGACGAGAAGCCGTTCGCACTTGTCACGAGACGCGATTAATTAAACGTCATGTCTAAAAAAATCGCACTCCTGTTCGCTGGACAGGGCGCGCAGGCAGTCGGGATGGGCCGAGAACTGGCGGAGAACTTTCCACTTGCAGCGGACTTGTGTACGCAAGCTAATGAAATCCTCGGCCGTCGGTTGACTGACATTATGTGGAACGGACCGACGGAGATGCTGACAACGACATCGAATTGCCAGCCTGCCTTGTACCTGCATTCATTGGCGGCGCTGGCCGTCGTTCGCGAATTGTTTGGCGATTTTCCAATCGATTGTGCAGCCGGGCTCTCTCTCGGTGAAATGACTGCCCACGCGGCAGCGGGTACATTCGATTTCGCGAGCGGGCTGAAACTTGTGCAGAAGCGTGGTGAACTGATGGACGAAGCCTGCGCGGCAACTCTTGGTGGCATGGCGGCGATGATCGGCGGCCAGGAGAATGATGTTCGGCGACTGGCTGCCGACGAAGATGTCGATATCGCCAATATTAATTCGCCGGGACAAATCGTAATTTCCGGCGAACTCGCCAAAGTCGAGGCGGCGGTTGGCGTAGCTAAAGAATATGGCATTCGGCGCGCAACGATGTTAAATGTTGCCGGCGCGTACCATTCCCGATTGATGGAGAGCGCTTACCGCAAGTTGGGAGGAGTATTGCTTGAGGTAGAGATGCAAATTCCGCAATTCCCTGTCATCAGCAATGTCACCGGCGAAGAAGTGGACACGCTCCCGGAGATTCGGCGCACACTGCAGGAGCAGGTCACAGCGACGGTTCGCTGGTACGATTGCATGCAGCGGATGCTGGCGCGTGGTTGCGACTTTTTTATCGAGTTGGGACCGGGCAATGTGCTGGCAGGTTTGCTCCTGCGCACACAAAAAGGTTTAAACGTGATCTCGGTTAGTGATAAGGAATCTGCGCACCAGTGCGCCACGCAAATGCGCGCCGCGCTGGTATAGCATCAGCGGAAAGGGCCGCTGCGTGTTGTTGTTTAGTGCGTGCGCATGAACAAATCGCATGCCTACCGGCTAGCAGATGACAACACAATCTGATCACCTAGCTTCCCCTATGACACTCTCCCAACAGATCGACTCGGATATCAAAGAGGCGATGCGAGCCAAAGATACGACCAAGCTGAGCGTTCTGCGCATGTTAAAATCCGCCTTGAAATACGCCGCCATTGCTAAATCGGGCGCCGAAGCTGAACTGAACGACGCTGAGGCAGCGCAAGTCATCCGCAAACAGGCCAAGCAACGTCAGGATTCCATCGAAAGCTTCGAGAAAGGCGGCCGGGCCGAATTGGCAGAAAAAGAGAAAGAGGAACTCTCAATCTTAAATGGATATTTGCCGCAGTCGATGAGCGCCGAAGAAATTTCGAAAGTTGTGCGCGAAACAATTGCCGAAGCAGGCGCAACCGCGCGAGCACAAATGGGCGCGGTAATGAAAGCGTTGCAGGCGAAAGTAGCGGGTCGCGTTGACGGCAAAGCGCTGAGCGCCGAAGTGCAAAAGCAATTGGGTTCGTAATTCGAGAATCGAGATCCGTGATTCGATGTAACGATTTAACGGTTCACGATGTAACGCCGTGAGCATGCTCACTGCAATCATCGTCGCCGCCGGTGACAGTCGCCGCATGGGTTTCGACAAACTGTTTGCGACGATCGCCGGCAGACCGGTCATCGCGCATACCATCCACGTATTTGAGCGGACCGCTGGTGTCGGCGAGATCATTGTTGTCGCACGCAAAGATCGACTCGATGAAATCAAAGCAATCGTTCGCGATGGAAATTTCAAAAAAGTTCGGTCGATCATTTCCGGCGGCAAACATCGTCAGGATTCCGTCCGTGCCGGCCTGGATCA
>Ga0307305_10000473_pt1 | contig 14477 bp, 13 predicted proteins | sample ER_DNA_186_FD_194512 | JGI IMG/M metagenome (GOLD analysis project Ga0307305, IMG submission 194512) | Bulk soil microbial communities from the East River watershed near Crested Butte, Colorado, United States - ER_DNA_186 | ecosystem: Environmental > Terrestrial > Soil > Floodplain | place... | reverse complement strand
CTGATCGCGCCAATTGTCTCCATGGCCTTTTGCGAACGGATATTCTTTTCGCCGACATAGAAAACCACGTTATCAACAAACCTAAACGAGTGATTGAGCATTAATTGTTTCATTTCCCGGTTGTAGCGCCCGCCCCAATATTCTCGCGCCAGAAACGTCCAACCAATTTCGATCTCCGATTTCTCCGGGTCATGACCATAAAATCGCGTGGACCCGATGATTTGCTGACTCTTCTTATCTATCACGGCAAACGCCCCGCCCGATTCCAGTGCTTCTCTGAAGAAGATTTTGAATACATCTGGTTTGTAGCGATCGCTCTCAGGATGCTGTTCCCAGATCAGCGGATCGGATGCGACGGCAAAAAGCTCGTCCCAATCTTCGAGTATAAGTGGGCGAAGCTCGACAAGATCACCTTTTAGATGCGGTTGAAGATCAAACGACATCCCAGCCACGATTGAACACGAATAGCCACGAATTCAAATATTCTGGGGAGCGCACGCGCCTCGCGTGCTGGTCTCGGCGCCTCGCCGAGACGAACTTCCATGCCAGCAGTTTTTCCCACAAACGCCGTGATAAGCCCAGGCGAAGCGATTGCGCAGAACTTTCACAGATGGATAAGAATTCCAGTCCGAAAATTCGTGTCTATTCGTGTTCATTCGTGGTTAGGCTGAGTCTTGGGAGTTTTCTGAAACGACGGAAGCGACTCGTCGATCGTAACCCAAGGCAATTTATCTTCGAGCCAGATCGTTTTCTGTGGCGCAAATGGTGCCGGGTCGTCAAGCGAGGCAATCGTCACGTCGACCGTGTCTGAGTCTTTGGTGTCCTCGAAAAACAAATGCGTGCCGCAACAAGCGGCAAAGGATCGAATCCGGTCCGCATGCGCAATCTTGCGCGCTTTACCTTTCGTCACTTGCAGATCTTGGCGAGGCACTGATCCCCACGCGACATAAGGCGCGCCCGCGCTCCGCCGGCAATCTATGCAATGACAATCAACCAAGGCAAAAGGCGTGCTCTTCAACACGTATCGTGTTCCACCGCAAACGCATCCACCAGTGAACTCCATACGATTTGCTTAACGAGAAGGCTCATCCGTGTCCATTCGGTACTTCAATAATTGTAAGAGAAGACGACAGAAGATCTTATTTCGGGGCCAAAGAATTCACGATTTTATCAAAACGCGGGTCGCCTCGCAGTGGGCTCCACAGCGGGTGTAATTTCAAACGGCCATAATTAATATAGCTGGGCATCGATACCAGCTTCTGCACTAACTCAATGGCGCGATCAGGTTCACCGCTCCAGGTGTAAACCTGGGCGAGACCTTCGAGGACGAGAGCGCCGTCGTAGATGTCTTTCGAGATCGGCATCAGATCGATGGCGTGCTGCGCTTCGCGGACAGCCAATTCCTTCTGACCCAGTCCCGCGTCCACCTGAGCAAGAACAGCTATGGTCCGCGCGTGCTCCGGTTTGACGACCAATCGCTGCGCGAGAATCTCTCGACATTCGCGAAACGCGGCGGTTGCCCGGGCGGAATCACCTTTTGCCCTCGCGACCATTGCCTCGAACCAAGCCTTCGGATAATAGAAGCTGAAGTCGATGTCTTGAAAGTCTTTCCGCGGCGAAGCAGCAAGGACTCGCTCGGCCTCGGCGTAGTTGCCGTCGAGCATTGCCATCCAGACGCGGGCCGGCGTCTGTCCGCCGGCAAATTCCATGTCCGGAAATTTTGCCAGAATATCGCGGAGTGGCTTGGTGTCGCCGGTTCCGTACAACCAGTTTGCGGCGCGTCGGAACCGGACGATTGGGACCTGCTCGCCGGCAGCAAGCACGTTGTCAGAGACGTGAACCGCTTCAGGAAACCGGCGCTGGAGCGCGTACGTGTCGCCCAGAAGATTATAGGCATTCGGATTCCGCGGATCGAGCGCGAAGGCGGTGGAGAAATCGCGTTCCGCCTCGGAAAAATGGTTGCGCCGTCGATTGATGTAGCCGGAGAGGATTAAGAACGGCGAGTTGTTTGGCAGACCCGGACGCGCGATGGCGAGTTCTTCCTGGGCACGATCGTAGTCGCGCAGACACCGGAAGTAATAATCCGCCAGGGCGAAATGCGCTTCGGCTGAATCGGGCCGAAGCCGCAAGGCTGCCTTCACCGCGGCGTCGGCAAGGGAAATGCGCTCCGGGGTTGGATCGAGATCGAAAAAGTACAGCAGATCGTTCGCACGCGCGGCATAACAATAAGCAGAGACGAAGTTCGGGTCTCGCTGAATCGCTTCATCAAGCGACTTCAGTGCCTGGAGCAATGCTGCCCGCACGTCTGTCGCATTAATATAGCTGTCGATGATTGCCTTGGCCTGAAGGTAAAGCTCGAACGCGACCAGATCTTGCGTCGGGCGCTCTTCGATTTCCGCCTTCTGCTTCGGCGAAAGTTTTGCCTTCAGTTGAGTGACGATCGATTGCGCGAGGTCACTCTGGATCGCGAACAAATCGGCCGCAGTGCGATCGTAGGTCTCGGCCCAAATGTGAGCGTCGGTGCGCGCGTCGATCAACGTCGCATTGATGCGAAGGCGATCGCGCGCGCGTTGCACCGAACCTTCCACGATGTAAGCGACGCCGAGCTGCCGCCCAATTTCGCGCAGATTGCGTTCGGCCCCGGTCTTGTATTGACGCACACTCGTGTGGCTGATGACTTTCAGGTCGGAGACCTTGGCCAAATTCGTAAGGATCTGATCCTGGACCCCATCGGCGAAGTAAGCGTCGTTCTTGTCTTCGCTCAGGCTTTGGAAAGGCAGGACTGCTATCGATTTATCGTTGTCCGGTGATGCTGATTTGTTTCCAGCGTGGTAACCCAGGAAAAACAAGGCCACGGAGACGACGGCGCCAATAACAACGATATAAATCCAGGCGCGATTCGCCGGTCGCGCGGAGGGTGGCATCGCATCGGCCTCTTCGGTGCGCTTGACCCCTTCAGGTGTGATCTCGAATGCCCATGCGAAAATAAGGGCGATGGGAAAACCGACGACAATTAAGGCAACGATCAGTCGGACGATCCAATTCGGAACATCGAACACTGGAAAAACCTGTGCGATTCCCTGGGCAAGCGCCCAGCCCGCGACGATATAGGCAACCGCGACCTTATAGACATTGCGCCGCTTCATTTCGGCGAAAAAGTTGCCCGACTTCATCCGATTTGGTGTAGTGCCACAGCGTCAACGGGAGAGCAAGAGGACGCCCCGACATCGCTGCCGGATCGCTGAGATTGAGGAGCAGTCGCCGCGGCGACCGGGTTTCGGCGCCCTTGCCGAAACGGGCTCAGTGCAATGCGAATTCAGCGGTGCCTAGAATTCGTGTCGATTCGTGTCTATTTGTGGTTACCTATAGCGGACCCGTATGAGCGAAGAACGTATTGAAAAGACCAAATCAGCCGTTGACGCTGCCGGCCATATTCCGGCCGACAAGAAAGCTGCGCTATCGGAAGCGTTGTCGAAGCTGAAGCCGGCGATCGGCCAGATTTCAGAAACACATCCAGAACATGCCGAGAGCATCGCTCGTCTGGTCGAAGCTTCCGCGCACGAAGCGACTCGCCAGGAGAAACGCCCGGCACATCTCAAAAGGCTTTCGCACGAATTACGACAATCAGTCGAAAACTTCGAAGCGTCTCATCCCAAGCTCGCCGCGTTTGTGAACGAATATTCCACGCTGTTATCCGCTCTGGGCATCTGAGCGCGGCGCACCGATCCCTGCGTGACATAGGGGCGCGCCATCGCTGCGCCGGCAATCTGATTCAGCGAGCGCCTGTTTTTACTCGGTCGTGCTTCGCAAATCTGTCGCGATTCATTAGATGTTTTACAACCCGGTCGGATTCACCAATCGTTGCGCGTCACGCCAGCGATGGAACCGGCATTAGCGATCATGTTTGGTCGATTGAAGAAATGATCGCTCTTTTGCGGAAATAGCCGAATATTGAATAATTGACGCCCTCGCCAAACACATCCGAGAACGACTTGAATCAAGGATGTCTTGCACTGTGTTTGAAAACAGCTTGGCGCGAGTGTGGCCGCTAGGACGGGTAGCCGACCCCAAACGCGCAGAGCGGATCCACGCTTTCGCGAGGTCAAACGGCTGGGCTGCGAAAATTCACGACACTGGTACCCGCGTTGTTTTCAAGAAGCTGGCGGCGTAGTTTCAAACTGAGCCAAAGGCGCTACGTCATCACGGCCTGGGGCAACACCCCAGGAACCTGTTCCGAATTATAAATGAGCGCTGAAGGTGCAACTCACGGAACGTGGCATGGATCCAATCCGACAGAAATTGAATCGCGCTTTCAGCGCCGAGGCTCTGCCTTTGTACGAATTCCTGGGGCGTTGCCCCAGGCTGCCAATGTTCGCTGCGCCTTTCGCGCTAAAAAGATAACCTCGCACAGCGGTTACACCTTTCGCGGACGTTTCGCGTGCCGAAAGTGACGACGATATTGTCCAGGTGGAATTTTAAGCGCGCGCTGAAAAACGTTCCGCATCGAATTGACGTTCCCAAAGCCGCATTCTCCCGCGATCGCTTCCATGCTGTTCTGACTTTCTTCCAGCCGTCGGCGAGCAGCTTCGATCCGCAGGCGTTCCACAAATTTTGCGGGTGTGGTCTTCATCTCTTTAATGAAAACCCGCGCGAAATTACGCGGACTCATCGCGACTCGTTCCGCGAGAATCGGCACGGTTAGCGGTTTGTTCAGATTGTCGAGCACCCACGCCTCGAGTTCGCGCAGCGGTTGTCGATCGGTCACTTGTAAAGATAACGCGGCGCTGAATTGGGATTGGCCGCCGGGCCGGCGCAAGTAGAGCACCAGGTTGCGCGCCACCTGCAATGCCAGACTTGAACCGTAGTCTTCCTCGACAAGCGCCAGGGCGAGGTCCATTCCCGCGGTAACGCCCGCGGATGTATAAACGTTTTCGTCGCGGATAAAGATTGGATCGGGATCAACCTCCGCGCGCGGAGCTCGCCTGATCAAAACCTCGCACCAGTTCCAATGAGTCGTGGCGCGGCGGCCGTCCAGCAAACCGGCCCGCGCCAGAAGCATCGCCCCTGTGCAGACCGAGCCGACCCGCCGAATTCGGCTGGCAATTTTTCTCAGCCAGCGCACTACTTCCGGGTTGATTTCGTCACGCTCGATCGAATTCCCACCGGCAACCAGCAGAGTGTCGATCTTTCCGCGCAATTCGCGAAATGTCTTGTGTGCGGTGATGCGCAATCCGCAGTTGGCAACCAACGAACGTTGCGCGGACGTGGTTACGATTTCGACTGAGTAGATCGGAGGCGATCCTGGATTTTCGCGATCGAAGAGCTCGGCAGCGCGAGCAAAAACCTGAAGTGGTCCGACCAAATCGAGAATCTCGACCTCGGGCGCGGCAACAAAGACGATTCGACGCGTCGCCGGAGCGGGACTGGCAGTATTTCGATCCGCTCTCATAACTCTTTCGAGAACAGTCGGTGGACAGAATTTACAAAATCCTCAGAATCCCATTTCTCTAATTCGGAAAAATTCTGTTCATTCTGTCTTCATCACTTCTCCGTTGCCGCTACAAATTTATCCGGCGCTGCGTCAAAAGTTTTCTTGTCGTCTTCCGAGCAGAAATAGTAAGTCTTGCCGTTCAAGACAGATTTCGGTGAGGACTTTGGATCGACTTCCATTCCGCAAACCTGACAGAGCGGATGATCGGCGGTTGAGACGGGTGCGCTGGCATAAACCTGATTCGAGTCCGCGTTCATCCAGCCTTCCCCCTGATATTCCATGGTATAGGCAGTTTTTTCGGCAACCTCGCGACCGAAGTAGCGTTCGACCACGCGCAGCGTGAGATCTATCCCGGACGAGAGTCCACCGGCGGTCGCAAGATTTCCATCCTCAACGAATCTGGCTCCGCGCTTGAGGTGGATATCAGGAAACTCCTTCGCGAAAGAACCAAATGCTGAGTGAAACGTCGTAGCCGATTTGCCAGACAACAGCCCGGTCTTCGCGAGAACAAATGCGCCCGTACAAACCGACATGGTTACATCAGTGTCCTTCGAATTTTTGCGAATCCATTCCAGCATTGCCCGGCTCGGTTTACGTTGCGCGGGGATCACGATGACTTTTGGCGCCGGCGCGTTTTCCAGAGTGTAATCGGGCAGGATCTGCATCCCGCCGCTGGCGCGGATCGGAGAAGTCGATTCAGAAACCGTGTAAAGCCGGAAGGGTTGATCGTGGTGGCCGGGAACCATGACATCCTGAAAAACTTCCCATGGCCCGCAAAAGTCGATAATCACTGCGCCTTCTGAAATAAGAAACGCAACCGGAATACTTCCATTTGCCGGGGGCTTCAGCGGACTTGCTTCGGGCGAAGCTGCATTCGCCGAAACCTGACCGATAACCCAAAGAGCAGTTGCAGCGATGAAGCCGATCTTCGTTACACGATAGAGGACTTCTCTTCCATTCAGAACATTGGTTGATTCATTCATGATATCTATTTGACACGACAGAGTGGCTGGCAGCGATGACAACTATCATCATATTTCTGCCAATTGGAAGCCCGGCTAATTAGCGCTCGAATTTCCGGATTGCCGATCACTAGGACAGGAATGAAAGCCGCTTACGCTGGTAATGCGCAGCCCTGCCTTTGTGTCTATAGAGGGCAACTCCACCGTTTGGAGCACGAACTGGCAGATAGCGATGATCGCCCCGATGATCAAGAGTGGATAGATTATCATCTCGAGCAGGTTGCGACTTTTTTCCTCCGAGCGCATCAGCAGCGCGTAGGTAGATTCATGTTGGTTTTCTGGTTCATCGATTGCGTTTATTAGTTTGTTCATGCAGCTAACTTCAAGCGTTGCCGATTGGCCGCGATGACAATGATCATCAAGTTTCTGCCACGTCATTCTGGGATCCGAAATGATCGCTAAGGAAAGCAGGAGAATTATGAATTCTGTTCCTGGCTTCCAGAGTTCCCAAGATAGCTTTTCACTTTCTTCGGCGCAGCGAGATCAACGATCGTGGCCGCTTTTCCGAGTCAGTTCGAATTCGAAATGCGCCATGGTCGAAGAACAAAGTTACACCCTTGAGATAGCTCGCGGGTCCCTGCCAACAAAAGGGTTCGCGTCATTTCAATAAACGAAGGGCACAAGCCGTTTGGTGCGCTTCATGTAATCGGCGTAACGCCGACCGAGCGCGCGCGAAAGCGCATCCTCCTCCACACTCATGCGGTGAATAAAGGCCGCGCCAATCGGTAGGAGAATGACAAGCAGCGCGGCCCAGTTGCGGAGCGACAAAGCGAAGCCGACGAACGCAAGCAACACGCCAGTGTAGGAAGGATGACGCACCATACGGAACGGTCCTCGCTCGACCAGCTCATGGTCTTTTTCAATTGTCACGTCCACAGTGAAAAAGCGGCCGAGCGTGATGATGGCCCACCAGCGCAGGAGTAATCCCGCGACAAGCAGCATTACGCCGGCGACCGCAAACATTCGCCCGTGAGGCAGCGCAGCCGCTGGCCAATAGCTCGCCACGTAAATCCCGGCCGCAATACTTGCCATGATCACCAGCCACAGAACGCGCAACGTACTTCGGTCCTGCTTTGTCCCCGTGCGGCTGCGCGAGCGGCGCGTCACCGTCAGCAGCAATTCCGAGATCAGGTAAACAAGTCCGAGCTGGAGCGGGAGGGACATTACCTAAGAGCCTTTATTCTTTGGCTGTCTCGCATCAAACAGCATCGTAACCACGAATCGACCCGCCTGCACACGGTTACGGCGCGGCAGGCACCAATGAACACGAATCAGATTGGTTGTAGCCGTGATCGCTGATCGCGGCGCGAACTATCTATGAAAATCTGTGAATGGAGCTGATGGGATCAGCGACATAGAAGGCAAAGTCGCGAGGGTAAGCGACGAGGGAGATGGGAAACGACCGAGTTTCAAATCTGTGGCTAAGTTAATGCCCGTCCGGCTCGAACCGCGTCAGTTCGAATTCGAAATGCGTTTTCGTTCCGTCAAAGGGGCGTGGCTCCCCACGGAGCTTTACGCTCTCGACCATCAACCTTCCTTTCTGCCTTTCGCTTGCTTATTAGCGCCCGGCGCAGCAAATTTGCGCGCCGAACGGCAAAAACCGGGTTCGGCGTAATGAACAGAATTGATTTCGCAGTCGGCATTGGCGGAGAGAACGGCCAGGGGATCGCTTCCACTGGCAACATTCTCGCGCTTATCTTTGCGCGGCGGGGGCTGCATCTCAACGCCTACAACGCTTACCAGTCGATCATCCGCGGCGGCCATACTTTTCTGACAATTCGCGCCGGCGATGCGCCCGTCCGCAACATGGGTGACAAGATCGACGTGCTCATCCCGCTTAACCAAGACACAATGGATCGTCACCTCCATCTTTTGAAGAGCGGCGCGTCCGCCATTTACGACAAAGATAAGGTCACGCCCGGGAAAGCGGCCGACGGTGTCCAACTCTGCGCCATGCCGATGAAGGAATTGACCAGGGGCAACAAACTCGCGGTCAACACTGCTGCTCTCGGTGCGACGCTGCAATTGCTCGGGATTGAATCGGAGCCGTTCGAAACGGTCATTTCGCGGCAATTTAAAAAGAAAGGCGACGCGGTCGTGGCCGAAAATGTGACTATTGCTCGCGCCGGCTACGATTACGCGGCCCAAAATTTTACGGCCTTTTCCTGGAAGGCGTCACGAGGAACCAAACCGCTGGGCATAATTACCGGCAACCAAGCCATCGCCATGGGCGGTGCGGCCGCAGGCGTGAAGTTTTACGCGGCGTATCCGATGAGTCCATCCACCGGCGTCTTGATGTGGATGGCGGCGCACGCGCGCGATCTCGGCATCATGGTTCGGCAAGTCGAAGATGAGATCGGCGTGATGAACATGGTGATTGGCGCAGCCCACACCGGCTGCCGTGCCATGTGCGCAACCAGCGGAGGCGGGTTTGCACTGATGACCGAAGCCGTCGGGATGGCGGGAATGATTGAAACGCCGATTGTTTGCATCGATGTGCAACGCGCCGGACCGGCGACGGGCGTGCCAACCAAGACCGAACAAGGCGATCTCTGGCAGGTGCTGGGCGCCGGCCAGGGCGATTATCCGCGCATTGTTGTCGCGCCGACGGATCAGTTGGATTTATTTCAGACGATTCCCGAGTTGTTCAACCTCTGCGACAAATACCAATGTCCCGGTCTCGTCTTGTCCGATCTTCTGATTTCCGAAGGAACCGTGAGCATCGATCCGGATGATCTGGACTTCGCAGTGAAGATCGATCGCGGCGAATTGATTCTGCCTAACGGCAACGGCAACGGCGCGAATCCAGCTAGCGGCTACAACGACAAGGCTTATTTGCGTTTCAAAAACACTCCGAGCGGAATTTCTCCGCGCGCGGTGCCGGGAGTGCCCGGTCACATTTTTACTGCTGCGACCGACGAGCACGATGAAGACGGCACGCTCATCAGTGATGAATTCACCAATCCGCAGAAGCGGCGGATGATGGTGGAGAAACGCGCCCGCAAAATGCAAGGCGCGATCAAAGACATCACGCCGCCGAAGCTCTTTGGTCCGGAGAAAGCCGACGTCACACTGGTGGGTTGGGGCTCAACCGCGGGCGTAATCCGGGAAGCGGTGGAAAAACTGGCAGGCGAAGAAGGCATCGTGGCCAATCAGCTCGCCATTAAATGGATTGTGCCGCTGCACGCGGCGGAGATCGGCGCCGTTCTCGGGCGCAGCAAGAATGTGATCCTGGTTGAAAACAATCAGAGTGGCCAATTCGCCCGTTATCTCAGGAGCGAAACCGGTTTCGATGCGCACGGTCACATCCGCAAGTACGACGGCGAACCGTTTATGCCGCACCACATTGTCGAAGCAGTGAAAGCGCAACTGGCCGGCCAAACCCGCCTTTCTGTTCCTGTCCATGAAGTTAACGCCTAACGAACCATGACCGCACCCGCTGCACCGCCTGCCACGACCGAGCCCGGCCAATTGACGAAGGAGACTTACCGCGGCCGCATCCATCCTGATTGGTGTCCGGGCTGCGGCGATTTCTCCGTGCTCGCCGCGCTTCAAACGGCGCTGTTCGAATTGGGGCTGCAACCGCATCAGGCCTGCGTCATCAGCGGCATCGGCTGTTCATCGAATCTGCCCGGTTACGTCAACACGTATGGAATGCACACGCTCCATGGCCGCGCGCTCGCGGTTGCGACCGGCGTCCGGCTTGGTAACCACGCGCTGAAAGTGATTTGCGCCGGCGGCGACGGCGACGGTTACGGAATTGGCGGCAACCATTTTGTTCACACCATGCGGCGCAACGTTGATCTCACTTACATCGTGATGGACAACCAGATCTACGGTTTAACCACCGGCCAGTGCTCGCCCACGAGCGTCAAGGGAATGAAAACCAAGAGTACGCCGCACGGAAGCGTTGAGAACCCGATCAATCCGATCCCGATGGCAATCGTTGGCGGTGCCACCTACGTGGCGCGCGCGTTCAGCGGCAAACAGAAACACATGGTCGAAATGTTCAAGGGCGCAATTCAACACAAGGGCTTCGCGCTGGTGGACGTTTTCAGTCCCTGCGTCACTTACAACAAGGACAACACCTACCAATGGTTTAATCCGCGCGTGAAAATTCTCGAGGAACAGAAACACGACCCGACCGATTTCCACAAGGCGATTGAGCGCGGTTATCAGTGGGGCGAAGAAATTCCCATTGGATTGTTCTGGCATCGAACCGACTTAAAAAGTCTGGAAGATCTGGAACCGGTGTTGCACACCGGCGAAGGTCCGTTGGCTTTTCGCAATCTCGGCATTTCCCCCGAACAAGCCAAAAGTCTGATCCACGAACTCCTGTAGTGGCGAGAGCCTGCCCTGAGCGCAGTCGAATGGGTGTCGGCCGCAGAGGTTGCAAGCGTAACCACGAATAGACACGAATTAACGCTGATCTGAATGTTTCGGGGAGCGCACTGCCTCGCGATGCCGGTCCGCCTCGGACTTTTGGCGTCTCGCCGAAACGAACTTTTTCGAAATGGTCTTACAAAAGAGGAACGAAGACAGCTAAGAAGCGGAGCAAAACTTCGTTTCCTTCGCTACCTTCTGTTTAAGCAGTCATTCGTGTCGATTCGTGTAAATTCGTGGTTATCATTAGTTCTTAGCCGCCCTGATCGAGAGCCTCTTCGGTGCCCAAATTATCTCGTTCTCCGCTTAGTTCGCCCTTCGGTGAAGGCGCGCCAGAGCGCTGTTCGCCAGGACGCGACTCGGCCCGCGTTAGTTTCTGTCCCTGGCGTGAGAAGCCCGGGGTTTCGACAGCGACGCATATGCAGCCCGTGCCTTCCGCACAGCCCTGGCAACAATAGGTCTCGCCGTCGTGCGTATATCCTTCGCCAGGCCACTCATTCTTGACCATTCTGCAACCGGGACACGCCGGCAATGGAATCGAGTTCACCAACGAATCGCTTTCATCGATTTCTGTCAGCATAAGTTTCCTGTCCATCTTGGGTGGACCGCCTTTCATAAAACAGAAATCGATTCTAACGGGACTTTTGCGCGGGTGGCCGGCAGCAGGCGCCAACCAGTCTGCGCAACCGTTAAGGGCTAAAGAAAACCCTTGATGGAAACGAAGCCGATGGTGCAACATCCGGGTTCGGCGCCAAATCGAATTGGTGGCGAGAACTTAATGTCATGGCAACGGCCAAGACTCTTCGTGCAGGGAGAATGAGTCGCTTCGTTTTATTTCTGACTGCGATTTGCCTGCTCACCGGATGCACGATGCTTTCCGTCCGACAATTCGATAATGATTTCGATGGGCTTAATGCTGCCGCTTCGCGGTCGAATTCCGCAGGCGGCACCCTGCGCATTCTTTTCGTTCACGGAATGGGTCATCACCAGGCCGGTTATTCGCAGCCAGTGATGCAAGCAGTCGCCGCCCGCTTGAATCTGAGCAATACCGGACCTTCGCGCCGAATAAGCATTCGCAAAGAGAGTCATGACTACGGTGAGATAAATATTGCCAACTATTCCAGTGCTGAAGGCAAGAAAGTGCGAGCCTACGAGTTAACCTGGTCAGCTACGACAGACGCTCTCAAGGCGAGGCAGTTTGCCTCGGACGCCACATACGCTTCCTCCCGTGTTTTGGTGAACCGACAACTGAAAGCGCAATTGATCGACGATGCCTTGGCTGATCCGGTTCTCTACATCGGCCGCTATCGTAATCACATGCAATTCCCGATCATGCGCGCGATCGAAGCGATCTTGCACGATTACGAACCGCAGGATGAGCTCGCGATCATCACGCAAAGTCTCGGCAGTTACATGTGCTACGACACCCTCCTGAAAATGAGCCGAGGCGAACGGATCATGGGCGAAAAGGAATATTCCGCCGATGTAGTGCAAGATTTGATCGGTCACACCAACTACGTTTACATGCTCGCGAACCAATTGCCGCTGCTGGAATTGAGCGAAGTCAGCAACCCCCTTCCGCTTCGGCACCCGTCTGCCACAGCGGTCACAGCTCTGGCCGAAATCCGGCGCCAGAACAAACCCAAAGCTCGACTGCAGCAGCCGCAACCTCCGCTCGCTTTGCACCTCGTTGCCTTCAGCGATCCCAACGACCTTCTTAGTTACCCGCTCGATCAAAGCTCTATTTCAGGCAGCACTGTCGTGTACAGCAACGTTGCTGTGAGCGTGGAACGCTCAGCAATTCTTGGGGTCTTCGCCTGGCCTATGACAGCGCATACCGGCCATGACAAGAGCAAAGTCGTCATGGATCTGTTGGCCTTCGGCCATAAGGGAGCCGATTCGCGTGCGGCGAGTCAACCACCTGTCACGCCGTAGCTTTAGCAGAGGCGGATCAGCCGCCTGCTTGGGAAGTCTTCGGAGTTTTCTGAAACGACGGAAGCGACTCGTCGAGTTTAACCCACGGCAATTTGTCTTCGAGGAAGATCGCTTTCTGCGGCGCAAACGGTGTCGGATCGTCCAGCGACGCAATCGTGAAATCGATCGTGTCCGAATCTTTCGCATCTTCGAAAAACAGATGAGTTCCGCAACATGCGGCAAACGAACGAATCCGATTCGCGTACGCAATTTTGCGCGGCTCGCCTTTAGTGACGACAAGGTCTTTGCGAGGCACAGATCCCCATTGCACGTAAGGCGCACCGGCGCTTCGCCGGCAATCGATGCAGTGACAATCCACCAATGCCAACGGCCGACTCTTCAACACGTATCGTGTCCCGCCGCAAATGCATCCACCAGTCAACGCCATTTTTTAACATTTGGTACGCGCCGAAACGCATTCCACTCAGCCGCGACGCAGTTACTTACTCTTGCCGCTTTTCGGAAATTTTGGCAGCGACTCGTCAAGGGTGACCCACGGCAACTTATCTTCGAGCCAGATCGCTTTCTGCGGCGCAAACGGCGCGGGATCATCGAGCGACGCGATCGTCACATCAACGATCTCGGAATCTTTCGTGTCCTCGAAAAACAAATGCGTCCCGCAACACGCGGCGAAAGAACGAATCCGGTTCGCATGCGCAATCTTGCGCGGCTCACCTTTTGTCATGGCGAGATCTTCGCGCGGCACCGACCCCCAGGTTACGTACGGCGCACCGGCGCTTCGCCGGCAATCGATGCAGTGACAATCGCCCAGAGCAAAAGGCCGACTCTTCAACACGTATCGTGTCCCGCCGCAAACGCATCCACCAGTGAACTCCATAAAATTTGCTTAGCGCAGTCTAACCACGAATCGACACGAATGAACACGAATAGTTGTAGCCACGCCGCTGTGCGGCGTCTCTGACCGCGGCCTTCTTCATTCAGCGTTGGACGTTGAGCGTTGGGCGTTGGGCGTTGTCCGCTTCCGCATCACCCTTTTTCCTTAGCTACCGCCCGGCCGGGTCGAACCACACGAGGCTAATCCTTTGTCTTTCGAAAAAAATCTGGTCAATTGTGAAAGGCCTGGCCATACTCAGCAACTGTCTGCAGGCAAACGACGGGAAAAAATTATGATTCACTTAATCTGGTACATTCTTGTTGGGTTGATTGCGGGGCTTATCGCGAAATCGGTGATGCACGTGCACATGACGATTTTCTGGACAATCGTGCTCGGCATCATCGGATCAATCATCGGCGGCGCCGTAACCCACATGTTTACGCGCCCGACAACCGGACGATTCCATCCCGCCGGCCTCATTTTTTCCACGCTCGGCGCAATCCTGGTCCTTTACATTTGCATCAAGCTGAACATCCATTTTCCCCGCGTTCTCTAATCCAGAGAGAGGAAAAACTGTAGCCGTGGTCGTTGACCGCGGCTTCCTGGTCTCGATCAGTGATCCCTCGTCCTTCATCCTTTCCCCGATTGCTCGAGAACGAATTGGATGCGCGGCTTAGCGGGAGAAGGCTTAGTCGTAATGTCGAAGTCCGCGCAGGAGACCACTAGGCCCCCAGCGCGAGGCATGTGACATCAACTCTTGACGATGGTGGAC
>Ga0307305_10000472_pt1 | contig 14487 bp, 9 predicted proteins | sample ER_DNA_186_FD_194512 | JGI IMG/M metagenome (GOLD analysis project Ga0307305, IMG submission 194512) | Bulk soil microbial communities from the East River watershed near Crested Butte, Colorado, United States - ER_DNA_186 | ecosystem: Environmental > Terrestrial > Soil > Floodplain | place: USA... | reverse complement strand
ATTAACCTTTCCCCACACTTACTTTGGGTGGCTTTCGATCGTGCCACGGGTTGGCTATCGCGGAACCTATTATGGCAAGACGTGGGACCTGGGATCGACAACCTTCATACCGCCATCAAATCCGCTCGTACCCGACTTTATTCTTCCCCCTCCAACGCTGGCTAATCCAGTAAAGTTCGACGGAGACACATTTCGCTCGGTCTTCGATACAGGCGCCGAAGCTTCATTCAAGATCTCACGTACGTGGGAGAACGTGCAAAGCCGCGCGTTCGGACTCGACGGACTCATGCATGTGATTCAACCGTTCACGAACTTTTCTTACGTGAAAGAGGATGGGCCTAACCCAACATCAATTTTGGCGCTCGATCGGTTTCAGCCTTCGACCCAACTACCGGCAATTGATTTCCCCCAGTTCACAACCATCGACACTATCGATGATTGGACCGTGTGGCGGGTCGGGGTTCGCAATCGCTTGAAAACGCGCCGGGACGATCAAACTATCACCTGGTTCGAACTTGATACCTACCTTGATGTAAACTTCAACAATCCCTTCGACCGAACGGAGTACTCAAATCTCTTTAACAACATCCGCTTTACACCATTGCCGTGGGTATCTTTCTCGGTCAATTCTCAACTGCCCGCTTTCGATAAAGGATTTACGGAAGTCGATACCATTGCAAGCGTTCAACCAATGGCCAATCTGCAATTGAGCGTTGCTCATCGCTATTTGAACGGCAATCCCTTTTTCCAGGACAGCAGCTTGTTTGTTGTCGGTGGATATTACCGCATCGACGATAACTGGAGCATTGGAATCCAGGAACAATACGAAGGGGCAACCGGCATCCTCGAGCAGCAGCGCTACTCTATTTACCGAGACTTGTCGAGCTGGGTGGCCTCATTTGGTGGCATCATACGCGACAATTCGGGCTCAAGAGAATACGGCGTCATTTTCACCATCACGCTCAAAGCATTCCCGAAATTCGGATTCGATTTGAACTTCGATCCGACGTCCGAAGGAGAATGAGCGAAAACGCGCGAACAATGCGGGACAGCCTGAATTTGTTCGGCCACTTGTGCTGCGGCTAATTTGCCCGCACCATTCCTTCCTCATGGATCTTGCAATCATCGGTTCCGGTTACGTTGGCCTCGTGACTGGTGCCTGTTTCGCCGATGTCGGGCATAACGTCATATGCGTCGATAACGACGCGCAGAAAATCAAGCAACTGCAAGCGGGCGAGGTCCCAATTTATGAACCCGGGCTTGAAGAAATCATTCATCGCAATGTATCGGCGCATCGGTTGCGTTTCACCGGCAGCATAGAAGACGGCGTGGAGAATTCGCAGATCGTCTTTATCGCCGTTCCGACACCACAGCAACCGGATGGCGATGTCGATCTCAGCTTTCTGGAGAAAGTCGCTCGAGAAATCGCGGGCGTCTTAAACGATTACCGCGTGATTGTCGACAAGAGCACAGTTCCTGTGAAAACCGGCGAAAAAGTGGCCGAATCAATCAAACGGTATAACCGCCACGGTGCAAACTTCGACGTGGTCAGTAATCCTGAATTTCTGCGCGAAGGCTGTGCGGTAGCCGATCTCATGCATCCCGACCGCGTCGTGATAGGAGCCCAAAGCGAACACGCGATCGGCCTTATGAAGAAAGTTTACGAGCCGTTTATGGCGCCGATTCTCGTCACTGATATTAACAGCGCCGAGCTCATCAAGCATTGCGCGAATTCGTTTCTGGCGCTGAAAATTTCGTATATCAACGCGGTCTCGGCGATTTGCGAGGCCAGCGGCGCCGATGTTGAAAAAGTCGCCGACGGAATCGGGATGGATCACCGAATCGGCCGCGATTTTCTTAACGCGGGAATTGGATACGGCGGTTCTTGTTTCCCCAAAGATATTGCAGCCTTCATCACAATCGCCGAGCGCCTTGGGGTTCCGTTTAATTTGCTGAAGGAAGTACAGCGCATTAACAATGCCCAGAAAGAGCGTTTTCTAAAGGCGATTCGGGAAACACTGTGGGTGTTGCGAGAAAAGCGAATCGCAGTGTGGGGTCTTACATTTAAACCCGATACAGACGATCTCCGTTCGTCCGTCGCAATAGAACTGGTGGCAGATCTGCTTCGCGAAGGAGCACACGTCGTTGCCTACGACCCGAAAGGAATGCAAAAAGCCCGTGCCATCAAAGCGATCGCTGACGCCGAATTTGCTTCATCGGCCCTTGAAGCAGTGACTGATGCGGAAGCGCTAGTCATAGCCACGGAATGGAACGAATTCGCCAACGTGGACCTCGCCGTGCTAAAAGGAAAAATGAGAACGCCGATCGTCTTCGACGGGCGAAATCTGTTGGACCCTGGAACGATGGGCCGACTAGGCTTTGATTACCATTCGATTGGACGCGCCAGCGTGAAGCCGCAATAACGGTCTTTCCAGAATATGGCGCGGCTTTCTGCTCGCCGAATTGCGCTGAACGCGCTTCGCGCGTGGCGAAAAGAAAAGCGATTTGCCGACCTAATTATTTCAGAGTCTCTCGCGCAGGCGGAGCTCATTGAATCCGATCGTGCGTTCGCCTTTGAACTTTTTTATGGTGTCCTGCGCAATTTAACTTTGCTGGATTTTTGGGTCGGTTACCTGCGGGCCTCAAGGGTGGATGCCGATCTTCGTGATGTTCTGCGCCTGGGGTTGTATCAGCTTTTCCTCCTTAAGACAGCTCCACATGCGGCGGTGCATGAGACTGTGGAGCTCGTCCCACGAAGACAGCGGCCGATCGTGAATGGCATGCTTCGCGCCGCGATCCGGCGGCAGAGCGAGTTGCTTGAGCGTGTCGATACAGAGCCTCTGTTTGTTCGGGCCTCGCATCCAAAATTTCTCGTCGAGCGCTGGCAGCAGCATTTTGGCGCCCAACATGCGGAAGAGCTCGGCAAATGGAACAATCTTCCCGCGCCGATCTACGGACGGATCAATCAACTAAGAATCGACCGCGAAGAGTTTCTCCGGCTTTATCCGCACTCCCGGCTGCTGACCCGTAATCCCGAGTTCGTTGAGTTTGACCTCATACCGACAGAGGCAATTAGGCAAGGCCACTGCTACATTCAAGATCCAAGCACCGCGATTGCCTGTCAGATTCTGAGTCCCCGGGCTGGAGAAAAGATCCTCGACGCATGCGCCGCTCCGGGCGGAAAAACCGGTTACATCGCACAACTAATGGAAAACCGGGGAACAATCGCCGCATGCGATCGCGACCCGGAGCGATTGCAGATCTTGAGAGAGAACATGGCGCACCTTGGCGTCGGGATCGTCCGCATTTTTGATCACGATTGGATACGCGGTCATGTCCCTACAGAGATTGCTTCAATGGCGCCCTTTCACCGCATCCTGCTTGATGCGCCTTGCAGCAATACTGGAGTAATGCGACGACGCGTGGATGCCAGGTGGCGATTACAACCAGCCGATTTCCACCGCATGCAACAGCGGCAGCTCGGAATAATTTGCGCGCTCGTCCCGCTATTAAAGCCGAAGGGCACACTTGTTTACAGCACCTGCAGTCTTGAGCCGGAAGAGAACGAGCAAGTGGTGCGGCAAGCTCTCACCAGCGCATCCATCCTGCGCCTCGAAGAGCAAAAGCGTTCGCTTCCCTTTCGAGACGGTCTCGATGGTGCTTTCGCAGCGAAATTTATCCGGAGCGCGTAGCATCAGCCGGTTGCGTCCGGCGATGCTGGTGGAATGATAAGAGCCTATGCACGACGCCCGGTTTGATAAACTAGCGAAACTTCTGGTGGAATATTCTATCCGTCTCAAGCGTAATGAAACGGTTCTCATCGAGGCATTCGATATTCCGGACGAAATGACCATCGCGCTGGTACGCGCGGCGCGGAAAGCGGGCGGAGTGCCATTTGCCCAGACCTATCACGCCCGGGTAAACCGCGCGCTCGCGCTGGAGGCCTCTGACAGACAGCTAAATCTCATAGCAAGCCACGAGCTGGCGCGAATGAAAAAAATGGATGCGTATATCGCAGTGCGAGGCAGCAACAACGTCACAGAACTGTCAGATGTGCCGCCGCAGACAATGAAATTAATCGCCAAGAAAATGCGGTCGGTACAGGATCAGCGAGTCAAAAAGACCAAGTGGGTAGTCCTGCGTTGGCCCACACCGTCCATGGCACAGCTTGCAGGAATGAGCACCGAGGCGTTTGAAGATTTCTATTTCGAAGTCTGCACGCTGGATTATCGGAAGCTTCTGCCGGGCATGAAGACCCTCCATCGTTTGATGGAAAAGACGGACCGAGTCGAAATCAAAGGTCCTGGCACTGATCTCCGTTTCAGCATGAAGGGGATTCCAGCCGTGATCTGCGGTGGCGATCGCAATATTCCCGATGGTGAGGTGTTCAGCTGCCCCGTGAGAGATTCAGTCGAAGGCCATGTGACGTTTAGCGCGCCGAGCATTTATCAGGGGATCGGCTTTGATGGCATCCGTCTTGAATTCAAAAACGGAAAAATAGTTGACGCGACAAGCAACGAGACGAAAAAACTGAACAAGATTCTCGACTCAGATCCGGGCGCACGCTACATCGGCGAATTTTCACTCGGATTTAATCCGCGCGTTTTACATCCGATGCGGGACATTTTGTTTGATGAAAAAATCGCCGGCTCGTTTCATTTTACTCCCGGGCAGGCTTACGAAGAAGCAGACAATGGAAACCGAAGCCAGGTGCACTGGGATATGGTAAGCATTCAGCGCCCGGAATACGGCGGCGGAGAAATCTATTTCGACGGTAAGCTGATTCGAAAGAACGGAGTGTTTCTTCCGAAACAACTGCGTTCGCTAAACCGGCGCTGAGCTGCGGGACGGGTCTTCTTCCGACAAGGAATCTTCGTCTGGTCAGGCTCGCTTTGGCGCGCTAACAGGATTCAGATGCATCATGCCGATGTCGCCGCCCTCATTGATCTCCAGATTTGCTATTTCAAACATTGGCGCGCCTTCAGCTGGAGTCGGCCCGGCGCCCGGCAACTGAACAGCCACCTGCTTGGAATTCGAGTTTAGGATGACGGATGCTATTTCGAGAGAGGGCGCAAACTCAAGCGTGGTAATCTGGAATGGCACCGTTATGAGGACAGATGCCCGTCCCTGTCGCGATGGTGTTAGTTGGACCGGTGCGGTCTCAGAATTTGGCACCACCTGCAATCCCGCCACTGCAAACGACGGCGAACCGCCAGGCGTGGGCCTCTGCTGTTGCGACGGAACCATTCGGATCGTGCCGAGCACGCCTGAGGCGGGTTGAATCTTTGCCACTTCGAAGCTGACCTGCAAATTCAGAGCCGACTGAGGCTGCTGAGGCGAAGGCAACCGCATCGTGACCAGCTTCGATATGGGACGCACCTTGAGGGCACCCATTTTGAAACTGGATGTCAACTGCATGGCTGCGATCTCGAACGAGAAGGTAAGCTGCACGGATGTTTGCATCACGGCAGGTGGTTGTTGCGGTTTGGCCATCGGCGGGGCCGGGGCTTTGTTTGCGGGAGCGGTTGGGGTTTGAGTTGTTTCAGGCATGATTGCGGGTGTTGTTGTTTGCGGAAATGTAGGCTGTGCTGAAGCGGCCCTTGGCGCTGAATCAGAGGGGAACGTAGCAGCTCTTGCGAGCACTGGGGTGGGAATCACAGTCGAAACTGTTTGATCGGGCACTGGTGGTTCCAAGCTGATCGATTCAACCGGAAATTCTGTCAGCGTTGTCACAGCAGGCAATGCGACTTCTGCATCTGGCGGGATCTCAGCAGGCTCCTCAGGAAACGATGCGGTTTCCTTCGCGCCGTCGAACATATCGCTCGCCTCATCTATGGGCCACGTGATTTCCTCAACGCTGTCGGGAATCTCAGCCGTCGCTTGCGGCGCTGTCGCAGTGACCTCGGTCAATTCGTTGATCGCTGAAACCCCGGCGATCTCAGGCGTCTGCGGAGTATCCGTATGCAAGCTCTCTCCGTTCTCTGCCGTTTGTTCGACTACCGGCCCCACGATTGCTTCAGCCTCTGATCTCATCGCTGAGCCAATAAGCGGCATCTGGCGATTTGGCTCTTCCATCTGATCGGCCGAGTCTGGTGAAGCCTTCGCTCTGACGCCTTTGATCAGATCAAAACCACCACTCAGGTTGCCGGAAGGACTAACGCTATGTCGCAACGCCGGTTTCGATGCCTTTAATTGTAGCGAAATTTGACGGGGCCCTCCGACAAAGCCGTTGCCCTGCAAGGTCTTCTCTTGCGGCGATGCCAACGCCGCTTTCGGCTTAAACAGAGCAGGCGCGGCAGCAGAGGTGGACCGCGAGTAACTTGGCACATCAAAGGCATAACGACGGCGAAAGGTAGGCGCGATCACCCAGGCGAGTATGAGCAGCGCCGCTAAAAGCAGTCCGCCGACAAGCCACATTCTGCCTCTCGCCAGAATGCTGGACGGTGCAGCTTTGGCAGGCATGACTTCTGCGGCCGGACTCGGGGAAACGCTCGTTTGGGCAACAGCCGCTTGATCATTTTGTTCCTTGGAAGCAGGCGATGTCTGCGGTGACTCAGCGGGTGCCGCCGCAACGGTGGATTCACTGCCACCTGAGGACAATGCCGACGCCGGCTGTTCAGGCTGCGCACCTGTTGCCAATGCCGACTCATTCGACGCAGAAATGGAAGTCTGCGCGGTTGTTCCAGTGCCGGCGATATCCAGTCCAGCCCCTCCCGCGTTCACCGTTGAGCCCAAAGCCAGCCCGTCACCCTTTGAGGTGTCACTTTGGCTATTTGCAGCGAAAACCTTGTCCGGAATGGGACTCGGTTCGACCGCTGGACTCCCCTCAGCCTGGGCTGTGTCAAACGCGGGTGTCGGCATGGTCGCAGCTGCCGGCCTTTGCATCCAACCAACATCGTAGAAAGCGTCAGCAAAAACGCTGTTCAGCGCCGACGAATAAATCTTATTCGCCGAAGCCGTCCAATCCGCGGCCTTCTCTGGATTGTTATGTTGAAATTCCCAAGCCGCCTGGGCGTAATAGAGTGCGGGCGTGTCCCCGGTAAATTGAAACTCATCCATCATCGCGTGTGCGCGGCTCTCTTTTCCTTCGAGCAAAAGCGTCATGTAGATCTTGAATTTGATGAGTTCTGCCGCCTGATTTTTATCGCCTCCGGGAGTGCGCTTGTACAACGTCTCGAAACGGTCGCGCGCTTTTGCATATTCCTTCTTCTTAAAGGGAATTTGTGCCAGATTGTATTGTGCCTCGCGAAGTTTCGGATCGAGCTTGGCTGCCTTTTTAAATGCGGCTTCGGCCTGGTCGAATTGCTCCTGCTGCGCCAGAATCTCGCCGCGTAAATTAATCGTTGCTGCCTGGTTCGGATCTGCCTGATCCGCTTCATCGGCCAGTTTAAGGGCTGTCGTTAAATCGCGCTGCCGCAGAGCCTGCTGTGCCTGCTCGAATTTTGTGCGGGCAATTGCCTTCGTCTTCTCCGAGCGCTCAGCGGCTGTCATTAGTGGCAACGAAGGCCGCGCTTCGCCGGCCGGCTTTTCCAGCCATCCAACTTCGTAAAGTGATTCGGCGAAAAGCTTGTTTAATTGCGGCGGAAAGTTCTTTTCCGCGACGCCGATCCAATCTTTCGCTTCTTTTTGATTCTTCTGTTTAAGCGCAACGGCCGCCTTCACATAATCAACGGCTGGCGTATCAGGCGAAAGCTCCAATTTGGCCTGAATAGAATCCACCATGTCGTCTTTCCCCTCGAGGAGGTACGTGAGCAGAATTTTGTATTGAATCAGCTGCGAAGCCTCTTTCGCCAGATCGGATTCACCACTGGAAAGGAGTTGTTCGAAGCGATTCCGCGCTTCCGACCAATCTTTTCTAAGAAACGGGATTTCCGCCAGGTTGAAGCGCGCGTTCCAGAACTTGGGATCGATTCGGACAGCGTCCTTTAGTGCTGCTTCCGCCTGATCGTAGTTACTCTGGCGCATCTGGATCACGCCGCGCAGGTTCTTTGACGCGGCAAGATCAGGTTGGCGGGCATCGATGGCATCGAGTTGTTTTAGCGCTTCCGCGAATCTGCCCGAATCGAACGCGCGGAACGCGGCGTTGTACATTTCCTCCAGCTCCGCTTTCGTCGGGGCGACATTTTCCGCTCCAAACGAATCTGCGGCGAATAACCTAAGCACCAGCGCGGCGATCGCCGCCATCCCCCACACTCTCATGAAGTAGCGATTGAAGCCCTATTCAGCGCGTCTGACAAGTGGAAAGTTGCTCCAGTGAATCGATTTTTCAGCTCCCTTCGGAAAAATCAAACGCAAAAATGGTAAGGCGCGACTACCCTGCATGGCCGTGAATCAGTCATTCAAGTTCGCCACAATCCGTAATCCTTCCAGAGTAAGGTTCGGATGAACCACATCGATCTCCTGCAATCGTCGCGCGATCAGTCGCGCGTAGCCACCGGTCGCCACGACGTGGACATTCTTATGCGAAAACTGCTCTGCTCTAACTTGCGCTAGGATTTCGCGAACCAATCCGCGATAGCCGAACACGGCGCCCGACAACATCGCCTGGATTGTCGATTTACCAATCGCGCGTCGCGGTTCTTTCAATGAAAGTTTCGGCAGGAGTGCCGTTCGCCGATAAAGAAAATTAGTCATTGCTTCAAGCCCTGGCGCAATCACACCGCCAATGTAAGCCCGGCGTCCAGAGACGATGTCAAAGGTCACAGCCGTGCCGAAATCCACTACGATTGCGGGAAAGCCGTAAAGCGCTGTCACCGCCGCAGCGTTCGCCAAACGATCCGCGCCAATCGATTGCGGTTTCGGATAATCAATCTCGACACCCAGCTTTAGCTTCCAATCCAGCCAAAGTACATTCACTTTTCCTGCGGCCTTCAAAATTGCCGAGTTCTTCGCGGGCACTACCGAAGAGACAACCATCTTCCCTACATTTCGTTTCCCGAGAAATCGTGCGATCACGCCGCTTGAAAGTCCGCTGGTAGCAATCTGCGTAGGAGCTAAAACTCGCCTTGTCGATGCAAAGGCAAATTTTGCATATGAATTGCTGATATCGACCAACAAATAATCCGAGCCGCGCGCCACGATCAAGATGCAGACACCTAACGTCACTCGCCGTCAAGCACGCGGCCCATTCATCAGGGCGGCAGTTGAGTAAGCTGGCTCCTGCCTGCTTGCTTGCGACTCACTTTCGCAACGCGTAGCGTCGCGTTGTGAGAAAACTCGTGCATCGGCCGCGTCGGTTGCGGCGTTCGCCTGCTCTGCGAAATCTCGCTCGCGAGACACATTTGAGCGTTCACGATTTTGTTTTGCCGCTGTTTGTAAGTGAAAAAGTACAGCAGCGCCGGCCGATCGCCAGTATGCCAGGGGTTTGTCAGTTATCCCTCAAGGAAGTTGCCGATGAAACGCGCGCTGCTCAGGACCTGGGGCTCCAAGCGGTTCTGCTTTTCGGGATTCCAGAACAAAAAGATGAACAGGCCAGCGGCGCCTACGCCGAAGACGGAATCGTCCAAAAAGCGCTGAAGGCGATAAGATCAAAATGTCCAGACCTTGTTACCATCACCGATGTCTGCCTGTGTGAATACATGAGTCATGGACACTGTGGTGTGACACGCATCGACGGAGACCATTTCCACGTTCTCAACGACGAGACTGTCGAGTTGTTGGTGAAGGCGGCGCTTTCTCACGCCGCAGCTGGTGCGGACATCGTGGCACCAAGCGACATGATGGACGGTCGCGTCGGTGCGATTCGCGAGGCGCTCGATGAGCGAGGCTTCGATCAAACGGCGATTATGAGTTACGCGGCCAAATTCGCCTCGGCTTTCTACGGGCCATTCCGCGAGGCTGCCGAGAGCCCGCCCCAGTTCGGCGACCGGCGCTCTTATCAGATGGATTTTGCCAACGCGAATGAAGCCTTGCGCGAGGTAGCACTGGATATCGACGAAGGAGCGGACATTGTGATGGTAAAACCTGCCTTGCCCTACATGGACATTTTGTGGCGAGTCCGCGAGCGGTTTCGAAAACCGACCGCCGTTTATCATGTGAGCGGCGAGTATGCAATGGTCAAGTCTGCAGTCGAGAAAGGTTTCCTGAACGAACGCGACGCCGTAATTGAGATCATGACTGCTCTTAAGCGAGCCGGGGCCGATATTATTGTCACCTATTGGGCACGCGAACTCGCGAGATGGCTGCGGGAATAAAACGCGCCCGCGGCGAAACTGAGAGACACGCCGGGTTGAAGCGGCTGGCGTGCCTTTGGGCGCAGGCCCAAGGATATTCCGCGTGCGCTATGGAAGTGAGTCTCCCAAACTGCCGGTATCGTGCCGACGTCGCCGCCTATCGATTGGCGCTTAAGAAAATTGGATCGATAGCGATCTTTGAGTGTAAACAGGCGCTGTGCGATTTGCGTCGAGATAATTGTCAGAGCGAGGCCGCCCGGCAGCGACTCGAAACGATTTCCCAACGCCGCCAGCTTCTCGAAAGGCGCCTCCGCACACATTATCCGAACCTGCGGAACGGCGATTCCCTATTCCCCGAATTCGATTTGCCTGATTTCACTGTAGTCGGCCACCGTGGTTACGCGCGACTCTTGCGTGAGCTGCGTGCCCTGCAAAATCGCCTTTATGATTGCACCAAGTTCGACAAGTTACTTCGCTACCGCTGCGCAAATTTGTATTTCCTCGTTCTGCCTGAGGAGTTATTCCGCGATTCGGAAGTTCCTGTGGGTTGGGGCGCTCTTGTGGAAGCCGACGGGGCGCTCACACTCGCTCGCAAACCAATCCCGCACGAAACAACAGCCGAGTATCACATTCGGCTGTTGCACCGAATCGCCGTGGCCGGAACACGAGTGATTAATCGCAAGTTCGAAATCACATTCGACGACATTGTAGCCTGGAGCCGGGATCGGCCTGTCCGCAGTAGACTTGGCGAAGGCGGATAATTCTGGCGCCTCGCGTCAGCCACTAAGCTGGCATAAGCAAATTGTGGCCAGTCATCTTTTTTGGCTGAGGCAGCCCAAGCAAAAACAGAAGAGTTGGTGCCACATCGGCCAGAATTCCGTCCTCGCACCGAAATCGTGCAGCATCGTTGCCCACGTAGATGAAATGCACAAGGTTGCTCGTGTGCGCAGTATTGGGTGAACTGTCAGCGTTGCGCATCTTCTCGCAATTGCCGTGGTCGGCGGTCACGATGGCTTTGCCGTCAAGCTCGAGGAGTTGGGGAAGTATCCGCTCCATGCATTTATCCACGGTCTCCACAGCTTTGATTCCCGCTTCGACCACGCCGGTGTGGCCGACCATATCGGGATTGGCGAAGTTGAGTATGATCAGGTCGTAATTCGCCATTCGTGCGAGCACTTCATCGGTAACTTCGAACGCGCTCATCTCCGGTTCCAAATCATAGGTAGCCACCTTCGGTGAAGGGATCAGCTTGCGGTCTTCGCCCGGGAACGGCTTCTCGATGCCGCCGTTAAAAAAGTAAGTCACGTGCGCGTACTTTTCCGTCTCAGCGATGCGCAATTGCCGTTTGCCGGCTGCGCTGACGATTTCGCCCAAGATGTCGGCGAGCTCCTCTGGCGCAAAAATGAACGCTGAAGAATAGGTCACATCGTATTGCGTTAGCGTGACAAAATGGACTTGCGGCCAGACCTCGCGGTCAAAGCCATCGAAATCCTTCAGCAAAAATGCCTGTGATAATTGGCGGGCGCGATCGGCGCGGAAATTGAAAAATAAAACCACATCGCCATCACGCACCCGCTGCTCGTTTGCGTGAGAAAAAATCAATGGCGGCATGAACTCGTCCGTTTTGCCGTTTTTGTATTGCTGACCCACAGCCGCCGAGGGCGACGATTTGCAGATTTCGCCGCGACCGAGAACAACCGCGTCCCACGCTTTTTTGGTGCGATCCCAACGCCGATCGCGATCCATCGCAAAATAGCGACCTACAACCGTGACAATTTGCCCGCCGCTTTTCTTGAGCTCTTTCTCGCAAGTTTTTAGATAAGCGGCCCCACCGGTCGGTGATGTGTCGCGCCCGTCCGTGAAAGCATGGACGAAAATCTCCGCAACGCCCGCAGCATGCGCCGCGTTCGCAATCGCGATCATGTGCGAATAATGACTATGCACACCGCCGTCTGAAACCAGCCCAAGCAAATGAAAGCGGTGACCGCGCGCACTGGCAAAGGTTTCCTGCAAAACTCGGTTGCGGGTTAGTTCGCCCTCTTCGATTGCCTTATTAATTCGCGTCAGATCCTGGTAAACGATTCTACCGGCTCCGAGGTTAAGATGGCCGACTTCCGAGTTGCCCATTTGTCCTTCCGGCAGGCCAACATCGCTTCCGCTCGCGCTCAATTTAGCGCTTGGGTAATCCCGGTAGACCTTGTCATGAAATGGAGTCGACGCGAGAAGGGTTGCATCACCATTTTCCTGGCGCTTGTCCTTGCCGCCCGGATTAATGCCCCAGCCGTCGCGAATCATTAGCATCACGGGACCAGCCATACGTCGCGCACTTTGCCGATGAATGAGAAGGTCGACAAGCGCTTCTTTCTTCTCGGATCGGGAGGTTAGTTTTCAAGTTGCTAGCTTCAGAACATGCACCTTCCAAACTTGCGCCACCATTTGCGACGGTCATAGACCGCCGCTACAGGGAACATAATGAAGTGGCGCAACCAGTTGCTGGCACTTTTTTGTCTCCTCGCGTTTGCTGGAATTGGTGTCCTTTATTTTCAGCACTGGGTCATCCGGAAGCCTTTCGGAATTATCTTGTTTGTTGGAGAAGGCCTTTCCCCTGCGCGGCTTGCCCCAACCCGCGTCTATGCTGCTGGCGCCGGCACGCGCCTGAACCTGGATTCGATGGCTCATGCAGCTTTGGTGATGAATTATTCAAAGGATTTCGCCGCTCCAGACCAGGCGGCCGCTGCGACCGCAATTGCGACTGGTGAGAGAGTGGCGAATCGCGCCGTTGCGATCAATGCCGACGGGAAAGCGATCAAGAGCATCATTGAATTAGCGCGGGAATACGGACGGGCCACGGGACTCATAACGGACACGAAGCTCACCGATCCGACGAACGCGGCCTTTTACGCACATCCCGCCGAGTCGAGCGATGCCGAGAAGATCGCAACCGAGTTTGTGGATCGCGGAAATATTGACATAGCGATGGGTGGCGGCGCAGCGCAATTTCTTCCCGTCACAAAGGGCGGAGACAGACAGGACAGCCGGGATCTTTTACTCGAGCTCCGTGGCAACGGGTTTGATATTGTTCAAACCAGAGCCGAGCTGGACGCGGTTCCCGCATGGCGCCGTCCGAAACTGGTCGGCGTTTTTAGTAAAGAAGATCTCGCGTTCGTGAACCAGGTAGAAGAAAGAAGTCAGCAGCCGAGCCTTTCAGATATGGTGCGGCGAGCAATCCAATTGCTCCAGTACAACGTTGGCGGGTATTTACTGGTGGTTGATGCAGGGCTAATGCGAAAGGCACCGCAGGCAAACAACGGGGAGAGGACCTTGAGCCAAACGGTCGAACTGGACCGTGCAGTTGGCATCGCGCGAAGCTACGGCGGAGAAAAATCGACGATTGTGGTCTGTGGCGATGTGGCGATCGGCGGATTGAACCTGAATGGATTTCCTTTTCGCAAAGACAGCGGCATTGCCCTCTTAGGCTTTAATTCTGCCGGCCAGCCCTGGATTACCTGGGCCACCGGTCCGAATGGCGATAGATCGTACGGAGCAGCGAAAATACCAGGTAAACAAGACGAAAATCAGAGCAGACAACCGCAGACGGAACAGCCTGAACCGGCGGCGTTTTACACAAAATCTGCCCTGGTCACTGTTGAAGACGTCGTCGCGTTTGGCAATGGTCCCGGAACAGATGCTTTGGCAGGAGTAGTGGAGAGCACGAAGGTGTTCGAAATTCTGCGCGATGAACTCTGACGGAAATCACGAAATCCGAATACCAGCGTTGAAAGACTTCAATCTAGGCCGGCTATCCTGCATTTATTTTGCCGCTTCACGATAAGGCAACCCCAACTCATAGAGCGCGATCTGTTGTTGAAGCTCGGTGGCCAAGGAATCATCCCCCTGGCTCCGCCCCAGCTGCATCGCAGTCCGGGCGCTTTCAATCGCTTTTCCAAACTGGCCAGCCTCCGCATAGGCCGCAGCCAACGTGCGTAGCACGAGCGCATTGGTGCCTCCGGAAAGTTGGTCAGCTTGCCTCGCAAGTTGAATCGCCCTGGCTCCGTTTCGCAATGACGCGTTGGAACCTGTGGCCAGTAACCACGCCAGATTATTTAAAGCCGAAACGGATTGAGGAGAAATCTCCAACGCCTTTTCATAGTGTTTGATGGCTTCGGCCGATTGACCTTTTTCATCAAGAGCAATGGCCAGCACCGTGTGACAGTCTGCGTTATCAGGCTGGATCAACAAGGCGGCCAGAGAATGCTCGATCGCCGCATCAAGCTTCCCTCTCTCAAGCAGTGCATGGCCGAGACCGTAACGGGCA
>Ga0307305_10000471_pt1 | contig 14491 bp, 12 predicted proteins | sample ER_DNA_186_FD_194512 | JGI IMG/M metagenome (GOLD analysis project Ga0307305, IMG submission 194512) | Bulk soil microbial communities from the East River watershed near Crested Butte, Colorado, United States - ER_DNA_186 | ecosystem: Environmental > Terrestrial > Soil > Floodplain | place... | reverse complement strand
ACCGGCTGCTGCTCGACGGCGACCCGGTAGGCGCCGCTCACGCCTGGACCAATCTGGGCTCACCGTACGAGGCGGCGATGGCCCTGGCCGACGTACCGGATGAGAAGGCCTTGCGCGAGGCCCTCGCCATCGTCATCGACCTGGGCGCCCGAGCTGCCGCCCAGGTCATCCGGCAGCGCCTGCGGATTCTCGGCGCCCGGTCGATCCCGGCCGGCCCGCACGCGGCCACCCGGAAGCGGCCGTTCGGGCTGACCCGCCGCGAGCACGAGGTTCTCGACCTGATCTGCGCCGAGCACACCAACGCGGAGATCGCCGCGAAGCTGTTTCTCTCCGTCAAGACCGTGGACCACCACGTTTCGGCGGTACTCGCCAAGCTAGGCGTGCCGACCCGGGCCGCCGCCAGGCGCGTCGCCCAGTCCGCCTGACGGCGGAAGAATTCGTCCCGCCCGGCGTTCCATGCGGTAAATCTGACCGAATTCTAGACGACCTCCGCCTCTTGACCGGGAATGCGGCGCGGAGGTCGAATAGGAAACAGGGCCAAATCATCACTACTCGATTAATTCCTTGACTTGCGCCTGGAGCGGGGCGAGGACGTGCACCTGGGGGGGTGGGCGAGTTGGATGAGCTGCAGTCTGAGGATCCGAGACAGATAGGACCATACTGGCTCGAACGGCGGCTGGGCTCGGGCGGCATGGGCCGCGTCTATCTGGGCCGGTCGCCGGGAGGCCGCCAGGTAGCGATCAAGGTAATCCGGCCGGATCTGGCTGAGGACGCCGATTTCCGGGCTCGATTCGCGCGGGAAGTGTCTGCCGCTCGGAAGGTCAGCGGCATATTCACGGCTTCGGTCGTAGATGCCGACCTGAAAGGACCGGTGCCCTGGCTGGCGACGTCTTATATCGCCGGGCCGTCGCTCGCCGACGCGGTGGCCACCCGCGGGCCAATGCCCGAGTCCTTCGTGCTGAGGCTGGCCGCGGGGCTCGCCGAGGGCCTGAGCGCGATACACGCCGCCGGCGTGGTGCACCGTGACCTGAAGCCGTCGAATGTGCTTCTGGCCGACGACGGGCCGCGGCTGATCGATTTCGGGATTTCCCGGTCCATGGAGGCCAGCGCGCTGACTCAGACCGGCACGGTGGTCGGCTCGCCCGGGTTCATGTCACCGGAACAGACCCAGGGCCGCGAGGTCGGACCACCCAGCGACATCTTCAGCCTCGGCGCCGTCCTCACCTTCGCCGCCACCGGCGAGGGCCCGTTCGGGCAGGGGTCCACGGTCGCGCTGCTGTACCGGGTGGTCACCAGCCCGCCCAACACCGCCGGGCTGCCGGGCGGACTCCGGCCCTTGGCCGAGCACTGCCTGGCCAAGGATCCGCGCCAGCGACCGACAGCGGCCCAGCTCCTGGCCGGGCTGAGCCAGAACCCCCCGGAAAGGGTGCAGACGTCCTCCCGGCCGGAGTTGCACCCCGCCTATGACGAGCAGCCGACACACACGCAGCGCGCCTCGGACCGGTTGGCGGCGGAGCCGGAGTCACGCTTCGACCGGCCGGCGGCATCGCCGGTGCCGCCCTGGGACAGCCGGCCGGCGGCACCCCCGCGTCGCCGGCCGGCCCGCCGGGGCTGGCTGATCGCCGCGGCCGCGGCCGCCGTACTGGCCTCCGTCGGGGCCGGTGCCTTCGTGGCCGGCAAGATCGGGCCCGGCCATGGCGGCACGCCGCCCGCCTCGGGCAGCACCAGTCCGGCCGGTGCCACGTCGCCGGTAACGTCACCCGCGGCCAGCACCCAGCTCCCCGGCGCGGCCGCCATGGCAACCCTCGGTTCCTACCTGGCCCGGAGCGCGTCCGTGCGGCCAACTATCCAGGCCGCGGTCAACGGCGTGCAAGGGTGCTCGGAAAGCCCGGAAAGCGGAGAAGCCACGCTCCAGCATGCCATCGACACCCGCCAGGACATCTTGAACGCCCTGCCCACGCTCTCGGTGTCCGAGCTGCCCAGCGGAACCCAACTGGTCAGTACCCTTACCACCACGATGCAGGACTCGATCGCCGCCGACAAGGACTACCAGAGCTGGATGAAGGATCTCGCCAGCTCAGGAAGCCCGTGCGGATCAGACCCCCGCCAGGACCCGCATTACGCCGCCGCCGTGAACGTCTCCGGCGCGGCGACCACCGCTAAGAATGCCTTCGTGGCCATCTGGGACCCCATGGCGCCTCGCTACGGGCAGCCGGTCTATTCGAGTACGGGATTCTGATGCGCCGGATGGCGTGGGCGCTGCCCGCCGCGGCCGCGCTGGTCTGCGGCTGCGGCGCCGGGGCGTCGGCACCGCAGGCCACGAGCCAGCCACCGTCCCCGGCTCCGGCCTCTCACCAGAGCCAGCCGGCCGCCACCCGGGCCAGCGCGAAGCCGGCGTCGGGTAAGAATGCCGCGTCGGCGAAGGCGCAGCAAGACGCCGCCAGCGGCGGCCCGGAACTGTTCCGCCCGAACCGCACCGGAATCCTCAGTGGCAAGGTGGTCGCCGTGGACCCGGGCCATAACGGCGGGAACTTCGCGGCTGCCTCGGTCATCGGCAAGCTGATCTGGAATGGCCGGGAAACCGAAGCCTGCGACACCACCGGTGCGCAGACCGACGGCGGCTACACCGAGGCCCAGTTCAACTGGAACGTCGCCGTGTACCTCACCGCCGACCTGCGCGCGGAAGGAGCGACGGTCGCGCTCACCCGCACCAGCAACATCGGGATGGGACCGTGCGTCACCGAGCGCGCCGCGATCGGCAACCAAGTCCGCGCCAACGCGGCCATCTCCATCCACGCCGACGGAGGGCCGCCCGGCGGGCGGGGGTTCGCCATCCTGGAGCCGGTCGCCGACGGGCGCAACGACGCCATCATCGGCCCCTCCGTCAGCCTCGGCGCCGACCTGCGGTCCGCGTTCGCCAGCGGGACCGGGGAGCCTTTCAGCAGCTACGACGGAACCGACGGTATCCAGCCCCGCGACGACCTGGCCGGCATCAACCTGTCCACCGTTCCTAAGGTGTTCATCGAGTGCGCCAACATGCGCAACGCCACCGACGCCGCCCTGGTCACGTCTTTGCGGTGGCAAGCCACGGCCGCCCGCGCGATCGCCGCCGGGCTGACCGCCTTCCTCATCAGCGCCGGGTCATGATCTGAGCATGGCTATGATCCGCGGCGCTTGCCACAGGCCCGCGACGATCGTCGTGAGATGGCCGATGGCGCGTACCTCGAGCACGCTTACCTGGGCGCCTGCCCGTCGCATCGGTTCGAGGTACGGCGTGATGTCGTCCAGCGGCGCAATCGTGTCGCGCCGTGAGCTGACGAAGACGAACCGGCAGCCATCGAGACGACCGAACTGCGGCCGCTGAAGATCGGCCCATGCCGCTTCGAGCCGGGGCAGCGACCAGCCGCGCAGGACGTGCTGCCGCCTGGCCCCGTCGAGCCGCCACATGCCCTGGGCAATGTCGCCGCCCGTGTTGAACACGCCCCAGCGCAGTGCGGGAAGGGCATCGCCGATGCAGTTATAGAGGATGAACGATCCCAGGCTGCTGCCGAAGAAGCCGAACTCGGTCACGCCTTCCGACCTCAGTCTCGATATCTGCGACTCGAGGTCCTTCCGCATCGCGGAGATGAGATCACGGAGAATCGCCGGGTCGGCGGCCATGAATACCGCCGTGGTCGTCTCGTAGGCCATGACGTGGTAACCCGCGCGGCGGATCCGTCGTATCGCCCACCGAAGCGTGGAAATGGAGGTGCCGTACGGGCAGATGAAGATGATCGCGGGGGAAGCCCGCGAGGCGCCCCTGAACTCCTCGCTCCGGAAGCCGCCCGCGGGGAGGTCGCGGCGCCGGGCGCGCTGGCCCACCCGCAGTCCGGCGCTCATATCTCGGCCGGGCGCAGCGCGCGCTGTACGTAGGACTCCGCCTGCGGCTGCCAGATCTGCCAGAGGCCCGCGAGCTGCCCGACCGGGTCGTCGTGCCAGTCGACCCGCAGGTCGGTGACCGGCCACGGCACGGATCCGGCGATGACCATTCCAGCCGAACGGACCGGGAAAACCTCGCCCCCCGCGGCCAGGCCCGCCCGCAAGGCGGCGAGCAGCCGGTCGCCGAGGCTGGCGCCTGCCGCGTCACCGAAAGCCGCGAGCATCGCCGCGGGAACCCCCTGGTCGGCGAGCAGGTTGCCCGCGGCGGCGGCGCCCGGCGCGCAGACGTCGGCTGCATAGCCCAGCGCCAGCTCGCCGGAGTAGCAGGCCGAACCGCCCGCCGCGTCCACCACCGCGAGCTGCCGGTACGCGATGTCCCCGGTGCGGGCCGTCAGGGCGGCGAGTGCGTCGCTGGCGGCCGCGCCGCTGGCCATCGCCTCGAGCAGCGCCTCGCGCAGCCGCGGGTCGGTCGTGCTCTGGCTGCATACCGCGCCGGCCCCGGCCCGGACCGCGGCGCACCGCGCCGCTACCGCCATGCTGGCCGACGCGATGACGGCGCCGACCTCGCCGGTGCGGTCGCAGCGGCCCACCAGCGAGAACGTCATGGCCTGACCGCCACCACGGTGACCTCGACCAGCCATTCGGGGCGGGCGAGCGCGGACACGACCAGGCCGGTGAACACCGGGTAGACGCCTTTGAGGTGACGGCCGAGCACGCGGTACACCGGCTCGCGGTGGCGGATGTCGGTGAGGTAGACCGTGCAGGACACCACGTGCTCCACGGACGCGCCGGCCTCGGCGAGCAGCATCTCGACGTTCGTCATCACCTGCCCGGCCTGGGCGGCGGGGTCGCCGGTGTGCACGCTCTCGCCGGTGTCCAGGTCCTGCGGCACCTGGCCGCGCAGGTAGACGGTGTTGCCAGCCACCACCGCCTGGCACAGATCGTTGGCCAGCCGCTGCTCGGGATAGCTCTCGGCGGTGTTGAACGGCCGGATCCGCAGATGACCGCCGACGGTGATGGGCTCCCTCATTTCCGCACCTCGTCCGCGACCGCGGAGTACCGGGACACGAGGTCCAGCGGGCCGCTGAAGTCGTAGTTGTTGTAGACGGCGAGCAGGTGCGAGAACGGCGGCGACTGCGCGAACAGCTGGAACGTCAGCCGGTGCCCGGCGTAGTCGGAGTTGAGCAGGTCCCGGGCCAGCACGAAGAGCTTGCGGCGCTCCTCAGCCGGGATCTCGCCGATGGTGAAATATTTCCGCAGCCAGTCGCCGGCCCCGGGGGAGTCGAACATGGCCTTGCTGGGCATCAGGCTGACCTGGCAGCCGCACAGGTCGCGGACGAGGTGCATGACCGCCGGCAACTGGGTGGAGGCGAACACCCGGCCCGCGTACATCATCGGCTGATTGGGCATCAGCAGCCCGCCCGGGCTGGGCTCGGCCAGCTCGATCGCGGCGGTCAGGTGCGCATGGATGCCCTCCCGGTAGCACGCGATCTGCGCGATCTTCTCCCGCACGGCCTGGTGCATGGTGACCCCGGTGGACCGGGCGCTGGCGTAGGCGACACCCAGAAGAAAGTCGGCGAAGCGCAGGTAGCGCTGGACGTACGGGAAGATGCTGTACCGGTGCAGGGTCGCGCGGATGAACGCGGCCGCCTTGGTGTGCCGGTAGAAGAAGACGTTCTCCCAGGGGATTTCCACGTCGTCGAAGACGATCATCGTGTCGATCTCGTCGTACCGGCTGGTCAGCGGGTAGTCCTCCGGGTCGCGCCGGTCGGCGAAGGCGGACCGGCAGATGTGCTTGATGCCCGGGGCGCCCATGTCGGCCAGGAAGCCGACCGCGTAGTCGGACAGGACCTCGTTGTTCCACTCGCCGATCGTCGGCTTCACGAACGCCTGGTTGGCGTAGGCCGCCGCGGTCTCGAACTTGGCGCCGCGCACCACGATGCCGTTGCCGGTCTCGCCGGCCACGTGCAGCAGCACGTCGGGGTCCTGGTCCTGCGGCCGCAGGGCCCGGTTGCCCTTCGGGTCGGTGTTGGCCGAGACGTGGAACGGGTCGAGCAGCTGGGCGCGCCGGACGTGACGGGCGATGTTCGCGGAGAACGCCGGGTCGATCTCGTTCAGCACGTTCTGCCCGTCGAACAGCGACCACATCTCGCCGACCGTCTCGTCGCCGACCCGGGTGACCACGCCGCCGGCGTCGTCGAGGATGGCGTCGACCGTGTCCCGTTTGGCCCGCCAGTCGTCGCGGGTGCGCGGCGGGCGCGAGGTGGTGGCGCAGCGTTCCCCGGTCTCGTCGTCGGTGTAGGTCAGTAGGTCCCTGGGGCCGGCCTCGTGAGCCAGATCGTAGATCCGTGCGCGGACGCTCACCATCGGCGCGAACGCCGGGTGCGTGGCCACGTCCGTGACCTGCTCGCCGTCGATCCACACCTCCCGGCCGTCGCGGAGCGACTCGATGTAGTCCTTGCCGGTTCGCAGCACTGTTCGTTCCTCAGCTCTCGATGGGGTGGGTCAGTCCAGGATCTCGGCCAGCACGGCCGATCCCCGGGCCGCACAGCCAGCCGTCCCGCCGGGTGACGCCCCGGGCGGTCTGTTCGTCGAAGACGTCGTCGACGTGCACGAGGACGGCGAGACGGTGCGGCGGAGGGCCGAACGTCCACACCAGGTTGCCGACGCCATCGACGTGCCGGCTCTCGCATGTCACCCTGGCCCGGCAAGACTTATATAACCACGCCGACCGGCCCAGCGTACCATCTTATTAGACCGTTGGTATAGTTCACTGGCATGAGGAACGAGGCTCCGGATCAGGCTTTCGCCGACGTGGGGGAGGTCATCGCGGCGAACCTGCGACGGCTCCGCACCGCCCGCCGGATGTCGCTGGCCACGCTCGCGACCCGTGCTGACGTGGCCAAGGCCACCCTGGCCAACCTGGAGCAAGGCCGGGGCAACCCGACCATCGAGACGCTGTGGTCGCTGGCCCTGGGCCTCGGCGTCGCCTTCAGTGACCTGCTGGAAGACCGGCGGGAGACCACGACCGTGGTCGTCCGGGCCCAGCAGGGCGCGCGGGTGCGTGGGTCCACCCCCGGCGGGCAGCTCGACCTGCGGCTTCTCGACCGAGTCGAGCGCGGCGGCCTGGTCGAAGTATTCGACCTGTTCCTGTCGGCCAGGACCGATCACCTGGGCCGTCCGCACGGCCCCGGCGTCGTGGAACGGGTGTTCGTCCACGCCGGGACGATCACGGTCGGCCCGGCCAGCGAGCCGATCACGCTCGGCCCGGGCGACTACGCCCGGTACAGCGGCGACGGCCCGCACGTCTACAGGTCGGCCGACGAGGACGTCCACGGCATGTTGCTGGTCGGATACCCGCCCGCCTAGCGGACTAGCACACGGAGCGCCCGATCCGACCGCGGGTTCCTCGAGTGGAAGCCCACTGCCCCACACATCACAGCTGCATCTACGCGCCAACCGATTGGCGGGGTGAGGGGGCCCTTGCCCCATCTGGGTATCGGGGTCAGGGGCCCCCTCACCCCGGACGTCCGGCCGGAATGCCGCCAGGCCGTCAGTCACAGCGGACACGTCACACTCAGCTGAATCAGGAATCACTCGTCTGGTTGACGTGCTTGGCTTGCTGAGCTGAAGGGAAGCGGGGCGCGCGCTTTTCGGTGAGCGCGGCCGCGCCCTCGATGACGTCAGGGCCCATGAACGTGAGCATCTCGTAGGCCGCGGACTGGTCGAAGATCGGTCCGGCCATCTTGAGCCAGTTATTCAGCGCCCGCTTCGTCCACCGGATCGCGGGCTGCGAGCCGGTGGCCAGGCTGTCCGCGACGCGCAGCGCCTCGTCGAGCACCTGTTCGCGGGGGACGGCCTTGCTGACCATGCCGAGCCGTTCGGCCTCCTCACCGGTGATCATCTCGCCGGTCAGCAGGTAGTAGCGGGCCTTGGCCATGCCGCACAGCAGCGGCCACAAGATTGCGGCGTGGTCGCCGGCGGCCACGCCGAGCCGGACGTGACCGTCGCCGAGCCTGGCGTCCAAAGCGCAGATCGAGATGTCGGCCAGCAGCGCCACCACCGTACCCGCGCCGACGGCGACGCCGTTGATCGCGGAGACGACCGGCTTCTCGCAGTTGATGATGTTGTAGACCAGATCGCTCATCTCGCGGAGCATGTGCGCCACGCGGTCGTGATCGCCAGCCATCCGCCGGACCATGTCCAGGTCGCCGCCGGCCGAGAACGCCCGGCCGGCGCCGGTGATCACGGCGACCCGCGTCTGCGGGTCGGCCGAGACCTCGGCCCAGACCCGGGCGAGCTCGCCGTGCATCTGCTCATCGGCGGCGTTGTACTTATCCGGCCGGTCCATGGTGATGAGCAGCACGCCGTGGTCCCGGCGTTCGAATCGGAGCTGCTCGTACTCGGAGAACTTCACAGACTGCTCCCTGGGTTCAGCTCATCGTGAGGCCGCCGCTGACGCTGACGGTCTGGCCGGTGACGAAGGATGCCTCGTCCGAGGCGAGGAACGCGACGACGTTGGCGACATCGTCCGGCTGGCCGAGTCGCCGGAACGGGATCGCCCTGGTGAGGGCCTCCCGCAGCTTCGGCCCCGCGAACGACGCGAACAGCGCGGTGTCGGTGGGACCGGGGCAGACGCAGTTGACCCTGACCTGGTGGCGTGCCATCTCCCGGGCCAGCGACTTGGTGAAGGCGATGATCCCGCCCTTGGCCGCGGAGTAGACCGCCTCGCCGGACGAGCCCACCCGGCCGGCGTCCGAGCCCAGGTTCACCACTGCCCCGCTGCCTCGTTCGGCCATGATTGGCAGCACTGCTTTGCAGGTGTGCAGTACGCCGTACAGGTTGACGGCGATCGCGCGGTCCCAGTCGGCCGGGTCGGAGTCGACGAACGAGCTGGCCTTGTCCCAGCCGGCGTTGTTGACCAGGACATCGACGTGGCCGAACTGCTCCACCACCCGGCTGACCATCGCCTGGACGCCCTGGCGGTCGGTGACGTCGGCGCGGATCGCGATTGCGCCCGGCAGCGCGTCCGCCGTTTGCTTCGCGCTAGCCTCGTCCAGGTCGGTGACGACGACGACCGCCCCCTCCGCGGCCAGCTTCCCGGCGACGGCCTTGCCGATGCCCTGCCCGCCACCGGTCACGATCGCGATCTTGTCCTCGAGCCTGCCCATCAACGGCTCCTTTCTGGGTCCATGGCCGGTCCTCGCCTCCGCCACCGAACCGAATCTATAGTCACGTGTGCGGCACCAGAGCAGCCGGCGGAGGGAGAACGGCAATGCAGGTCGGGCTCGTGGTCATGGACGAGGACCCCGCCGATGCCCTGACGATCGTCCGGGCGGCCGACCGGGCCGGCATCCATTCGCTCTGGTCGATCGACTACTACAACCGAAGCAGCCTGTCCCGCGCGGCGGCGTTTGCCGCGGTCTCCCAGACGGCGATCGTCGGCACCAGCGTGACCCCGCTGTTCGCCCGTGCGCCGCTCGCCCTGGCCGCGGCCGCGGCCGACGTCCAGGGGATCGCCGGCGGCCGTTTCGTGCTGGGGGTGGGCAGCAGCACGCGCCGGATGAACCAGGACTGGTACGGAACCGCGCTGCAGCATCCCGCGCCTCAGGTCCGGGAGCGGATCGAGCTGATCCGGCGGCTGATCGCGCACCGCAGCGGCCCATTCCGGTACGAGGGCAGGTTCGACCGCGTGTCCATGGCGCACTACGACCGCACTGCGCTGCCGGACAGCCTGACGATCCTGGCGGCAGGCGTGGGCGAGCACATGGTCAGGGTCGCGGGGGAGTGCGCGGACGGGTTCGTCGGGCACACCATCGCCTCGGTCGGCTACCTGCGTGACACCGCCCGCCCCCTGCTGGCCCAGGGCGCGGCCAGGGCGGAGCGGGACGTGGCGGGGCTGCGGATGACGACTCAGATCGTCGCCGCGGCCAGCTCCGATCCGAGCGCCGCGCGCCGGGATGCCGCGGCGCAGGTGGGCTTCTACTCCACGCCGAAGGGCTACGACGCGCTCTTTCCCGACGGACAGTTCGCCGCCGAGCGCGTCGCGGCCCGGGACGCCGTGGCTCGCGGCGATGTACCGAGCGTGATCGCCGCCGGAGAGGCGATGGTCGAGGAGCGGGCCGTGTTCGGCACGCCGGAAGACGTGGCTGGCCAGCTGCGCCGATACGCCGACGTCATCGACTGGGCCATCCTCTATCCGCCGCACTTCGGCGTCGAGCCGGAGCGCATTCACGCGAACGAGCTCGGCCTGATCGAGGTGGCCTCGGGCTGGACGTCCTTACGTACGCAGCCGAAGCGTGTACGAGTCGTCACGTTCGATTTGATCGATCCTGGCCAGCAAGGTGTCGAGATTCTCGGTCACGCTGAGGTGACGACCGGACAGCCGGTCCGCGTGGCCGCTGGCCAATGCGAGGATGAGGCGGGCCGCCTCCTCCGGGTCGGCGCCGCGGCCGGCGGCGAACTGGTCGCGTATCCAGCCGTGGACACGGCCTTCTGGCGTCTGCTGACCGGCTCTGCTCCTCAGCGCGACCTCGCCGAGACCGATGGGCAGCAGGCCGGGGTCCACGCTGAACACTGATATGCCGTGCGGGCGTGCCTCCTCGGCGAGGGTCTCGGTCAGCTTCACCAGTGCCGCCTTCGAGGCTGCGTAGGCAGACATCAGCGGCCATCGGTAGACGCCTGCGTAGCTGGTGATGTTGATGATCCGGCCCCTGCCCGCTGGGATCATATGGGCAAGCGCCAGCTGGGTCAGGACGAATGCACCGCCAAGGTTCACCTCGATCGCCTGCCACCATTCGGCCGGCCGGGCCTGCCAGGCCGGCCCGACCGGCCCGCTGATGCCGGCGTTATTGATGAGAATGTCTACCGCTCCCAGCCTCTCGCGCAGTTCGGCGACAGCGGCGGCGGTGGCCCGCTGGTCGGTGACGTCAGCAGAGACGGCAGCGGCGACGCCGCCTGCCCGGTTGATCTCGCCGACCGCGGCCGCGAGTTCACCAGGGGACCGTGCGATGAGCGCGACGGCCGCTCCGGCATCGGCGAGCCGGGCGCTCAGCAGCCTGCCGAGGCCTCGGCTGCCGCCGCTCACCAGCGCGACCATGCCTTCTAGCGGACGATTACCGGCGCCCTTGCCCGCCGATGCGACCGTCGCCGTGGTGGCTTCAGTTTCCATGACCAGGGTCACCGGAGCCGACCTGGCTCGCCGGGGTGGCGTCCCGCTCGACGAGCAGCCGCCGGAGGATCTTGCCCGCCGGGGACTTAGGGATGCAGTCGGTGAACTCGACCTGACGCACCCGCTTGTAGCCGGCCACGCGCTCGGCCACCCACGCCATCAGCTCCTGTTCCGATGCCGGGGCCGTCAGCACGACGAAGGCCTTGGGTACCTCCCCGGCCAGCGCGTCGTGCTTGCGGACGACGGCCGCGTCCGCCACCGCGGGGTGGGTCAGCAGGACGGCCTCGAGCTCGGCGGGGGCGACCTGGTAGCCCTTGTACTTGATCAGTTCCTTGACCCGGTCGGCCACGTAGAACCACCCGTCCTGGCCGGCCGTGACAATGTCCCCGGTGTGCACCCATCCGTCAGCGTCGATCGTGGCCGCGGTCGCCTCCGGATCACCGAGGTACCCGCGCATCGCGCCCGCCGTGCGGACCAGCAGCTCGCCCGGCTGACCGGGGCGCAACCCGGCGCCGGTGCCGGGATCGACTATCCGGCACTCGACGCCGGGCAGGGCGGGGCCGATGGAATCGGGGCGGTCCGGGCCGGCGTCGGGCGCGATGTGGGTCCCGCCGCTCACCTCGGTCATGCCGTAGGCCTGCTTGACCCGGCAGCCGAGTCGCTGCGCGCAGGTGCGTGCAAGGTCGGCGCTGAGTGGCGCGGCGGCCGAGGTGAGCAGGCGCAGGCTGGCCAGGTCGTAGTCGTCGACCGCGGCTGCGGTCGCGAGGCCGAGGACCATCGGCGGTACGACTTCGGCCCTGGTGACGCGATGATCCTGCACGGCGCGGAGGAACGTGTCCAGCCCGAACCGCGGCAAGATGACCACGGTCGCGCCCGCGAGCAGGGCCAGGTTCAGGGTGATCTGCAACCCGTAGATGTGGAACAACGGCAGGGCCGCCATCACCACGTCGTCCTCGGTCACCTGGTGGACGAGCCACGTCTGGCACAGGCTGACGACCAGGTTCTGGTGCGTGAGCTCGACGCTCTTGGGCAGCCCGGTGGTGCCGCTGGACGTCGTTAGGAGCGCGACATCCGACGCGGAAACGCGCTCGGCCGGCTCGTACGCGGTCGCGCGAAGCGACCAGAAGGGGATGGTCCCGGCGGCGTGATCACCGATGACGATCGTCTCCGTGATCGCGGTCTGGGCCGTCACGCCGCGCAGCTTCTGCCCGGTCGGCCCGGCCGTGGTCACCAGCCACCGCGCGCCTGTCTGCCGGAGCTGGCGGGCGATCTCATCGCCCGTGCACTGCGGGTTCACGGTCGTCACGATCGCGCCGATCGACGCGGCCGCGAACCATGTCACCGCGAACTCGATGGAGTTCTGCGCGCACAAGGCGAGCACGTCGCCGGGACGTAGGCCGCGCGCTGACAACCCGGCGCCGATCTCTCGGACGGCATCGGCGAGGTCAGCGTAGCTGACCTCCTGCCCGGTCGCCGCGTCGACCAGTGCCGGCTTGCTCCCGCGCCGGAATGCGGCGCCGAGCACGAACTGCGGCAGCGTCAGGTCGGGTATGACGGGCGCAGGCAGAGTCTGTCCCGCCCCGTCACGTTCTGTAATTATGGAGGTCATGTCTCCCGCTTTCGCCTCTGCTCGTTTCCACCCAGCAGCGGATGGCCGATATGACGAGTCTGAAAGCCGGCCCGCCAGGCGGCATCGGGCAGACCACCCCTGTCTTTTGCCGCTCTTGCCCTAGGAAAATAGGAGCGCTAGGAGTCTCGGGTGGCTTCGGGCCTGTCGCTGGCCGGGGTCTTGCTGACCAGCGCCTCGGCCAACTGGGTTCGCCGGGTGACATCGAGCTTGCGGTACGCCCGGCTGAGGTGCGCCTCAGCCGTCTTCGTCGTGATGAACAGTTCCTGTGCTATCTCACGGTTGGTCCGGCCCGCCGCGGCCAGCCGGACCACGCGCAGCTCGCTGGCGGTCAGGGCATCGCGGCCGGTGATGGCGTCGCGCCGTGGCTTGGCGCCCGCCGCGATGAGGTCGGCCCTGGCCTGGCTCGCGATGCGGCGGGCGCCCCAGTGATGCGCCAGGTCGAGTCCCCGCTCCAGCTGAGCCCGCGCCGTGGCCCGCTGGCCGGCCCGGCGCAAAGCCGCACCATGGTCGGTGAGCGCCCGGGCCAGCTCGACCGGCGCCGGGGAGTGCTCCAGTATCCCGACCGCCTCGCCGAGCAGGGCGAGGCCGCGGTCGCCGCCCTCGACCAGGCCCGCGGCGCGCAGCGCGATACCCAGCGACCGAGGCCGGCCGAAACCCCGGGCCACCTCGAGCGCCGTCCGGGCCAGCCGCCGGGCCTCGGCCTCGTGGCCGAGCAGGGCGTGGGCGATCGCCGCCTCAGACCGCCAGGCATACAGCCCATCGATGATCCCGAGCCGTTCGCATCGCTCGCCGCAGGCCAGGAAGTCCTCCAGCCCCTCCTCGCCTCGTCCCTGAGCCATGCGCAGCTGGCCGCGCGCCATCAGGTAGGCCGCGACCACGACCGTGTGCGACGTCAGCGGCGGAGCCATGCGCCGCAGTTCGGCGGCCGCGTCATCCAGCGCACCGCGTTCGGTGAGCGTCTCGACCAGGTGCGCGAGCGCGTCGATCGCCCAGATCCCGGTGGCGTGCTCAACGGCCCAGCGCGCCTGGGCCTCGGCGTCGGCGAGCTCGCCACGCCGGTACAAAGCCCAGGCCGAGAACGTCGCCACCCCGATTAGTTCCTGCACCGCCGAGCGCCGGCGCGCATCCCTGAGCATGTCGTCGCACAGCCGCTGCAGCACCCCGAAGGCCTCCAGCCCGAGCAAGGTCACGATGATCGAGGCGGACGCGTTGGGTCGCGGCGGGTACGGCTCGCGCGCCAGCACCCGTTCCAGCAATCGCTGGGTTTCGCGGGGCGGCCGAGCCTGCCTCATGTCCGCGTGAGCGATGGCGACGAGCACGCGGCCCGGCGGGTCGGCGTAGTCGGCCAGGCTGGCCCGTAGCCGGTCCACCGTCTGCAACGCGGCGGGCGCGGTACGGTCGTCCATCATGCCCGCGAGCGCCGCCGCGCCGTCCAGCCGCAAGGCCAGCCTGGGGTCGGTGGCCCGGATACGGGCCACGGCTCGTTGCAGCTCCACGACCGCGACGTCCGCCTGGTCGGAGATGATGTACGCGTTCGCCAGCGGTCCCGCGGCCGCGGCTATCGCCGTCGCGTCATGCGCCTCGTTCAGCGCCTCCTTCAGATGGGTTACCGCGTCCGGGCCGCCTGCCGCCCATTCCGCGACACCCAGGCGCCGCAGGAGCACCAGGCGTTCCGCCGGGGTGGCAGGCTCCGCCAGGGCGCGCCGGAGATAGCTCGCGGCGACTTCGGCCGCGCCGCGCTCCCAGGCCGTGTCGGCGGCCGCGCTCAGTCG
>Ga0307305_10000470_pt1 | contig 14521 bp, 13 predicted proteins | sample ER_DNA_186_FD_194512 | JGI IMG/M metagenome (GOLD analysis project Ga0307305, IMG submission 194512) | Bulk soil microbial communities from the East River watershed near Crested Butte, Colorado, United States - ER_DNA_186 | ecosystem: Environmental > Terrestrial > Soil > Floodplain | place... | reverse complement strand
CACGTCGAATATGTCGAAAGCAGCCCGCAAAGGAAAAGTGTTCGTCGATTGGAGTCAGAACGACGAACACAAAACCACCATCTGCGTCTATTCACTCCGTGCCAAAGAAGAACCGACTGTTTCAACTCCTGTCGCTTGGGACGAAGTGGAGAACTGCCTGAAAAAGAAGAAAGCCGACCTCCTGAAATTCCGCTCCGATAAAACGTTAGCCCGCGTCGAAAAGATGGGCGACCTCTTCGAACCGGTCGAGAAACTCAAACAAAGGCTGCCGAAGAAATGGAAATTGTAGAAACAGAAGCAACGCAGTTGGCGGTAACTATCGCTCGGAAATGCGTCGCCGAGGATGCTCAACTACACCCGAAAGTTGGGGCCGTTTTGGTGCGGGACGGCCAGGTCGTCGCGCACGCTTTTCGTGGGGAGCAAGGACCGGGTGACCATGCAGAGTTCACATTGTTTGAGAAGAAACTGCGCGAACTTGATCTTAGCGGATCAGACTTGTTCACGACGTTGGAACCGTGCACACATCGAAAGCAGCACAAGCCTTGTGCCGAATGGATCGTTGAAAAGAAAATTGCCCGCGTTTTCGTTGGCATGCTGGATCCTAATCCCCGGATTTATTCGCTGGGTGTGACGCAGCTGCGAAAGAATGGCATCCGGATTGAGTTCTTTCCGTCTGAATTGAGAGATGCGATTCGGACAGATAACAGCGCGTTCATTGATTCATTCCGCGCCAATCCTGAGCTCACCGGGACGGCAAGTTTTGACTTCACGCACAATGATGGCAACTACACACTGGGCCACGGTGAACTGCTCTTTCAAACGCACTGGTCAAACGCCGGCAATTCATCGATTCATGTATACAAGGATTGCACAAATCTGCGCGGCGCCGGTATAGCGCGTGGAGCGAACTGCTTCACCGATGTGCGCGACGCAAGCGCCTACGACATGTCGTCTCGTGTGCAAACGCCGCGCGAAGGAGAAATCATCGTGCTTGAAAACGTGAACGGTAAGTTTGCGGTCGTAAAGATTGTGGATGTGAAGGCAACTAGCCACGGCGATAACTACAATTGCCTCACGTTGGAATATCGAATCAACGCCGATGGTAACAGAATCTTCCGCGAGTGAAGTCGATCACTCTATGCGCACAGTAAACCTGAGAGATATCGAAGAGCGCGAGCGGCAGTCGCCGAAGGGAAAATTTCATAAGTTTGTGAAGGATATTTCGGTCGCGCTCGGTCGCGAGCCGGAGTCGCTCGATCTGGCGAAGCGGCATCCGTTTGATCTGGCGCTGGTGCGGATTCCGAAAGGCAAATCATATTGCCCGTATCATTCGCACTCGGCCGAATCGGAACTTTATCTCGTGATTTCCGGTCGCGGCAGCGTCCGAGACAAAGATGGATCGACAATAGTAACTGGGGGCGATGCCTTTTTCTTCCAGCCGGGTGAAGCGCATCAACTTACCAACGCCGGCGACGAAGATTTCGTTTACTACGTCATTGCCGATAATCCGCGCAGTGGAGGTACCGGAGATTCTTGTTTTTATCCCGACAGCGGCAAATGGGCGGTAGTGAAAGAGGGATTGGAGGAAGTAATCGTGAAAGGAAAAGAAACCGATTATTTCGACGGCGAAGAGTGAAATGAATTCGGAAAGCGGGAAAACAGGAAATGGAATCTGGAAACCAGGAAGCCATGAGGATTGCTTAGCCTTTCCTGCGTTCCTACTTTTCTGATTCAATCCCTTTTCTCGCGATCGCTGCGTACTCCGGCGCTAAATTGAGAACTATGGAATCGAAGAAAGAAGATTATCCGTACAAGACGTGTCTGAACGTTCTGCACAGGCCGCTGGAAGTGATCGATCTGCAGAAGCTCGTCGATGCGTGCACGGACAAATGGTGGAACCAGACGCTTTGCAAAGTGAATGATTCGGTGGTGCGGCTCGGGGTCGTCGAAGGCGAATATCATTGGCACTCGCATAAAGACCTGGATGAATTCTTTTACGTGGTTGCAGGCCGTTTTCTGATCGACCTCGAGGGTCGCACTGTCGATCTTGCTCCGCGCCAGGGATTCGTCGTGGCCAAGGGCGTGCGGCATCGTACACGGGCGCCGGAACGCACCGTAATCCTGATGGTAGAACGCGAGGATATTATTCCGACTGGCGATAAGGCGAGCCGCGAGTGAATCAAGGAAACCGGTAAGAGATATCTTCGACGTCGCTCGACGTGATAAAATGCGAAAAGTAAATCTGAAGGACATCGAAGATTGGGAATGGAAATCGCCCGGCGGAAAGTACGCCGCATCTTTCAAGGGAATTTCCGAAGCACTCGGCCACGATCCAAACTCATTCGATTTAGCGAAGCGACATCCGTTTGATCTGGAATTAACACGCGTGCCACCCGGCAAGCCAAATTTCCCGTATCATTCGCATTCGGCGCAATGGGAACTCTACCTTGTCATCGTCGGAAAGGGGAGCGTCCGCCACGAGAAAGGCACGACGGAAGTGGGCGCTGGCGACGCCTTCATTTTTGCGCCCAACGAGCCGCACCAAATCACAAATTCCGGCGAGGAGGACCTTGTCTATTACATCATCGCCGACAATCCGATCGGTGAATCTGCCTATTTTCCGGACAGCGGGAAATGGAAGGTCAATCGACGTTCGGCGGCTGATCGCATTGTGCTAAAAGGTAAAGAGACCGATTATTTCGACGGCGAAGAGTAGATGTTTTCTGTAGAGGCAGCCGTGTCGGCTGCACACTGGAGAATGCGGGCGACACGCCCGCCGCTACAGTAAAGCAGGTGAAAATAATTTCCGGCGGACAAACAGGAGTTGATCGCGCGGCGCTTGATGCCGCGCTGAAGCATGGAATCGATTGCGGCGGCTGGTGTCCGGCCGGACGTCTCGATGAATTTGGTCGGATTCCGGATCGCTATCCGGTGAAAGAACTGGCGAAGGGGAGTTTTGCCGAACGCACCTTGCAAAATGTGAAAGATTCGGACGGGACGGTGATTCTTTACTTTAAGAAACTGGGCGGCGGAACTGATTACACTGTGCAGTGTTGCATCGAGCAGCAGCGACCCTATAAATTGATCGACGCTGGCAAAGTTTCCGCCAAAGACGCGGTGAAATTGATTTTCGATTTTGTGTGCGAATACAAGATCGATGTCCTCAATATCGCCGGCCCACGCGAGAGCGAATGGGCTGAGGGTTATCATTACGCTCTCCGCGTGTTGGATATTTTCCTGGCGTTGTAACGGCGGTTGTGTCAACCGCCGAACTTGAAAATAGGCGCTTGGCACAAGCGCCTCTACAACCCTATTCGTATCTCAGCGCTTTGACCGGGTCGAGACGCGCCGCAAAGTAAGCGGGAATTAACGCCGCAAACGCGCAGATGAGAAACGCGCTGATGCAGATGATGGCAACGTCCCTCGGGATGACTTCGGCCGGAATCGCGGAAAATTGATAGACCTCGCGCGGGAAAATCTCGATGTGCAATGTCGATGCCAGCCAATGGCTGAATTCGTTCCGGTAACGAATCAAGGTCATGCCGAGCCCCAAACCGGTGAGCGTCCCGAAAAGGCCGACGATTGTCCCCTGGCCGAGAAACACCCAGATGATTTGCGCGATGTTTGCCCCAAGCGCCTTCATGATTCCGATCTCGCGCCGCTTTTGCACTGTCACTGTGATGAGCGTGCTCATAATTCCAAAGGCCGCGACCACCACGATGAAGAACAAAAGGAAAAACATGACCGTGCGCTCGAGCCGCACTGCTTCGAAATACTGCCGGTTCATGTCGATCCAGGTCTGCGCGAATTCGGGCGGTTCGAGAAATTGTTCAATCGCTTGTTTTACACGCTCGGCGCTGTACGGGTTATCCGTTTTAATCGTGATGCCGTGTAATGCGTCCCCTAGACCATATAACTCTTGTCCAACATAAATCGGAACGAGCAAAAACTCAGAGTCGTGCAGATAATGACCGGTTTCGAAAATGCCGGTGACGGTTAGTTCCTTCGGCAGGATCACATCGCGCAATTGGTCGATCGCCTTTTTCTCTTCGTCGCCCTTGGCGTTCTCCAATTTCTTAATACCATCCAGAATCTGGCCGAGATTACCCGGCGAATAAATCGTGAGTTTGTCGCCGACATGAGCTTGCAATTTCCGCGCGAGCTCAACACCGAGCACGGTCGATTCTCCATCCAGATCGAGCTTGCCGTATTTGATGAATTTTCTCAGCGGAACTACTTTCTCCTCCTGCGCCGGATCCACACCGCGAATCATCGGCGCGAGCCGCCGGTTTTGAAATTCGACGATCACCGGCCCTTGAATGTAAGGAGCGGTCGCAACCACGCCGGGTGTGTTGTCGATTTTTGATTTGAGTGACCGCCAATCGCGCAAAATATCTTCAGTGCTCACGAGAATGTGCGCATCGAAGTCGATTACTTTTTGGCGCAGCTCGCGGTCAAACCCGGTCATCACTGAAATCACGAGAATGAGCACCGTCACGCCGAGCATCACGCCCAACACCGAGATCAACGTGATGATGGAAAGAAATGTGCGCTTCGGTTTCAAATACCGCAGCGCCAGAAAAACGCTAAAGGGCAGTTTCAAATCGGCGGTACCGTGGCTGCGAACACGAAAATTCGCCAACAATGAAAATATAACAGGATCGCGTCAGGCACAGATGAGCACGGATGAAACACAGATGGTGAGCGGCGACGAACCGAATCGACTTGTGTTTCAAGCGCAAAGAGGACATCAACATACGGCCCGATACCGACCACATGCGGCAGGTAGCGTTCAGAATCGATAGGCCCAATCATTACGTCGAAAATGGACACATCTGCAGAACGGCAAGGAAGACACGACACGCTTCGATTTTCATCGAAAGAAGTTGCCGCCAGGAAATAGCTGCCTCAGAAAAAAAACTGAGCGTAGTTTCAGTGGGGAAAAACGTCGAAAAAGGTGACGATATATCGTGGTCAGTCGGTGCTTTGCCTTCTCGTCTAACAATTCGTCTGCACGGTCAACTGCCAAGCGGAGCGACGTTATCCAATCCGGATCCTTAGTGATACAACTCCAAGCTGAGTCCTGATCATTTCGACCAGGGGGAAGTCGAAGCGCGGGTAATTTGCTCAGGAGTTCGGGATAGGCTGTAAGTCGCGAGATAACGTTGGATGTCTCTCTCCACTTCGCCCGGAAGTGCAGGCATGTCGGCGTAGACAAATAGCCGAGACGGCCCGTTCCAGCGACGATTCGAACCCACATATCGGCATCGCTGCACGCGGGCAAGGCTTCATTCCAATACCCGTAGCGTGCGAAGCAATCGCGCCGATGTATTACGCAGCTGGCGGGAATACCATTTAATTTTCGCTGCAGGAATCCTTTACGCTTCGCGGCGTCGGTCGCCAAATCGAAATCGCCGGGCAACAAGGCGCCGCCTGGTTCGCCCCAAATTGGACGGCTGTAGGCCCATTCAGCACTGCTTTGTTCAAGACAGCGAGAAAGCAACGCAAGATGATCGGGCAGCCAGATATCATCATGAGCAAGGAGGGCGACGTAGTGACCATGCATTTGGCGGAACGCAAGATTGCGATTTATATATCCGAAGCCGGGGCCTTTCGGGAGGTCCAGCCACCGGATGCGGGGATCGCTAAATTCCGCCACCACTTCAGCGGTGTTATCGGTGCAGCCGTCACCAACAACGAATAGTTCCCAGTCGGTCTCAGTTTGCGCTATTACCGACCGAATGGCGAAAGGCAGTACATCGGCGCGATCATGAGTCGGCGTGAGGATGCTGTACTTCATCCACCCCGAGGGTTGTCGAACTTGTAGGGAATTTTGTCCGTATCGGGGGGGAGCCGGAATTTGTCTGGTTGAGCGTGATTATATGGAGCCGTCGGGAAATTCACGACGACCACGTCCTTGCTCCCGATATTTTGGTTCGCGTGCCAGACTCCGGCAGGAATGTTGATTAGCTGGCGACGATATTCCGACATGGCCACTTTTGCGACAAAGCCATTCGTCGGCGAGTTGGGACGATCATCGTAGAGAACGAGCAATAGTTCACCGAAGAGAATAAAATAGCGGTCGTCATGGAACTGGTGCATGCCCCATCCCTTGATCATGCCCGGTCGCAGGGAAAAGGTATAAGCGAAAACAAGTGGAGCAGGGTGCCAATTCCATCGCGAATCAAACATTTCACACACCGTCCCGCGTTCATCCACGTGTGTGGTCACGTCCCAAACTGTGACTCCGTCCGGCAGTGAGCTGATATTTTCGCCGCGACACGTGACTGTCGCCGGATCACGAACACCTGAGAGCGTCGTTCTTGCCTTCACTAGTGAAACAATACTCAGTTATTTTAAGGCGTGTGCTTTTAAATCTTCGAGCGTGACGAATTCGAGCGCGGACGAGTGCGTGGCCTCAAGATCGACTGGCGCTGCGACACCGTGCTCGAGGGCGTCTTTCCAGCGTGTGACACAAACACACCATTTATCACCCGGCTTGAGCCCGGGAAACCCCCATTCCGGATGGGGGGTGACGAGATCGTTCCCGTCGAGTACGGAAAAATCGAGAAACTCGCGCGTCACCTTCACGCAGACCGTGTGCAGGCCGAGGTCTTCCGAACCAGTGCGGCAAAACCCATCGCGAAAAAATCCGGTCATCGGATCGCGACAACAACATTTCAATTCCGTTCCGAGAACATTCGTGGGCATCGGCCAAGATTAGCATGCGAATGTTGTGCTGTTAAAGCGCTCAATCGTTAAATCGGACAGCCTTGATTTGTTAAATCGTTAAATCGTTGAATCTGAAGCGCTCTGACGTTAACACAGTGGTGAAGCGGCACCCTGCAAGATGTCCACTGCTATCGCCTACTGGCTCACTCCGACTGAGCCGACACGCGGCTTTTTTAAAAAACTGATTGTCGATCTAGCGCAGCGATATGATGCCCCTGTCTTTGAGCCACACGTTACGTTTTACGTCGGACCAGATCGAGCTGAAGTAGCCGACCAAATTCTTTCGCAAGCCGCAATCGGTTGCGAGCCAATCCGGTTGGAAGTGCTTGATGTGCATCATTCCGGGCAGTTTACGAAGACCCTCTTCGTGCAACTTGCATTAAACGCAAAATTGCAGCGGCTGAGCAAACTGATTCGCGGTGCCTCGCAAACTCCGTCTGATTACCAGGTGGAGCCGCACGTGAGCTTGCTTTACAGGAGGATGTCGCTCGCTGCACGACGCGAAATGGCTCGCTCAATCAGGCTGCCGTTTTCGGAAGTCGTTTTCGATTCAATCTGCGCAGTTCGTTGCGCCTCGCCTACGCGTAACCGCGCTGAAGTGGAAGCTTGGCGCGTGATTGCGACGAAGTCTCTCGATGAATAGCTGATTGAAATCTTCGCTGCCAGTCCGAGGCTTTACTAGGCGGCCCTGATGGAAGCGACGACGAAAATTTTTGGCCGGCACGACGAAGCAACGATCAAGCAAATCGAGAGATGCGTGGCGGCGGGAGGGGAGCGCGGCGTGCTTTGCGCCGATGGCCACAAAGGTTACGCGCAACCGATCGGCGGCGTAGTCGCCTACAAAGACAAAATTTCCCTGAGCGGCGTCGGCTTTGATATTGCGTGCGGTAATCTCGCCATCCGCACGGATGCGAAGCGCCACGAAATCGGGCCGAAGATCGATAAGATCATGGACGATGTGGTGCACGAGATTTCATTTGGCATTGGTCGCAAAAGCAAAAGGCGCGTCGAGCACGAGCTATTTGACGATCCAGCGTGGGAGTTGCAGCCAATGCACAGGTTGAAACCGATGGCGGAGGACCAACTCGGCACCGTGGGCGGTGGAAATCACTATGTTGATCTTTTCGCCGATGAGGAGGACCGCATCTGGGTCGGCGTCCATTTTGGGTCGCGCGGCCTTGGACATAAAACGGCAACGCATTTTCTAAAAGCAGCCGGTGGCAAGGACGGAATGGATGTGCCACCGACAGTTGTCGGTGAAAAATCGGAACTCGGTCACGATTATCTCGGCGGAATGCATTTGGCGGGCCGTTACGCCTACGCGGGACGCGAAGCCGTAGCGCGTTACGTCGCGCGTGAAATTTTAGGCGCGAAGATTCTCGAAGAAGTGCACAATCATCACAACTTCGCTTGGCGAGAGAAACATAACGGAGAGGAATATTGGGTCGTGCGCAAAGGTGCGACGCCGGCGTTTCCCGGACAGAAAGGTTTCGTCGGCGGCAGCATGGGCGACGACGCAGTGATCATCGAAGGAATCGACTCGCCGATTTCACGCGAATCATTGTTTTCGACCGTCCACGGTGCGGGGCGAATCATGTCGCGCACCGCAGCAAAAGGTCGATTCGAAAAAGTTGGAAAGAAGAGGATTCGGCGCGATGGACTCGTTAGGCACGATGAAATGATGAAATGGATCGCCGACAAGGGCGTTGTTTTACGCGGGGGCGATCTGGATGAAGCGCCGCAGGCGTACCGCCGTCTTCCCGACGTGCTTGCAGCCCACGCGGGCACCATTCGAATTTTGCATACGTTACGTCCGCTCGGTGTCGCCATGGCGGGACGCGATATTGTCGATCCATATAAGGATTGATCTGCTGTAGCGGCGGTCAGTGGCTGAGCGTTCAGCTTCCGGCCGACGACGATTATGGAGTCGATGTCGATGTTGGCGTCGGACTCAACTCAGCAGGAGCCGAGGAAAACGGCGGCGATGGAGTTGACGAAGCAGTGGCGAGTTTAGCCCTGGCTTCGTCGAGCAATTGTTTTTCCTCAGCGTAAACCTTCCCATCGTCAGCTGCATCGATGTATTCCTTCGCTGCCTCCGCTTGGTTCGAGTCAACCAACAGCAACGCGACGTAAACGGCTGCGTGCGGATCATGTAATTGGTCGGCCGGCAATTTCTTTATGATCTCAAGGCCTTCGGCGTTACGCCCAAATCGATAGAGGCAAAACGCGTAGGTCACGGCGCAATTGACTTCGTTCGGCGCCCGGTCGTAAGCCTCTTTCGCGAGGTCCTGCGATTCTTTTGTGTTTTGGCCAATATTGAGTCCGAGTCGCGCGAGGTCTGCTGTGATCGGCGGCTCGTCAGGAGAGCTTTCGTGCAGGCGCTGGAGAATGTCATAAAGTTTTCCAGTTTCATTCTTTGCGCGATAAAGTCGCGCAAGCGCGTCGAGCGCTTCACGCCGCATCGGCGGATTCTTTGCAATTCGCAGCCAGAGTTGTTCGGATTCTGTTTCAAGATTCCATTTCGAGGCCAGATGCGCGAGGGCAAGTTCGCCCTCCGGTCGTTTGTGTGTCGCTTGGTCGGCCGAGCGCCACAACGTTTCGAATTCAGTATCGGCGGCGCGCTGTGATTGGCGCGTCGCAATTGCCTGGTAGGCAAGGCGCAGGTATTCAGAGTCGCCCCACGATCCGCTGCGCGTCCAGCGTTTGAGACGCGACCAGTTGTTTACCTCCGCATACGCCCCTGCAACTGTGATGGACACCGGCGGAGAATTAATCTTGTCTTTGGGCAATTTATCAATCCATTTAACGATCTCGCCGGCGAACCCATTGTTGTTCATCCAGTCCATAAGCGACGCGAGGTCGGACGGATTGCGCGCGGCAAACGGTTTCACTCTGTCCAGCAGAAGACGGAATTTCTTGTCGTCGAGCTTTCGATAAAAGTTCAGGCAGAGCAGATAATCGCCAAAGGTGACCTGCTGTGACATCTGAAGCTGTTGGGCGAAGTTGTCCGCGCCGGCAAGATCATTGCGTGCCACGGCATCGTTAAGCAACGCGCGCAGCGCACCGGTGCGGAAAGGAGCGAGTTTGCTGAGTCGATCGAGTGTGGCGCGTGCCTTTGCATTCTTTTTCGGATCGGAGGAATGGATTTGCAGTGCTGCAAGATTGAATTGATAAAGATCGTTGCTCGGTTCTTCTTTTACCGCCGCCGCGAATTGCTCCTCTTGCTCTGCGAAATTTCCTTCCGCACGCGCCAGCCAGCCTGCGACGACATGAAAGGCGGCTCTGTTGCGATCGGCAGTCGAGATACGATCCAGGGCTTTTCGCGCGACGTCGAGTTGCCCAAAGCGCAGTGCCGCTGAGGCGAGGTTGAGCTGACTGTCTGGGTCCTCGGGAAGCAGTCGCGCGATTTGTTCGCGCCACCAGACGGTTTCCTCCAGGTTCTGTTTTTCCGCTGCTTCCGCCAGAATGTAAAAGGCCGGCAGAGATTCCCGGTGCAGCTTCACGATCTCTCGCGCGTTCTGTGCTGCCTCCTTAAATCTCTCCTGTTGCAACATCGAAGCAGCACGATGCAGCAAACGCCGTTCGTGCCAGCCGCTATAGACGATTGAGCCGTAACTGAAGAAAATAATCGCCAAGAAAATAGCGAGTGCGGACGCAGCAATTAAAAAGGCAAGACGGGCCGGCCATCGTTGTCGTTGCAAGAAAGAGGTGAGACGGCGAAATAATTGGGGACTTCTTCTCTGCTCGGTGCTTCTGATTTTTTCCGCCATCCTCGTGTCCTCTCGCCGCGCCGAAATGGAACTCCGCGCGCCGACCCGCCCACCCGCCAGGCGTCTAAGATTCCGCCGCCGCCTCGGATTCTTCAACCACAGGAACTTCTTCGATCGATTCCATGACCTGCTCCCTCAAACGCGGGCCCCAAACATATCGCGCCAGTAAGACCTTGATTGTTGCGGTCAGCGGCACACCCAGGAGTGGGCCGAGCACTCCGCCAATTATCAAGCCCCAGACAAAGATCGACACGATCACTGTCATTGGATGCAGGCCGACAGAATTTCCCACAATACGTGGGGCGTAGAATATCCCTTCGAGATTCTGGATGAGGATGAAAATACCGGTCACGATAAGAGGATGTGTCCAATCGCCCCATTGAAAAGCGGCGATTAAAACGGCTGGCACCCAGCAGATGATTATCCCGATGTACGGAACCATGGTCAGGATGACAACAAGTACGCCAATCAGTGGCGCAAAATTGAGCCTAAAAAGCGTCAACGCAGTACCGATGAGTATGCCATCCACCAAACAAACAAGTAGCTGCCCTCGAAAATACGCGGTGACGTATTTGTTTATCTCCGACAATACTTCGGCGACTTCATCCTTGAGCGGCGACGCGCGCAGCGGCAGATAATCTTTCCACCTCTTTTCGATACGCGGTTTTTCATTCAAAAGGAAAAATAAATAAATTGGCACTAGGATGAGGCTGAGCAAAAAGCCTGTGACTCCAAGAAATCCGCCGATACTTTTCTTCAAGACCCCCCATAATTTTTCCATCAGTGTTGGAAACGCCCGTTGGAGATTAGGAATTTGTTTTTCTACATAAGCTTGAATGCGTTGGCGTTCGGCGGTCGTAAGCTTCGAAGGGTTCGGCGCAATCGTTTCAGTCGCGGGTGCAATCGCTTGCGGCGACGCGGCCGCGTTTGGCGAGGCGGTCGCAGTCGTAGTTGGCTGCGCATGAGGAGAAGGAGAAGCAGGGCCGACAAGCCAGTTTGTGAAACTGGACGAGGCAGACTTTTCGCGCCCTCCGCCCAAAAACCCGAACGTTTGATCGAATCGATAGATAAGATCGACGATCCGATCGCGCGCGCGCTCTGTATAGGCAGGGACTTCCTTTGCGAAATTTGCGCTTTGGACGGAGATGGTCGGTACGAGCCACGCGATCAATCCTCCCAGCGCGACGACGCCGATGGCGAAAAGAAGAGCCACGGCTTTCGTGCGACTGAGACCGCCTCGGGACATTTTCGTCACGAGCGGGTCGAGCAGATAGGTGAGAATCATTGCAATGGCGACTGGGATCAAGATCGGCTGAAGGAAGCTGATGATATTGGCGCCGGTCCAGATGACCGCGCCGACGATCACGATGAGAAAAACAACAAAGAGGGCGCTGAGGGCCGCCCACATAGTCTTGCGCTGCCAGGGAGTTGGATAGTCCTTCATCTACGGATCATGCCGCATCTAGTTTGTAGAAGACCTGCACTGGTTCGACATTTTGTCACCGCGTCGAATTCGTCTTTGCTGGCGAACCTTTGCTGATGGTCGTTTTAGTGCTCTCGATTTTGTCTGCGAGCTTTTTGTTTTGCGGATCGAGTGCCAGCGCTTTCTGCCACGCTCCCAACGCCTGTGGCACACGATCCAATTTCAAATAAGTGTCACCAATGTGTTCGAAGACGATCGGGTCATCATGCTCGATGTTTTTCGCAGCTCGAAGGAGGTCGGCCAAGGCTTGATCAAATTTGCCCGTTCGAAACTCAACCCAACCCAGGCTGTCGAGGTAAGACCCATTGTCGGGCTCAATCTGCAGCGCGCGTTTGATCATGTCCTCGGCTTCGTCGAGGTGCAGATTGTGGTCCGCCCACATGTACCCAAGATAGTTGTAGGCTTCCGCGGCGTTGGCGGGATCGAGAGCAATTGATTTGCGAAGCAAGTCCGCCGCTTTTTCGTACAAACCCGCCTGCTCGGCCGTTGCGCCGTAATTGAAATAGAATTTGGCGTTTACGATTTCATCGTCTTGATCGAGTTCCGCTTCGTGCAGCGCTTCCTCAAAGGTTGCCACCGCTTGCTGGATCTGTTTCGCTTCGCGCTGGGCCAGCGCGAGATAATAAACGATCTCCGGCGCGCCTGGGAACCGGCGGCGCGCTTCGGCCAGAATTTTCACTGCCCGACCCGCATCTTTGACGGGGCCGAGGAGTAACTCCGCCAGCCGCAAGTATGTGCCGGCATGATTGGGATTAATCAGGAGGCTCTGCTCGTAATTTGCGGCTACTTTAGCAAACTTGGCTTTAGCTTCTTCAAGCCGTTTTGCGCGTTGAAGCGATCGTGCTTCATCATCCAGAACCTGGGCCAGCAAATCGTACGGCTGATATTTTTCCGGATGCTGTTTGATGATCTGCTCCAGCATCTCAACCGCTTTGGCGCGCTGGTTCGTCAAAATGAAACCGGTGGCAAGTTTTTCTCGCGCGTTCGCGTCGTCGGGTTGCAGTTCGAGCACGCGAAGATAGAGCGGAATCGCCTCCTTCAATTGTTGCGATGATGCATAGTAATCTGCCACGTCCCTAAGCACCGTGGGATCGTCATTGGCGTGTTCCGCTGCTTTTTTGAAAATTTCGTTGATACGTCCTAATTCGTCGCCTTTCGGCTGCGAATCGGGCTTAAAAAGAATCGACGCGTAGAGTTTCCCCAGCCGTGTCCAGAAAGCCGCGTCGTCGCTGTGAACTTTTGTGGCTCGATCCAAAGCCTGGAGCGCTTTCTTTTCTTCTCCGGCCGCTAGTTCGATTTCGCAAAGACGCTGATAAGCCTCTATGTCTCGGGGATTCAGCGTGATGGCCCGATTGGCGTAATCGACGGCTTGATCCGTTTTCTTGAGATACTTCGCATAGATAAAAGCGAGCTGGCTGTAAGGCTCGGCATTGTTCGGATTTGCTTTAATTGCGTCTTTCAGAATATCGATGGCCTGCGGAAAATCATCCTGCCGCGTCAAAAGAGCGGCCACTCGCGACGCAAGTTCCGATTGACCAGGATCGACGTTGAGCACTTTGCGATATGCCTCTAGCGCTTTATCAATCTCACCGTTTTCTTCATAGGCTGCCCCTTCGACAAAATAAGCGAGCGCTCCGGCTTTACGCTCGCCTTCCGGGCGTAGAACGAGGTCCGCAGCCGGTTTAAGACTGAACGAGTCATCCTGGCGAGCGATTTTTTTTATCCCGGCGGACGCAGGTTGGATCTGGGGTGCCGAATTACCCGGAGGCCGGGCAATCCCCGCATTTGCCAGGGCAAAAAAAACAATTGCGGAAAGAAAATACGAGAGCGTGGGAACCCCCCACTTCATCTGCTCGATCATTATTACGACTCTAGCTTTCGGCAACGCGTTCGCAAACCAGCGCGGGCGAGCCTTAACAAACAAGAATGACGCAACCGCTGGTTACGCCTTGTAACGAAGACGCTTCTTATGGCGATTTTGCTTCATGCGCTTGCGGCGCTTGTGTTTGGAAATCTTCGCTTTGCGTCTTTTTTTTAGAGAGCCCATTCAGGTTTTCAGATTCGCGAGCCGGATTCAACCATCTAATGCGCTGTGGTGCAACTCACTTCTTTGATTAGACGGGTTCTCCGCGCGCACAGCAGCGAGTGCTGCCTTTACGTCAGCTACGGACACGCTATGCACCTCGCCGTAAACTGGCGTATCACCGACTGTGAGTTGAGTGCAAGACATCAACGCCAACGCGATGATGCCTGGGCCGACCAATAAGCACCGCATAGGTCTAAGAAATTGGACCGAATTTTTCGGTCTAATGTATTATTTCTTCAGCATTTCATCGCGCTTTGCTTTGAATTCGGTGCCGGGTTTCCATTCCGGAAATTTGTCGCCGTTTGCGACTTGGTAGCCGACCTCGAAAAGAAGCTGAACATCCTGCACCGCGCCGGAGAGGTCCCATTCTGGATTCACTTCGTCCGATACCTGATGATAATGATGCGCGGTGTAATCGTCTTTCTTTTGTTGGCCGAAATTTGCCGGCTT
>Ga0307305_10000469_pt1 | contig 14523 bp, 16 predicted proteins | sample ER_DNA_186_FD_194512 | JGI IMG/M metagenome (GOLD analysis project Ga0307305, IMG submission 194512) | Bulk soil microbial communities from the East River watershed near Crested Butte, Colorado, United States - ER_DNA_186 | ecosystem: Environmental > Terrestrial > Soil > Floodplain | place... | reverse complement strand
CGAGCCCGCCGAACCCGACTACCGCCGCCACGGCGACCCTAGCCAATAACCTGTTCCTCATTTCTGCTCTCCTCCGTTCTCCCGCAAAGCTGAGCCGCGGCTTTTTCGGATCACGAAATGCCATTACTCGACTCATGCCATGTGCTCACCGGCTCAACGCGGTTGCGAGCGTCCATGTTTTAGCAAGTTCCCCAGAGATCGGCACGAAGTTTCCGGAAGTTTTTTCCCTGACCATCTTCCGGCGCTGGGCCGCCGAGTTCAGCTTGCAGCGGCGCTTACTGGGCATGGGAAATTAAAAGCCATTTCCAGCCCCTGGTGAGGTTTTGCAGGTCAGCCAAGGGTTATGCCCTGATTGAAGAACAGAAAGAGACCAAAACAGGCTTTTTCCTCAATAGTTGCAAAGTGTTGCACAAGCCAAAAACCCAGTAAGTCCTTGGGAAACACTGCAGAAATGCCCATGAAATCAGCATTTCTCAGCCCTTTTGATTTGACCACTAGACTGGGCTGTAGGTGATCCCTTGGGGATCACCCTCAAGCAACTTGCCATTGATAATCTTGTGGGCCTCGGCCGCCGCCCCCTCTCTGTCGTGACCCGGCGAAGGCCGGATGAACTCGACACGAATGCCGACTTCCTCCGCATTGGGCATGTCGGTGCCGCCGCCGAAGCTGAGATTGAAAACCGGCGGCTTGTGATCTGGGACCAAGTTCAACAGCCGCTGGCGCTGGTTCATGATCTTCAAGCAAGTGTCGATCGCGCCGGTGTCGCCATTGATCGCCTCTGCATAGACGGCGGCCTGCATCGCATCGAGCCGTGTCAACTCCATTGCCAACACCGCATGCTCCGTCTCAGGCTTGATGAAATCCCTAAGCGCTTTGACTACGTCCTTCTGCACGGCGTTCGCCGTAACGCCTAAATGCTTGCCGATGGCCGCATAGTTGTGACCTTGCAGCCGATAATTCAGAGCCGGCGGCACGGCGCTGCGCTATCGAGACCAACGCGTCACGCGCCAGAAGAGCCATGGCATCTCGTTCCGGGCACTATTATTGTCGTTATGACCCGTCTTCGAACGGTTTCGCGCCCAAACCCCAAAGAGACAGGAGAAATCAGCCACAACAGGCAAAGGAACAAAGATTTAAGGTGCAAGCGTCCGAGCGACCCGGAAACCAAGGTAGTTGAGCCGGTAGTCGGTGGTGAACCAGTAGCGTTTCGCCGAGCGGAGGAAGGCAGGAGCGAAGAACCAGGACCCGGCGCGCACGATACGGCGAGAACAGTCAGCACCCTCGATCCAAGCCGAGCCGTCCGACGGGGCGCCGCTGTAGCTGTCGTGGTAGCAATCCTCCATCCACTCCTCGACATTGCCCACCATGTCGTAGAGACCGAACCCGTTAGCGGCAAACGAGCCGACCGGCGCGGTTTGCCTGGCGTCCCATTGGCTGCCGCAGGCGTGGCAGTTGGCATTGTTCGTGCCGATGGCATTGCCCCAGGGATAGGCCGTCTGTGTCCCGGCGCGCGTCGCATACTCGTATTCGGCCCCCGAGAGCAGCCGATACGACTTGCCGGTCTTTTTCGACAGCCAAGCGACGTAAGCTTTGGCATCGTCCCAGGAAACGTTGATCACCGGTCGGCGGCCACGGCCCCAGCCTTCATCGGAGGGCTTGTAGCCCCCCAACGTCCATTCGGGAACGATAGAATAAGGGCTGTCTAGAAAAGCTTCACCACTGGAAGTTCTTGTTCCGGTGTTATAGCAGCCGCCATCGGCCGCGCACGCATCCCATTCGTCGAAGGTCACCGCAAACCGGCCGACTGCAAATTGTCGAGCAATCGTGACCGTATGTTGTGGGCCTTCGTCGGCAGAACGCCCCGGCTCGCTTGTCGGCGATCCCATCGTGAAGCTCCCGGCCGGCACCACCATCATCTCCGGGCAATTCGCACATTCCTTAAACGTGTCCTTCGGCTTTAGCGCCTTCTCCTGCATCGGCGATAGCGGCGCAGCCTGAGTCGACGCGGCGGGTGCCGGCGTCACCTGGGCAGGCGGCGTCTGGGTGGCTGTTTGTGCTTGCGCTTGTCCATCGGCAACGAACAAACAACCGGCTACTATACAGGAGCATGTTGCGGCAATCGCTAGGCCCTGCGCCATGAGTCTTCCTCTCCCGACAACCGCCCCGGACCGATTGAAGAATACACTAGATTGGGCATGGTGGGATATTGTCACACTGTCCAAATAGGTTTCAATGTTTCGTCGCCGCAGGTCCGCTCAGGGTCAGCAACGGACTTTTGCCGACGTTCGTCTCATGTCTGCTTGGAGGAGATCGGGATGCAAAACTCGCGGCAAGCGTACGCCAATCTCGCGCTGGCAACCGCCGCATTCGCGGTGGCGTTCGCCGCGCGGAGCCTGATCTCGCCGCTCTCGCATCAAATACAGGCCGACTTCAACCTCGACAACACGTCGATCGGTTTGTTGATCGCGCTGCCGACGCTGCTGGGTGCGCTAATGCGTGCCGATGGAACGAGCCATAGCAGGAATTGGTAGTGGGCTTCGATGGCCGGACCGGTGCGCTTGAGATGGGCGTTCATGGCGTGCTCTCCAAAAAAATGGAGCTTCGCCCCCAAACCCCAAACAGATAGGAGAAATCAGTCACAAAAGGCAAAGGAACAAAGATTTAAGGTGCAAGCGTCCGAGCGACCCGGAAACCAAGGTAGTTGAGCCGGTAGTCGGTGGTGAACCAGTAGCGGTTCGCCGAGCGAAGGAAGACAGGAGCGAGGAGCCAGGACCCGCCGCGCACGATACGGCGAGAACAGTCAGCGCCCTCGATCCAAGCCGAGCCGTCCGTCGGCGCGCCGAGGTATCTGTCGTGGTAGCAATCCTCCGTCCACTCCCGGACATTGCCGACCATGTCATAAAGACCGAACCCGTTAGCGGCAAACGAGCCAACCGGCGCGGTTTGCCTGGCGTCCCATTGGCTGCCGCAGGCGTGGCAGTTGGCATTGTTCGTGCCGATGGCATTGCCCCAGGGATAGGCCGTCTGTGTCCCGGCGCGCGTCGCATACTCGTATTCGGCCGCCGAGAGCAGCCGATACGACTTGCCGGTCTTTTTTGACAGCCAAGCGGCGTAAGCTTTGGCATCGTCCCAGGAAACGTTGATCACCGGTCGGCGGCCACGGCCCCAGCCCTCATCGGAGGGCTTGTAGCCGTTGCAGCCGCCATCGGCCGCGCACGCATCCCATTCGTCGAAGGTCACCGCAAACCGGCCGACTGCAAATGGTCGAGCAATGGTGACCGTATGTTGTGGGCCTTCGTCGGCAGAATGTCCCGGCTCGCTTGTCGGCGATCCTCTCGTGAAGCTCCCGGCCGGCACCACCACCATCTCCGGGCAATTCGCACATTCCTTAAACGTGTCCTTCGGCTTCAGCGCCTTCTCCTGCATCGGCGATAGCGGCGCAGCCTCAGTCGACGCGGCGGGTGCCGGCGTCGGCGCCAACTGGGGAGCCGTTTGGGCCACCGGACCGGGCGCTGCCGGCATTGTGAGCCATACGATGATTGCGGCGCCACGCACGCACAGCCCAACTAACGACGGCAGCACTGGCGCAGTGCGCCGCCGCCGGCCGACCTCTTGCTCGGCGCGGTGCTTCGCTGCCGACACATCGCGCAGGTCTACTTCACCTAAAATCATCATGCTCTAAGCGTCGATCTCGCCGAGTTTGGCAGTAGCGATGTTTTAATGGACCGATATCGCATTGGTGGCCTCACCCGAAGGAATGGCTTCAATGTACGGTTGCCTGAAGCCGACGCGCGAAAGCGCGATGTAGAACGCGGCGACGTTCATCAGCGCCCACAGGGCAAAACCGAAGGTGTAGCCGCCCAGAAGATCCTTGCTGGCGGCCAGGGTGACCGTCATGGCGAAGCCGCAGGCCGCGCCGGCGGCCTTGGCAAGCCCGCTGACCGCGCCGACGTGCCGGAAGTAGACCGGGATCAGCTTGATGACCGCTGCCGCGGCGGCGCCGGCCAGCAGCGAAAGCCCATAAATGGCGAACAGCTCGACGCTCAGTGAAATCTGCATGGCCATGACCACGGCCAGAACGACCATAATGCCGAACAGCCGGCCCAGGATTCTCAGGGCATCGAAATGGTCGGCCAGCCAGCCGCCCAGCGGCCGGGTGATGGCGACGCAGACCACCAGCAGCGGGGTGTACACCAAGGACGCGCGGACGGGATCCACATGCCACCGGTCGAGCAGATAGATCGGCATCGCCGACGCGAAGAAGGTGAGGGTGCCGAAGGACACCCAGTAAAGGTAGGCGACCAGCCATACCACCACGCCCGAACGGTACACGGCGACGATTTCACGTAGCGATTCGCCGTGGTGCTGCTTGTACGGCGAATCGGACGTAAAAAGCCAGTAGACTAGCGCCATCAACAGTGTGCAAACCGCAAAGATCGGGAATATCAGGCGCCAGCCGTCCGGGCCGGTCAGGACGCGGGTAACCAGGAGAGTGACGGCCATCATGCCAACCGTTATTCCGATATTGCCCATAGCAAAGATGCCAAGGGCTGTACCCTGCTTCGATTCGGGGTACCAGGAGGAGACATGAGCGTTGCCGACCACGAAGGCTGCGCCTCCGAGTCCGAGCAACGACCCCAGAAGCAGAAAGGAGTAGTAGCCCTCAGCGAAGAGCCCGGAAAACAGGATAATGGTGAGGCTCAGAAGCAAAAGCGTGAAAACCGTCCGGCCCCCGAACTTGTCCGTCAAAATGCCGAGCGGGATGCTGACGGCGGCCGCGAAAAAGGGCTCCATCGCAGCCAGGACGAGCACCTGGGTGGGGCTGAAAGCGTACCACTTAATGAGAAAAGGGGCGAGCGCAGAAAACATTCCCCAGACAGCAAAACCGAGCGAAAACGCCAGGAAGGATATCCATAAAACCCTGGGGTTGCCCGGCGGATCGGCCGTCACTTCAACCTCGATAACTGGATTTTCCACGGCTTCCTTCCTACAAAAACTATTTATTTGCTCGTATTTTGCCGGCTCGCCGCGCTTGCGCCAACGATAAAGCTCCGCTTCCTCATTTAATCGTCGTGACCGGGCGAGCCACGCCCGCATGGCGCCGGCGAGGCGGCCATACTCCTCGGCGTCGTGCGCTTCGAGCGCATCGAGCGCGTTCAACTCATCGAAGAATACCCGCAGGTCGCCGTGACCCACGCGCAACGTGGCTGAACGCGGTTTCAACCCCGCCTACGACCGCAGGAAACAACTCCCGCCTCCGCAACAATAGCGCTTTGAACCAAATGAAGATATATACAGAATTTATCTAAAGCAGCCGTTTCGTGGCGGAAAGTCGCACAGCCGGAGAATTGGCTCGCATCGATAAGCCTAAACTCATCCGGATCTAGAGCAGATTCCGTTCGGATCCGAGAATCCCGGCCGCGCCGCGAAATCACTCCTCACCGAAAATCTCGGCGGCCCTTAGCGGAGTGGAGCGCAGGGATCAGGCTGCTGACAAGGCTGTGAACGAGCCCGAAGAAGGTCGCCGCCCAAGCCAGCAGGGCCACGTAAACGAACACGTGAGCGATGGGGAGCAGAAAGTCCAGACTCATCGCGCGCGCCCGCTGCAACCTACGCTGCGTCTACCACTGCCGGCGCCAGGCAGTTGTCACATCGTTCTGGATGCTGCCGCGGGCGACTGTTGTTCCTTCCGAAAATTATATTCGGGCGTATTTGTGATGCAGGCCGGTAAGAATCGGAATGGCGGCGATCCTGAATACGACGCTGAGCTGATGGCGGAGAAGCAGGTTCTCGGCTTCAAGCCGGCTGCGCGACTTGAGCAGGTTGATGGCTAATTTTCTGAGCGCATAAAGGATCGCTAACATCGTCGCCTATGATGAGACGATTCTGCTCTAGGATGCCACTCTAGCCTGGATCGAATTTTCGGAAAGAACAGGATCGTTGTCAGGCGATCCGACCCGATAGTCCTTTTTGCGCGAGTTTCGCCGCGCCGACCGCGGCTTCGTTGTCCGCGGGCTCAACTAGTGGCGCGTCAAGCATTCGTTCGCGGATGGCGCGCCACGCTGGATTCCTTGCAGCAGCACCAACTGTGCGGATCGATGTAACCGACGGACCGCCCAGATTAGCTATGACGCGGTAACCGAGCTTCTCGACGCCGGTTACGCCTTCCATAAGAGCCTGCAGGAAGAGGACCTCGTTATCAACGCTTGGCTCCAATCGGGCCTCCAGGTGTGGATCGCAAATTGGGAATCGTTCGCCGCGTGCGGCCAAAGGATAGTAGTCGAGCCCACTTGGCACTTTTGGGTCCATCCTCTTCGATAGCTCGCGAAGGCGGTCGAGACGAAAATGCTTGGTGATCGCCGCGCCGCCGCTATTCGAAGCGCCCCCAACGAGCCAGGCATTGCCGATGCGGTGACTATAGACGCCCAACTTGGGTGCAAAGATCGCCCGGTTAGAGAGAATTTTGAGAACTAGGGTCGTGCCAAGTGATGTCACAGCGTGACCGCAAGTCTCCGCCCCAGCTGCCAGGAACGCGGCGCAGCCATCGGTCGTGCCGGCAACGATCGCGACATCTGCTGCCAAGCCGAGCTCGGCGGAGCGCCAACGCTCAATCCTGCCGGTAATGGTGCCGGCCGGCACGACCGTGGGGAGCAGGTTGGGTCGCATGCCCGCTTTGACAAGCCAATTCGGCCACCGCCGCGTCACCGCGTCATAACCGGTTTTCAGGGCATTGTTTTCGTCGGTGAGGTCAAACCGCCCCGAAAACTGACCCGAGATCCAGTCTGCCTGATGAATCACCCGGGTTACACCGGGCTCTTTTTGCAGGGCAATGGCACGCGCCAACGCCGACGTGGGGCCGCGGGCGACCGTTTCAGCAGGAGCGACCGCCGCAATTCTGCACAAAATCTTCGCCGACGCTTGGCTATTATACATCTGCGCCGGGGCAACTGGGCGTCCGTTTGCATGGACGCCGAGAATTGTGCCTGATGTTCCGGTGACCGCTATCGCGCCAATCCGCTTAAGCTCGATTTGTCGCGACAGACGCTGAAAGGCCCGGCGCGTTGCCTCCCACCATATGGTGGGGTCCTGGGTCACTAACCCGCCTCGATCTAAAGGGACTGTCATCTTAACGGCGGCGAACGCAACACGGAGCCCGGTTTCATCCACCGCGGCCGCCCGAACACCGGAGGTGCCGACATCTATGCCAAGGGCGAGATTGTGCATTGCCGGTCGTGCGCATCGGCGGTCATCACGCATTATCATTGGTGTTCCGAGTGTCACGCATGCCGAGCCCATGGGCACCGCGGCCGCTAAGCCGGTTCCGCTTGCGGCCGCCTCGCGGAAATACCAGCTGGGCGCTCGGCGTCGAGAAACGTGCAAATGCTTCTAAGCAAACAGCCGCAGCGGCCACGTTGACGCGACACGGTGGCTCCGACGCGCGTTCGGTCGAGCAAACTTCCCGATGTGATCTTAATAAGGCCAGCTTACATCGCCAAGTGGTTTAAATGGCAGACTGCTCAAGAAGGTGGCCAACAACTGGGCAATTACCCGCTCGCGAACGAATTCGCCGCGAATATAGATGTAACAGACATGGGCGCGAATTGCCGAGGAGGCTCAGCCCGTGGCTCAAATACTTGCCGACGGTCTTCTATAAGGGTCTCCGCGCTTTGATCCCCGCAATTGCCGTCGGCAGTTCGGCGAACGAGCCGATGATGCGGTCGGGATTTAGTGTAGCAATCGGGACCTCGCTATAGCCGAAATCGACCGCAACGACGGGAACGGCCGCCGCCCTCGAGGTGCGCACATCCCTTGCGGAATCGCCCACCATGATCGCGTGCGCCGGCTCTCCGCCCGCGCGCAATATGGTCTGGCGCAACATTTCCGGATCGGGCTTCTGCACGCCAAAAGTATCTTGGCCGCAAATCGCAACGAAGTGATGGCTGAGCTTGAGCTCCTCGAGCAGGCGCACCGAGAGAAATTCGAGCTTATTGGTACAGACTGCGAGGCGGCAGCCCTCGGCGCCAAGGCGGTCCAGGACCGAATCGACGTGGGGGAAGGGGCGTGAACGCTCCGCGATGTGAGCGCCGTAATGATCGACGAAGGCGCGAAACATCCGATCGATCTCCGGCTTTGGCGGATAGTGGCCTTCGGCGTTCAGTGCCCGTTCGATCATGCCCAGTATACCGCCTCCGATCATCCGACGCCCGTCGTTGTAAGCTACCGGCGGCAAGCCTTCGCCCGACAGGATAAGATTGAGCGTCGAGATGAGATCGGGAGCGGTATCGATCAACGTGCCGTCGAGATCGAAAACAATGGTGAGCATGATTCCTCCTTAATAACAGTGTGCAAAATGCGCCCGTCAATGGATGCCCAAGCTGACCTTTCTTTTCCAATGTAGGGAGCAAGCCGCAGAGAACGCGCCGGGAACACGGATGCCCTGGCAAGCCTTCACCCGAAAAACGAAAATTATCCTCACTTCCTCTTGGCAGAGTGATTGCCTCTCGCCGCAGGCGTTTTGCCACCTCGCCGGCCATGTTTTAGGTTCGGCAAAAAGCGTCGCCCTTCGGCGACGAGGAAGTCACGCAAACTGCTGGCTGCCGGCATCATTCTATGCCGAGGCGGGGCTCGATTCCATGTTGGGCCAGGAACCGCTCCGCCAACAAGCGCGTCCCGGAGCCAACCTCGCGCATCAGAATGGTTTGCTTGGCAATCTCTCGCGGCGAGATAGAACGCTGCTTGGCTAGAGGGTGATCCGGCGGAGCGATGATGACCTGGGGATGCTCGCCGATCACCGCGCTTTTGACGTCGATGCGTTCCGCCCCGCCGATCATGAATAAAAAGGACAAACGCGCCAATGCAAAAAGAAATCGCCGGCGCGGTCCAAAGCTCGGGCCGGATGCGGCGCGCCGCTCGGCTCCGCCCGCCAATGGATAAAGAGGACGAACGCGCCAGCCTGCGTCGCGATGCTGATGATGTCGTGATCCGGTTCGCGGGCATTCTGGAAATAGCAGGAGCCCAGCTTAAGCCCGCTTCTTTTTGGGCGGTCTCCCTGACCGACCGAGTTTACGTGGCCGCTGGCGGTCGGCCTCGGTAGGACGGTGGGTGGTTTTCTCCCTGATTCCGATACCAATCTCATCGTAGCTGCGTTCGAGATCATTGATGATCGACTGACCTTGTTCGATTAAAAACGCCCGCAACCGAGAATGAACAGGTGGCAGCGGCATGCTTCGCCGGTGCGCGATAAACCATGAGCGCATTAAGGGAAAACCGTCGACCGCCAATGTAGTAACCAGGCCGAGTCCAAGCTCAAGTCCGATGGTATGGCGGGAGATCAATGCAAGGGCCATTCCAGCCATGACAGCCTGCTTTAAGGTTTCGTTGCTGCTCGACGTCATTGCGATAGGCGGCGAAAGGCCAGCCGTCTGAAAGTACCTCTCGAGCAGCAATCGGGTGCCGGATCCTTCTTCGCGAACGACGAACAGTTCACCGGCAAGTACGCTTGGCGATAACGCTTTCAACCCGACGAGGGGATGGGATGGCGCCGCAATGAGCACGGAAGGATGCAGAGCGAATGGTTCGGCAAGCACATCCGCACCTTCGGGTGGCTGCCCCATGATGGCGAGATCTATTTCGCCTTTTGTGAGCATGTCAATGATTTGCCGCCGGTTGCCCTCCCTCAGGTTGATGGAAATGGCGGGATAGCTGGCCTGAAAACGCGTGAGCATTTGGGGGACAATGTATTTGGCAGTCGAGACGAGGCCAATCGTCACCTTGCCCCCTGTCAAGCCCTTTAGAGCCATGAGGGTCTGATCGGCGTCATGGAGAGCTTGCAGGATTATTTTAGCATAGACCAGCAGCCGTTCGCCGGCGTCAGTCACAGACACTTTTCTACCGACGCGTTCGAATAGCGCGAATCCTGTCATGCTCTCGATCTGCTTGATTTGAAAGGAAACGGCAGCCGGGCTCAGATGCAGCCGCTCAGCGACGCGCGCGAAGGACAGCCTCTGCGCGGCTTCAGCGAAAATCTGGAGCTGCCTAATGGTGACGTTCCTCATGATCCTGGCCCTGTCCTGAGAATCCAATGCACAAGGGATACCTTAACATTCCGGACAGTATATCTTGTTTTACTTTATTATGTCCGAGCTGTTAGCTGCATGTGGATCAATGGTCACGCCTGGATCGTCACTCATGAAAAAAAGCCAGTCGATGTGTTTCATTTTATACAGACTGCTCAGGTCGCCAAAGCGCAGCTTCTAGTAAATGGCCAGCTGCCAAGGGCAACCGCACCGTTTTTCAGCGTGAAGCTTTTCGAACTGGCGGCCTAGCGACGAAGGCTTGTGCGGGACGCTGAACGAAGCCTCCCCGACTTGTGGCTGACGTCGGCCGACCAACCTTGCGCAGCCACCAATCTGAAACTGAACATTCAGGAAGGAAGCGAATATGAACAAGCCAGTCGATATCAAGATTACCAACATGAAGGAGCGTTATAAATCGGGCGTTCTGAAGTACAAACAGATGGGGTATTGGGAACCTGAATACGAGCCGAAGGACAGCGACGTGCTCGCAGTCTTCCGCATCACGCCGCAAGACGGCGTGGATCCCGAGGAAGCAGCTGCGGCCGTCGCGGGCGAATCCTCCACCGCTACCTGGACGGTAGTCTGGACAGATCGTCTTACCGATAGTGAATACTACCGAGCGAAGGCCTACAAGATCGAGCCTGTACCCGGCACGCCCGGTCAGTGGTTCGCGTATATCGCCTATGACCTCGACCTCTTCGAGGAAGGTTCGATTGCCAACCTCACGGCTTCGATCATTGGCAACGTCTTCGGCTTTAAGCCTCTCAAAGCGCTTCGCCTCGAGGACATGCGCATCCCGCCCCACTACCTGAAGACCTTTCAGGGGCCAGCGACTGGCATCGTCTCCGAACGGGAACGCCTGAACAATTTCGGCCGGCCTCTGCTCGGCGCCACGATGAAGCCGAAGCTCGGCCTCTCCGGTCGCAACTATGGTCGCGTCGTCTACGAGGCGCTCAGCGGCGGCCTCGATTTTGCGAAGGACGACGAGAACATCAACTCACAGCCGTTCATGCATTGGCGCGATCGCTTCCTCTATTGCATGGAGGGCGTCAACAAGGCCATCGCCGAGACGGGCGAGATCAAGGGCCATTACCTCAACGTGACCGGCGCGACCATGGAAGACATGTACGAGCGGGCGGAGTTCGCCAAGGAGCTCGGCAGCGTCATCGTCATGATCGACCTTGTCATCGGCTATACGGCGATCCAGTCGATGGCGAAATGGTGCCGGAAGAACGACATGATCCTGCATTTGCATCGGGCCGGGCACTCCACGTACACACGCCAAAAGAACCACGGCGTATCGTTCCGCGTCATCGCGAAATGGATGCGTATGGCTGGAGTCGACCACATCCACGCGGGCACCGTCGTCGGTAAGCTGGAAGGTGACCCGAACGTTATTCGCGGCATCTATGACACCTGCCGCGAGAACCATGTCACGAAGAATCTACAGCACGGGGTGTTCTTCGATCAGCCTTGGGCAAGCCTCAAGAAGCTGATGCCGGTCGCCTCAGGAGGCATTCACGCCGGGCAGATGCATCAGTTGCTAACCTATCTCGGTGACGATGTCGTCCTTCAGTTCGGCGGCGGTACAATCGGCCATCCGCAGGGCATCCGAGCTGGCGCCACGGCCAACCGTGTGGCTCTCGAGAGCATGGTCAAGGCGCGCAACGAAGGTCGCGATATCTGGGGTGAAGGTCCACAGATTCTGGCCAATACCGCCAAATGGTGCACGCCGCTGCGGGCCGCGCTCGACACCTGGAAGGACGTCACCTTCGACTATGCGTCGACTGACTCGGTCGACTATGTGCCTACCCCAACCACCAGTTGAGATCAGGAGAGCGCCACATGCGACTGACACAAGGACAGTTCTCGTTTCTTCCCGAATTGACGGACGCAGAAATCAAGAAGCAGATCCACTACGCCCTTGCGCAAGGTTGGGCATTGTCCGTCGAGTTCACCGACGATCCTCACCCCCGCAATACCTATTGGGACATGTGGGACCAACCGATGTTCGACATCAAGGACCCGGCAGGCGTCATGCTCGAGGTCACCGCCTGCCGGAAGGCGCACAGCGCAAAATACATCAAGGTCCTGGCCTTCGACTCCAAGAAGGGGTTCGAGACGGTGCGCATGTCCTTCATCGTCAACCGTCCTGCCGAAGAGCCAGGCTTCGAATTGGTCCGCGCCGAAGGGCCGGGGCGGCAGGTTCACTACACCATGCGCAGCTATGCCGGTGCCAAGCCGGCCGGCCAGCGCTACTGACCGAGGGCTCGATCATGAACAACGGCGCTTTCCGGATCGCCCCTTCGATACTCTCCGCCGACTTCGCACGGCTTGGCGAGGACGTGGAAGGGGTGATCGCCGCAGGCGCCGACGTGATTCACTTCGACGTGATGGACAATCATTACGTCCCGAACCTTACGATCGGACCGGTGGTCTGCGAAGCGATACGTCCACGTCTGAAGGCGCCGATCGACGTTCATCTGATGGTGAAGCCAGTCGACGCGCTCGCCGGGATGTTCGCCAAGGCGGGCGCCGACATCATTTCCTTCCATCCAGAGGCATCCGAACATATCGATCGTACATTGTCGATGATCCGGGAGCTCGGTTGCAAGGCTGGGCTGGTGTTGAATCCCGCAACACCGTTGCACGTCCTTGATCACGTGATGGGCAAACTCGACCTCATCCTCGTGATGTCGGTCAATCCTGGCTTCGGAGGTCAGGCCTTCATTCCTGAGGCATTGACCAAGCTTACCACCCTTCGCCGCCGCATCGACGCGCAGGTCGCTCACGGCGGCCAATCGATCTGGCTCGAGGTCGATGGCGGCGTAAAGGTTGGGAACATTCGCGCCATCGCGGAGGCGGGCGCCGACACGTTTGTCGCCGGTTCAGCGATCTTTGGTGCCCGCAATGAAGACGGCGGTTTCCGCTCCGTCATCGGCGCCATGCGTCGCGAACTTGCGGCTGCGACTGCAGCGGGGAGGGCCGCGTGACAACTGCTCCACACGTACCAACAGATGCCACCGAGTGCGTCGATCTCGCCGATCTCTTTGCCAAGACGAGCATTGGCGAAACCCTTGATCAGCTTGATCGCGAGCTTATCGGACTCGTACCGGTTAAAACACGAATCCGGGAGATCGCGGCGTTGCTGCTTGTTGAACGTGCGCGGCGTCAGCTCGGGCTCCAGGCGGAACCACCCTCCTTGCACATGTGCTTCACGGGCAATCCCGGCACCGGAAAGACGACCGTTGCTTTGCGGATGGCGGAGATCCTGCATCGGCTCGGATATGCACGGCGCGATCATGTCGTCAGCGTCACACGCGACGATCTCGTTGGCCAGTACATCGGTCACACGGCACCAAAAACGAAAGAGATACTCAAAAAGGCCATGGGCGGCGTACTGTTTATCGACGAGGCCTACTACCTCTATCGACCCGAAAACGAGCGCGACTACGGCCAGGAGGCGATCGAAATTCTCCTCCAGGTCATGGAGGAAAACCGCGATGATCTTGTCGTGATCCTGGCCGGATACAAGAACCGGATGGACACGTTCTTCAAGAGTAATCCAGGCATGGCCTCTCGGATCGCCCACAATATCGAATTCCCCGATTACGGTGCCGAGGAGCTTATGGACATCGCCAAGTGCATGATCACGAAGATGCAATATCGGTTCGATCTTCCGGCGGAAACGGCGATGCGCGAATACATCGAGCGCCGTATGCGCCAACCGCGGTTCTCGAATGCGCGCTCGATCCGCAATGCACTGGACCGTGCGCGGCTGCGCCAGGCGAACCGCTTGTTTTCCGAGCGCGGCAAACCGCTCGATAAGAGCGCACTTCAGACAATCGCGGCGGAGGATATCCGCGCCAGTCGGGTGTTCTTGTAATAGACACCGGTCCACGGGAGGAAGCGATGCCACACCGCCGGTCGACGTTCAGCAAGTTCATCATCGAAAATGAGCGCCGCGGCGCCAACCCCGATCCGGATCTCACCGGGCTACTCAACGACATTCAGACATCGTGCAAGTTCATTGCATCGGCCGTCTCGCGCGGGGCATTGATCGCGCGGGACGACACTGCGACGAGTGTCAACGCCCAAGGCGAAGACCAGAAGCCGCTTGACGTCGTCGCGAACGAAATCATTCTTGAGACATGTGAGTGGGGCGGCCAGCTTTGTGGCATGGCTTCCGAGGAGATGGAACAGCCCTACTCCATTCCGGCGGAATATCCGAAGGGCAGCTATCTGCTCCTGTTCGATCCGCTCGACGGTTCCTCGAATATCGACGTTAATGTCACGGTTGGAACCATTTTCTCGATACTGCGCGCGCCCCCGGGTGTCACGCACCCGACTGTGGCGGATTTCCTGCAGCCCGGAACCAAGCAGATCGCGGCCGGTTTTGCTCTTTATGGCCCCACCTCGATGATCGTAATCACGCTCGGCGACGGCG
>Ga0307305_10000466_pt1 | contig 14585 bp, 19 predicted proteins | sample ER_DNA_186_FD_194512 | JGI IMG/M metagenome (GOLD analysis project Ga0307305, IMG submission 194512) | Bulk soil microbial communities from the East River watershed near Crested Butte, Colorado, United States - ER_DNA_186 | ecosystem: Environmental > Terrestrial > Soil > Floodplain | place... | reverse complement strand
CGACCGCGCGCTCCTCGACGAGACGTTCGAGCTCGTCGAGCAGCACTATCTGGAGGAGAGGCGTAAGCGGGCCGAGCTCGAGGGCACGGTGCTCTCGCTCGACGAAGGCCTCGGCTTCCGCACGGCACTCGACGCGCACACGGCGGAGCTCGTGGCGCTGCTCGACGGGACTCGTCCGCTGCGGGACGTTCTAGCGCCGCTGGCCCTCGGCGAGGCCGAGGGCTTCGAGTCGGCTGCGCTACCCGCCGTTCGGCGCCTGCTCGAGCTCGGATTTCTCGTGCGCGGCGCTTCTTGAGAGCTACGATCGCGACGTGGTCGACGTCCGCACGGAGATCGAGATCCGGCGGCCTCGCCCCGACGTCGCCGACTACGCCTCGAACCCGGACAACGCGATGGCCTGGTACGAGCACATCAAGGAGGTTTCCTGGAACAAGGCGAAGCCGCTCGAGGTCGGATCGAGGATCGTCTTCGCAGCCCAGTTCATGGGCAAGCAGCTCGACTACGTCTACGAGGTGAAGGAGCTCGAGCCGGGCAAGCGCTTTGTGATGGCGACCGCCGAGGGCCCGTTTCCGATGGAGACGACTTACGCCTGGGAGGACACGGAGGACGGCGGCACGAAGATGTTCCTTCGCAACCGCGGCCAGCCGCGCGGCTTCTCGCGCGTGACCGCGCTGCTGCTCGTGCGCGCGATGCGCCGCGCGAACAACAAGGATTTGCGCCGCCTCAAAGCCGTCCTCGAGCGATGAGTTTGCCGCCGTCCGGGGGTCTGTCCGTAGGATGGAGGTCGTGGAAGGGCGTGCCGCCACCGCTACTCCTGCGTTCGCCGAGCTGGAGCAGCATCGTCGCGAGCTGACGGCGTACTGCTACCGCATGCTCGGCTCGCCGTTCGAGGCCGAGGACGCCGTGCAGGACACGCTCCTTCGCGCCTGGAAGTCGATCGACCGCTTCGAGGGGCGCTCGGCGCTGCGCTCGTGGCTCTACCGGATCGCGACGAACGTCTGCCTCGACATGCTCGGCGGGCGCGAGCGACGCGCGCGGCCGATGGACCTCGGGCCTTCCGGGGAGCCGGTTGCTGAGAACCTGCGCGAGCGCTCCGAGGTCACGTGGATCGAGCCGATTCCCGACCCGGCCGAGACCACTGTCGAGCGCGAGACCATCCGCCTCGCGTTCGTCGCGGCGCTGCAGCACCTGCCGCCGAAGCAGCGCGCCGCCCTGATCCTGCGCGAGGTCCTGCACTGGCAGGCGAGCGAGGTCGCAGAGCTGCTCGACACCAGCGTCGCGTCGGTGAACAGCGCGCTGCAGCGCGCCCGCGCGACGCTCTCGGAAACCGACGTCCACGACTCGGCGCCGAAGCTCGAGGAGGCCGACCTCGAGCTGCTCGAGCGCTACGTCAAGGCTTTCGAGCGCTACGACATCGAGGCCCTCACCGCGCTGATCCACGAGGACGCGACCCAGTCGATGCCGCCGTACGATCTCTGGCTCACCGGCCGCGACGACATCTTCGCCTGGTGGTGGGGCCCGGGGATCGGCTGCAAAGGCTCCCGCATGATCCCGACCCTCGCGGCCAACGGTTCGCCCGCGTTCGGCCAGTACAAGCCGAGCCCGGACGGCGGCTACGAGCCCTGGGCCCTGCAGGTGCTGGAGGTCTCAAACGGGAAGATCGCCGAGTTGACCTTCTTCCTCGGCACCGAGAAGCTCTTCCCGCTCTTCGGACTGCCGCCTCGGCTCAAGGCCTAGGACGCCACTCAGTCCTGTGAAGACCAGCAGCTCGCGCAGCTCCTGCGACGCATGGCGCGCGTCGAGCTCGACGCCGGCTCTCCGCGCGGCCAGGTGGATTCGCGCGAGCGCGTCGACCGTCACGCAGTCCGCCGCGACCCCGCGGAGATCGCAAACGATCGTCCTCATTACAGGAATAGACGGAATGCGAACGACAAACTCATCGTTGCGATGAGTTTTGACCGGTAGTCCGGTCTTACGTTTTCGACCCCGACTGAAAGGACACCGCCAGAGATGACGATGGACGGCAGGACACGCTGGATCGCCCTCTACGTGCTGTGCCTCGCGACGCTGATGATCGTGCTGGACATGACGATCGTGAACGTCGCGCTGCCCTCGATCAAGGCCGACCTCGGTTTCTCCGAGACCTCGCTCGCCTGGGTCGTGAACGCGTATCTGCTCACGTACGGCGGCTGCTTGCTGCTCGGCGGGCGGCTCGGCGACCTGCTCGGCCACCGGCGGCTCTTCCTGATCGGGATCGTCCTCTTCACGCTGGCCTCGCTGGCGTGCGGAACTTCGACCTCGCAGGGTTTCCTGGTCGCGGCGCGGGCGGTGCAGGGAATCGGAGGCGCGGTCGCCTCGGCTGTCTCCCTCTCGCTGATGATGGTGCTCTTCACCGAGCCGGCCGACCGCGCGAAGGCGATGGGCATCTTCGGCTTCGTCGCCGCAGGCGGCGGCAGCGTGGGCGTCGTGCTCGGCGGCGTGCTCACGGACTACCTGAACTGGCACTGGATCTTCCTCGTCAACGTCCCGATCGGCGCGCTCGTCGTCTTTCTCTCGCTGCGGCTGCTGCCGGGGGCGCCCGGGACCGCGCGGGGCGAGCGCATCGACCTTGGCGGCGCCGCGACGGTCACCGGCGCGCTGATGCTGGCGATCTACGCGATCGTCAACGGCAATCAGGAGGGCTGGACGTCCACGCAGACGCTCGGCCTGCTCGGCGGCGCGGTCGTGCTGCTAGGCATCTTCCTCTGGATCGAGTCGCACGTCCGGGCGCCGTTGGTGCCGCTGCGGCTCTTCGGGCATCGCAACTTCTCGACCGCGAGCATCGTCGGTGTCCTCTGGTCGGCGGCGATGTTCGCGTGGTTTTTCCTCGCAGCCCTCTACATGCAGTTCGTGCTCGGCTACAGCCCGCTCCAGATCGGGCTCGCCTTCCTGCCCTCTAGCCTGATCATGGCCGTGTTCTCGATCGGCCTCTCGGCGAAGCTCGTCATGCGCTTCGGGTTCAGCCGGCCCTTGGCCGTCGGGCTCGGCCTGGCCTCGGCCGGGCTCGCGCTCTTCATCCGGCTGCCGGTCGACGGGAGCTTCGTCGTCGACGTGCTCCCGAGCATGCTCCTGCTCGGCTTCGGGGCGGGGATGGCCTTCAACCCGGTGCTGCTCGCGGCGATGGACGACGTCGAGCAGACCGAGGCCGGGCTGGCGTCAGGCGTCGTCAACACCGCGTTCATGATGGGCGGTGCGCTCGGCCTGGCCGTGCTCGCCAGCGTGGCGGCCTCGCGCACCTCGACTCTCGACGCGACCGAGAGCCACCTCGCCGCGCTCACGGGCGGCTACCACCTGGCCTTCCTCGTCGGGGCGATCTTCGCCGCCGTGGCCGCGACGCTAGGCGGGCTGCTGCTGCCGAACAGCGCCCCGGCCGGCGCCGGCGTCCACGAGCCCGAGCCCGGGCAGCTCGCGACGGCTCAAGACTGATCGACCCGACGCCTGTCAACGACGCCACGGCGGCCGCGATCGAGGCCGCGGAAATGCGCGCCTGGGCGGATGCGTACGCCGCCGCGCCTGCGGACTGGGCCGAGAGCGTCGGCCTCGGTACGCGCGAGGTGGGCGGGGCACTGGTCATCCGCTGGGCCGCGACCGGGCGGCGCTACTTCAGCCGCGCGATCGGCCTCGGGGTCACCCAGCCGGCGACCGAAGAGGCGATCGACCAGATCCTGCGCGGCTGGGAGGAGGCGGGGATCACGATGTTCCTGCTCCAGTCGTTTCCGCAGTGCCGGCCCGCCGAGTACGAGGACTGGCTGCGCGAGCGCGGCCTCGCGCCGTTCGACGCCCAGGACCGCGTCTACCGCGACGGGAGCCCCGCTGCCTCGCCTCCGCGGGGGCCGGTCGAGAAGGTGACCCCCGAGACCGCCCGGGAGTGGGCCGAGTTCATCCAGCGCGTCTATCGGCTCGACACCGATCACTGGCTCGAGCTGCTGATCGGCCGGCCCGGCTGGCACGAGTACGTGAACCGCGACGGCGGGGAGATCGTCGCGGCGCGCGGGATGTTCATCGGCCCCGACGGCATGGCGTGGCTCGGCATGGATGGGCCGGTGCCAGGTGTGATGTCGGACGACTACGAGCCCGACGCGGCGCTCTGTGAGTTCATGGTCGCCGACGGTCTCGCCAACGGCGCGCGCAGCTTCCTCGCCGACATCGAGCTTTCGTCAGCGGAGATGGACACGCCCGCCTACCGATACTTCGGCGAGCTCGGCTTCACTCGGCCGTACGTCCGAACGCACTGGGCCCGGCCCTAGCGGCCGTCAATCTCGGCGACGTCCTCGTCGCTGAGCTCCAGCTCGGCCGCCGGGAGGATCGGGTCGACCTGATCCGGGCGGCGGAAACCGACGATCGCGCCGTCGACAGCTGGATTCCGGAGCGTCCAGGCAACGGCCACTGCGCCGGGGCTCACGCCCAACCGTTCGGCTACTCGCTCGAGCCGGGCGACGAGCTCAAGCCGCCGGCTCAGCTCGGGCTCCTGGAAGCCGGTGCTGCGCTTGCGCCAGTCGTCGTCGGGCAGATTCGCGATCCGCTCACGCGTCATCGCTCCGGTCAGCATCCCGGAGCCCATCGGCGAGTAGACGATCACGCCGATCCCGTTCCGCTCGCAGAACGGCAGGATCTCCTCCTCGGCCTCGCGGTCGAGCAGCGAATAGGGCGGCTGCAGCGTCTCGACCGGCGCGATCGCCTGAGCGCGGCGCAGTTGCTCGACGTCGAAGTTCGAGACGCCGATGTGTCGCACGAGCCCCTCGTCCTTGAACTCGGCGACCGCCGACCAGCCCTCCTCGATCTCCCCGTCCGGGATCGGCCAGTGAATCTGGTAGAGGGCGATCGCGTCGACGCCGAGCCGCGAGAGGCTTCCGTCGAGCTCGCGCCTGAGCGAGTCGCGCTTCAGGCTCTGCACCGTCGTCCGGTTCGGCCCTTGCGGCTGGCCGCCCTTGGTGAAGACGTGCGGCGGTGTGCCCGAGTAGGAGTGAACGGCCCGCCCGACGACCTCCTCGGAGTGGCCGTGGCCGTACTGGGCCGCGGTGTCGATCCAGTTGACGCCTACGTCGAGCGCGTGGTGGATCGCGGCGACCGACTGCTCGTCGTCCTGGGCGCCCCAGCCCCAGTCGTAGTTCGAGCCGCCGAGCGCCCACGCGCCGAAGCCGACGCGCGAGATCTCCAGACCGGTGTTCCCCAGGGGCGCCATCCCCGGGAGCCTGCCATGAGCCCGGCCAGGACGGGCGGGGTTGCCGCGATCGGCGAGGTCGCGAGGAGCAGCAGGCCCCAGGCGCCTGCGGTGACCCCCGTCGCGAGTGCGGCCGTGAGCCGTCTCACGACGAGCAGGCCCAGCAAGGCCGGAGCGGCGAAGTCGAGCCAGCCCATCGTGGCGTCGCCGAAGTCGATCTGCTGCAGCGACGGCAGCTGCCGGCCGATCGTCGGCGGCGCTGCGGCCTGGAGCGCGTTCATCGCAGGCTCGACCTGGCGGTTGCCCCAGACGAGCACGCAGTCGAGCACGACCAGCAGCACGAGCCCGGCAACGAGCCAGGAGCGGGGCGCGAGCGAGCCGACTACTCCAGCGACTGCGAGGCAGGCGAGCGCGATCAGGACCATCCCGGCTGCTTCTCCGTCGAGCGCATCCGGCCGGACCCACGCGAGCGCGTAGAGCGGAGGCACCACGAGCAACGGGAGCCACGGAAGCGGCCAGCCTCGCGCCCACCCTTCGGCTGCCGCGAGCGCCGGAGTCGCGAACGCCGCGAGCGCGGCGAGGAAGTCCGCCCCGCCGCTTGCCTGCGCGATCGTCACGCCCGCGACCAGGGCGGCAACGGGGACCGCAATGCCCAGCACCCGCGACGAGGCGAGCCGTCGCTGCCGTCCGGGAGCGAGCACCAGCAGCGCCTGGACGGCGACAAGCACCGCGTACGAGGGGACGAAGCTCACCCGGTCACGGTACCGCCGCCGCGCCCTGGCGGACATGCGCCTAGGCAATTCCTTAGTATGGGCTCGTGCCTCGCCTGAGCCGCAGTGCCTTGCTCGTCCGTGGCGGAAGCCTCGCCCTCGCGGGGATGCTGCCCGCACGGGCGCTTGCGGCGAGTCCGTCGGACAACGACCTTGCGTGGGCTCGCCTGCTCGTCGTCGCCGAGCTGCTCGCGATCGACTTCTACGAGCGGTCGCTTCGTTCGGGCCACGCAAGGCCGGTCGAGCTCCGCCGGGCAATGGCCGACGAGCGGCGACACCACGAGGCCGCGGCCAAGATTCTCAGCTCGGCGGGCCAGGTTCCGCCGGGCCCGGGCGACGTCGACTTCGTCTATCCGAAGGGCTCGTTCTCCTCCCGGCACTCGATCGTCGAGCTTGGGGCGCGGCTCGAGTCGATCTTTCTCGGCGCGTACCTCGGGGCGGCCGGCGGCTTCGACGACGACTCGCTCAAGCTGAGCGCGGCCCGGGCCGCCGCGAGCGAGGCCCAGCACCTGAGCGCATTCACGGACCGGATTGGGCCTGCCTTCCCCCGACCTCTTCCCATCGACCGCGCTTCGAACGCGCTTGATCCCTTCACAGCCTGAGGAGGAAGCCGATGCCGAGACAGTTCTACAACGCGAGCGAAGCTGCCAAGCGGCTCGGGATCAGCCTCGACACGCTGCGCCGCTGGGATCGCGACGGCCGGATCAAGACCACCCGGGACAACGGCAACCGGCGGCTCGTCGCTGCGAAGGAGATCGATCGGCTGCGCGGCGAGGCCGATCCCCACTTCAGCGCCAGGAACCGGTTCAGCGGGACCGTCACCGACGTGAAGATCGACGGGCTCATGGCCCAGGTCGAGCTCGTCATCGACGATCCCGCACACGTGGTCGCGATCGTCACCGCCGATGCGGTCGGGGAGCTCGGGCTTGCCCCCGGAATGCCCGCGACCGCGGTCGTCAAAGCAACGTCAGTCATGGTGCAAGGCTCATGAAGCGGACGCTCGGTGTGCTCGCGGTCGCCGGGCTGCTGGTTACGGGCGGTGCGGCGGCCCGGACCAGCGGCTCCGGCCCGACCGTCTTCGCCGCCGCCTCGCTCACCGACGCGTTCCCGAAGATCAGTCGCTCCGCGACGTACTCGTTCGCCGGCTCGAACACACTGGCCGCCCAGATCCGCCAGGGCGCGCCGGCCGACGTCTTCGCCTCGGCCAACATGGCCTTGCCGAACGGGCTGTACAAAGACCACCTTTGCTCCAGGCCGGTCGTCCTCACGCGGAACACGCTTGTCGTGATCGTTCCGCGCTCGAACCCGGCGCACATCCACAGCGTCTACGACCTGCGCCGCTCGGGCGTGAAGATCGTCATCGCGGCACCGGGGGTGCCCGTGGGCTCGTACACCGTGCAGGTGCTGCGGAACATGAACCTGACGAGCGTGCTCTCGAACGTCGTCAGCCGCGAGAGCGACGTGCGCGAGGTGCTCGCCAAGGTCGCGCTGAACGAGGCGGATGCCGGCTTCGTCTACTCGACCGACGCGCGCACGGTCCCGAAGAAGGTGCGGGTCCTCCGCATCCCGGCCTGGGCGCAGCCGAAGGTGCAGTACGGCATCTGCGTGGTCTCGGCGAGCTCGCACAAGGCAGCCGCACGCGCATTCGTCAAGCGCGTGCTCGGCAAGAGCGGCCAGAAGATCCTGATCTCGTACGGCTTCCTCCCGCGCGTCAAGCCGAGGCGCTAGCCGTGCGGCGCGTGCTCCAAGCGGCGCTGTTCTTTGCGGCGGCCGTCGTCGCGCTCCTGTTCCTGGCGCTGCCGGTCGTCGCAATCTTCACGCGGGTTCCGCCCGGGCGGCTGGTGCGGTTGCTCTCGAGCGGCGTCGTGACGGACGCGCTGGTCGTGAGCCTCAAGTCGACGGCCATCGCGGAGGCCCTGATCCTGCTCTTCGGGACGCCGTTGGCGTATCTGCTCGCGACGCGACGCTTCCCGGGCCGCGCGCTGCTCGTCACCGTCGTCGAACTGCCGCTCGTGCTGCCTCCAGCAGTTGCGGGGATCGGCCTCTTCGGGGCGTTCGGGCGCTCCGGTCTGTTCGGCTCGACGCTGGACGCCTTCGGCCTGCAGATCCCGTTCACCTTCGCGGCCGTCGTTCTCGCGATCGCGCTCGTCGCGAGCCCGCTGTACGTCCGCACGGCGATCGCCGCCTTCGAGGCGGTCGACCCGGACCTCGTCGCCGCCTCGCGCACCCTCGGCGCCGGCCCCGCGAAGACCTTCCTGCGGGTCGCCCTACCGCTCGCGGGCGGCGGGCTGGCCGCGGGTGCCGCGCTCTCGTTCGCCCGGGCTCTCGGCGAGTTCGGCGCGACGATCATGTTCGCCGGCAGCCTCCGCGGGGTCACGCAGACGCTGCCGCTCGCGATCTACGAGCAGTTCTCCCTCGATTTCGACACGGCGCTCGCGATGGGGGCTTTGCTCGTCGCGATCAGCGTTGCGCTCCTGCTCTCTCTCAAGCTGAGCCTCTCGTGGCAGCCCTCTCGGCGGACTTCCGTCTCGGTCTTCGCTCGTTCGAGCTGAGCCTGGCGCTCGCGGTCGAGCGCACGGTCGCGCTCGTGGGCCCTTCGGGCGCCGGGAAGACGTCGGTGCTCCGCGTGATCGCCGGTTTGGCGCGGCCCGGTGCCGGCCGGGTCGAGCTCGACCGTGAGCCCTGGGTCGATGTCGAGCGCGGCGTCTTCGTCCCGCCCGAGCAACGGCGGGTGGGGCTGGTCTTCCAGGAGTACGCGCTCTTCCCGCACCTGAGCGTGCGCCAGAACGTTGCCTTCGGCGGGAAGAGCCGCGTCGACGAGCTGCTCGAGCGCTTCCGGATCTCACACCTCGCCGCGGCGCGTCCCACCCAGCTCTCCGGGGGCGAGCGCCAGCGGGTCGCGCTGGCCCGCGCGCTCGCGCGGGACCCCGGCGTGCTCCTCCTCGACGAGCCGCTCGCGGCACTCGACACACACACGAAGGCGGAGGTCCGCGTCGAGCTCGAGGAGCTCCTGCACGCGCTGGAGCTGCCGACGCTGATCGTCACGCACGACTACGAGGACGCCGCGACGCTCGCCGAGACCGTCGGTGTGCTGGTCGAGGGAAAGATCCGCCAGATCGGCAAGCCCGACGAGCTGGTTGCCTCACCGGCCGACCCCTTCGTCGCCTCGTTCACAGGCGCGAACCTGCTCCGCGGGCACGCGCGACGGCTCGATGACGGCCTCACGAGCATCCGGCTCGAAAGCGGGGACGTCGTCTACTCGACCGACGAGGCGCTCGGGGAAGTCGGCGTCGTCGTCTATCCATGGGACGTCGCGGTCGGCCGGGCCCAGATCGAAGGCTCGGCGCTGAACCTCGTCTCGGGCGAGGTGGCTTCCGTCGTCCCGGTCGGCAATCGCGTGCGCGTGCGGATCGGCCCGCTGATCGCCGAGGTGACAGCGGCGTCCGCCGAGAAGCTGCAGCTCGAGCGGGGAGGACGCGCGTACGCGTCGTTCAAGGCCACCGGCACACGGCTCGTACCGCTGTAATCAGCAACTTCTGTATATTGCAGCTATCGGTCGCCGTGAGCTGAAACCACTCGCCGACGAGCTCTCGCAGCGCTGGCACGAGCTCGGCGCCGTGCTGCGTAGCCGCAGGCTGCTGGCGCTGCTGCATCCCGACCTCGCCGGGCAGCTGACGCCGAGCAAACTGCGCGCCCTGACCCTGCTCGCGGACGGCGGTCTGCGGATCGGAGAACTGGCGGACGGGGTCGGAGTCGACGACACGACGGCGACGCGGCTCGTCGACCGGCTGGAGGCGATGGGCGTGGCCGAGCGCCGCAGGGGCGACGCGGGCGACCGGCGGGCGACGACGGTCGCGCTCACGCCGGCGGGCGAGGAGCTGGTCGCCGGCATCGCAAAGAAGCGGCAGCTGTTCTTCTGCGACGTCCTCGACGCGCTGGAGCCGGAGGAGCGCTCGGAGCTCGTCCGGCTGACCGCCAAGGCCGCGGAGGCGCTACGGGCGAGGAGCGCGGAGTTGGTCGCGCGGTGAGAGCCGTCGCGGCCGTCGAGGTCGCCGAGAACGCGGTCGTCGTGCAGAGCCTGGTCGTCAGCTTCGGCGAGGTGCAGGCGCTGCGCGGCATTTCGTTCTCCGTGTTTCCGGGCGAAGTCTTCGGCCTCCTCGGTCCGAACGGGGCCGGCAAGACGACGACCATCCGCGTGCTCACGACGCTGCTCCGCCCGACCCGGGGCCGCGCCGAGGTCGCCGGCCACGACGTCGTCCGGGACGGGCTCGCCGTCCGGCAGGCGATCGGCTACGTGCCGCAGGCGATCTCGATCGACGGGGCGCTCACCGCGCGCGAGAACCTCGAGTTCTACGGCCGCGTGACCGGTGTGCCGAAGCGGGAGCGGCGCGAGCGGATCGAGCAGGCGGTCGAGGCGATGGCGCTTGGCACGTTCCTCGACCGGCTCGGCCGCACGCTCTCCGGCGGGATGCTGCGGCGGCTCGAGATCGCGACGGCGCTTCTCAAGCAGCCGCAGGTGCTCTTCCTCGACGAGCCGACGATGGGCCTCGACCCGACAGCGCGCCGCGTCGTCTGGGACCGGCTCGAGGTGCTGCGCGCCGAGGCGGGCACGACCGTCTTCGTGACGACACACCAGATGGAGGAGGCCGAGCGGCAGTGCGAGCGGCTGGCGATCATGGACCTCGGCGAGATCGCCGCGCTTGGAGCGCCCGAGGAGCTCCGGGAGCAATTCGACGTGCCCTCGCTCGAGGACGCCTTCACGGCGGCAACCGGCGGCAGGCTCGAGGAAGGAGGGAGCTTCAGGGATGTCCGCGCGAGCAGAAAGCGCGCCAGCCGCCTGGCTTGAGGCAGCCGTCCGGCTCGGCCGCCTGCGCGACGGGACGGTCGCGATGGGCTGGGCGGAGATGCGAAAGCTCCGGCACGACCATCTGGACATCTTCACGCGCTCGGTGCAGCCGCTTCTGTGGCTGTTCATCTTCGGCACTGCGCTGCGCCGCAACCACACGCTGAGCGGAGGCTTCCACGACTACCGCGCCTACCTCGCCCCCGGGGTGATGGCGCAGGCGGCGCTCTTCGTCGCGATCTTCTTCGGCCTCGGCGTGATCTGGGAGCGCGACGTCGGCCAGCTTCAGCGGCTTTTGGCGACGCCGCTGCCGCGCCTCGCGATCGTGCTCGGCAAGGCCACGGGGGCAGGCGTGCGCGCGCTCGCGCAGGGGATCGTGCTGCTCGTGGTGATCGCGATCGCCGGGATCTCGATCCGGTGGAACCCGCTCGATGTGATCGGGGCGTTCGTGCTCCTGCTGCTCGGGACGGGCGGGTTCGCGTGCCTGTCGATGATCCTCGCTTCGCTGGTTCGCACCCGCGAGCGCTTCATGGGCATCGGCCAGCTTGTGGTGATGCCGCTCTTCTTCGCATCGAGCGCTCTGTACCCGATCTCGCTCATGCCCGGCTGGCTGCGCGTCGTCGCGCACGCGAACCCGCTCAGCTACGAGGTGCACGGCATGCGCCAGCTGCTGCTCGGCATCTCGACGGGCGGCCGGCTCTGGCTCGACTTCCTGGTCGTCGCGGTGTTCCTCGCCGTGGCCGCGCTCACGGCGGCGAAGACGTACCCGCGCGCGATCCTCTGAGCCGACTGAGGATAGACTCGCCTCGATGACCCGCTGGTACGCGATCACGCTGCAGCAAACCGGCTAGTCCGCCGCTTCCAGTTCAGCGTCCGAGGAAGCGGCGGGACAGGGACGCGCTCGAGCGCGGTCGTGAGCGGCCGCCGGTAGCGCACCTTCCCGCCTGAGTTCGAAGGGAAGGTGATCGCGATGCCAATGCCGCATCGCACGCAGATGCAGGTGATCAAGCGCCGGCTCGTCGGCAAGGAAGGCGGCGAGCGGATCAAGGAGCTGCGCGCGATTCTCGCGGAGCTTCCCGGCTACAAGAGCGGCCCTTACGCCGACATCCGCAAGTGGGTGACGGGCCAGATCGAGGAGTCGCGCGTCCGCAAGAAGGCCTTGCACCGCGACTCGATCGCAGTGCGCCGCGAGGGAGCGGCGCAGATCGCCCTCGTCGGTCCGCCCAACGCCGGCAAGTCGTCGCTGCTCCAGGCGCTCTCGAGCATTCAGATCAAGACCGGCGACTATGCCTTTACCACCACGCGGCCGGTGCCTTCGATCACGCGAATTCAAGGACTACCCGTGCAGCTCGTCGAGATTCCTGGGCTCATCGAGGGCGCAACCGAGGATCGGGGCGGAGGCCGGGCGCTGCTCGGCGTGCTGCGGGGAGCCGACGCCATGGTCCTCTGCCACGACGCGACAACGCCGCCGGAGGCCCTGCAGACGGTACAGGCAGAGCTCGTTGCGGCCGGAATCGAGAAGCGAACGCTCGTGGCGGTGACGAAGCTCGACGAAGCGAGGCCGTCACTCGTGGACGAGATCGCACGGAAGACAGGGCTGCCCGCGATCGGCGTCTCGGTCCTCGACGACGAGAGCCTCGAGGGTCTTCGTGAGGCCCTCTGGGGGCTCACCGGCCTGATTCGGGTCTACCTCCGCCGCCCCGGGCACGAGGAGGCGGAGCCGCGCGCGCTGGCTCCGGGATCAACCGTGCTCGACGCTGCGCGGGGCGTCCACTACCAGCTCGCTGCGACCTGCGCGGGTGCTCGCGTCTCCGGTCCGTCGGCGAAATTCGACGACCAGCGTGTCGGTCGCGATCACGTGCTTGCCGACGGCGACACCGTGGAGATCGTGTAGTCGAGCCTCTTACGTCAGTCGTACAGCGACCGGCCGGCGCCGGGGGCGGCGTTGGCGCCGTACGGCTCCACGTCCTCGATGTAGCCGGGCTGCTGTTGGACTCGCTCGAACCACGCGCGCACGTTCGCGTACGGCTCCATCTCGATCCCCGCCTCGTGGGCGACATGGGTGTAGCCGTACATCGCGATGTCCGCGATCGTGTACCGGCCGCCGACAAAGAACTCTTGCTCAGCGAGGTGGTCGTCGAGCAGCCGCAAGACTTCGAGCGCGCCCTCCTTGCGGCGCACCGCGTCCGGCTCGCCCGGCTTCAGGCGGCCGACGAGCAGCCGGAAACGGAGGCCGCCCATGGTCGGGATCACGTCGGTCTGCTCGTAGATCAGCCAGCGCAGGACTTCTGCGCGCTCGAACGGATCGTCCGGAAGGAACGGCGTGCCCTCCGCGAGGTAAAAGAGGATCGCGTTCGACTCGGGCAGGAAGCGGCCGTCGTCGGTTTCGAGCACCGGCGTCGTGCGAGCCCGGTTCATCGCGGCGTACTCGTCAGTCAGCGTGCCGCCGTCGAAGATGTCGACCGGCGCCCGCTCGTACGGCTGCCCGAGCTGGGCCAGCAGGAGCCGCACCTTGTAGCAGTTGCAGGACGCGGCGTAGTCGTAGAGACGCAACGATGTCAGGGTCGCGGGCTCGCCCGCCGGAACCGCAGCGGGTCTACCGGCTGCCCTCGGAGCCGCATCTCGAAGTGGAGATGCGTGCCGGTGCACCAGCCGGTGCAGCCTGCGGTGCCGAGCCACTGTCCCTGGAAGACCTGCTCGCCGACGCGGACCCGCCAGCCGGCGAGGTGGGCGTAGAGGCTGGTGAAGCCGCGGCCGTCCGCGATCTCGACCACGTTGCCGTAGCCCTCGAACCCGCGCGGCTGGCCGACGGCGATCACCGTCCCGGGCTGCGCCGCGCGGACGGCGAGCGAGCGGAGGATGCCGATGTCGATCCCGGGATGGGCGCCGCCGAACGGCGTCGTGACCGTTCCCTGCGCGGGCCAGGCCGACCAGGTCGGTGACGGTGAGGCAGCGGGATGCGCGTGCGTGAGCGCAAGCGCGAGCAGGAGGGCCAGCACGGCGGCGGAGACTAGCTAAGAGTTAGCCGGGCGCGTCGGCGGGCGGGGCGTCAGTCGGCACCCCGCTCGTGCCGTCCCACGTCCAGCCGCCGGCGTCCGCGCCGTCCCAGGTCCAACCTGCGAGGGCGGCCGTGGGGGCCACGAGCGCTGCCGCGGCGACCACGATCAGAACAAAGAGCAGGAGTTTGGCGCGGATGCGATCCATCTCGTGCCAGCAGTCTCGCAGACGGGAGGGGTCGTTGCCAACCCCCGAAGGGGTGACCGACCCAACCCGTCTACCGTGAACGACTAGTGGGGCAGGCCCTCCCACTTCCAGCCGGCGCACACGACGGCGCTCGCGATGAGGCTGGCGAGGACCGCAAAACGGAACATTTGGGAGTAGAACCGCATCTAAAACTCCTTGAGTCGGGGGGAAGAGGCAGCCCGACTCCCATCGGCCATTCGAGGCCCTTCTCCATCACCCTTCAGTGCGAACCGGTGGTATCCGAGCCTCTATGCGACCGGCAGCTCGAACGAGAACGTCGAGCCCTCGCCTTCGGTTGACGTGACCCACATCCGCCCGCGCATGCCCTCCACGAGCTCGCGGGAGATGTAGAGGCCGAGCCCGGTGCCGCCGACTCCGCGCGTCATGTTCGGATCGACCCGGTGGAAACGGTCGAAGATCTGCGCGAGCTCATCCTCGGCGATGCCGATTCCCTCGTCCCGAACGGCGAAGCGAACGACCGAGTCGTGGTGGCTGAGGGCGATCTCGATCCGGCCGCCGTCGGGCGAGT